>OGEK01000014.1_pt1 | contig 190363 bp, 137 predicted proteins | sample 1570641 | NCBI WGS metagenome assembly OGEK01 (sample SAMEA2582136, study PRJEB24529) | metagenome | biome: Human gut stool | place: China | collected 2011
ATTGACTATAAAGAAGTAGTACAAATACGCTCTTGAGTTCTCAAACCACCACCACACCAGCAGACCGTCCCGAACCTCAGGAGCGGAACCGCCGTGCTGAGCAGCGAGATGTAAACTTACACGTCCTTGCCGATCTACGCAAATCGACCTTCCGCAAACACCGTGTAAACCGTTGAAAAATAACGTATCTCTCGGCGTGTCGAAATCGCAAGAAAATCGAGTGATGAGCACCATTTCACAGCACAATCCCGCTGGAAAAACCTCAACATACCTCGCGACAGGTCAACATCCGGGCGTGTCACACACGAGACGAACGAATGACAGAAAGGTACAAGACAAACAGCGGGCAAAACATCCAGCGGGAACAGACACAACACGACTACGCCTGACACACATCCAGCAACGTCAATTCGTCCGACCAACTTACGCCTTGCCACACAACCTGCGAGCGACTCCGTCTACCAGCGCTTGCCACAGCGCTTGCCACCATTGCCGGGCCTGCCACCGGCGCCCCACGGCCCGCGCCCCTCGGCATGCAGCACACCCAGATGATGCTTCATGGCGACCAGCATGATGTGCGTATCTTCCAAGCCAAGATGTCGTTCGCTTTTGGATGCATCCAACGCGCCCTGACGTTTGGCATACGCATCCAACGTATTGTTGCCGTGCGGATGCTCATCATCGGGAATCGACCCCTCATCCCAACGACGGCTCATCGGCAATGTGTCGATGATCGTGATATTGCCGGCACGATAGCTTTCCGCATATCCGGCGACGTTCAGCATGAAAAAGCTATGCTCGAACCGGGCGTTATGCGCAACATATGGCTGCTGTTCGAGTCGTTGCAGCAATCCGATCTGAGCTTCGGGCCATTCGTCGAACAGACGAAAGTCCGCGCTGGCGCGATCGCGCACGTCAATACCGGTAAGGTCGAGAATCAGAGGATTACCAAGCAGCGCATTCTGCGCGGGAACGCCGAAGGAAAGACGTGCCTGGCCATATGCATCGCCGGTCTCGTAATAATCCTGTTCGTAGCGGTAGCCCGCGGGCTCGCCGGCAGGACGAGGCGAGATCATGTTCATGAATTCGAATCCGGCATCGATGATGTACACGCGAGCCGGATCCGTACCCGTAGTTTCGATATCAATGCCCATCACCGTGTCGACGTCACGGCCGGGAAGGTAGGCGTCACGCCAATCCGACTTTTTGTAATCCGCCAAACGTCGGTCCTGCGCGGCTTCCGCCGAGTCAGCGGAACCGCCAGCGGATCCGAGGGAGCCATAGTCGAACACCTTCGAGCCTCCCGGACTCGTCACCCCGCTCAAATTCGCGCGTGACATGGCGTAATCGCTGGCACGCTTCTGCTCACGTTCCGCGGCACGACGTTCGGCACGGCCATTGACGATCTGCGCGGTACGATCCTGAATATCGTTAAGATTCACGAGGCTTTCCGCTCCGGCAACAGACTGCAGCACGGGCACTATCACCCGCTCCCGCCGCTCTTCGGCAATCGTCCACAATCCCATCGCAACACCAATGCGCCGCAACACGGCAATTTCGTCGCACAACCTACGGTTCGCATAGGCGAGCGCGCGAGGCAAACGGTATGAAGCGATCAGACGGTCGAAATCCGTCATGAAGGTGGTATTGCATTGCGCGATGATGGATTCGAGCCGGTCACGGACCGCTAAATCCTTTTTCAGCAGATTATGCAACTGTTGGACGGATAGTACCGAATCCTGCATGGGATCCGTTTTCTCCGAGGTCGACGAAAACGTGGTATCCGCGGCATTCAGAACGGCGATCAGGTCGATGCCTTGGCTTTTGGCGGCTCCGATGCCGTGTTCCAAGTCGAGAGACATGACCCAATGCCAGTCGATGCGCTCATTGTCGGCGTTTTTCGGCATCGATGCCGACCATTGGCTGATGTCTTGTTTGGCTTCGGTAAGCCAGGAACGGCCCGTCTTTGCTTCGTTCATACTTTGCATGGTAGCCGAGAGGGGGCGCAGTACACGTCGGCGCGTACAAAAAACCATGATGCTTCTCGGATAGCGCAATCTTAAGTTTTTTGAGATTCGAAAGGTTATCTTGGGTTCGTTTTATTTCGTTGATTTTCGGTAAGAGAAAGAACAATGCTACGAAAAACGATTATGTTCACCAAGCATTCGTCGTCAGGATACGATCATGCGCGTTGCAGACGGAGCACGACGTCGCGTACGAAATCATTCCATCGCAACGCGAACGCCGATATTGTCGATAATGCTGCGAAATGCAAACATGGTTACGCTCATACGTGCGTCTGCCGTGGGGAGTGTGATGCGTGCGCGCGTTGCACTGGTTATGCGCATGGTGGTATGACGAAAAAATGACGGTATGACAAAAAGGGAGAGGCCTGTGGACCTCTCCCCCTGCAGGATATTCCGCGGATTGCGCAACGATAGGATTCCATGACAATCGGATTCCGCAGCGTTTTTCGCCGCGCATGTATGCGCTTTGCGGCGTGCGCTCCTGGTTTACAGTTCGAATCCGAGTTCGGCGGCGGCTTCGGTGGGAACCGGATCGTCGCACCAGAAATCCTCAAGATTCTCGTTGGTGGCGAGGCTGCGGATTTCCGCCTTGTCGATATACAGTTCGCCGCTCAGATGGTCGGTTTCGTGCTGGAAGATGCGGGCCGGCCAGCCGTGCAGATGTTCCTCATGCTGTTTGCCATCTTCATCCTGCCAGCGGGCGGTGATGTCGAGCCAGCGCTTGCGTACCGCCTGATAGCCGTCGAAGCTCAGGCAGCCTTCGTAGAAGCTGCGGGTTTCGGTGCCGATCGGCTCATAGCTGGGGTTGATGATGACGTGGAATGGGAATTCGGACGCTTCGCGCGGGTCATCGTCATCGTCGTCGCGCACATGGTCTTCCACCACGGCAAGCGCCAGTCCGAGGCCGATCTGGGTTGCGGCGAGACCTACGCCCGGCGCTTCGATCATGGTGACGCGCATGGTTTCGATGAGCTTGTCAAGTGTCTTGCGGCTCAGTTGGCCTTCGTAGGCTGCGGTCTGCTGGCGCAGTACCGGTTCACCTGCCTGCACGATGGGAAGCAGCTGTTCCTTGCCGCCGGTTTTGATGAGTTTTTCGACCTCGCGGTTGAGCTCGAGGTTGACTTTCGAGTTACGTCCAAACATGGGGTTCCTTCGCGGATTGGTTCGGGATTTTGGATTGCCAAATACTGTGTATCGGCGGTGTGATTACAAGGCGAGTTCTTCGGCCACGACTTTGGCGAGACGGTCGCAGACCTCGTCGGCCTGCTGCTGGGTTTCCGCTTCAGCCATGACGCGCACGAGCGGTTCGGTGCCGGAGGGACGCAAGAGCACGCGGCCGGTGTCGCCGAGCATTTTCTCTTCGCGTTCGACGGCCGCCTGCACTTTGGCGTTGGTTTTGGCTGCGAGCTTGTCGACGTTTGGCACGTTGATGAGGGTTTGCGGCAGTTGCGGGAAGTCGGATGCGAGTTCTTTGAGACTCTTGCCGGAGTTGACCACTTCGTTGCACAAGGTCAGTGCGGTGAGTGTACCGTCGCCGGTGGTGGCGAATTCGCGGTTGATCACGTGGCCGGACTGTTCGCCGCCGAGCGAATAGTCGCCGCGCAGCATTTCCTCAAGCACGTAACGGTCGCCCACGCCGGTTTGCACGGTTTTGATGCCCATGGAACGCAGGGCGAGCTTCAGGCCGAGGTTGCTCATCACGGTTACCACGAGGGTGTCGTGGTTGAGTTTGCCCGCGTTTTTCTTGGCACGTGCAAGAATACCCATGATCTGATCGCCGTTGACCATATTGCCTTCGCCGTCTACGGCAAGGCAACGGTCGGCGTCACCGTCGAATGCCACGCCCAAGTCGGCTCCGGAGGCTTTGACCATGGCCTGCAGCTGTTCGGGGTGTGTGGATCCGGCGTTCTTGTTGATGTTGTAGCCGTCTGGCGAAGCGTTGATCACGATCACGTCGGCTCCTGCGCGGCGCAACGCTTCCGGCGCGACCACGGAGGTGGCGCCGTTGGCGCAGTCAGCCACGACTTTCAAGCCTTTCAACGGTGTCGGCTGGGACTTGTCAGGCCCGATGGGGGCGATTGTGGATACCAGATGGTCGATATACAGGTTGGTTGCGGTTGCCGTGTCGTGGCTGATACGTCCCACGCCTGCACCGGTCGGGCGTTCCCAATCCTGGCCGAGCACGTTTTCGATTTCGTCTTCTTTGGTGTCAGGCAGTTTGAATCCGCCGCGTGCGAAGAATTTGATGCCGTTGTCGGGCATGGGGTTATGGGATGCGGAGATCACGGCACCCATTTCCACGTTCAGCACGGAAGTCAGGTATGCGACGCCAGGAGTTGGAATAATGCCCGCGTCGATCACGTCGAAACCGCCTGCGGACATGCCTGCGGACAGTGCCGCTGCAAGAAAATCGCCGGAAACGCGGGTATCACGGCCGACCAGTGCGCGGCGACGACCGTCGAATTCGCTTTTGTCTCCATCATCGCCAAGCACGCGCACCGCAGCATCGCCCAAATCCAACGCAAGCTGTGCGGTCAAAGCCCTATTCGCCAATCCTCGAACACCGTCTGTTCCGAACATACGTGGCATGAGTCTCAAGTCCTCGCTATCTCAAGTTATATTGCCGTGCACCATCGTACTCAACGGGTTCACCATTCAACGAAACAGTCGAGAGCATGTTGCGATACCTGCATACTGCGGTACGTAATGTTGCGCAAACCGCAGTATGCAACGTCGTGAGATTTCCGCAATCTCAAGTTTCTTGCGATCTCACTTCCATCCTCCGATTCCGACCGGCTGGGTCATTATGGGTCCGAAAGACCCATTGTCCATAACCGTTATGGGACTTTGTTTGGGATGGCTTGTCTGGAAGCAAACAAGCCCGGACTGGCAGCGGGATAAGTCACGCCGTCAGTCCGGGCTTATGATGCAATATCACAAGTGATATCAGAAGTAGCTGCCAAAAACAGCTACTGTAGTGGTGCCAGGAACGGCATCAGAGGGACGCGTTGAAATCACGCACCTTGAGCGTGCGATGCGACGATTCAACATTGCCACGCACAATGCGCTGCAACGCGTTGTCGGCGTCGGCATGCGAAGCCAGCCAAGCATCACCGAGATCCACCAGTGTGGCCGGATCGGCATAGCTCGGGTACAGGCCTTCCAGCAGAGCCTCAGCCATGTGGAAGGTCTTGTTCTTCCAAATCCAGTCGGCAACCTCGAAATACTTGGCCGCGTACGGTTCAGCCAAGTCGGCACGTGGAGTTGATGCGAAACCACGGGCCACGGATTCCAACTGCATGTTGGTCAGCTCGTCGTTGTGCAAAGCCTCGTTCCAAGCCCATTCCTTGGCTTCCGCAATGCCTGCGACCGCACGCGCACCCAATGCGAACTCACGGTTCTCAGTGGTTTCACGCTTGGCAAGTTCCGCGTCGATGTCACTCTGGCCGATGGCGTTGATCGTGCTCAACGCGTTGATGATGGTCCAACGGAAATTATTGTCGATCTCCAAGCCATCAAGCTTCACGGAACCATCGAGCAGACCCTTCGCATTCGCTTCGAACGCAGCATCGCCCGGCTCGCCATAACCCAAGTAGGCGGTGATCAGCTGGAACTGCTCGTCGGAACCGGCTTCGGCAGCCTGAGCCAGCTTGAACAGTTCGGCAGCCACATGCTCCACCACTTCGGCACGGTCGGCCGGAGCGGTGTAATGCCATGCGGTGGTGCTGACCTGCGCCAAAGCGTAACGGAACGTGGTGGACTCATGTTCCGTGGCAAGCGCAGCCAAAGAGGTTTCGATGAACTGCTTTGCCGGCAATTCGCCGTCACGAGTCATATCCCAGAATGCAAGCCAAATCACGGAACGAGCCAACGCATCGTCGAAACGATACAGGTTCTCCGCAGCGAACTTGAGGCTCTTCTCATCGAAACGCAGCTTCGTGTATGTCAGATCGTCATCATTCACCAAAATCAAAGCCGGACGTGCCTTGCCGGCAGCCGCTTCGACAATCGTCAGTTCGCCGTCAACATCAAGTTCGAACTGGTCGGTACGCACGATCTTGCCGGTTTCCGGATCCTCATTGTAGAAGCCGACAGCCAGACGATGTGCGCGCAGCACCGGATGCTCAGCCGAAGCGGACTGGCGCAACGCAAGCTGGCGAATCGTGCCATCCTCGTTTTCCTCAACTTCGGTGGCGATGGTGTTGATGCCGGACTGTTCAAGCCACTGGGCGCTCCACGCCTTGAGATCGCGGCCGGACGTCAACTCGAGTTCAGCCAGCAGATCGGCGAGCGTAGCGTTGGAGTACGCATGCTTGTTCAGATAATTGTTGATGCCCTTGAAGAACTTCTCACGACCCACATAGAACACGAGCTGCTTCAACACGGAAGCGCCCTTGGCATAGGTGATGCCGTCGAAGTTGACGTACGTGTCGTTCAGATCGTTGATCGGCGCGACGATCGGGTGGGTGGTGCTCAGCTGGTCCTGGCGCAGTGCCCAGCTCTTCTCGCCGGAGCTGAATGTGGCCCAAGCGTCCTTCCATTCCGTGGCTTCGGCAGTGGCGAGAGTGGACGTGAACTCGGCGAAGGATTCGTTGAGCCACAGGTCGTTCCACCACTTCATGGTCACGTAGTCGCCGAACCACATGTGTGCAAGCTCGTGCAGCACGGTGACCACGCGGCGCTCGGCATACGCGTCGGTGACCTTCGATTCGAACACGTACTGGTCGCGGATGGTGACCATGCCGATGTTCTCCATAGCGCCGGCGTTGTATTCCGGCACGTAAATCTGGTCGTACTTGGCGTACGGATACGGCACGCCCCAAGTCTTCGCATAGAAGGCGAAACCCTTCTTGGTGATGTCGAACAGGTAGTCGACATCCTTGGCGAACGCTTCGGCGAGCGCCTGACGGCAGTACATGGCCATCGGCACGGTGCGACCGTCTTCGTTGGCGTATTCGGTGTGCCATTCGGCGTACGGTCCTGCGCAGATGGCGGTGAGGTAGGAGCTCATGGTCGGCGTGGATTCGAACACCCACAGCTTGGTAGTTTCGGCTTCGTGCGTGCCGAGCGTGCCCTCTTCGGTAACGGTTTCATTGTCGGTCACGGATGCGGCAGGCATGTTGGAGGTGACGATCCACGACTTGGCTGCAAGCACGGAGAAATCGAACACGGCCTTGATGTCGGGCTGGTCGAACACGGCATACACGCGGCGGGCATCCGGCACTTCGAACTGAGAGTACAGGTATATGTTGCCGTCGGAAGGGTCGACGCTACGGTGCAGGCCTTCACCGGTGTTGGAATACTGGCACAGTGCCTTGACGGTCACTTCGTTGTGCGCTTCGAGGTTCTTCAGTTCGATACGGCTGTCGGCGAACGCTTCGGCCGGATCGAGAGTTTCGCCGTTGAGTACGATTTCGCTCACTTCGGTGGCGATCAGGTCAAGGAAGCTGGTAGCTCCCGGCTCGGCGTCGAACGTGATGGTGGTTTCGGAACCGAAATTCTTGGCTCCACGGGTCAGATCAAGTTTGACCGTGTAATGAACCGGTGCTGCGATAACGCTTTTACGTTCTTCCGCTTCGATTCGGGTGAGATTTGCTCCTGGCATGTCACTCCTTATTTGTGTTGAGATTCCTATTTATTGAATAGGAGACGGCGCAACCGGTTGTGCCGGTTACGCCGTCCTTCTTTTGATTATGTAATCAACAATTATTGACGATCTGTCGATATTTCAATATTATTCCAATATTGATTTCGCTGGAATCGGCGATATTGCGAAAAATATTGACTATCTGTCGATTCATCATTGCGCTGCGTTCAATCCCATCGCTTCGTCAACATCCTGTGCGATATCGGCTACGACCGGAACGATCATCGGCTTGCGATGCAGCTGACGTGCGACCCAGCTACCCAACGTACGACGCATGATCTGCTGCAACTTGTATGTATCGTGCGTGCCAGCCATCATCGCATCCTGCAATTGCTCGACGATCTGATGACGAACCTTGTCGAATTCGCTTTCGTCTTCGGCCACCGCGTTGAGATAGATCTTCGGACCTGCGACAACGTCAGCCGTTTCCGTATCGACGACGACGAAGCTCGACACGAAACCTTCCGTGCCAAGAATACGACGCTTCTCAAGCTCGTCCTCGGTAAGTTCGCCAACGGAATCGCCATCGACGTACACGTAGCCGCATGGCACGGAACCGACAACAGCAGCTTGGCCGTGGTACAAATCGACCACATCGCCGTCTTCGGCAAGCACCACATTCTGCGGATCGACGCCCGTCTTGACCGCGATCATGCCGTTGGCCACCAAGTGACGGTTCTCGCCGTGGATCGGCATGGCGCACTTCGGCTTGACGATGTTGTACATGTACAGCAGTTCGCCCTCATTGCAGTGGCCGGACACATGCACGGCGGCATTGTCTCGATTGACCACACGAGCGCCAAGCTGCACCAGCTTGTTGATGATCTTGTACACGCCATGCTCGTTGCCCGGAATCAGGGAGCTCGCAAGAATGACCGTGTCGAATTCGTTGATGGTGATGTCGCGATGATTGCCGTCGGCGATACGGCCAAGCGCGGCCATCGGCTCGCCTTGGGAACCGGTGCACATGTAGACGAGCTTGTCGTCCTGCACATCATGGGCCTTCTTCAGGTCGATGACCGTGTCTTCCGGAAGCCTCAAGTAGCCCAAATCCGCAGCGATGGACATGTTGCGAACCATGGAACGGCCCACGAACACCACCTTGCGACCGTACTTGTGGGCGGCGTCGACAACCTGCTGCACACGGTGCACATGGCTGGAGAAGCTGGCCACGATGATCTTGCGCGTGGCCTGGGCGAACGCCTGATCCAGCGCCGGGCCAATGGTGGTTTCCGGCTTGACGAAGCCTGGAACCTCAGCGTTGGTGGAATCCATCATCAGCAGATCCACGCCCTTTTCGCCGAGCTTGCCGAACTCCACCAAATCGGTGATGCGATGGTCAAGCGGCAGCTGGTCAAGCTTGATATCGCCGGTATCGATGAGGCTTCCGGCCGGAGTCTGCACGAACACAGCCAGAGCGTCCGGAATGGAATGCGTGACGTTCACGAACTCAAGATTGAACGGACCGACCTTCAGCTTGTCACGACCCTTGACCTCAACCAGTCGCGGATTGATGCGATGCTCCTTGCACTTGGCTTCAACGAAAGCCAACGTGAGCTTGGAACCAATCAGCGGAATGTCGGGGCGGAGCTTCAGCAGATACGGCACGCCGCCGATATGATCCTCGTGGCCGTGGGTAAGCACCAGAGCCTCGACCTTGTCGAGACGATCCTTGATGTAGTGGAAGTCAGGCAGAATCAGATCGACACCCGGCTGCTCCTCTTCGGGGAAAAGCACACCGCAGTCGATGAGCAGCAGGTGACCGTTGTATTCGATCACGTTCATGTTACGGCCGATTTCGCCCAGGCCACCAAGCGGCACGATGCGCATGGAGCCCTTACGGTACTTCGGCGGAGCGATCAACACGTCATCCTGCTGGGGCGCGGTGGTCTGCGGAGCAAGACGGGAATTGCGACGGCTTCCAGCAGAAGAGCTTGCCGCGCTGGAGTTCTTGGAACTTCTGGAGTTCTTCGTGTTCTTTGCGGCCTTCACGTTTTTCGTGCTCTTCGAGCCCTTGGAGGAGCCGCTGCCGTTGCCGCGAGAACCGCCACGAACGGAACCGGACGCATCGCCCGCACGATTGCCACGGCCACCGCCACGGCCAGAAGACTTCGCCTTCTTGGAAGTCGTTTCAGCCTTGCTGACCTTCTCAGAGCTCACAGACTTCACGGATTTCACATCCGCGGTCTGCGTGTTTTCAGTGCGCTTGGCAGCTTTGCTGCCGCGCTTGTGCGTAGTTACTGTTTTGGTTTCTTCTATAGCCATTTCCTAGTTGGATTTCTATTACTAATTGTCTCCGCCTGTGCGGAAACGAGGAATTCAGTTAGTTTGCCGTATTACGGCAAACCCAGCAAACTTGTGATCGCAACAATGCCCGGAATCAGCGCAATCGCCGACAATCAAGCGCTTCGCAATCACAAGTTTCGCAATCACAAGTTCTTCAATTACAGCAAGCCGGAAGCGCGCATGCCATCTTCCGCGCGCTTGATCTCAGCCTCGCCCGGACCGACGTTCGGCAGACGCATCGTCGTGGAGTCGAGAATGCCACGCACCTTCAGCGAAGCCTTGGCCATAACAGCCTGGAAACCGTTGCCGTTCATTGCTTCGACCAGTGGAGCAAGCTGCACGGCAATGCGCTGAGCCCCATGAATGTCACCGCGGTCGAATGCGGCAGCCAAATCGCGCATCGGACCGGAAGCAGCATGTGCGATCACGGAAATAATGCCGACTGCACCAACCGAAAGGAACGGCAGGAACAGACCGTCATCGCCCGAATACCAAGTCAAACCGGTCTCCATACGCTTACGCACGGCACCCGCGATATCTCCAGTGGCGTCCTTCACCGCCTTGACGTGACCAAGCTCAGCCAAACGACGGTAGGTTTCCAACTGAATGTGCAGACCGGTGCGGCCAGGCACATCGTAAACGATAATCGGCTTGTCCGCGGAATCATTGACCGCCTTGTAGTGACGGAACACGCCTTCCTGCGACGGGCGCGAATAGTACGGAGCGACCACAAGCACCGCATCGGCGCCCGCCTCCTGAGTCTGCTCCACCATGCGCACGGTGTGGGCGGTATCGTTGGAACCCGCACCGGAGATAACGGGCACGCTCACCACATCCTTGACGGCCTGAACCAGCTCGACCTTCTCCTCCATGTGGGTGGTGGGAGACTCGCCCGTGGTGCCATTGACCACAAGGCCATCGGCGCCATCGGCAACAAGCTGCTTCGCAAGCTTCTGCGCGGCCTCGAAATCAACGGAACCATCGGCCTTCATGGGGGTGACCATGGCCGGAAGAATACGTCCGAAAGGAGCAGGATCAAGAAGATGCATAGTACCGTCAGTCATAGTGCCAACGGTACTTCCCGCCACGGACGCCGAAGCGCCCGAGTTCGCGACCATATCGCAATATGAACTGCCTTCCAGAGACCAAAATCCCCCACCCGCTGGAACAATCCTCCCGTCGCCGAGCCTCCCAGAGTCCCGAAACCTCCAGTCACTGGAACAATCGGTACGCTAAACAACCCCTCACATTCCCAAAACCTCCACCCGCTGGAACAATCCTCCCGTCAACCAGCCTCCCAGAGACCCAAAACCTCCAGTTAATGGAACAATCCTCCCGCTGCCAAGCCTCCCACAGTCCAAAATCCCCCAGCAAGTGGAAGAATCGGTACGCTTAGCCGCATACTCAGGGGGATTCAAGCCAAATGACTTCACGATTTTGATCTGGTGACCGCACGATTTCGGAATATCGCACGATTTTGCTTTCCTGACCGCACAACACTCCAAAACAGTGCGATCACCAAGAGGGAAAAGTGCGCCCACCAAAACAAACTCAGGCAAGGTATTGGGTGGGGTTCTGCTCGAACTTGGCGGCGCAGCCCGGGTTGCAGAAGTAGTAGGTGGTGCCATTGTATTCTCGGGTGGCTGCAGCGGTGGCCGGATCCACGCTCATGCCGCAGACCGGATCTTTGGCGGGCGCGCTCTGATTGCCGTTGGCAGTGTGGCCGCCACAGCAGGAGTGCGCGCCGCTCATGCCTTCCATACCCTCGTGCATACCTTCCTTCTTGGCCTTGTGATCACTGAACAGTCCCATGATGAATCCTTTCTGACTATGGTTGTTGTGATTATTATCGTTCGGGTTCGGCTGGCGAACCTGATACGTCTTATTTGCGGCACGCACCGCCTTGTCTGGATCGAACAGGCGCAGTCGGCTCGCGTTCGTCACCACGCATAGCGACGAGAATGCCATGGCCGCGCCCGCGATCATCGGATTGAGCATCATGCCGGTGAACGGGTACAGTACGCCCGCCGCAATGGAAATGCCGACGCTGTTATAGCCGAGCGCGAATCCAAGATTCTGCGCGATATTGCGCATGGTGGCATGGGTCAAATCAAGCGCATGCACCAAACCCATCAGCGAGCCATTCATCAATGTCACATCCGCGGACTGGATCGCCACATCCGTACCGGTACCGATGGCGAATCCCACATTCGCACGGGCAAGCGCAGGAGCATCGTTGATGCCGTCGCCCACCATCGCCACCGTATAGCCTTGCGCCTGCAGTTTCGCGATTTCGTCCGCCTTGTTCTCCGGTCGCACTCCAGCGATCACGTTGCTGACGCCAACTTGATTTGCCACGGCACGCGCCGTCGTTTCGTTGTCTCCAGTGAGCATCACCACGTTGACGCCACGCGATTTCAAAGCTGCGATGGCCTGTTGCGAATCGGCTTTCACCGTATCCGCAACGGCCACGATTCCCGCAAGCTCGCCGTCGATTGCTGCGAGCATCGGCGTTTTCCCTTCCGCCGACAGCCGTTCCATGGTTGCGATAATGTCGTCAAGATCCTCGTTGCCGACACTCGGCATGGCCACGTCAAGATCGTCGATCAGATCGGTATTGCCGACCGCAACGTTGTACATTGCGGTTTCGGGAGAAGATATGGATGATTCGAAGGTCACGGAAGATGCAGAGGATTCGTCGGCTGCAACAGTCGGATTATTTGCAGATATTAACGGCAACGCGACGTGCGCAGTGACGCCCCGACCGGAAATCGCACGGAATTGCGTGGTCTCGCCTAACGTAAGATGCCTCTCTTGCGCGCCCGCAACAATCGCGGCGGCAAGAGGATGTTCGGAATCCCGTTCGGCACTAGCGGTAATCGCCAGCAGATCATCCGGCATTTTGCGCCATTTTCCAAGCGGAAACACGTCGGTCAACGATGGCTTTCCAGCGGTGATCGTGCCTGTTTTGTCAAGCACGACGGCATTGATTTTGCCGCAGGTTTCCAATGCTTCGGCGGAACGGATCAGCACGCCCATCTGCGCGGCACGACCAGTCGAAACCGTTACGGAAAGCGGCGTGGCAAGACCCAACGCGCACGGGCATGCGATCAGCAGCACCGAAACCGCAGCCACCAACGCATGCACCACGCGTGGTTCCGGCCCAAACGCAAACCACAACGCGCACGACCACACGGCAATCAGCACCACAATCGGCACGAAAATGCCTGAAATCTTATCCGCCATGCGCTGCACCGGCGCTTTTGAACTTTGCGCGGATTGCACCAATCCGATAATCTGCGCGAGCACCGTGTCTTTGCCGACTTTCGTGGCACGATACCGCAGCGATCCAGTGCCATTGATGGTGGCACCGGTCACGGAACCGCCGGCCTGCTTCACCACAGGCATGGATTCGCCGGTAATCATGGATTCGTCAACAGCCGACGAACCAGCAATAACCACACCGTCAACAGGAAGTTGTTCGCCGGGGCGAATCGCAATAATATCTCCGACCGCCACCTGCTCGACCGGAATTTCCTCTTCAATTTCACCTCGTACCACGCGAGCGTTTTTCGGCTGCAATCCCGCCAACGCGCGCATGGCCTCTCCAGTACCGACACGAGCGCGCGCTTCAAGCAATTGGCCGACCAGCATCAGCGTAATAACCACACCAACCGCTTCAAAATACGGTTCGCGAGCATTCTCAGGCAGAATCTGCGGAATAAACGTGACCACGCACGAGTAGGCAAACGCACATACGGTACCCAGACTGACCAGCGCATTCATTTCCGGCGAACGGTGAATAATCGCCGCGAAACCACTGCGGAAAATCGGTAATGCGGCATAGCACATCACCGGCAGCATCAGCACAAATTGCACCCAATTCGGCATCGGATACAGCATCAACATCGTCGAACCGAATACTGGAATCGTAACGACGGCTGACACAATAAGACGCGCAATCAGCGTTCGCATCTCACGAGATTCGGAAGAATCGTTTGACGAATCAGAAGAATCTGAAGAAATATTGGAAGATTCAGCGGATTCATACGATTTTTCATCAACAACAGTTTGTTGCGATTGCATATGAACGTGAGATTCAGCAGTATTCGTGCTCTCTTCCGATTCCGAATGTTCTTTCGGCATTGCGGCATGATGTTTTCCCGGCACCACCCGTAATGTGCCATGCAGCATGTTCATGCCACATGCGAAACCGTACTCCCCCGGTTCGTTAGGGTGAAGCGTCAATGTCGTTGTGCGGAAAGCGGGCAATGCCAGGTCGACACCGAAATCGGAGAACACCACGTGCGACGAGCATTCACCGTCTTCTTTGCGATCGAATATCAATCGCAATGGCAAACCGGCCTCAGCTTCGATGATTGCCGGACTATACCCACCTTTGACTTCGACAACCGCCTCTTGCACGCCGTTATCGACACGAGCGCGGAATGCTTTGCGCGGCGCGAAGAAGAACCATAACACGGCTGCCGTCACAATGAACGCGACAATGACGGCAATCAAAGCCTGCATATTCTCACCAACCTTATTCACGTTCACGTCTCAATGACCATCATCACAATATACCCCTATAGGGTATATTTGCAAGAGAAAAGCGGTATCTTCAGCGGTAAGATCAAGATTTCAGCGTTACGAGGAGCAGCATCATGAACGCAACCCATCACGGATACGCGGACGACCAGAAGAAAATCATCGCGCGCCTCAACCGCATTGAAGGGCAAGTGCGAGGCATACGCCAAATGACGGAAAACGGCGAATACTGCATCGACATCCTGACGCAGATATCAGCCGTGAACAGTGCGTTGAAATCGGTAGCGCTGCTGCTCGTCGACGATCATCTCAACCACTGTGTCAAAGAAGCCATCGAAGAGGGAGGGGAAGTTTCCGAAGCGAAAATCGCCGAGGCAAGCGCGGCCATAGCACGCCTCGTAAAATCGTAGACCGCAAAACATGTCAATCCCCGATCCAGCAAGCGAAAACTCACCATCGCCGCCAAATCGGGGATTGTATGATCAGACCGGAAAAGTTCCAGACCCCATAGATTTACGAGGTAGATTTACGAGGTAGATTTACAGGTCGAGGAAGTTGTCGAGGCCGACGGTCACGCCTGGGTATGCGCCGGTGGAGACCTTGCGCACGGCCAGCAGCACGCCCGGCATGAAGGAGATGCGGTCGAAGCTGTCGGCACGAATGGTCAGCTGCTCGCCGTCATTACCGAACAGGGCCTCCTCATGGGCGTTAAGACCGCGCAGACGTACGGCGTGCACGTGAATGCCGTCAACCACCTGGCCACGGGAGCCGCCATCGGTTTCGGTAGCATCCGGCACAGGGCCAAGACCTGCGGCCTTGCGGGCTGCGGCGATGCCCTGCGCGGTGTGGAATGCGGTGCCGGACGGAGCATCCACCTTGTTCGGGTGATGCAGCTCGATCACTTCAGCGGATTCGAAGTACGGAGCCGCAACCTTGGCGAAATAGTCGGCGAGCACGGCGGAAATGGCGAAATTCGGCGCAATGAACACACTCTGGCCCTCGCGAGGCGCGGCAGCGAGCGCGGCACGCACCTGATCGAGCTTCTCGTCGGTCCAGCCGGTGGTACCCACCACCACGTCGACACCTTGCGCCACGAGTGCGAGCACATTGTCAAGAGACACGCTCGGCACGGTGAACTCCACCACCACGTCAGTGTTGCCGGGGGTGATTTGGGTGAGGTCGTCGCCGGCGTCAAGCGCGAGCGCCAATTCGGTGTCGGCCGCGTTGTTCACGGCATCGACCACATGGGAACCCATACGTCCTTTGGCGCCAACTACAGAAACCTTGATCATTGCAGCTCCTTCAAGCATGTCGCACGTACGAGCGTACGAACAGCATTTCAAATCAGTCTCACTCATTCTACTGAGGAATGTTCCATTTACGAATGTAAAGAGACGCTTCGACGCGTCACCGCCCAGCCGATCAAGGCGAACGGAATCGAAGCGAGCACGAAAATCCATGGCAGCATCAGGCTTATGTCTGGGCTGAAATGGTCGAGCATGATTCCCGTGGTCATCGAACCGAATGACGCGCCGATGGTTCCCGCGGTGCTCACCCACGCGAGGCCTTCGGTCAGCGATTCTTCCGGCACGGTCTCCTTCATAACGAGATTGCCCGAAGCGAACACCGACGAAACGGTAAGACCCGTAAGGATTTCAAACACTCCCATCATAATCAGATTGCCTTGGCACATGTGAATGATGAAGAAGCCTACCGTTATGATCGCGAGGAACGTGATCATATGGCGCCAGCGGGAGCCCTTCAGCTCGCGCGTGCCGAAAACCAGCGCGCCTATGCACGAGCCGACCGCCAACATCGCAAGCTGCACACCAAGCAGGGAATCAAGATGCAACGCTTTCATAACGGCCGTCATCGACGTATCGAATGCGGTGAAACTCATGTTGAACACGATGAATACCATCAAAAGCGGAATCACGCCCGCATAGGTGAGCACATTGCGTTTCTTGCGATTGTCATTCGACTTCAACTGCGCGACGGTCAGTTTGTCTTGTTGTTTGTCTTGTTGCACGGAATTTGCGCCGCCATTATTTCCAGTATTGCCGTCAACCGCCAATCGCACGTCCGCATCGTCGGAAGATGCCGAAACAACAGTGATTTCACGTACTACCGGCGGTTGCGTGTCACGCAATGCGAAGAACACCGTGCCGCCGATCGCGCACGCAATCGTCGGCACAAACAACTGCGAAACGGGATGCACGGAAGCCGCCAGGAACGCGGCCAGAATCGGTCCGAAAATGAATACGATCTCATCGATGGCGGATTCCAATGCATACGCAGTGTTCAGCAATGAGCCGTTGCCGGTACGGTCAAGCACATACGTCCAACGGGTACGCACAAGCGCGCCGAACGAGAATTGCGTGAGCCCCATCACCACAGCCAAGGCGAACAGCAGTGGAATCGGCACGCGCACCAATGCCGCGAACGCAAAGCCAAGCATGGCGATGATTTGCACGACAAGCACTACCGATCCGACCTTGCGCTGGCCGAATCGGTCGAACAGTCGCGCGTACAGTGGCGTGACCGCCGCCGTGGAAAGCACATATGCCGCGCTCATCACGCCTGCGATCGTCCAATTGTCATACAAATGGTTGAGTGCGAGGATAATGCCAAGGCTCATCATCGACATCGGCAGTCGCGCCAAGGCTCCGGAAGCACAGAACGCTTTGGTTCCCGGAATGGAGAACAGTACGGAATATGGCGACTTCGGGATTTCGGTTGCGCTGGTGGCAGCCATGATTATCGCTCCTTAACTTTCGTTGCGTCCGGCACGTGTGCCCGCCCACACATGCTGCACGAGGGTAGCGGCGCTCCTCCACAACGCTGCCCATAGTGCGTTACCCTACGGGCAGGCTGGAAAGCGCCGCACGTTCGGCGCACCAGCACTAGTCGTTGTCGGATTGTTCCGGAATTCCGTAGCTCAACTCGGCAAGGATCTCTTCTTCTGTTTTGTCGGCGGCATTGAGCTGTCGATCGCCCTCAATGGGTTCACTCAGATAGTAGAGGCAGGCGTCGATAGCGGTGAGCGGTACGCCCTCCATTGCCGACAGCAAGATACGATACATATCCAACTGTGCTAATTTTTTCTGAATTTCCTCTTTTTTGCGAGGTTTTTTTCCAGTTTTCCAATCGACAATAGTATATTGTTTCGACCGATCCACCCCATCGAGACCCCCGAAGAACACCGCGTCGAGCTTGCCGTTGACGATGGTGCCCAATTGCGGCACGTTGACGACGATTTGCCGTTCCGCCCACGCGGGCTTGCGCCGTGCCCATGTCGACGTTGCGAGACGCTGTTGCCAATCGAATATCCCGTTATTGTCTGCCCCATTATCGTCTTGATTGTCTTGCGATTGCGCCGCATTGTTGCGTCGCAGCTCGGCAAGCATCGCCAATCGCGATTCAGCTACGCGAGTACCGCCATTGCCGCTCGCGCCAACGCCAATGCCGGCATCATTCGCATCGGCCATGATGAACCGTTCCGCCCAAGCATGGAACTGCGTGCCCAGTTGCGCGGCCGGAGACGCTACGTTCGGTATCGGACGCACCAGCCCACGCCAGTAAGTGCGGGCGCCACGCTCGTCCATCATGCCTGCGCGCGCCTGCAGCGAGGTGACGTTCTGACGACCGGATGCAAGAATCCTCTCGCCCTTCGCACGCACCGCGCTGTCGAACGCATCCTGCGACGCCTCTCCAAGCATGTCAGGCATGAGATTGCTGTCGGCCACCAGCAATTGCGCGCATCGCAGCAGCGAAGCACCCGTATTTTCGCAACGCCCAGCACCTTCGCCACCGACAGGCTCGCCAACTTGCCCGCCGGCCCGTTCGCCAGCCCGCCCATCAGTCTGCCCGACAGCATTGTTCATCGCCGAATCCACCTGCAACGCAGACAAACGCAACGTCTGCAGGGTCTCATCGCTCAACTCGCACGGCCATGGCAGGAACTGGTTGCCTTCCGACGGCTCGAGCGGCGCATTCCAAGCGTCGCCGACCACCGCATCTTCAAAATCGCGGGCATGCTCGCCCACAAAAAATCCATCCGGCAACGGCGCATCGATCGAATGCAGACTGGTCATGCCGTTTTCGGAGGAATCGACATCCTCAACTTCCGCAATATCGGCCAGGTTGCTCGGCTCAGCCGCTCTGGAAACGATATTGAGCATGGAATCGCGCACTTCCACTAGGAAATTCGACGGTTTGGACACACGTTTGCGATCGCCCACGGCACGCGGATCACGGCTTTCCGCATTCGTTGCGCTGCAGGTGAGCAGCGCCTCATGACGGGCGCGAGTCAACGCCACATACGCGAGGCGACGCTCGTCGGCATGCAACCGACGGCCATACTCCTCGATTTGCGTCAAATACAGTCCGTCCGGATCAATACCTTCCATGTCATCGACGCTCATATTCCGCAAGGTGCCGAACACTTCGTCGTCAATGATTTCCGCATCCTCCAGCATTTCCAACGCTTCCAACGGATTTCCACCCACAAGCGCGTCATGGGGGAATCGCGGCAGAATATCGGCGTCCACACGCACCGGAACCGGCACCGCAGCAGGATCGGTCAGCCACGTTTTGGCGGTCTCATGATATTCGGGCGGCGTCCACACGCCATCCTGGAAACCGTTGAGATGCTCTTCATCAACGGCCACACGCAGATCGCTGCCCTTGTTGGTGGGGAATCCGCCATCGGTCATGCCGACCACGGCCACGGCATCCCATTCAAGGCCCTTCGACTGGTGTACGGTCATCAGCACCACGTCGACAGGCACATCGGGAGCCACCGCGTGCTCCTCGCGTGCGTCGCGCAGCGAATCCGCCCATGAGATGAACGCGCGCAGGCTCGGCGTTCCCCGCGACGCGATCTCCTGCATATACATGTCGACGAGCTTCAGCAACGCATCGATCGGCGATTTGGCGAGCGCCACCCGGGATGCGGCGAGCGTGGCATCGGCCTGACCGCCGCGCATATGCTCGGCCAGCTGCATGTCGATATCGAGATTCAATGCGACGATGGCCTCACGAACCACTTCCGGCAACGGGTGGCCAAGCATGCGCTGCACCTGACGGATCGCATCCGCGGCGCGAAGCACTTCCTTCGTCCCCTCACGACTCACCCTGCCGTCAATGAGTTCCGCGAGATCGTCACGCAACATGAGGTCCACAAGGAAAACCGCATTCGGCACTTGATCTCGATATTCACGTACGATGGCACGGATTTCAGCATCGGAAGGACCCGACTTGGGAGTTACTCCATAAATTCCCAGATTTTCCGGTTTTTCTTCCTTGTTGGATTGCTCCTGCACGATTCCAGCTGAAACAAGCGCACGATACCGGCACATCGTGTTCACCTGTTCCGCGGTATCGGCGAGCGCCTGCAGATCGTTGGCGCTGATGGAGAATCGCGGCGTGGCCAGCAATCGCATAAGCGCCGCACTGTCGGTATGATCGCTGACGACGCGTAGCAAAGCGAACACGTCCTGCACCGCCGGGCGTTCCAGCAACGCCGACCGCCCCACTACCAGCGTGGTCAGGCCTGCGCGTTCGAGCGCTTCCGCGAATTGCGACATGATTCCTTTGGAACGGAACAGCACCGCCACGTGCGGACGATTGTCTTTCATGCCATTGTCGAGGTCGCGCGAGGAAGGCGTGTGCAGGGCGATCGCATGTTTGGCGAAGCGCACGACCGCGTCGACCTCCTGCCCGAACGTGTCGAACGCAAGCACGCCCACCGTTCCTTCGGGGGCTTCGTCGGTATTGACGAGCGCCGGAACGTCGACTTCGCGCATCAGCGAGCTGCTGAGGCGTCTGGCAGGCAAGCGGAGCGGTTTGGTGAGATTGTTCGCCGCTTCGAGCACCATGCGTGAGTTGCGCCGTGTCACGGTCAATGCGAATGGCCTGCTGGTGGCGTCCATGCCGAAATCGTGTTGCAGCATGCGGAATGCGCCAGGGCTCGCCCCTCGCCATGCGTAGATCGATTGGAAGGGGTCGCCGACCGCGTTGACCGCGCTGCGATGCGTATCGTCAGCGTGGAACAGCGCGCTCAGCAGTGCCGCCTGCGTGGTGGACGTGTCTTGGTATTCGTCGAGGAGCACATGCGAATAGCGTTTGCGGTAGGCCGCTCCGATGGACGGGAATCGGGAGACAAGCTGGAATGCCGCGATGGTGAAATCGCTGAATTCCGCCATATTGCAGGCGCGTTTTTCAGCATGATAGTCAAGCACAAGATCGAGCAGCAGGTCGCGTTGCTTGGCGACGAATGCGAGTTGCGCGCTGTTGAACACGCACATGTCGTGCCCGAGTTCGCGGTATTTCTCCAGTTTCTTTTCGTAGTCCGCGTCGGAATCCTTTTTCAGTCGTTTCGGCAGCTTTGGCGATTTCGGCTCTTCCGTTGGCACGGTTTCGCCGTCAAGCGCCTTGGCGATCTGTTCGACGAACGCCTCATCCCAGTCGCGCACGCGTTGCACGGCTTCGTCGAAGCTGGTGCAGTCGCCGCCGATCATGGCGCCGGAAATGGCGTTGGACAGGGCGAACACGTTGCCCGCTATGGTGTTGAACGATTTCAGATCGCCGTCGAACGCCATAAGATCATCCATATGCCTGTCAAGCACGGTGTGGATGAGCTGCATGGCACCTGCTTCGCTCAATGGCTGCGTGTTCTGGTCAAAGCCGACAAGCAGTCCATATTGGCGCACGATGGATTGGAAGAAAGCGTCGTACGTGGAGACTTCCGGTTTGAGGAACGTCATGTTCGCTGATTTCAGGCCGCGTTCGCGCTGGTCGCGAGTCACGGCCGCAGACACTCGAGACAATAGTTCCGAGGCCGCTTTGCGCGTGAAGGTCAGTCCGAGGATCTTTTCGGGGCTCACCCCCTGTTCGATCAGCGTGATGATGCGTCTGGTCATCGTGTAGGTTTTGCCGGAGCCAGCGCCGGCCACCACCACCACATCCGCATACGAGGGCGCTTGGACGACGGCAGCCTGCTCAGGACTGTCGGTGAACTTCATGGTTCCGCTCATGCCGTTCTCCTTTCGAATACGGTGTTCTGTTCGCCCGCACAGGCCGGGCAGATCGTAGTGTTTCTGCAGTATTTCACATGTTCCGTCGTCGGTCTTGCGGTGATTTCGTTCGCCCTGCTGGCCGCGGCCGCATAGAAGACCCTCGCGATCATGGTGAGGGACCATACCGCCATCGTGCCGCGTAAGCCAAGGAACTCATTCCAATGCTCGTCGCTCACTTCCAACGGAGGAAGCATGTCATCGAGTCCGTCGTGGAAATCCTTGTCGAGTTTTTTGACGTAATAGCGCGGTATGAATTCGCCGGTATTGAGACTTCCATTGGCGAACAGCGCCTGCTGCATATGCGATTCGGCGGCGGTGTCGCCATACGGCGCAGGGTATGCGTGCTTGGCTACATGGAATAGCGCGCTTTGCGTGATGTTCGGCGCGTTCGCCACCGCCTGCGCCCCGCGCATGCCGCTTTCCTCGGGGAATACGAGTCCCAGCTGATAGCAGACGAGCTGCAGATCGTTGAACAGGCCTTCGCCGGTCGGACTGACACCGGTTTTGTAGTCGATCAGACGCACCTGCTGCGTGCCATCCGCCATTTCACGTCGTTCCAAACGGTCGATCCTGCCGGTCAAACGCACGGTGAGATACTCGCTCATGCCGGTTTCCGGCCATCCTCCGACCAACGCTCCCATAATGGCGATCAATTCGTTCCGTGAAATCGCGTGAACGCCGTCCATCGCATTGTAGGCGTCGAGAATATCGTCGAAATCGAATTTTGCGGTAAATTTCAGCTCAGGTTCGGCTTTCGTAAGTTTTCCAACGCTGAATGCATCATTATTTTTAATCGGATAATCACCATGATTCGATTGCACGAAATACGTGGCGATGTTACGCAACGCCTCCTGCGCCTGCTCATCTTTCTTCAACGCCTGATACCGTTGCGCGGGATCGGCAATGGCGTTGAAATCACCGCATAGACGCTTGTATTCGGCATACATCCATTCGGTGATCGCATTGATATTGTCCACGTCGCTGATGGCGGTATGGTGTTCCGGCATATCAAGTCCGGCTTCGGTGGCCTGTTGCGCCACCTTGTGGATCAGCGAGCCGAAACTCGTGGCGACGCTGCCCATGCGCGGGCCGGAGAAGCGGTTTTCCAACATCCAACACACCGGGCACGCCCACAGATTGTCTACCGCAGAAGGAGACAAAGTCACCACGTCGGATCGCCGCGATTTACCGTTTCGGCCCGACGTCGAGCTTTCCGACGTGTCGCTCATGCCCGTCCGCATGACGGCCGCGATCTTCCGCATGGTGGCCTCGACCGTCTCCCCCATAAACGGCCAACGGTCAGGGTCGGCCGCCGTAACACCATGCGAAGCCAGCAATGCCAACGCTTCCGCGGCATCACGCGCCTTCGGGCTGTCCTCAGGTTCCGACGCAAGCACGCTTCGGGCGGCCGCGACCAGACCACGGGGATCGGTTTCCAGCCCCGCGTAATCGCCTTGGCCGCCGACCGACGCATATTCTCGCCGTTCCATATCGGCGTCGCGATCGCGGTCGAAGCACTCCGGCATATATCCGTATAGAAAATCCGAAGGCACATTGTCGTCATTCAGCACGGCGCTCACCACCACACGCTCGCTGGCACGGGTCAACGCCACCAACAGGCTCTTCTGCTCGGAGGCGAGCACCGACGCCAGTTGCGCGTCCTGCCTGCCCGCCGGAGTGACGATCGTGTCGGACAATACGCCGTGCAGCATCACATCGGCCAGTTCCTCACCGCCGAACAACGTGTTGCGTGGTGTGAGATTCGGCCACTGCCCCTGCTGCAAAGCCGGCAGAAAAACCAGATTCCAGCGCTTTCCCGCCGCTCCTGCGGGAGTCGTCAGGGTCACCGCCTGATCAATGGGCGCGGTATGCGCCAGCGAATCCGCCTCAATGGTCAGCAAACGCACCTGTTCGATGAACGCCTCGATGGTGTGTACCGCGAATTCCCCGCTTGACTCGCCGCCTGAAGCATAGTTGAACAAACGCATCGCCGCGTCAAGCCGATCATTCGCGGCACGGCCGGCAGCCGAATGCTCCAGCGCCACACGCTGCCAGACTTCCGCCTTGCCGCAGGCCCTCCATGCGCAATCCAACACATATTGCGGTTCACGCGAAACCAGTTTGGCTTCCGACTCGCATGTTTTGTCAAGAACCTTCCACAATGATGCGAACGCCTTGATCTGCGGATCCGCGCCCAGCACGGAGGCGATCGCATCGACCACGCGATCGGTATTGCCCTCCATAAGAAGCACGTACAGCGCTTCCATACTCAGCGCGAAATCGCCTTCATGCTCGTCTTCATGCTCACTATCATGCTCGCCATCGGCGCGAATCGCATGATAGTCCGTCATATAATCGCGCCAATCTTCCATCAAACGAGGGAGCAACGCCTGTTGTTCGACGGCAGCGTCCGCCGCATCCTCATCATCTTCGAAATCATCTTCGTCGTATTCTTCGGCAGCATCCTCATCATGGTTCGCAGCCTTGCTTTCCACAATCGAAGCGAGCGAAACCAACGCGTTCATCGCGGATTCGATGGATGCGAGACGGGCCGGACGCCCCTCATGCCGTTGATCACCACCGACCGTAATCAGCGGAGATCCCATAATCAGCGCCACGCGCGAACGAATATAGGATCCGGCGGTCTGCAGGTCCATGGTCGAAGCCGCGATCGTCTGGTTTTTCAATTCGGCCAACTCGATCAACGCGAACAGACCCTGCACGAACGGCTCATCCTTCAACGGCCGGGTCACGCTGGAATAGCGCACGGGAACGCCGTCAGCGCGCAACCGCTCGCCGAATGCGCGCACGGTGGCATTGTCGTGCGCGATCACGGCCATGTCGTTCCATACACGGGAACGTTGCAAATGCTCAGTTTTGATCTTCCACACCACGTCGTCGAGCTCTTCGGAAGAGGAACGGTACAAGGCCGTTTCCACACTGCCGTCGGCCGGCGTGACACGAGCGCCCGTATCGTCGGCCGGCAACGTTTCGATGGGCATCGCGCCTGGCATATCGCTCATTTTGCCGGGACGATCGGGCAGAGGCACGTCCGTCGACTCCGTGCTTGCGATCGACAGGCTCACTCGCGTCGCGACAAGCGTGCGATAGTCGCCATGCACGCCTTGCTGGTTCGACACGGTTTGCGCGGTATCGCCTTCGTGCGCCGTTTGCAGACCTTCGATGCGTTCAAGCCTCGCTCCCATGCGCGTCTGCGCCTGGTTGAACAGATATTCCGGATATGATCCTCGGAACGTCTGCACGGCTTCGTCGGGATTGCCAACCAACAGCAGGCGCACCCCGCGTTCATGCAGGGCTTCAAGCAGTGCGAAACCAGCCAACGTCGTATCTTGAAAATCGTCGACGATCAGCATGTTCGCAATATCGGCTTCCTGTATGCCAGACACGGCTTCGGTGGCGTCGATCATCAGCTGCGACGCGTCGAGACGATATTCGCCAGGATAAGACGAACGGATCGCCTCATTGTATTCCTCACGCAAGGCGAAGGCGAGACGCCATTGAGTGCGCAGGCGTTCGCGACGTTCGTCAAGCATGCCGTCCCTGCTGGCCGCACGGGCGATCAGCATGTCTTCGAACTGCGGTTTCGCGCCAATCTCGTTCATGCGTGCGAGCATGTCGCGCAATTGGTTGGCGAATGCGTCGGTGGAATCGTCGGCCACCAGTCCTGACCATTCGGAAACCGCGAAATAGGTGCGCAGCAGATCGCAGGTGGCGCAATCGTCGCCATGTTGCCTATGCTCCACATGCGAAGCCAGTACCTTGCGGATGATCACATCCTGTTCCGCACCGTTCAACAGTTTCGGCAACGGTTCGCCTTGACTTGATCTCACGGCCGTCAGCAGACGGAATGCGACGGCAGGCAACGTAGTGACCGGTCGCGCCTGCGACACGGCCGACAATTCGCGGATCGCCCGATCGCCCAACGCATCGGCGATCTGCCTGCCAGACACCGTCATCACGGCATTCCCGTCACCATACCGCCTCATTGCGGCAACCAGCATGCCCAGCGCAAACTCGGTTTTTCCACTGCTCGGCGCGCCCGCAACCAACGTGACGCGGTCAAGGTCTTCCAAATTCATCATGCCTCCCAACACTACTAGTCTCGCCCTCCTTTACCTGACAAATCCGGAACCTGCAAAGTTGTCTCGAAGCCAACCTTTATCCAACACGATCTGCGGTGCAACCACTCCTTCGTGGCATCTGCAGCAACGCCGACAACACATCAATGGTCATTTCCATTTGAGCCAGATGTCCGTCATCCAGCAACTGAATGTATGTACCCTCATCGTCGCCACGAAGGCCGTCTCTTAAGGTTCGCACGTTCTTTCTATCACTACGACTTCTATTATTCAGCCACAACATGTCTCAGATGCCCGTCTTTGTATATGGACATTTTGACCCCTTGCTGATAGGTTTCTGGGTTGGTCTTCAGTTAGGATAGGATCCAGAGAGAGCGGCCGAAAAGCATACGCACCACGAGGAAAGAGAGCATATGGAAGCCATGAACGGCATTCCCCCTCAAATCCCTGGGTATACATTCGCCCAAAAGTTGGGTTCAGGTTCCGAAGCGAACGTGTATTTGTACCAGCAGCTTTCCCCCAGCCGACAAGTGGCCATCAAAGTCAGCAAGGGAACGCTCGATCCGCGCGCGGCGGCGCGGTTCCGTTCCGAAGCGAACTTCATGGGCAGGATCTCCTCGCATCCCTACATTCTTTCGGTGTACGAAAGCGGCATCACCGCCACAGGCAACGGCTACACCGTATTCGAATACGCTCCGGGAGGCAATTACAAGACCTTCCTGGAATCCAACAGGCTCAACGCAGACCAGATGCTCACCGTCGGCATCAATCTGGCGAGCGCCCTTTCCACAGCGCACCGCGAAGGCATCATCCACCGCGACATCAAGCCCAGCAATATTCTCATCAACACGCATGGCATGCCCATGCTTGCCGATTTCGGCATCGCGGGAACGATCTACGGGCGTCCCGGCATCGGCTACACCATCGCGTGGGCTCCGCCGGAAGTGCTTGCAAAGAACGGCGGAGGCAACGAATCCTCCGATATTTATTCGCTGGGAGCAACGCTGTTCGCCATGCTGACGGGCCAGTCGCCATATGAATACGGCTATTCCGCGGCCCTCGGCTCGACCAGGGGCAAAGAACGCGGTGCTCTGCTGAGAAACATCATTCTCACCGATCCGCTCCCTAAGCTCAATAGGCCGGATATTCCCCCGCAAGTGGAGCGGATTTTACGCAAGGCGTTGAATAAAACGCCGGGAGACAGATATTATTCCTCATACGATTTCGCGCGTGACATGCAGCGTGCGCAGCAGGAATTGTATGGCCATGCCACGCCGACTACGGTCGAAGGCGAACCGCCGTTCCCGCAAAATCTGTGCGCACAGTCCCAGGCGAACATTCAGGTTTCACCGACCGTCCCAAAGCAGCGCAGCACTTGGGCCAAGCCTCTTGCGATCGTTGTTTCGGCGGTTGCCGCGATCACGGCCGTCGCGTTGGTGTTCGCGTATGTGATCTTGCCGAATATGGATTCGGCTTCCGACAATAGCAGCGTGCAGATCAAGACTCCGGGAACGCACGATCAGGACAACGATTCGCCTGATTCGGCCATCACCACAAGTAGCGTGCCCAGTGTCGAGAATCTGGCCGGCTCATATTCCGCCGATGGCGGCAGCGTGCAGTTCACATGGGTGAACCCCGACCCTCAGGACGGCGATTCGTACGCATGGTCGCTGGTAGGCGATGCAGGAGTAGACCCGAACGCCCAAGGAACCACCACCACCGACACGCGCATCAGTATCGAACCCGCCGACGGCTCGCAGACCTGCATCCAGGTGAGCCTCATCCGAGCCGACCGGCAGATGTCGCAGAATCCTGCGATCGCGTGCGCGGCCAAACCATAAGCATCACCATACTTCGCAACCGGACCGTCCAACGGCATATTTTCAATCGCAAACGGCATATACGGACCGATCACAACGACAATCGGAACATTCAGGGAAGAGCCAGAAATGGGCAAACGCAAGAACGGTGCCAACCAATCGGCGCAATCATATGAACGTCAACTACGTTTCGGATCAATGGTACGCAAACTGCTGTTGCCGTCGGGAAGCAGGCGGTGGATCACGCCGATCGTCATGCTGCTTCTGCTGCTGGGCATCATCGCGGGCGCGTTCATCGTCAGTTCGGTGACGCAACGGCATGTGCAGCTCGACGACGGCACCGTGTGGATCACGTCGCTGAAGGACCGCAAAGCCGCACGATTCAATGCGAAAAACAAGGATGTGGACGCCGGAGTCTCGTCCGCAGCCTCCCGTTTCGACGTGGCACAGCATGATGGCGACACCGTGATCTCCGAAGGCACCAAAGCCAGCAATATCGCGGCTTCCACCATTAGCGAAACCGGCAACACCGCCATCAAAACGGATATCGCAACCATTGTCGGAGGCGACACCGCAGCGTTCATCAACACCAAAACCGGCAATGTGTGGGTGGGATCCGCTGCCGATGTGAAATCCGTCAACCCCACCACCGACAAGCCGAATATGAAATTGGGATCCGGTGGAAAAATCGCGGTGACGCACAACGGAACCGTATACGGATACCGCGCTTCCGATGGCGCGGTGCTGAGCATCGACGGGCCGCAGGGCACGCGTGAGCAAGTCGGCACGATAGGAGTCGCACCGCATGCCGAATCGTTCACCGTCATCGGCGAAACCCCGGTGGTGGCGGCGAAAAGCACCGTGTATTGGCCGCAGGGAAGCGCAGCCATCAATCTGCAGGGCAGCATGACCTTGCAGGCCCCCTCCACGGACGGCAAACAGAACGGATGGGTGGCCGTGGCGACGCCGCGCGGACTCGCAACGGTGGATCTCAACACCAAAAAGACCGCGGAAACAACGAATTCCGGCAAGGGCGAGCCCGCCCAGCCGGTATCCACAGGCGGATGCGTGTTCGCCGCATGGGCGCAGAAAGCCAACAATTACGCCAAAGTGTGCTCCGTAGACGGTTCGGATACGGCATTCGACACCCTGACCAACATCAACGCCACTTCGGAACTGATATTCCGCACCAACCATCGCCTGGTCATACTCAACGACGTGGTCAACGGCAACGTTTGGAATCCACAGGAATCCACCAAGGTCATCAAAATCCAATGGAACAAGGTGGAAACCAAACAGTCGAAGCAACAGGAACAGAACAACGACAGCGCCAACAACCAGCATAATTTCAGCAAGACCTGCTCGTCGCAATCCGGCCAGATCAAAGCCGAAGATGATTCGTTCGGCGCGAGAACAGGATCGCAGCAGATCCTCGACGTGCTCCGCAACGACGAACAGACCGACTGCTCCGTACTGCGCATCACCTCGGTAAGCGCCCCCGACGGCGCCAACATCAGCGTTTCCCCCGTATACGACGGACGATATCTGCAGCTCGACGCTTCCGCGGCATCCGAAGGATCCGTATCGTTCAGCTATGAAATCTCCGACGGACGCGGGCAAACCTCCAACGCCAACGTAAGCCTCACACTGGTAGGCGGGGACGACAACGCGCCCCAGCAAACCGATACGCCACCGGAAATCGACGTGGAACAAGGAGCGACCTACACCACCAACGCGCTGGGCAGCTTCTCCGATCCCGACGGCGACCCGCTCACCCTCGTATCCGCAACCCCGCAAAACACCGACCAGGTGACCGTTTCCACACGCGCCGACGGGCAGCTCGTGTTCAACGCGGGATCCATGTCTTCCGGACGCGCCGGCATCGAAGTGACCGTTTCCGACGGCCAGCAGACCGGCACCGGCATGGTGTATTTCTCAGTGAAACCGGCCAACACGCTGGCCGCGGTGATCGATCCGGCCGTCAAGCAGACCACGCCAGACACCCGCACCACCATCGCGCTCAAACAATACGTGCATGGCACCTCGGCCGAACCCGCGCAGCTGACCGCCGTGGAAACCCCATCCGGCGCATCCACCACCATGAACGCCACCGACATGTCGTTCACCTTCAGCGCATCCAACCCCGGCACCTACTATGTGCCCTACACCATCACGCAAGGATCCATCCCCTCGACCGGCCTGGCCCGCATCGAAGTGCAGGCCGTGGCCGGAGACTCCGCCAAACCCATCGCCGCCAACGACGTGGCGCTGCTCGGCGCCGACAACACCGCAATCGTGGAACCCCTGTCTAACGACGTCGACCCGATGGGCGGTGTGCTATCCGTGACCAACGTGACCGCCGACGCGGCGAGCGGCATCAAAACCGGCGTCGTAAGCAACAAGCGCGTCTACATCACCGCACGACAGGTACCGACCGAACCCGTGCAAATCAAATACAGCGTAGCCAACGCGGCAGGCACGTCAACCGGCGTGATCGTACTGCAGCCACCGGCACTGACCACCTCCAACTCCGTGCCGAAAGCCGACAACATCACCACGCAGGTACGCACCGACGGCATCGTCTCCATCGACGTGCTCGACCACGTGACCTACTCCGACGGCACCACGGTAAGCCTGCAAAACGACCTGCAATACGACAAAAACACGTTCAAAGGACTCGTATTCGTATCAGGCAACACCGTACGATACCAAGCATCCGACCAAACCGGATCCTTCCCCGTAACGTACACCGTCAAAGACAATCTCGGCAACGCGGCATCCGCCACAATCACCATCAACGTGCATCAAAAAGACGCTTCCAACAAGGCTGCGCCAACACCATCCGACGTCGAGGCGCAAGTCGCGGCCGGCCAAAAAGTCCAGATCCCGATCACCTTGACCGGCATCGACGCCGACGGCGACGACGTGCAGCTGCTCGGTCTCGGCAACAAGGCGCCGACACTCGGACGCATCAGCGAAGTCGGCGCCACCTACCTGGTATACGAAGCCTATGCCGACTCCACAGGAACGGACACCTTCTCATACGCCGTCGAAGACTGGACCGGCCAACGATCCCAAGCGCAAATCCGCGTAGGCGTATTCACATCCGGCACCGACTCGGGCGTATACGCGCGCGACGACGAAATCACATTGCGCCCCAACACCGCAGCAACCGTGCCCGTGGCGCAAAACGACATCTCCGGAGACAACACCGACCTGGCCGTCAGCGAAAACGTCGAATCGCAAGACATCAGCAATGTGACCGTGGCGGACAATACGCTCGCCTTCACCACTCCTCAGCAGGCGGGCACCTATTACGTGGTGTATACGGTCAAAGACAAGGCAGGATTGTCCGACACCGCGACATTGACGGTGAACGTGGACGACAACGCCACCATCGAACCGCCGACAGCATACGACTACCGTGTGCCATCTTCCGCGACGATCGATAAGAAATCCATCGACGTGGACGTTTCGCAATGGATCGCGAATCCTTCCGGCAGCGCCGACGAACTGCACGTGGCCGTGGATGATTCCGCCACCGACCATGCGCATATCAAGGGCGGTGACAAGTCCACGACCATTAGCGTGGAATTGACGGATGAGGCGCGAGCCGTGCCGTACACCGTGACCAACACGACATACAACATCACGTCCACTGCGTTCATCCAAGTGCCCGCGTACGGCGTGTTCCCGCCGACCCTTCGACCGAAGGCGCCGGCATTGAAGGTGAACGCACGCGAGACGATCACCATCAATATCGCCGATTACGTGCGTGTGGGCGCAGGCAAGACCGCGTATGTGGACGGCGCCGATTCGGTGAGCGCCACGAAGGCCGCGGACGGCGACCTGTATGTGAACGACCAGACGTTGAAGTTCACCGCGCCGAAGGATTACTCCGGTCCCGCGTCCATCACCTTCACCGCGGTGGATGGCAAGCGCGACAAGAACGACAAGGTGAAAATCATCAATTCGGCGGTATTGACGTTGCCGATCACCGTGATCGGGCGCGACGTGCCCGCGCCGACGTTCTCCTCGCCCACCATTGACGTGGTCGCAGGCGAAAGCGCCACCACCATCGATCTGACCGCATTGACCCATTCGGCGTCCGACCTGTACGACGATGAAAAGCAGTACACGTATTCGGGTGGCACCGATTCCGACCAGGTGAGCGCCAAAGTGAGTTCGAACGGCAAGCTGACCGTGTCCGCCGACAAGACCGCTTCGCCGGGAACAACGGTGAGCGTGCCGATTTCGATTCAATATTCGAAGGGCACGGTGAGTGCGGGCGTCACGGTTCGCGTGACGGCCTCCAACAGGCCTTTGGCACGCATCAACGCGAAAACCGTGAAGGTCAAGGCAGGATCCAGTGAGGAAGTGAACCTGCTGTCCGATGCGTATAATCCGTTCCCCGATTCCGCATTGACCGTGACCGGATGCACGTCCGATGGCGCGTCGAAGCTGACCGTGGACTGCCCGCCCAACGGTGTGGTGTCGATCAGCGCCTCGTCCGATATCGGCGCGAGCACCAACAAGGTGATCGTCAACGTGCGCGATGCCACCAATACGAAGGAACGTGAGGTGACGGGCACCATCAACGTTTCGGTGATGGACAAGCCGGATGCGCCGCTGCTCTCCCCCATCGCCGGAGACCCGCAGGATGGCGCGGTGAATCTGAGTTGGACGGCCGGCTCTTCGAACGGCAGTCCGATCAGCGAATACAAGGTGTCGTGGGGCGGTGACGGTTCCGGCGAGAAATCGTGCGGATCCGTGACCTCCTGCCAAATCACCGGCTTGAAGAACGGCAAGACGTACTCGTTCAAGGTGCAGGCCAAGAATGAGGTCGGCTGGTCGAAGGAGTCGAATGGCGTGGAAGGCACGCCTGACAAGCTTCCGGACGCGCCGACCGATGTGAAGGCCGAAGCTAGCAAGAACACCATCACTGTCACATGGAAGGCTTTGGAGGGTAATTTCTCCGCCGTCGACAAGTATCAGGTGACGTTGAGCGGTCCGAATGTGGCGAATCCGGTCCAGGAAGTCACTGGCACCAGCATCACGTTCAAATTCGACGACAATGCGATCACCGACGGCGCATCCTATACCGCCACGGTCAAGGCGCATAACAAAGTGAACTGGAGCCAGCCCTCCACGGCATCCAATGCCGTTTCGCCTTGGGGTACGCCTGACAATCCGACTATTTCCGCCGATCAATCAGGCGACAAGATCGTGGTGAGAGGGCGGATCAATGACGCACGTAACTCGAAATACCAGTCGATTACGGTAAGCATCGAGGGCGAAGACAAATCCGTGGAGACAAGCGCCAAGGATTATTCCGTCGAATTCGACATTAAGAACGAGTGGTACTACAGAAAACTTAAGCCGACGATTACCGTGGTTACGGAACGCAGTGGCTCATTGCGCAACGAAGCGTCCGTTTCGACTTTCACAGCAGTCGATCCTCCAACCAATGTGAAGCTGGAACTCAACAACAACACATGTGTGGCGACCTGGTCCAGAAAAGGTGGACGCGTCACAGGTTTCGTTGTAAAGGCCAAGGGTTATTACGATGATGATGTTCATGAGAGCAGAGCCGAATGGCCGCTTTCCGGTGATTGGAGCACCTGCGATACGGTAAGCGTGCAACAGTACTTCATCGACACCTCACATCTCAGCGACCCAGCAATCGCTACCGATAATACCGTCGGCAACAAAAAGCCAGCGGAAATCACACTGCCATCCTCATTGACGTGGGATACACAGAACGCCAACATCATTCATGTCAATGGCGGTAGTTGGGAGGCCCACGGGCGAAGTGTCAAAGGCCAGATCGTCATCACTCCGGCAGGGGAAAGCTCGCATACCTACGATTGGCCAGCTAACGGCACACTGGATGTTTCCGACATCACCAGTCCTTCCGGTACCAGATGCGATTGGGAGGTTCGCGTGATCACCACTGCCGGGGAACCAGAAATCAATGCGACCAAGAAAAGCTCTGATCCCGTGACCGGAGTCCGATACGAGGAGAAAACCCCCGATCCGGAACCGGGACCAACCCCTGATAATGGAGAGACGCAATCCTCGATAGACACCAATGCTTCAGCCATCTCATTACGAACAGGGTTGGCAGGAAAACAGGCGCGAGGCATCTCATTCACCGTCAAATAAGCAAATTCAACATCACAACCAATCATCAATACGATCAATAGAAGCAACCAAGGAGTACCTATGAGCAACGAAAACGACGACGCCACCCAGCTGGGTTCCATTGGGCGCCATATGAGCAAGCCGCAACAGCCCGGCAATCCGCAGGCACGCCCCGCATTCCAAGCTCCAAGCCTGCCGACGCATCCGCAGGAACAGGACGGAGACGAAGAGGGCACGGTACTCAGCACGCATAACGCTACCCACTACGCCGCCAACACGTTCGACGCCGACGAGGAGGGCACGGTACTCAGCACGCATAACGCAACTCCTTCCAGGCCGACGAGGCCTACGGTTCCAATGGCGCAGCCCATGCAGGCGCAACCGACGCAATCCGCTCCAACACAACAGCCGCTACCACAATCGCAATCGGCTCCCGTAATGGCAACGCGCCAATTCCCGCAGACTACGGCACCAAGCGTCAAACCCGCGCAGCCGGCCATGGCTTCTTCCATGATGTCCGCGCCGCAGGCCGACATCACCGAATTCCATGAACTGTTCGCCCAACTGGTCGGCAACGTCTCCCAAGTCGTGGTCGGCAAGGAACAGCCGATCCGCCAATGCGCCACCGCCATGATCGTCGGTGGCCACATTCTGCTCGAAGACAATCCGGGGACCGGCAAAACGCAGCTGGCCCGCGGCCTCGCCAACTCCATCGACATGTCGTTCAAACGTATCCAGTTCACTCCGGATCTGCTGCCGTCCGACGTGGTCGGCGTAACCTACTACGACCAGAAGAACGGCGAATTCGAATACCGCGAAGGTCCGATTTTCGCATCCATCGTGCTCGCCGACGAAATCAACCGAGCCTCGCCAAAAACGCAGTCCGCACTGCTCGAGGTCATGGAAGAGCAGAAAGTCACCGTCGACGGCGAAACCCATGCGGTACCGCAGCCGTTCATGGTCATCGCCACTCAGAACCCCATCGAGCAACTCGGCACCTACAAACTGCCTGAGGCGCAGATGGACCGTTTCCTCATCAAAACAACCATCGGCTATCCGAGCCATGACGTAAGCGTGAACATCCTCAAGCAGGTCAACGTCACCGACCGTGCCTCCACCGTACATGCGGTGCTCACCGGCAACGACGTGCTGCGCATGCGCGCCATCAGCGAAACCGTGCGTCTCGACGACGCGATCATCGAATACATCGTGCGCTTGGTGGAAGCGACGCGCCACAACGAACGCATCCAAGTCGGATCGTCCATGCGAGGCGCGCTCGCACTGACCCGATGCGCCCGCGTGTGGGCCGCGTCCAGCAATCGCGGATACGTGGTGCCCGACGATGTGAAGCAACTGGCCGTCGCCGTGCTCGCACACCGCATCACGCTCACCGCGGAGGCCACATTCGCGGGATCCACCCCCGAACAGATGATCGAACAGATCCTCAATGAAGTGCCTTCACCGACCGTGGGCGCCACCGCCTGAAACGCACGGCGCAGCCAGCCGCGTACGACACGGCACACGCAAAGCGCACACCCCACACGAAACGTTCGTAAACCCCCGAAAGGTCAAGCATGCGACAATCCAAAACCATGCAGCGCAGGAGAACCATGCAACGATCCCTGCGACGCATCAAGCATCGCATCAAACGACTGGTCACCTCATACGTGTCGCCGCTCGGATGGGCCGTGACCGGACTCGCCATCGCCTCACTCATAGCGTTCACAATCCTCAGCTGGCATGAACTGCTGACCATGGCGATCGTGTTCGCATGCATGATGGTCGCCGCCATCATGCTGTCGCTCGGCAACACGTCGTTCACCGCCACCATAGACGTGTCCAGCAGGCGCGTCACCGTGTCAGACACGGTGAAAGTCGATGTGTGCGTCGACAATCCAGGGCGCACGCCAACCACATCAGCACGCGGCGACCTGCCCATCGGAGACAGCCACGAACGATTCGCCATCCCCATGCTCGCCGCCGGCCAATCACGCCAAACCACCGTGGAATTCACCGCCGTCTCCCGCGCGGTACTGCCGGTCGGTCCCCTGTCCATACGCAAAGGCGACCCATTCGGACTCGTACGACACGAAAAGAAACTTGTCGACCAAATCAACGTGTTCATCCACCCGAAAACCGTTATGCTGAACACACTCAACGCCGGAATTCCGCGAGATCTCGAAGGCCAGCCAAGCGGCGAAATCGTCGACGACGACCTCGATTTCTACGGACTGCGTGAATACGAGCCAGGCGACGACGTACGCAACGTGCACTGGCTCAGCTCCGCAAAAACAGGCGCACTGATGATCCGTCAATACGAGGCGACCCGACGCACCGACACCGCATTGACCATCAGCGTGAACCCCGACGACTATGTGAGCTCCGACGAATTCGAACTGGCGGTATCCGTCCATGCCTCCATCGGCGTGCAATGCCTGCTCCAAAACCGACCGGTGACCTCACACGCGGGAACCGAACGCATCATGCCACGCAACTCCACGGAATTCCTTGACGGCTGCAGCGCCATCTCCCCCGATATCAGCGACAATCCGAATCTGGCGCAAACCACCCTCGCCCACGCCCCCGACTCATCGTTCTACTACATCACCGTCGGCAGGCTCAAAAACATCGACGAAATCAAACACATGGCGCTCGCACTCCCCCGATCCGCAACCTGCGTGGTACTGCAAACCGCCATCGGACAGCCACGCGCCATCAAACGATACGCCGATTTCACCCTGGCGACCGTAGGAAACCTAGACGATCTCCCAATGATCATGGGGGTACTGGAATGAGCACCACAGGACTTTCCACCCACAACACCAACACCGGCGACACCGGCCGCACCACCGGATTCGGCAACACCTTCACCGGAACCGGCACCGGCTCATGGGCCGACTCCACACACTCCGTCATCTGGATGTCACGAGACGGCAAATCACAGGCACTCCCCTACCTACGCCGGACACGCGCCTCGCAATACGCAAGCCTGCTCGTCGCAGCCCTACTCACCCTCGCCGCCGCCAGCAACCTCATCGACGTCTACGGATCGGCCACATCCTGGGCGCTCGCCGCCATTCCGGCCACCATCATCGGATCTCTCGTGGCGCTCGCAGGCACGGTTCCGGCACTTCGTCTCTGGTGGCAGATGCTGTTCATGGCCGTCGCCCAGCTGGTTGTCGGCCCTGTACTGTTCCTCAACGACACCACCATCGCCCATATTGTTCCGACCTTGCGCACGCTTACACAAGGCTGGATGAACATGCTCGGATCGTTCAAATTCATTCTGTCGGTCGAACCTCCTACCGGTACCGCCGATGGCTGTTTGCTGGCCGTATGGACCATCTGCCTGTGGTTCGCGCTACTGACCGGCATTTTCGCAGTGACTGAAGATGGGCGATTCACCATGATCGCCATTATTCCCGTTACCGCCAATCTTGCGATTTGCGCGTTGCTCGGCTCATCTTCCGGCTATTACCGCATGTTCGTAGGCACCATAATGGCGCTCATATTGGTGATTTGGATCAGCGCACGTTGGAAATTACTGGAATTGGGACGTTGGCTCAGTTCCGTCGTGATCGTGGTGCTTTCCGTCGCATTGGCGATTGGAGGATGCCTCGTCGTCGATCAGGACCGCACCATTCTGCGCGACCATTATGATCCGCCGCTTAGCCCGTACAATTACACCAGTCCGTTAAGCGGCATGCGCTCGTACATTACAAACAGTAAGGACGATGTGCTCCTCACCGTCGAAAACCTGCCCGCTGGATCAAGCGTGCGACTAGCGGTCATGGACCGTTTCGACGGCAACGTATGGAATCTGTCCGACTCCACCATGTCGTCGGACTCCTCCAATTACCGACGTGTCGGCACCTCCATCACCAACAATGCCGAAGGCAAGAAATTCACCGCCACATTCACCGTGGACAAAGGACTCAGCGACTACTGGCTGCCCATGGCCGGAGCCGCATCCAGCGTGACATTCGACAACAGCGAAAACTCCGACTCGTTCTACTACAACAGCGACACCATGTCGGCCATCTACCCCTCACGCACCTCCGAAGGTCTCACCTACACGGAAACCGGCATCATGCCAACGGTTCCCACCGACAAACAGATCGCCAAAACAGACGCGGCCGCCATCAGCCAGCCAAAAGCCGAAGATGTGCCCGACTGCGTAGACAAACTCGCCACAGCCATCGCCGGAGGCCAATCCAAAGGCGGCGAAGCGGCCCAGGCCTTAGCCGAAAAGCTCAAAGAATCCGGTTGGTTCTCACACGGATTAAGCGGCGACTACCCGTCAACCGCAGGCCACGGCAACTACCGCATCGACCAACTGCTCGCCGGAACGGCCATGGTCGGAGACAGTGAACAATACGCCTCCGCCATGGCATTGATGGCACGCAGCCTAGGTCTTCCCAGCCGTGTGGTACTCGGATTCCTGCCAAAAGACGACGAAGGTGAAATCAGCGAAAGCCGCACCGAAGAACAAGGAACAACCACCATCACGAAATTCACCGGCAACGACGTGACCGCATGGGTGGAAATCAAACTGGACGGCTACGGTTGGGTGGCATTCTATCCAACGCCAAAAGAAACCAAAGTCCCCGACGAAAACCAGAACCTCACCCCACCGAATCCGCAAACCCTGGTACGCCAGCCCCCGGTACCACTCACCGACCCGCTACGCGACGACACCCAGGCCAAAGGCAAGTCCTCAATCGGCGGAAGCATGGCCGACGAAACCTCAGCCAACCTGTTCTGGCAGCATTTCGGCAGAATCGCAAGAAAAGTAGCCATCTACGGAAGCCCTCTATGGACGCTGCTCATCATATGCGGTCTCCTGCTCGCCATCAAAGCGATCGCACTGGCACGATCAAGAAAACACGGCAGCACGCAGCAGCGTGTGGCAGCCGGCTGGCAATCGGTCGCCGCGCTCGCACGGCAAAGCGGACTCGACATTCGAGGCACACGCAGCGAACAGGCGGTTTCGATCGCGAATCAGATGGATATTTCCCGCGAGACCTTGCTCGCTTTGGGCGCGCAAGCCGATTACGCGGCCTTCTCCGGTAATTTCGTCAACGAAGAGCATGTGCAGCAGTATTGGCGCGATATTGCGCAGGAACGCAAGTACATGCTCAAGTCATTGCCGACGTTACGCCGATGGCGTGCCAAACTTTCGCTTGCCGACGTTTTCCACTTCCGCAGCAACCGCAGCGGGCGGAACAACGGCAGCGATCGGAAGCACAATCGTAAGAAAGGACGGGACTCATGATCTTCCGTAGCATCGAGGCCGGCCTGAATAGCAATGTCGGGTGCAAAAGAAAAAACAACCAAGACAACGCTCTCGCCAGCCGTGGCGTATATGTCGTATGCGATGGCATGGGCGGCGGCAAAGGCGGCGAGCGGGCCAGCGCACAGGTGGCGGCATGTTTCTCGCAGCTTGCCGAACAGCCGTCGCGCAACCGTACGTCCATCGAACATGCGTTGAGCCAATCGCAGCAACAGGTGCTCGAACTTGGCCAGGAGCTTGGCGGCATCGCCGGAACCACCATCACCGGCGTGGTGCTGCCGACTCGCGTTGAAGATAGCGTGCATGAACAAGCCATCGATGAGTACTGCTACGTCATCAATGTCGGAGATTCACGCACCTACCATATGCGCGCCGATGCGGAAGGCCATTGGATGGCGGAGTCGCTGACCCGGATCACACGTGACCATTCCGAACGGCAGAACGCCATCGACACCGGCGAAATGCTACCGGACGAGGCGAACCGATGCATACCGCGCAATATCATCACCCAATGCGTCGGCGCTCCTGACGGCATTCAGCCGGACTGGTATGCGGCGCGCTCCACGGGACGTTTCATCATCTGCTCGGATGGCCTGCACGCGCAGATCGATCGGGAACTGCTCGCCGATATGGCGGCCGCATATGGCGATCCGCAAGTCGCCGCGGATATGCTGGTGCAGTCCGCGCTCGACGCGGGCGGCAACGACAACGTCACCGTGATTGTGCTTGATATATGCGGCAAATCATCGGATTATTCGGCAAATGACGATTGGAACGTCAGCAAAATCGACGATCACGAGGATATCGGCGATTTACAGGAAAGCACATTGCAAACGTTACGTGCCGTCCAATAATGCGCATGTTCCCGCAATGACAATCGTCAATAATCGGATTTGTCACGTTATATCAGCGTATTCAATACAATATTTACAGACCACGAGATAAGGAGATCATGATGGTCGATTTCGATGCCGCGGTGGCGGCCGTGCAGGATCCGAACGCAGATCCCGTGTTTCTGGCGAAAATCGCTTACGAAAATCCGGAATTCGGCGCGAATGTGGTTGCCAATCCGCGTGCGTATCCGGGTCTGAAACGTTGGGTCGCCCAATTCGGCGACGAACGCGCACGACAGCAGCTGGTCGCGATGGGGTGGCCGGTTCCGCAGGACGGAATCATGCAGCAGGAGGCCGAGACGGCTTCTGAACAGACGCAATACCAGATGCCAAGCGAACAGGCGCAATACCAGCAGCCGCAGCAATCATCGGAAGTGCAATATCAGGCGCAGTACCAGCCGCCGGCAACCCAGCAATGCCAGCCTGAGCCGTTTGCGGCAACACCTGCATCGAATATGGCGAACGATGCTTCGACGGAATACGTCGACCCATATACCAACCCCGCAGACCTGTCTGAAGTGGCTGATTTTTCGCCGATTCAGCCGCAAGAGCCAGTCGCGTCGAATGCTGGTTTCACCGCGGAATTGGCCATGACCACGGAAGATCAGATGCTGATGGCTGAAATCGCAAGCAAAGCTCCGGAGCTGCACCCCTTCCTTGCGCGCAATCCGCATATCTACCCGGATCTGCTCAACTGGCTTGCCAGTCTCAATGATTCCGCCATCAACGCAGCCATCCGTCTGCGACGGTAACCCTTGGTAGAACTTGGCAAAAGCCCGACGAAAGCCGCCAAACAAGGCCTAATAAGGCCTAATAAAAGCCGCTTGCATTGGTAAGCTTTCGTACCATAATATGTTCGTTGCGCCGTCATCCTCATTTATGGATTGACGACGCAACATGTATCGCGGCGCGAAGGAAATCAGCGCTGTTCGAAAGTGAAGAACTGGTCTCCGATACGCACCGTGCAAGGCGCGTCAAGCTTCATCGGCTTGCGTTCGACCTTGATCTCCTCATTGCCTTGAATGATGTACGTGCCGTTGAGCGAACCGTAATCCTCGATCCACAATACGCCATCCTGATCGAAGCTGATCGCCGCATGATTGCGTGAGATGGTGCGCGTCGGATCCTCCAACTTCACGAATTTCGCACCTTCCGGCACTTCAGCGGAAGGCTTGCGTCCCAGCAGCACACCCATATCGACGATCACTTCCTGGCCGGTCTGCTCGTTGTAAAGCACATACTCCAGCTTCGGCTGCTTCATGGTGAATGCCGAAGACAGCACCGTGCCATCCCAGTCGATGTCATCATCGTCATTGACCGGTTCGACGTCGGACGGTTCCAGCGCTGCGGCAGCCTGTTCCACCGGCTGTATGTTCGCCGCATACGATTCCGCGGATTCCTGCACATTTTCCAATGCTTGGAATGCTTGGGATTCCGGTGATTCGTATGTTGGCTGCGATGTTGGCTGCGACTGCGCAGCCTCCGCCATGGCGGGCTCAACGAGAGAAGACATTACTGTGGCATCATCGTCATACCAACCTGGTTCAGGTGGAGGCGGATATGGAAGAAAGCTCATACCTTCATTGTAATTTGCCATGCGATTTTGCGATGAAGATATCCGCTCTGCAATACGTACGGTTCCGCAATAGGCTGACTGTTGTCGTAGGGATCGCAGCAACTGCAGTTCCGCATTAAAAATAGTTCCGCATTAAAAAATGGGGATCAGCTGTTTCCAGCCAATCCCCATTCATGTATTGAGATGATTTCAGACGTTATGCCATTCCATCATCGCTTTTCGGATCACAGGGTGTCGCCCAAATCCATCTGACCGCCATTGTCGTCCAGGAAGTCATCCGGATTGAAGTCGTCGCCGAGCTTCAGATCTCCGAAGTCGATGTTCGAGAAGTCGACTTCGGACAGATCGGCGTCGCCGAAGGCGGCATCGGACTCGTCGCCACCCAAACCGAAGTTCGGGTAGATGGTGTCGCGAATGGCCTTGTCAGGCTCGACCACGGCGTTACGGTAACGGGCAAGGCCGGTACCTGCCGGGATGAGCTTACCGATGATGACGTTCTCCTTGAGGCCCTTGAGGTCATCGACCTTCTGGCTCAGAGCGGCTTCGGTAAGCACGCGGGTGGTCTCCTGGAAGGAAGCCGCGGACAGCCAGGAATCGGTTGCCAGCGAGGCCTTGGTGATGCCCATCAGCTCCGGACGACCGGCAGCAGGCTTGCCACCTTCCTTCACGGCCTTCATATTGGCGGCCTTGAAGCGGGCCTGATCCACCAGTTCACCCGGAAGAAGGTCGGTATCGCCGGAATCGATCACCGTGATACGACGCAGCATCTGGTGCACGATGACCTCGATGTGCTTATCGTGGATATCCACGCCCTGGGAGCGGTACACGGTGTGCACTTCCTCCACAATGTTCACCTGGGCAGCACGCGGGCCGAGGATGCGCAGGATCTTCTTAGGATCGACGGAGCCTTCGATCAGCTGGGTGCCGGCTTCGACATGATCGCCGTCCTTGACCATCATCGGGGCGCGACGGGTCACCGGGTAGGCGATCGGCTCGACGGAATCGTCGTCCGGCTTCAGGATGACCTGACGGCCGCGCTCGGTGTCTTCCACCTTGACCACGCCAGCGAACTCTGCGATCGGGGCCTCACCCTTCGGAGTACGGGCTTCGAAAAGCTCGGTAACACGAGGGAGACCCTGGGTGATATCGGATGCGGAAGCAACGCCACCGGAGTGGAAGGAACGCAACGTCAGCTGGGTACCAGGCTCGCCGATGGACTGTGCGGCCACGATGCCAACGGCCTCGCCGACATCCACCAGCTTGTTGGTGGCCAGCGACCAGCCATAGCACTTGGCGCACACGCCGCGCTTGGATTCGCAGGTAAGCACGGAACGGGCCTTGACCTCTTCCACGTCGTGGGCAACAAGATCGTTGAGCACGTCCATGGACAGCGCGTCACCGGCCTTGTACAGCACGGTCTCGCCGTCGGCGGGATCGATCACGTCGGTTGCGAGCAGACGGGAGTACGGACCGCCATCGGCGGCCTTGACCAGATGCAGGTTGCCTTCAGCATCACGCTCGCCGACCTTCATCGTCAGGCCACGCTTGGTGCCGCAATCCTCTTCGCGCACGATTACGTCCTGGGAAACGTCCACCAGACGACGGGTCAGGTAGCCAGACTCTGCGGTACGCAGTGCGGTATCGGCCAGACCCTTACGTGCACCGTGCTGGGAGATGAAGTATTCCAGCACGGACAGGCCGTCACGGTAGTTGGACTTCACCGGTCGAGGAATGATCTCGCCCTTCGGGTTAGCCACGAGGCCTCGCATGCCTGCGATCTGGTTGATCTGCATCATGTTTCCTCGTGCACCGGACTGCACGATGATAGCCAGGTTGTTCTTGGAGTCGAAGTGTTCCTCGACCGCCTCAGAAACCTCGCTGGTGCACTTGGTCCACAGGTCGATGAGTTCCTGACGGCGCTCCTCTTCGGTGAGCATACCGATTTCGTAGTTCTCGTTGACCTTGTCGGCTTCGGCTTCGTACTTCTCGATGTACTCGTCGCGCTCGGACGGCTGGATAACGTCGGAGAACGCGAAGGACACACCGGACCACGGTGCGCGGGTGAAGCCCATATCCTTCAGCGCGTCCAGCGTTGCCGCCACCTGTGCGGTGGAGTAACGGGTTGCGATGTCGTCGACGATCTTGCTCAGACGCTTCTTCGGAGCCTGATCGTTCACGAACGGGTAATCCACCGGCAGCGTGCTGTTGAACAGAATACGGCCATAGGAGGTTGCGAAAAGCACGGAACCATCATGGAAGCGCTCTTCCTTCACCACGGCCGGGCTGCCCGGTTCCGGATCGACGACTTCGATTTCGCTCGGCTCCCAGCCCTTCGGCAGCACAAAGTCTTCCGGAAGGCGGATAAGCACCTTGGCCTGCATATCGATCTCATGCTTGTCGAGGGCCATTTCGGCCTCTTCCAGCGAGGAGAACACGCGGCCCTGGCCCTTGGCACCGTCGATGACGGTGGTCAGGTAGTACAGACCGAGGATCATATCCTGGCTCGGCATGGTCACGGTGTGGCCGTCAGCCGGCTTCAGAATATTGTCGGAAGCCATCATCAGGGAGCGTGCTTCAGCCTGGGCTTCAGCGGACAGCGGCAGGTGGACTGCCATCTGATCGCCATCGAAGTCGGCGTTGAATGCGGCGCAGGCAAGCGGCGGCAGGTGGATGGCCTTGCCTTCCACCAGAATCGGCTCGAATGCCTGAATACCCAGACGGTGCAACGTAGGTGCACGGTTCAGGAGCACCGGATGCTCGGCGATGACCTCTTCGAGCACGCCCCACACTTCGGAGTCGCCGCGGTCCACGAGACGCTTGGCGCTCTTCATGTTCTGGGCATAGTTGAGGTCGACAAGGCGCTTGATGACGAACGGCTTGAACAGCTCGAGGGCCATCGGCTTCGGCAGACCGCACTGGTGCATGCGCAGGGACGGACCGACCACGATCACGGAACGGCCGGAATAATCCACACGCTTACCGAGCAGGTTCTGACGGAAACGACCCTGCTTACCCTTGAGCATGTCGCTCAGGGACTTCAGCGGACGGTTCGAAGCGCCGGTGACCGGGCGGCCACGACGACCGTTGTCGAACAGGGAATCGACGGCTTCCTGCAGCATGCGCTTCTCGTTGTTGAGCATGATTTCAGGAGCGCCGAGCTCGATCAGTCGCTTCAGACGGTTGTTACGGTTGATCACACGCCGGTAGAGGTCGTTGAGATCGGAAGTGGCGAAACGGCCACCGTCGAGCTGCACCATCGGGCGCAGATCCGGCGGAATAACCGGAATCACGTCGAGCACCATGGCCTCCGGCTTGTTACCGGTGGTCAGGAAGGCGTTGACGACCTTCAGACGCTTCAGGGCGCGGGCCTTGCGCTGGCCGGTACCGGTGTCGATTTCCTCGCGCAGCTGCTTGGAAGCGGCTTCAAGATCGAAGTCCTGCAGGCGCTTCTTAATGGCTTCGGCGCCCATGCAGCCTTCGAAGTAATCGCCGTAGCGGTCTTCCATCTCACGCCACAGGTCGACGTCGCCTTCCATGTCGCCCGGCTTCAGGTTCTTGAAGCGGTCGAACACGGCGCTCAGACGCTGGATCTGCTCGTCGAAACGAACGCGGATGGCGGCCATTTCACGCTCGGCGCTGTTGCGCAGCTTGGCGCGTGCGGAGCCCTTGGCTTCGCCTTCGGCCTCAAGTTCAGCCAGATCGGCTTCGACCTTCTTGGCACGCTCTTCGATTTCCGCGTTGCGGCGCTTCTCCAGGTTGGCGATATCGTTGTCGAACTCGTCCTGCAGACCCGGAAGATCCTCATGACGCTGTTCCTCATCGACGCTGGTGACCATGTAGGCGGCGAAGTAGATGACCTTTTCCAGATCCTTCGGAGCAATGTCCAGCAGGTAGCCCAAACGGGACGGAACACCCTTGAAGAACCAGATGTGGGTCACCGGAGCGGCAAGCTCGATATGGCCCATGCGCTCACGACGAACACGGCTCTTGGTGACTTCCACACCGCAGCGTTCGCAGACGATGCCCTTGAAGCGCACGCGCTTGTACTTGCCGCAGGCGCATTCCCAGTCGCGGGTAGGTCCGAAGATCTGCTCGCCGAACAGGCCGTCTTTCTCCGGTTTCAGGGTACGGTAGTTGATGGTTTCAGGCTTCTTGACCTCGCCGTGGCTCCAGTTACGGATGTCGTCGGCGGTGGCCAGGCCAATCCTCAGTTTGTCAAATGCGTTGACGTCCAGCACTCTATTGTCCTGTCTATCGATTCTTAATGCTTAATCACGTTTCATCAGGCTGGTCGCGCCGCGCTGTCAGGCAACGCGACCAGCCTTGGGATCACTGGAATTCAGGTTCTTCCACAACCTGGTCTTCCTTGGCGGCCGCGTCAGGACGTGCGCCAATGTTGAAGCCCAAATCGTCGGAGGAAGTAGACGGATCGTCGTCCTCGTCCTTCATGTCGATGGCCACGCCTTCGGCGTTGAGCACTTCGACGTTCAGCGACAGGGACTGCATTTCCTTAAGCAGCACCTTGAAGGATTCCGGAATGCCTGCCGGCGGCAGGTTGTCGCCCTTCACGATGGCGCCGTAGACACGCACGCGGCCGTCGACGTCATCGGACTTGGTGGTCATCATTTCATGCAGCGTGTAGGCGGCGCCATAGGCCTCGAGGGCCCACACTTCCATCTCGCCGAAACGCTGGCCACCGAACTGAGCCTTACCGCCCAACGGCTGCTGGGTGATCATGGAGTACGGGCCAGTGGAACGCGCGTGGATCTTGTCGTCGACCAGGTGGTGCAGCTTCAGCATGTACATGTAGCCAACGGAGATCGGCTTCGGATACGGTTCGCCGGTACGGCCGTCGAACAGCACAGCCTTGCCGTCGTCGCCGACCAGCTTGTTGCCGTCGCGATCCGGAAGGGTGCAGGACAGCAGGCCCTTGATGGTTTCCGGACGAACGCCGTCGAACACCGGAGTTGCCACCGGAGTGCCCGGCTCGCCCTTTTCGGCGCCCTGCGGAATGTACTTCTTCCAAGCGGCTTCGGCATCCGGATCAAGGGAGATGTCCCAGCCGGCGTGCGCGATCCAGCCCAAGTGCAGTTCCAGCACCTGGCCAAGGTTCATTCGAGAAGGCACGCCCAGCGGGTTCAGCATGATGTCGACCGGAGTACCGTCGGCAAGGAACGGCATATCCTCTTCCGGCAGAATGCGGGAGATAACACCCTTGTTGCCGTGGCGGCCAGACAGCTTGTCGCCCTGGGTGATCTTACGATGCTGCGCGATGTAGACGCGGATCATCTGGTTCACGCCGTTCGGCAGCTCGTCGCCGTCTTCCTCGGCATCCTCGCGAGTGATCTCCTTGACGGCGATCACCGTACCGGTTTCGCCGTGAGGCACGCGCAGCGAGGTGTCACGCACCTCGCGGCTCTTCTCGCCGAAGATGGCGCGGAGCAGACGCTCTTCCGGAGTCAGCTCGGTCTCGCCCTTCGGGGTGACCTTGCCCACCAGAATGTCGCCGGCTTCGACCTCGGCACCGATGCGAATGATGCCACGCTCGTCGAGGTTGGCCACCGCGTCCTCGCCGACGTTCGGCAGATCGCGGGTGATCTCTTCGGCACCCAGCTTGGTTTCGCGGGCGTCGATCTCATATTCCTCGATGTGGATGGAGCTCAGGGTGTCGTCCTGCACGAGACGCTGGGAGATGATCACAGCATCCTCGTAGTTGTAGCCGTTCCACGGCATGAAGGCGATGAGCAGGTTCTTGCCCAGTGCCATTTCGCCCTTCTGGGTGGCCGGACCATCGGCAAGCACGGTACCGGCTTCCACACGTTCGCCGTCGTGGATCAGCGGAACCTGGTTGTAGCAGGTGGTCTGGTTGGAACGCAGGAACTTGGCCAGCTTGTAGGAGCTGGTGGTGCCGTCGTCGTTCATCACACGGATGATGTCGGCGGAAACATACGTCACCACACCCGGCTTCTCAGCCAGAATGACATCGCCGGAATCGACGGCCGCACGCCATTCGGCACCGGTGCCCACCAGCGGGCGCTCGGATTCGATCAGCGGCACTGCCTGACGCTGCATGTTGGTACCCATCAGCGCTCGGTGGCCCTCATCGTGCTCCAGGAACGGAATCAGGGAGGCGCCGACGGAAACCATCTGACGCGGGGAAACGTCCATGTAGTCAACGGAGCTGACGGGCACATCGACTGCTTCCTCTTCGCCGACTCGGGCAAGAGCCTGCTTCTTGACGAAGTTGCCGTTCTCGTCGAGTTCCTGGTTGGCCTGTGCGATCACGTGCTCGGCATCGCGGTCTGCGGTCATGTATTCGACCTCGTCGGTCACATGGCCGTTGATGACCTTACGGTACGGGGTCTCGATGAAGCCGAACGGATTGATGCGGCCGAAGGTTGCCAGAGAACCGATAAGACCGATGTTCGGACCTTCAGGAGATTCGATCGGGCACATACGGCCGAAGTGGGACGGGTGCACGTCTCGCACTTCCATGGATGCGCGGTCACGAGACAGACCGCCAGGGCCCAGAGCGGACAGACGACGCTTGTTGGTGACGCCTGCCAACGGGTTGTTCTGATCCATGAACTGCGACAGCTGGGAAGTTCCGAAGAACTCCTTGATGGTGGCGTTCACCGGACGAATGTTGATCAGGGACTGCGGGGTGATGGCCTCCGGATCCTGGGTGGTCATACGTTCGCGGACCACACGCTCCATACGGCTCAGACCGGTACGCAGCTGGTTCTGGATCAGTTCGCCGACCTGGCGGATACGACGGTTGCCGAAATGATCGATATCGTCGACGTCCACGCGCAGATCCACATCCTGGCCGTCACGCTTGCCCGGGAACTTGGTGTCGCCGGCATGCAGGGTGACCAGGTACTTGATGGTGGAGATGATGTCTTCGCGAGACAGGCTGCGATCGTTGACATCCTTTTCCAGACCAAGCTTGCGGTTGATCTTGTAACGGCCAACGCGGGCCAGATCGTAACGCTTGGTGTTGAAGTAGAAGGAATCCAGCAGGTTGCGGCCAGCTTCCGGCGTCGGGGTGTCGGCCGGGCGGATCTTGCGGTACAGATCGGTCAGAGCCTCGTCCTGGGTCTGCACGGTCTCCTTGGCAAGCGCGTCCATAACCAGCGGGTAATCCCTGAACGCATCGGCGATCTCATCCTTGGTCATGCCGATGGCCATGAGGAACACGATGGCGGACTGCTTGCGCTTGCGGTCCACGCGCACGCCAAGCACGTCACGCTTGTCGATCTCGAACTCAAGCCATGCGCCACGGCTCGGGATGATCTTCGCGCCGAAGACTTCCTTGTCGGAAGTGCGATCCTGGCTGCGGTCGAAGTACACGCCCGGAGAACGCACCAGCTGAGACACGATCACTCGCTCGGTACCACCGATGATGAAGGTGCCGTGCGGGGTCTGCAGCGGGAAATCGCCCATGAACACGGTCTGGGACTTGATTTCGCCGGTGTCGCCGTTTTCGAATTCAGCGTTCACATACAGCGGCGCGGAGTAGGTGTAATCCTTCTCCTTGCACTCCTGCACGGTGTGGCGCGGTTCTTCGAAATACGGATCGGAGAAGGTCAGGCTCATGGTCTGAGCGAAGTTCTCGATCGGGGAGATCTCCTGGAAGACCTCATCAAGACCGGAGGTGTGGGGCACGGTGTTGGTGCCGTTCGCCAGATCCTCCTCGACACGCTTCTGCCAGCGCTCGTTGCCGATGAGCCAGTCGAAGCTGTCAGTCTGTACACCCAACAGGTAGGGTACATCAATGGGCTCGCGGATGGAGCCGAAGTTCACACGGTCCGACGCCTTGTGCAGATCAATATCGTGCTGGTCGGCGCGTGCGATGATGGTGGTGGTGTTCGTCGTAGCCTCAGCCAATGGACGTTCCTTATCGCTCGCTAAATCGTTTCGATATGTTTCCCCGGAAGCGCTCCCATTGGCCACCATATGCCTAGTACGCGGGCGCTTCTTCCTTGTCAGCGTGCCCGCTATATGACACGCATGTACGCAAAGTCATGAGAATAACATACCCTATAGATTTTTATTCAATAGTGACGCCGACCGGATCGGACTTCGCTTTGGGATGCCCTTCAATCGAAAGCTGCGCCGAATACACGCCACGATCCACCTTCGGCAGGGTGGATTGATCCTCCACGCATTCGCTGCCAGTACGCGTTCCCGGCCAGGTGATCGTCTGTCTGACCTCGTCGCCCTTCGCCAACAGACGATAGTCGGTGTCAACGGGGCACACATTCGACTTCCAAACCACATCATCGCCCGATTTGATCGTCAACACCACGCTGGAAGCCGACACATCAACCAAGCAACCAACCTTGCTGGAACCGTCATATTTGACGTCCGTAGTGAAATCCATCGAATCGCCCACACCGAAACTTGACGCCGCAGGAGTCAACGAAAGCGCGACATTGGACGCATCGCAATCCGGCACCCCGCTTTTCTTCTCCTTGGTCGGGGACGGCACTTCCTTACGGGAAATCGCATACACGTCCGCATGATGAATCTCACGATTCACCGCGACAATCCCCCTTGACAGGGAGTACAGGCAAAACACCAGAAAAGAAATCAGCACTATCGCAGCGATGCCGACGACGATGCGACGGCGACGAAATATCGCCTGCTGTTTTTTCGAACGTTTCTTGCCGGATTTCGAGGACGTCTTCTGTGCCATGATTTCACAGTCTAGCGTGCGCACATCCAAAGAACGTCGGCATTCTTCCTTTCATACCGGAAGACGCACATCCGCATTCGGCAGGATTTCGATAAGACCATCCTCATCCAACGATGCGATGCACCGATCAAGCTGGATATGGTCATCCCACAGTCGTTCAAGCGACTTGCGATTAAGGGCGGTCGCACCTTCCGGCAGATTGCGCAGCGCATTCAGCACCAGCCCACGCACCTGACGATCCGTACCTTGGAAACGTTGACGCGGCCGCGTGCGACGTTCCCCCAATCCCGGACGACCATTATGCAAAAACACGCAATGTCCCGAAACAGGGCACGCCTCGCACAACGGAGCCTTTGCCGTGCAGACGGTCGCGCCCAATTCCATAACGGACTGATTCCACACCACTGAAGGACGGTCGAACCGTCTGCATTTTGAGGCATCATCCTGCGGCAACATCTGCTTCGCCAACGCACGTTCCGCAGGTCTTGCGGCGCCGCCAAGCGACTCCTCGCCAAGAAAAACCCTCGAAAGCACCCTGCGAATATTCGTATCCACCACCGCGATGCGCTCACCAAACGCGAAACTCATCACCGCGCTGGCCGTATAATCGCCGATACCCGGCAATGCCAGCAACTCATCGTACGTACGCGGCAGCTTGTTATCGTAATCGGAAGCGACCACGCGGGCGCATTCCTGCAATCGCAAGGCGCGTCTCGGATAGCCGAGCCTGCCCCAAGCCGTGATCACATCCGCTTTCGCGGCATCGGCAAGCGCGACCGCATCAGGCCAGCGTTCCATCCAATCGTTCCAATACGGTACCACACGGATCATCTGCGTCTGCTGGCTCATCACTTCGGAGACAAGCACGCCCCACGCAGTAGTGCGGCCGAAACGCCATGGCAGGTCACGCGCCGAAGCATGCCACCATTCGGCAAGCGCGTCCGCCACAGCTTCGGCGTTTTCAATTTCGGTATTAGGCTCGTTCGTGTCGTTCATCGTACCTATTCTTGCATTCATGACGAACGAAGAGCATACCAATGACGCGCAAGGCGCAACCGCAGAGGAAGCCAAAGTCGAGAAAATGTTCGAATACGGCTACCGCAAGTCGAATTATGGGCCGGACGAACTCGTGACCGACGCGCACGGCAATCCGATTTCCGTGGTCGACGCGATGCTGTCAGCCGAAGACGCGGCCAAAGCCGAAACCTCCACGCCCCACTTGTGCTACTACTCCCCCCGCATTCCGGGCAATACCGGTTCGGCAATCCGCCTATGCGCGGTGACCGGCACGATCCTGCATTTGGTGGAGCCGCTCGGATTCAATCTTCGAGATACGAAGCTGCGCCGCGCCGGACTGGACTACCACGACATGGCGCACGTGGTATTGCACCCGAATTTTGAGAATCTGGTGGAATCCATGCCGAATTCGCGCATCATCGCGTTCACCGCGCACGCCACCAAACTGTATACCGACATCGAATACAAGCCGACTGACATTCTGCTGTTCGGCCCGGAGCCTGGCAATATTCCCGATCCGATGGATATTATGGCCGGTCCGCACGTGGCCGAACAGGTGCGTCTGCCGATGCGTCCAAGCCTGCGTTCCCTGAACCTCACCAACTGCGCATCCATCGCCATCTACGAAGCCTGGCGCCAACTAGGCTTCGCCGGCGGCCAGTGATCCCTCCCCTGCCTGCCAACTTTCGTTTCAATTCATTACCTTATGGATATTGGGGACGCAGTAGGGCGGGATATTCCATTCGTGACACACTCAAGGCCGTTCGGCCAAGCCTACGGTCCCGAACGGAATATCCCGCCCTACTGCTTGCTATGGCACACAAACCAACGTTGTTGCAAACAAAAAGCAAGCGTCAACCTAATCTGATGTGAAGCGCAACATAAGCGGGGAGCCGGCATGTTCTGTTTCAGACCGTAAAGACTTGGCCTGAGCGGCCCGGAGCGTGTCGGGAATAGAATATGCCGGCTCCCCGCGACCTTCCGCAACCAACGCAACCACTGCGAAAGATGCGTAGGGAAGGGAGAAGCTAGTTTTTGAAGCTGTGGATTGGGGCGGGGATGCGACCGCCTCGGGTCACGAAAGCTTCGCAGCTGGTCTGGTTGACTGGAATGATCGGCGCATAGCCCATCAGGCCGCCGAAGTTGGCCATCTCCCCTACGCCTTTGCCTTCCACCGGAATCACGCGCACGGCGGTGGTCTTCTGGTTGACCATGCCGATGGCGGCCTCATCGGCGATGATGCCGGAAATGGTGGATGCGGTGGTGTCTCCCGGAATGGCGATCATGTCGAGGCCGACGGAGCACACGCAGGTCATGGCCTCAAGCTTTTCGATCTTCAGGCAGCCATTGGTTGCCGCGTCGATCATGTTCTTGTCTTCGGAGACAGGGATAAACGCGCCGGAAAGTCCGCCGACGTAGGAGGACGCCATGATGCCGCCCTTCTTCACCTGATCGTTGAGCATGGCGAGCGCCGCGGTGGTGCCCGGTGCGCCAACCTGTTCGAGACCGATCTTTTCGAGCACTTCGCCGACGGAGTCGCCTACGGCCGGGGTTGGCGCGAGGGAAAGGTCGATGATGCCGAATGGAATGCCGAGGCGACGGGAAGCCTCCTGTGCCACCAGCTGGCCGACGCGCGTGATCTTGAACGCGGTGCGCTTGATGGTTTCGCACAGGAACTCGAAATCCTTGCCCTTGGCTTCGTCCAGCGCGCGGGAAACCACGCCGGGGCCGGAAACGCCGACGTTGATGACCGCGTCGCCTTCGGTCACGCCATGGAAGCCGCCTGCCATGAACGGGTTGTCGTCGGGGGCATTGCAGAATGCCACGAATTTCACGCATCCGTAGGAGTCGTTGTCTGCGGTGGTGTGTGCGATGTCTTTGATGATGTGGCCGAGCAGTTCGACGGAGTTCATGTCGATGCCGGTTTTGGTGGATCCCACATTGACGGACGAGCAGACAATGTCGGTTTCGCTCAGCGCTTTCGGCAGGGAGCGGATGAGCAGCTCTTCGGCGGGGGTCATGGATTTGGACACGAGTGCGGAGTAGCCGCCGATCAGGTCGACGCCGACCTTCTTCGCCGCATGGTCAAGCGCATGCGCAATTTTCACGAAATCGTCCGACGTTTTGCACGAGCTTGCGCCGACCAGGGAAATCGGGGTGACGGTGATGCGCTTATTGACGATCGGAATGCCGTAGTCGCGTTCGATGGCCTGGCCAGTGGATACGAGATCCTTGGCATACGTGGTGATCTTGTTGTAGATGTTGTCGCAGACTTCGTCGACGCTGTCGGCCGCGCAGTCCAACAGGCTGATGCCCATGGTGATGGTGCGCACGTCGAGCTTCTCCTGCTCGATCATCTGGTTGGTCTCGTGGACCTCCATGATATTCAGCATGGTTTTTCCTTACGATTAGTACGATTCGTGGCTTCGATTACTTGAGTGACTCACGTATGCCGCGGATCAGACGCGGTGCATCTTGGTAAAGATCTCCTCGCGCTGGCAGCGGATGCGCACGCCAATCTCCTCGCCGAGCTTGTCGAGATCGTCCACGATCTCGCCGAATTCCTTGTCGGCGTTGGAATAATCCACAATCATCATCATGTTGAAGAAACCGTCGATGATGGTCTGGGAAATGTCAAGCACGTTGACCTGATGTTCGGAAAGGTATGTGCAGACGCGTGCGATGATGCCGACAGTATCCTGGCCGACGACGGTGATGATTGCCTTGTTCATGGAACTCCCTAAACGTTAGGTGCGAATATCCAGTTACCGTCTCGGCAAAATGCCGGACGTGCCCTCAAGTATAGGGAAGGCACGTGCCAAAACACGTGCCTTCCACCTATTTGCCTTACATACTGAGATGACTGCCGGTTACCACCTGCCGCTGTAGCAGCTGTATGTCACCGCCAGATGCCGTCGAGCACACGCACATCCACGCAATCGACCTTGCCGTCGGCAACAAAACGGAACTCGCCATCGCCGTCCGCGCCTTGGAACAGCATGCTGCCGGCCGCTTCGCCGTTGTTAAGGAAGACTTCCACCACATTGCGGTCGAAGAAGATTTCGACGCGACGCACGTCGGTGATGCCGCTATCGAAATCAACGTTGTCCACGACTGTTCCCTTCGTGACCAGTCGGGTCACGCCGTTGCGACGCTGCAGCTGCAATTCCATCGAATTACCATTGGCGGGATTGGTACCGGTCGCGATGAGCATTGTGAAATCGTTATCGTCGGCCAGATGCATGTCCGTGTAATACGCGTTGTTCGGCACAATGAAGAAGGTCCCGTTTTCGTCTGCATGAGCTTCCAAACGATCGCCTAGCAGCTGCTCGTACGCTTCCTTGACAGGACGGCTGGTCAGGCGGCCGTCGCGCACGTGCAGTTCACGTGGTAGCGACATCATACCGTTGGCAATGCACGGCTTTTCCACGCGCATCGCGGGAAAGTCGGTATACCAGCCGAACACGATACGACGGCCGTCGTCGTCGGCAAAGCTTTGCGTGGCGTAGTAGCCGGTACCGAAATCGCACCAATCGCTGTTCCCTACCTGCAAACGTGGGCCATCGGCGGTGTCCTTGAGATCACCAACATACCAACGCACCTGCTGGAAACGACCTTGCTTGTCGCGGTAGTGCATCAACGCTCCGATGGCGACCGTCTTTCCGTCGAGCTGGAACAGGTCAGGACATTCGTAAGTACGCGACAGCTGGTGGCCGAAGTCGGCGAGCACCGGTCCTTCATATTGCCATGTCACGTTGCGTTTGAGCGGTTTTTTCGCGGAGAAGAGCGCCATGGAAGGCACCGTATCCATATTGGGCTTGTCGGTGCCGGGCCTGCCTTGCGGGCCACATGTGAACCAGCCGTCTGTGCCCTGGACGCTGATGCCGGGCGCCGCGGAGGACACGGCACCGGCAGCGAATTCGGCGACCGGTAGATTCGTGGCGGTCACCATGTAAGCGCGTTCCGGATTGATCGCCTCGCCGGACATGCCGGTTTCCACCTTCGGATCGCGGAAATCGAAGCCGAAACCATCGTTAACGCGCAACGCGACCGGAGATTCGACACTCGCATGCACGCCATCCTCACACAAGCATGTGGTCTGATATTCAGTGACGGACGATTCGTCTCCGCGAGTCTCCAAGTGCCGGGTTAGATACAGGCGAATGGCGGCCGCATCATCACCCTTGCAGGGATTGTCATACGCATCCACCGTCACCGCGGATCCGGAGAATGCGCCACCGACGATGCGTTCGTCGATGTGCAGCTCCAGCTGTGGTTCGAGGAAGATTGGCAGATGCGTCCAATGCACCAGATCGCGGCTTACCGCATGGCCCCAGTGCATATTGTCCCAGCCAAAACCATACGGATTGAATTGGTAGAACAGATGGTAGCGTCCTTGGAAACGACACAGGCCGTTAGGATCGTTCATCCAGCGAGCGAATGGTTCGAAATGCGCTGCAGGGCGAGCGAAACGATCATAGATCTGACCCAGCGTCGGCTGAGCATCCCATTCATTGTCGTACGGATTCATGCTGATGAAACGCACGCCTTCATCAAGAAGATTCTCACACTCGGACAAGTACGCGAACCGCACGGTCAGTTGGCGCGCACTCACCGTGATACACACGTTTGTCGGCACCGGAATCAAGAAACGGTGTCGACGCTCGGCCACCGGCATGGCATGGCTGGCGATTTGATGGCCGTCCCCGTCGGTAATGGTGACGGCAGCGTCATCGCCGCATCTTTCGGCGAACAATTCCAGCAGACGGTAGCCGCCGGTTTCGATGGCAACGGAATAGTTGTCAGGCATAATGATCTCCTCCAAAGCGTCACATGATCAGATATCACGTGACTACGCATTGAAAAACTGATAATTGGAAAAACCAAATATGGAAAAAGGGAAACACCCGTCACAACACGATGGAATCGCGTTCGATGATGCGACAGCGCAATGCCGTTTTGCCACCATCTCGTTGTCTCTGCACCGCCATGCCATGATCGGATTTGAGATCTGCTACGGCCTTATCGCCGTCAAGCATGGCAACCAGTTGTCGAATCGCTTCGAAACCCATTTCATAATGGGGCAATTCCAGCGTGGTCAGGGATGGTTTGATCACATCAGTGATGAACGGCTGATTGTCGATGCTGATCACCGACACGTCGGTTCCGATGCGCACTCCGCGTTCTCGCGCGGCTTCGTAGATGAAGGTGGCGCGCACATCGTTGAAACAGAAGATGCCGTCCGGCTTGATTTCGTCGAACACCCGCGCCGCCTCAGCGGCAGCGTTGGTCATCTCCAATACATTGACGACCAACGCCTCATTGAATGCAATGCCAGCTTCCGCAAGTGCACGCCGATAACCAGACAGACGCTCCTTCTGCGCGATAACGGTGGTTGCGGAACCGTAGTAAACGATGCGTCGGCATCCGGCTTGAATCAGACGGTTGGTGGCGTCGTACCCGGCCATCTCATCATCAGGATAGATTGAAGGAACCTTTCCCGCGGCATCCTCACTGTCTACCACCACGGTCAGGCTGCCTTCCAAGGCCTCAGGAATATCCACTTTTCGGTGATACATCATGGCGTATAGGAAGCCGTCCACATTGTATCGGCGTAGGGCGGATATCTCTTGGTCTTCAAGTTCGGCATCGTTGTTGGTGTTTGCGGTGAGCAGAATGTATCCAAGCTTGCGCACGGCGTCCTGTGCCCCTTGGAGTACCCGCACCGCATACGGGGTCGTGGCTATCTCATCGGTGACGAATCCCAGAGTATTGGATTTGTTGGTGCGTAGGGTGCGCGCCACGGAATTAGGCTTGTACCCCATGTTCGCGGCGGTCGCGCGGATTTTCTGCGCAACCGCCTTGCTGACGCGATTGTGATCCTTGTTGTTCATGACCAAAGACACGGTGCATACGGAAACGCCCGCTTCCTTAGCTATGTCTTTGATGGATACCAATCGTTTGGACCTGTTCACTCGTTGACTTACTGACGACTGTACCATCTTATCACCCCCTTTTTTTACGAACATGTCATGATGTCTGGTTTCGGGCGCAGCCCGTGCTCTGTTCCATGCGATCATGAATGTCCATTCCAGGCAGACGTCCGAACGAATAAATAATCCATGACGTGCAGAACATCGGCAGCGACAAACCGAACACCATGAGAATTCCAGGCCATTGCACCCATACAAGCACGGTGAGGATCAGCAGTCCGACCTGCAGAAGGCTGCATAACGGACGTGCCACAATCATCGCCAGTGTTGTACGAACAATCCAGGCGGGACGCTCTTCATAGTTCGCGCGTACCACCCAAACCAAGGACGAGAACACTGCCAAAACTACGATGATGAGCAGCAGCACGCCGGAAACCATGATGTCGAAATCGCCGCGAGCATGCCAGTTCATCACGTAGTAGTCGACGATGACCACGGCCCAGAGAATAATCAAAGGCCAACCGAAAAGATTCGCACTCTTGACTTCGCTTTTCCAGAAGCCGTGGAACGTCGTCCAAACCTCCTTGGCCCGCATTGAACGGTCCTCAGAAAGCACCCACGCGCGGAACGTAGCCTGCGCAGCCGCGAACGAGGGGAAAACTCCCAGCACGACGGCTCCCATCAGAGTGTGCGCGAGTATGGCCACGTTGACCACGAAAATCGCGACTAGCAGACGGCAGAACTGCTCGTAGGCCACAGAGAAGCGGGCAAGCATAGCGAATCCTTTCTATCAGCTGGCTTTTAGATTGGTTGTCTCTTGTCGGATTGCGTTTGACTCAACCCTTGACCGCGCCGAGCATCACACCCTTGTTGAAGTACTTCTGCAAGAACGGATAGAGCACAAGCAGAGGCAGGGTAGAGACGATGATGATGCCGAACTTGATCTGATCGGCGGCCTGCTGCTGCGCAGCCGCGTTGACATTGGTTCCAGTCCCCTGCGCCACCAGCAGCAACTGCTGCAACACCACCTGCAATGGCTGCTTCTTGTCGTCGGTGATGTAGATAAGGCCCGTCATGAAGTCGTTCCAGTGGCCGACAAAGTAGTACAGACCAATTACAGCCAGAATCGCAGAGCTCAACGGCAGCACAATCTTGAAGAAGTAGCCAAAATAGCTCAGCCCGTCGATCTGGGCCGCATCGAAGAGCTCTTCGGGGATAGAGGTTTCGAAGAAGGAACGGGCCACGATCACGTTGTATACGGAAACCGCGCCAGGCAGTATGAACACCCACATGCTGTTGTTGATGCCGAGGCTCTTGTACAGCAGGTAGTTCGGAATCAGGCCGCCGGCGATGAACATGGTCACGGTGAACAGGAACATGATCACGCGTCGCGGCTTGAACTCGCGACGGGATAGCGCGAAAGCGCAGGGAATGGTCACTGCCATGTTAACCGCGGTGCCGACCACCGAATAGATGATGGTGTTGAGATAACCCTGCCAGATGCGCTGGTTGGCGAACACCTTAGCATAGCCAGCGAAGGTCACACCCTTGGGTAGCAGCAGCACTTCACCGCCGGCCACGGCGTTCGGATTTGAAAATGATGCGATGACCACGAACCACAGCGGGTAGAGCACCGCCACAATGGTCAGGAGCAGCAGCACATTGATGACGCCCGACACCGCCAGGTCACCCGGCTTCTGCTTCTGACGCACGTGCTTGTTCCAGGGAATGTCGTTCTTGTTCTGGGTAACAGCCTCAATTGTTGCAGACATGATAAAACCCTTCTAGAAAATGCTCGTATCGGAAACGCGCTTGGCGATTGCATTCGTGGTGATCAGGAAGATGAAGTTGACCAAGGTGTTGAACAGGCCGATTGCCGTCGAATACGAGTATTGGCCATTGATAATACCGATTTTGTAGGTGTATGTGGCGATGACTTCGGTGGCAGGCATGTTCAGCGAGTTCTGCATCAGATAGATCTTGTCGAAGCCCACGTTGAGTACGGAGCCCATGTTCATGATGAGCAGGATCGCACACGTCGGCATGATCGCAGGAATATCGACGTAGCGAATCAGCTGCAGACGGCCTGCACCATCGATCTTCGCCGCCTCGTACAGCGATGTGTTCACACCGGCGAGCGCAGCCAGGTAGATGATGGAGTTCCAACCAACATGCTGCCAGACTTCAGAAATCCAATAGACCGCGGTGATGGCGCTGGTGGAACCCATCAGTGATTCTTCACCGAAGAAGCGACCGAGAATGCCGGTACCAGGAGTCAGGAAGATGTTGAGCATGGAGACGATGACCACCACGGAGATGAAATGTGGCATGTAGGTAATCGTTTGCACGAAACCCTTGATTTTCTTAGAACCGATCTGATTGATCAGCAAGGCTAGAATAATCGGGAAGATGAAGCCCATAACCAGTGTCCACAAGGAAATGCGGATGGTGTTGGTCATAATCTCGCCAAACAGCGGGTTGTGGAAGAATTCCAGGAAGTATTTAAAGCCGACGAATTTGCCGCCGGTCAGGCCTTTGGTCGGATCGAACTCGCGGAAGGCGAGCTGGATGCCCCACATCGGCACGTAGGAGAACAGTCCCACGAAGAACAATGCCGGAGCGGAAAGAATCCACAACTGCCAGTAGCGACGTAAATGGTCGGCGATGCGATCGAGCAGACCTGGTTTCTTGCGGTCGGGAGCCGCTTCCATCGCCACGGTCCGTGCAGCAACGCCTTGCGATGTTTGTGCACTCATGTTGGTCTCCAATTTAGGATGATTGCTAGGGAACAAAAGTGCGGGGTCCGGCGGTAGTCACGGGAGAGAAACGAACCCATGCGATGGACCCCGCGGTATTGCTTGGCTACTTGGTGTACTTGTCGTACCACTTCTGCCAAATCTTGATGTTGGCGTCGAGGCCGAGGGTCGGTTCGGACACCTTCTTCACGTAGGCGTCCCATTCCTTGTCGATGCCGCCCTTCTGGACCCATTTCGCGATCTGGTTGTTCGCGTAGTTGGAGATGGCGGTGTTGTTGTTCTGCAGGGTGTTGGAGTCCTCGGTATTCGGGCGCACGTAGATCGGGATGACGTCCTTGACGCCGTCGACACGGCTGCGTGCCTCGCGGATGGCCTGGTCGGAGGCGGTGACCTGGTCAGCGTTGGTGTCGTTGACCATCTTCACGTCGTCGCGGATCCAGCCGCCGAAGCGGTCCTGCAGGGCGATGGCACGGGTGTCGGGATACTCGGCGTAAGCCTTCTTCTTGTCGATGGTGTACTGGTGATTGCCATCATCGGAGACGATATCCGGGATGGAACCGAAGAAACCGGCCACGGAAAGCTTCTCGCCATACATGGCGTTGATGACCTTGTAAATGGCGTCCTGGTTAGCGGCGTTCGGGTTGACGGTCAGGCCGGAACCGGAGTAGGCCCAGCGGCAGGCGTCCTGGGAATAATCCCACTTGACCTGGGAGTCGGGCGTGGAGGCGTCCTTCTTCAGCGGCGGCAGGGTGACGTACTGGTCGCCGAGCTTGTCGCCGTATTCGGCGTAGTTGGACCAGCCGAAGGAGACGCCGGTCAGCGCGGTCTTGCCGTCACTGACGGTCTGCGAAGTGTATTGCGAGGCGTCGCGGGTGAGCACATCCTTCGGGACAAGGCCCTTGGCCATGAGTCCGTGCAGGTAGGAGACGACGTCCTTGAGCGCGTCGGAGGTGTAGTAGCTCTTGACCTTGCCGTTGTCCACGTAGTAGCCCTGTTCGGAAGCGCCGCCGCCCATGAAGGCGGTTACCACACCTTCGGAGTTCATCAGAGTCAGCGGGCTCCACAGACCGAAGCCCAAGCTGCGGATGTTCATCGGAACCTCATCGGCCTTGCCGTTACCGTTCGGATCCTGGGTCTTGAAGGCTTCAAGCACGTTCTCGAGCTCGCCCCAAGTGGTCGGCATCTCGAGGCCGAGCTTGTCAAGCCAGGTCTTGTTGATGAACATGTGGGTGCCGGAGACCTCGTAACCCTTGCCACGATCGGACGGCAGCATGGCGATTTTGGTTCCGTCGGTCACGTACTTCGCGGCACCCGGCTGGGCCTTGAGGAACTTCTTGGCGTTCGGCATCTTGTCCAGATGAGGCTTCAGATCCTCGAAATAGGTGCTGTACTTAGCCGCATCCACCATGCTGAACAAGCTCAAGCCGATGTCCGGGAATTCACCGGCGGCCATCTTGGCGCTCTTCTGCTGGCCCCACGCGTTGTCGGAGACTTCCTGCCATTTGATGGTGCAGTCGCAGGCGGCTTCCAGATCCTTGGTGTACTGGGTGTCCTGCATCGGATGATCAGTCACGTTGCGACGAACCAGAATGTTGACGATTGGCTTGCCGTTCTCGTCTGTGGTGGCCTGCTTGTTGCCGCAGGCGGCAAACGTCGTGACCATAGTCGCGACTGCAGCTATTGATGCCAACAGGCGAACACTTCTTCGTGCCATGATTAGGCCCCTTCTTCCTTGATGTTTCCTCCTCGTACCGATGTAAGACGCACCGGTACGACCCCGTCAGCCACTTGCTTTGTGGTTGTTTCTTTGCGGTGGTTAACACTATAAATCGTTAATCGTTTAATGTCAAACGTTAATCGTTTATTTCAATAGTTAACGTTCTCATCGATCAGACCAACCAGCGCCGCAAACGTAAACTTCGGCTCCATACTGCCGTCCTTGCAGAACACCGGAATCACCCACATCGCGACACGCCGTTAATCGTATAACGTATCGTTTTTCATCAAATACGCGTACAACCCGTCCGTTGTACGCGCAAAAGCGTAGCCGAACAGGACGGCCGCCGAGGCGACAGTCGCTACTTACGAAAGCCGCATTCCTCCTTCAGAAAAAAGGAGAGCACGAGTACGCTCACAGACAGCACCAAACCAAATACGTAGCTGCACCCGGGAGCCGGAGATGAAGCATTCGGCATCGTGTCTGCTGTCCATCGCCGCGGGATACGCCGTGCGCCATCTGGTCCACAGTAAATCATGAAAAACGCGCGTTGGCGCACGTCCTTTTCATGGACGTGCGCCAACGCGCGTTTTTGCATCAGCTTCTGCGATCAGGCCTCACGGCTCGCGGAAGCCGCAGCGAACGCCGGCAAGGCGCGAGGTGCGTTGAAACCTTCCTTTTCGAAGCGGTCAGCAATCTTCTGTGCGATCTCGTGCCCCTGGCCCTTATCCACCAGGGCGATGATGGAGCCACCAAAGCCGCCGCCGGTCATACGCGCACCATACGCACCGTTGGCACGGGCCACGTCCACGGCAATATCCAACTCGGGCACAGTCACTTCATAATCCGCAGCGAGCGAATCATGAGACGCGTTGAACAGTCGGCCGGCCTCGTCGATCTTGCCGTTGGCGAAGGCACGCACGAAGGAGTTGACACGGGCGATTTCGGTGATGACGTGGCGCACGCGCTTCTTCATCGTGTCGTCTTCCAGCTTGTCGAGCGTTTCCTTGAGCGCCTGGAACGGATCGTCGGACTTGGCGATGCTGTCGGCGACCACACGCAGGTTGGCCACGCCGAGGATTTCGGCGGCCTTCTCGCAAGTGGCGCGACGCTGGGCATACTGTCCGTCGTTGAGCTGGTGCGGAGCCTGAGTGTCAAGCACCAGCAGTTCCAGACCGTACTTGTCGAGATCGAATTCCTGCTGGGAGACGTTCTCCAGCGGGCTCAGCTCTGGACGGCAATCAAGACGCAACGCATGGCCGAAAGTGCAGCGCATGGATGCGTTCTGATCGAGCCCACCGGTGGACGCGCCCGCCATGTCGTTTTCCGACTTGATGGCGGCGTTGATCAGCGTCACACGACCGGCATCGGATGCGCCATAACCCAAACCGTACACGTCATCCAACGCCAAGGCGGTGGAGCAGGTCATGGCTGCGGAGGAGCTCAGACCGGATCCGAGCGGCACGCAGGAGGAGAATGCCGCATCGAAGCCCTGCACCGCATCGAAGCCGGCTTCGCGCAATGCCCAGGCAACGCCTACCGGGTAGGCGGCCCAGCCTTCCACGCCACCGGCCTGCAGGCCGTCGAGGTCGGCTTCGGTGACGTTTTCGGAGTCAACGTCGGAAACCACGCGCACCTTGGTGTCTTCACGCGGCTTGAGCGCGATGAACGTGCGGTGCGGCAGTGCGATCGGCAGGCACAGGCCCGCGTTGTAGTCAGTGTGTTCGCCGATCAGGTTCACACGGCCCGGTGCGGCCCATACGCCAGCCGGCTCCTCACCGTAGGTGGCACGGAACAGATCGGTCGCGTTCTTCACACCCTCGTCGTGCGAGAGCGGCTCAATGAATTCAACAGCAGTCATTGGTGTTTTGTCCTTTGGGTTTTATTGGCTTTCAGCCTTCGATATCGATTGGTCCGAGCTCGTGGAAGCGCTTGGCGATGAGTTCCGGCGTGGTGTCGGAAACCCATGCGGCCATGCCGGATTCGGATCCGGCCAGATACTTGATCTTGTTGGCTGCGCGGCGGAACGAGAAGAACTGCAGGTTCAGGCGGTAGTTTTCACGGCGTACGTCGTGGATCGGAGCCTGATGCCATGCTGCGATGTACGGCAGGTCCATACCCTTGCCGTCACCCTTGTCGAAGAACGCGTTGCCGCGCTTGAGCAGGGTGGAGTACATGACGGCCAGATCCCAACGTTCCTGGTCGTTGAGCTCGTCGAGGGTGAGCACGTCGCGCACCGGGGCCACATGCACCTCGAGGGGCCAGCGGGCTGCTGCTGGCACGTAGGCCACCCAGCTGTGGTTGCGCATGACGATGCGCTCCCCGGCCTCGATTTCGGAGTTCATGAGATCCTTGAGCAGGTTGCCGCCGGTCTTCTCATGGTAGGCTTCGGTCTGCTTGAGTTCGGCTTCCATCTTCGGCGCGATGAACGGGTAGCAGTAGACCTGTCCGTGAGGGTGCGCCAGGGAGACGCCGATTTCCTGTCCGTGGTTTTCGAACGGGAAGATCTGTTCGATGCCTTCCATCTTGGAGATTTCGGCGGTACGGAACGCCCATGCTTCCACGACGGTGCGCAGACGGGAGACCGGCAGGTCTGCCGGCAGACCATTTTCGTCCGGGTCGAAGCAGATCACTTCGCAGCGGCCTGCGGCGAGCTTCTTCTCCCACAGCGGGTTGCCGTTGACGTATTCCACGGCTTCGGAACGGCCCGGCACGCGAACCATGGACGGGAAGCGGTTTTCGAACACGACCACGTTGTAGTCGGTGTCCGGCACTTCGCCGTCTTGGTACGGGTCGCCCGGCTTGCGTGCGGCCAGCGGGTTGCCTTTGGCGGTGGCGCCAGGGCCCGCGGTGATCGGACGGTTCATGCGTGCGGTCGCCATAGGAATCCAGTCGCCGGTCAGTGGATCGCGACGCATTTCCGGAGCAGCGTACGGCACTTCCTCACCGGCCGCGTTGAGCTGGTTGGAGAAACGGTATGCCAGCTGACGAGGATCGTTCAGTTCGCGCGTCTTCGCGCCGGAAACGTATTCCGGATCATCGTCGAGGTAGAAGAAAGCGCGGCCATCGGCGAGCGTGGTCGGCGTGATGCGAATGTGCTCCTTCGCGTACTCTCCGGGAGTGTAGTTTGCGAATTCACTCATTATGGTTATTCACCTTCCTGAATAGGCTCGCTCTGGTGTGCCAGCACGAGCTCTTTAACCAAATCCCTTGTTTTCCCAACCGAATCGGGGTCTAGTCCATCATCGGTAATGACCGTGTCCACCTGGTCGAAGCGTGCGAAAAGCGACAATGATGTGCAGCTCCACTTGGTGTGATCGGTCAAAATTATGGTGCGATCGGCAATGTCCATCATTGCCATATCGGTTGCGGCCTCAAGCGAGTTCGGCATGAGGAAGCCGCGCGGAATGGACACGGAATGCGTGCCCAGGAAGACTGTGTTGACGCGCAGGGAGGCCACCACTTTGTCTGCGATCGGGCCTACGAGCGAGTTGGATCGGGTGGTCACGCCGCCGGTCACGATGACTTCCACGTCTTTCGATTCCAGCGCCTGCACCAGTTCCGCCACCGGAATGGAGTTGGTGAGGATGGTGATCCCCGACGACTGCTGTGATTCCAACAGATGTTGCGCGAATACGTATGCGGTGGTGCCGCCGCCGATGGCGATCACGTCGCCGGGTGCCACATATTTGATGGCTTCCTGTGCGATGGCGTCCTTCAATCCGATGTCCATCTGCGACTTTACGGAGAACAGCGGCTCACTCAGCAGCGTGCTGGTGGTGACGGCGCCGCCGTGCACACGCTTCAGCAGACCCTTGTCGGCCAGATCGGCGATATCGCGTCGGATGGTCATGGCGGAAACGCCCAATTCCTTGGACAATGCGGTGATACGCACCGCACCGCGGGTACGCAACCTGCTCAAAATCAAATGCTGACGTTGTGACGATATCATTCGAACATTATCGCACATGTTCACTCAAAATAAAAACTGAGATGAGCGTTTCGCGCGTTTTCCTCACGAAAAAATATACTTGGCACTCCTGTAATCGTTCAAATCGAACAAAAACGAACGTCGACATCCCGTCAGCGAAATCAATCGACGTGTTGCTTTCCTGCGACAAACGGTGCGAGAATAGTGAACCATGACGTATGTTTCTGAGAATTTCTGGCACGATGCGGTGAACAAAGCCACCACAGATCTCTTCACCTTCGGCTACAAGCACATCATCAAGCCGCATTTCGTGTTCAATCAGACGCCCGATGTGGCGCACGACCAGATGATTCAGTTCTGCAAGATCACCAAGAACATTCCGCCGCTGATGTGGGCGTGCCGTGAAATGCTCAACTATTCCGACCCCGTGCTGGAAACCAGCGTGATGGGCGTCGACTTCGTCAATCCGTTCGGCCTTTCCGCCGGCCTCGACAAGAACTGCGAGATGCCGGTGCTGCTCGACAACGCCGGCTTCGGCTTCGAAACGGTCGGATCCACCACGTCTCGTCCGTGCCCCGGCAATCCGAAGCCGTGGTTCCACCGTCTGCCCGAATATGATTCGATGATGGTGCATGTCGGTCTTGCCAATGAGGGTTCGGAAATCGTTGTTCCGCGCGCGGAAGAGGCTTGGACGAAGGCGCGCGACATGCAGATTTCCGTGTCGATCGCGCGTACGAATGACGATAAGACCGGCGATTTGGACGAAGGCATCGAGGATTACTGCATTTCGATGCGCCGCACGGCCGGTCGCACCGCCATGGTCGAAGTGAACATCTCCTGCCCGAACACGATGGCCGGCGAACCGTTCAATCAGAGCCCTGAAGCGCTCGACAAGCTGTTCACCGAACTCGACAAGATCGAACGTCCACAGCCCACGCTGGTGAAGATGCCGTTGAATAAGTCCTGGGAAGAGTTCAAGGATCTGCTTGACGTGCTTGCCGAACACAATGTGCAGGGCTTGTCGATTGCGAATCTGCAGAAGGACCGCGCCGGCATGGAGATTCCTCGCGATTGGGAGGGCGGACTGTCAGGTTCGCCATGCTATGAGGCCAGCAACGAACGCATCAAGCAGGTGTACCGCGAGTATGGCGACCGTTTTGCGATTGCCGGCATCGGCGGCGTGTTCACTCCGCAGCAGGCGTATGCGAAGATTCGTTCCGGCTCGTCGTTGGTCATGTTCATCAGCTCGCTGATGTATCGCGGACCGCAGCAGATCACCGTGTTGAAGCGCGGCCTTGCCGAACTGCTCAAGCGCGACGGATTCGACCATGTGAGCCAGGCTGTCGGCATCGACGCCTGATACCGATTATTTCAATCGGCAGCGAGCACCAAATAATAATGCGCCCTGCGACCGCCAACGCGGTGCAGGGCGCATTATTGTTGTTCGATTGTTGTTCGATATTACCTTGGTTTATTGGTTGCGTTTAGTATGCGCCACGCACATACTGCGGCTGGTAGGGCGCATCTTCGGTCGGAATACCGAGCTTGTGGGCGGCGCGAAGAGGCCAATTCGGATCACGAAGCGCCGCACGTCCGATTTCGATGGCGTCGGCGGCACCGGATTTCAAAATCTTCTTGGCCTGCTTCGGCTTGGTGATCAATCCGACGGCCGTGGTTGGAATTTCGGCACGCGAGCGCACCTGTTCGGCGAATGGAACCTGATAATCGGGTTTGACGGGAATGGTCACGCCCGGAATCATGCCTCCGGTGGAGACGTCCATCAGATCGACACCGTGCTTCTTCAGGACTTTGGCAAGGTCGACGGTCTGATCGAGATCCCAGCCTCCGGCGGCCCAATCGGTCGCGGAAACGCGCACCAGCACCGGCATGGTGTCGGGGATGACGGAACGCACGGCGTCCACGACTTCGACCAGTATGCGGATACGGTTGTCGAACGATCCGCCGTATTCATCCTCGCGCTCGTTGATCAGCGGATCGAGGAATTGCGACAGCAGATAGCCGTGGGCCGCATGAATTTCCACCGCGTCGAAGCCGATATCATAAGCACGCCAAGCGGCGTCGCGGAACTGGTCGACGATGGCATGGATTTCGTCAACGGTGAGTTCGCGAGGCTTGTCCAACGGCCCGAACGCGTTGGCGCTTGGCCCCACGGTCTGCCATCCGCCCTGCTCTTCCGGCACGCTCTCATGCTCGTATCCGATGGAGAAGCAGCCGGTGGAAGCCTTGCGTTCGGCATGGTTGAGCTGCACCGCCATCGTCGCGCCGGCGGCCTTCGCATCGGCAACGATCCAACGCCATGCGTCCATCTGCTCGTCGGCCCACAATCCCAAGTCGCACGGCGAAATACGACCCTCCGGCGTCACTGCGGTGGCTTCCACGATAACCATGCCGAAACCGCCCATGGCACGTGACACATAATGCTGGTAGTGGAATGGCGTGGGCAGGCCATCCTGGGCCAACGCGGAATACGTATCCATTGGCGGCAGCCAGATGCGGTTGCGCACGGTCATGCCACGCAAAGTCATAGGATCGAACAGGCCAACCGTGCCATTGGTTGTAGCCTTCTTCGACCGCTTCGCCTTCTTTTCGTCTTCGCTCATCGTAGTAGCTCCCCTCCGGTCGCACCTACTGGCTCCTTGCCGATCGGCTGAACCTTCTTCTTGTATTCCCCTTGAGCTTCTCTGGAGATTTCGTGCCATAAAACCGGCACTATCTGCATTCTACGCAGAACGCCCGCCGAGCGTGGCGGGCGTTCATTGATTGTTCACTTCCATTCGCTGAATTGCGGAAGCGTCACTCATCTTCGGTCTGCTGCTGATCCTGATCATCCTGCTGGTCGTTCTGCTGGCTTTGCTGCTGAAGCGACTGGTTCTGCTGCTGAATGATTGTGCTTTGCTGCTGGGTGGCATTCTGCTTTCCACCGCCGATCTTGGTGACCGTGCTGGATGTTGCGGAATACTTGGCCGCAGGCTGCCCATAATCGTTGTCAATCGGCAGCTGTTTGCGTTCCGCATAAGCATTCATAAAGTCACGCCATGCCGGGGCCGCGATGGTGGAACCATCCCAGTAGCTGTGGTACTGGCCGTTGATAGCGATATTCGCAATCGGGTGGCCAACCGGGTTCTGCACGTCACCGACGAGCACGAATGTGGCGATCTGGTTCGGAATGAAACCACCTGTCGTAACTAGCTGATCCTCGTGGGTACCGGTCTTGGCGAAGGTCTTACGTCCATTGGCCAGCTGTGCCACACCGCCTGCGCCGTCAGGACGGACAACGCCTTGATTCATGGCCCAAGCAAGCGTTTGGATGATTTCCGGATCGACCGCCTGATGGCAGTTCGCGGAAGGCACCTTAATATCATTGCCGTCCACATCAGTCACCTGCTTCAGCGCGATCGGATTGCATTGCACGCCATTGGACGCATATACAGCGAAGATGCTTGCCATCGTCAGCGGGGACACGTTGACGTTGCCGACCATCATGGCAGGCACGAATGATGAGGTCTTGTCGAGCGTCTCACCGGTATTCGCATCATGATAGCCAAGTTCAGTTGCGGTATCGGCAATCTTGCACAAGCCGATGATGGATCCCATGGAAGCCTGCGTGGTGTTATGAGACCTTGCCAAAGCCAATGCCGGCGTTTCCGGGTTCACCGTTCCATTGGTTATTGCGTTGGTGACGTTCCACGTATCAGTGCCGCCGGTATAACGATCGCATGCGAACAACGAGGTCGAATACCTCGTGGACGTCTGCAGGTTTTCGTTGACGGAATGTCCCGCTTCCATCCATGCCACCAGATTGACAGGCTTCCACGACGAGCCGATGGAGAAGCCCATGCCGCCGCCGTCTTCTCGATCCACGGCATAGTTCATGGAATCCCTGGTCTGGTCGTTCTGCGCCGCTTCGGTGGCATTATACGTTCGATTCAGACCGAAGCCCAACACTTCTCCGGTACCCGGTTTGACGGACGCCATCACGATTTCCATGCCGGAGGAATCTTCCGGTGGGATGGTGTTGCGCGCGGTTTCGTTCAACAAGGTGTTGGCATCGATATCCAACGTGGTGACGATCTTCAGACCGCCCTCTTTCAGCAGTCTTTCCCTGTCCTCGCTGGTCTTGCCGAATTCCTTGGAATTCAAAATCTTATGCACCACGTAATCGCAGAAATAGCCCGCATCATAGTCCGCGGCCATGCAACCGGTGGAAATAGGCTGGACATCAAGCGTATCTGCGAGCGGAGTATTGACCGCCTCTTGATATTCCGCATCCGAAATATAGCCCTGCTCGTTCATCAGCTGCAGCACGATATTGCGTTGCTTCTCGGATTCCGGCTGGTTCGATTCGACGGAAGGATCGTAAGCGTTCGGATTCTTGGTGATTGCCGCGATGGTGGCGGACTGCACGATGTTCAGCTGATCTGCGGTGGTGTTGAAATACCGCTTCGCAGCCGCCTGCACGCCATAGAGGCTATTGCCGCCAAACTGTGCGATATTGAGATATCCCTGCAAAATTTCAGGCTTGGAATACTGCTTTTCCATTTGCACGGAAATCAGCATTTCCCTCATTTTTCGTGCGATGGTATCTTCCGACGCATGGTATTGTGCGATCGGATCGTCATCCTGCTGCGCCTGCAGGATCAGCACGTTTTTGACATACTGCTGGGTAAGGGAGGAACCGCCCTGATGGTCGCCCTTCATGTATGTTTGGACGAACGCGCGGAACACACCCTGCACATCAACGCCGCCGTGAGTGAAGAATCGTCTGTCTTCACGCGCTACCACGGCCTGCTGCATGTATTTGGAAATCTTCTTCAACGGCACGACTTCACGATTCTGATCCCAGAATTCGGTGATTTTCGTGGTGCCATCGGAAGCGTACATGGTCGACTTCTGCGGCAGGCTGGTCACATCAAAATCAATACCTTCGACCGACAGCGACGGAATAACCGCCTTGGCGACGCTGTTCGCGCCGAAAACCGCCGGTAGGAGGAACAAACTGGCGGCCACGCCGCCACCCACACTCAGCGTGATGTAGGCAATCACGAGTGCGAGCACACGTTGAACGGTCAAAGTCTTCTTTTCGGGCATGGTGCCCATTCTAAAGTGGTGGGTCTACTAATCAACCGGCCGATCGCAGCCATCACGGGTTTCTCACAAACAACCGTAAAACTTGAAAAACACTGGAAAACAGTCGAAAATTATCGTCTCGATCGTCGAATAAGCATGCCAGGCTGGTAGATGATGATGGAACGGCCCTCACGCGCAATCCATCCACGGTTGGCGAAATCCATCAGCGCCTTGTTCACCGTCTCGCGCGACGAACCGACCAGCTGCGCCATTTCCTCCTGCGTCAGATCGTGCGGCACCTTCAACCCCGCCTCGACCGGCTCGCCGAAGCGTGACGCCAGATTCAGCAGCGTTTTCGCCAAACGTCCCGGCACGTCCATGAACACAAGCTCCGAAATGCGCTCGTTGTTGTCACGCATGCGATGCGCGAGCACCTGAAGCATGTCGACGGCCACGCGCGGATGCTCGTCAAGCCATGCGAACAGGGCGTCATGCTCAAGCCATACGACTTTCGTGTCACTGGTCATGGCCACGGCGGACGCGGTGCGCGGTCCACCATGCGGATCGAACACCGGAATCTCACCCAGCACTTCGCCGTACGCATGAATGCTCAACAACTGCACACGTCTGTCGGACGATTGCCGGATCAGTTTGACGCGCCCGCGTTCCAGCAGATACATGCGGTGATCGGTGTCGCCTTCGCGGAAAATATAGTCGCCCTTGCTGTATTCGGCATGCTGCAGATGCGGCAGCAGTTCCTCCGCCTCTTCGGAAGAAACCTGCTTGAACAACGCGGTGTGCAGCAACGTCGCGCTTTCGCCACTGGGTCCACTATTGGTCTCGTTTGGCGTAGCCATTTGTCACACCTCCGTTCATAGGCACATCCTCTGGGCACGCCGCCAGGCGTGTTGCCGGGCGCGCTGCCGCGGCTTCGAAAGCTTGTTGCGATTCCACATGCCCTCACGGAACACCAAGCTTTCGTAACGTTCTCATTGCCCTTGATATCAGGGGCGGCTTCGACCATCGGGCTACATTGTAACTCGCCTGGCGGCGTCGAGCAGCCGTTCAACCACGTCTTCACGACTCATGCCCGTCTGCGAGCGCATTGGATCGACTCGTTTTACCGCTGATTTCACCGCTTTGTCCGACATTTTCTCACGTGAGGTGTTCAATACCCGCCCCATTTTTTCCGCGTCGATATCGTAGGCGAGGGTCACGTGGTGCAGTATGGCGCCAGGCCCTCCCTCTACTGGTGTGAATCGGCGTTGTGCGGCTCCGCCGAGTTTGCCGTATTGCGTGGCGATGTCGTTGAGTCCGGAGAATCGTACGTCGAGCCCGAGTTCCTTAAGCGCGCGCACCAGCCAGAAATCGCAGAGCCGGTATGATTCCTCGATGCTTATGCCTTGGGTGAAATCGAACGGCGCGTACAACGAGTAGGTGATGGTATTGCCCGGTTCGATGAACATCGCCCCGCCGCCGGTGCAACGTCGGACCACGGTGAATCCTTCCTTCTGCGCGACCGCCGTATTGACTTCGTCTTCGAGCGACTGGAATTTGCCGATGACCACGGCCGGAGCGGCCCATTCCCAGATACGCAGCGTGGGTTCGCGTTTGCCTGCCGCCACTTCGCGCGCCCATGCGATGTCGGTTTCCATTTGTTCGTTCGGGTCGCGCGGCTTGTCGTGGATGACGGTCGGTTTCAGGTCCCGCCAGCGTTCCAGATATTCCTCTTGTGTCAGCGCATTATGCATTCCCGGTTGTTCCCCGGAATATTGTTTCGTGGACCGCGCGATATTTCCGTTGCCCGTTGCATCTTCCGCATTACGCGATTCACTGCCTGTGATTGCGCGGAGAAAAGCGATGGCAATGCCTTCTGCCGTCATACCCACCAATCGCACGTTCGGATAGTTCGCGGTAATCGCTTGCAATCGTCGCGTAATGTCGCGTGTGGGCGCGCCTCGCTGGCTTTGCAGCAAGTTTTCCCAATCCTGCAATAGTCGGCGGGAATCCTTGTCATCGCCGTCAAGAAAGAAATCGCCGTCGATCCGACATTGTTCCACGGATTGGATGGAACTTGCACATTCGCGGAAATATGCTGGAATGTCATCAGAAAGCCGGACGGAAACCCCTACGAGTTTGCCGCCCGGCTGCTTATACAGCCCTCTGCCCATCAATCTTGGAGTTCTTGGCCGCGCCCATCGCGGTGCCAGTTGGACCCGTAGCTGGAGCACAGGATGAGGACGGCTTCGATCAGAGCCCAGATTCCGGAAATGATCGGTCCGATGAGGATGATCCATCCGATCAGGGTCAGCAACAGCTGGGCCACGGCCTTGCCTGTGTATCCCAGATAGAAGTTGTGCACGCCGAGGGTGCCGAGGAACAGGCCGAGCAGGCCGGCGACGATCTTCGACTTCTGCGCGTAGCCATAGCCGGGCTGCTGTTGGGTCGCCTGATAGTAGGTCTGCTGCGCGTAGGTTGGTGGCTGATTGTATGCGGACTGCGTGTATTGGGGCTGAGTCGGCTCCTGATAATAGGGGGTCTGCGCCGATTGTGCGTAATCCGTAGGTCCGTACGTCGGCTGGCCGTAGATGGGCTGTGCAGGTTGCGCAGGCTGAGTCGGCTGCCCGTAAGCGGGAGCGGCCGAGCCATATGCGGGGACGGACGAACCGTAGGCAGCCGACTGACCATATGGCTGGCCATTGCCGTACGTACCGCCGGGGATGTTGTTGCCCTGCGTACCCGGGGCATATCCCTGCACGGGCTGCTGCGATGCGTACGGGTCGGGATTGTGCGGCTGTGATGCAGGCTGATTGTAGCCATCCTGCGACTGCCTGTAATCGGCTTGAGTTGAATCGTTCGTCGCGAAATACTCGTCTTGGCCGGAACCGTTGTAATCGGCATTGTTGTCACTCATGGTTTCAACAATATCCCATAATTTGCCTTGTTGCTTTCATCCACCCTGAAAGCAATCCCTGAAATCCCCCTGAATATGCGAAACGCCTGTCGAATTCAAGCATGAACTCGATTTCGACAGGCGTCTCAACAGGCGAACATATCCGGCGCAATCATGCGTTCCGGATCATATGTCACATGCGTGCCAGAATGTCGCGTCCGACCTCGTCGGTGGAGCGGGTAGCGGATCCCAGCTCTTCGATGTCCGCTTCGACGGCCGCATCGATCTTGGCCGCGGCGTCGTCGAAACCGAGGTGGCGCAGCAGCATGGCCGCAGAAAGGATCGCGGCGGTCGGATTGGCCTTGTTCTGGCCTGCGATATCCGGTGCGGAACCGTGAATCGGCTCGAACATGGACGGGTATTCGTTGGAAGCGTTGATGCATCCGGAAGCGGAGTATCCGACACCGCCGACCACGGCACCTGCCTCGTCGGTGATGATGTCGCCGAACAGGTTGTCAGTGAGGATCACGTCGAAGCGGGACGGATTCGACACCATGAAAATGGTGGTCGCGTCGATATGCAGATAGTCGTGGGAAACTTCCGGATATTCCTCGGCGACCTTATCGACGATGCGCTGCCACATGTCTCCGGCGTTGACGAGCACGTTCTTCTTGTGCACGAGGGTCACATGCTTCCTGCGCTTCATGGCCAGCTGGAAGGCGTAACGCACCACACGTTCCACGCCGTAGGCGGTGTTGATGGAAACTTCGGTGGCCACCTCGTTCGGGGTGCCGCGGCGAACCGCTCCGCCGGCGCCGCAGTACAGGCCTTCGGTGCCTTCACGCACCACGACGAAGTCGATATCACCCGGGTTGGCGAGCGGGGAGGTCACGCCCTTGTACAGCTTGGACGGACGCAGGTTGACGTACTGGTCGAGATCGAAACGGAGCTTGAGCAGCAGGCCACGTTCGAGAATGCCGGCCTTGATACGCGGATCGCCGACTGCGCCCAACAGGATCGCGTCGGTCTTCTTGATGCGTTCCTCTTCCTCTTCCGGAAGAATCGCACCGTCACGCAGGTAACGTTCGGCGCCAAGATCGAAATTCTCGTAATCGAATTCGGCAACGCCCTCGGCCGCCTTCTCCAGAGCCTTCTGAGCCCACGGAGTCACTTCCTTGCCAATGCCATCGCCCGGAATGACGGCGATGGTGTACTTCTTTGCAGAATCACTCATAGCACGCGACTCTAGTCAACGAATCAGCACGTGGACTTAAAACGCTCAACTAATGGACACTCCATGCCGCTTTCCTGTACGAAACACACGAAAAGCATGAATCATACGAATCTCACAAATCGCACAGCCTAATCAGCTGGTAATACCCATCACGCCAAGACACCAAGCATTCTCATAGGAGATCTCCTCCCACTGCTTGTACCTTCCAGACGTACCCCCATGACCAGCCTCAACCTCAATCTTCGCCACGGCATCCACGCCCGCACGCTGCAGTCGGGCCAACCATTTCATCGGCTCCACATACAGCACACGAGTGTCATTCATCGACGTGGTAATGAAAATCTTGGGAAAAACCGCAACCCGCGCATCATTTGCATCAGACGGCGCATTCTCATACGGCGTATATTCCTTCATATACCGATACACGTCCGCATTATGCAGCGGATCGCCCCACTCATCCCACTCCGTAACCGTCAACGGCAACGACGGATCAAGAATCGACGTCAACGCATCCACAAAAGGCACATCCGCCTCAACGCCCGCGAAACATTCGGGAGCCATATTCGCCACGGCACCCATCAACAGGCCACCGGCGGAACCGCCATCGGCCACCGTGCGAGCAGGCGACGCCAAACCGGCACACTGCAACGCACGCACGGCATCAACGAAATCCTCAAACGAATGCTTCTTATTGAGCAAATGCCCCTGCTCATACCAAGCACGACCCATCTCACCGCCGCCGCGAATGTGCGGCACCGCATAAAGCACACCACGATCAAGCATGCTGATGCGAGACACCGAGAATCCCGGATCCGAACTGATCTCATACGCGCCATACCCGGTAACGAACATCGCCGAATCACACGCGGGCACATCCCTGCGCCACACCAAGGAAACAGGAATGCGCTCGCCATCGCGGGCGGTAACCCACACCCTGCGCTCCATGTATTCGCGCGGTTCAAATCCACCAAGCACCGTGGCACGCCTCAACAGGCGATCCTCGCCGGTCGCCGGATCGATATCATGCAGTTCGCCGGGACGCGTGTAACTGGAGAACGAGTAGCGCATGCGGGGCGCATCATACGAAGGATTGCCTCCCACACCAATCGAATACAAGCGCCGGGTCTCCCCCGGCATCGCATCGGCGGTCGCACCATCCGATGAGGTCATCGCCTTGCGGGAAACCCCATGCACGGCCGACCCCTCGCCTTGCGCGGCGGCCAATTGGTCGAGCGCGCCCCACACTTCGGCACGTTCCTCGTTGATCTCGTCCACCGACTCGTCGACATCCCAATCGTCTTCCAACGCGTGGGGAACCAGCTCGGTGAACTTCCATGGACGCCCCGCAAGAAAATCCTCCGCAGCGGCATCCTTCGTCATCACCGCAATATGCGTCAGGCTTTCCGCCCGGTACTGCAGCGCCACATAATGCCGGTGAATCGAGATCCCCTCAATGCCAAGACCATGCGCGCCCTGCAAAATGGCTGGATTGCAGGGATTGGAATACGGTGTGCCGATCGGCATCTCAGAAGCTCCCGGTTCGACCTCGTCGCCATGCTCGCATCCGTACGGCGAACCGACGGCCACACGCACGCCCTCACCCAAACGGTACGGGGGCTCATGGGAGCGCATGTCGATCACATCGATTTCGAAATTCGGGTTCAACGCATTGTGGTAGACCACGGCGAGCGGAATATCCTCACCGCACTCGCCGGCACCTTCGAAACGGCTGAAACTCACGTCGTATTCCACGTCCTGCTCGCGCGGAATGAACGCGCGGAATTCGCCTTCCGGATCGTCGGTGGAAAGCAGCAGCACTTCGGTGGTAGTCTTCGACCCGGTGCCGATCACCAGATTGCGTTCGTCGAACGACAGGCCGATGCCAACCCAGAATCGTTCGTCTCGTTCGCGGTACACCTCCACATCGTCGACGATGGGAGTGCCGACGCGGTGCCTCATCACCGCGTATGGACGCCACGCGTCGTCGAGCTTCACATAGAACACCCATTGCGCGTCCGGCGTGAAGCAGGCGCCACCGATGCCCTCGAACACTTCCGGCAGTTCCTTGCCGGTTTCCAAGCTGCGGATGCGGAAATCGTAACGTTCGTCGCCGCTGGTGTCGGTGCCGTACAGCATCCAACGTCCGTCTTTGGAAATATCCATGCCGCCGATACGGAAGAAATCATGGCCTTGCGCTTCGGCATTGGTGTCGAACACCACCTGTTCGCCGTCGATAGGCACGCCGATTTCAATGGTTGGCGGATCCCAATCGTCTGCGCCTCGAATAGGCACACGGCATTGCACCGCATACTGCTGGCCCTCCTGGGTGCGTACGAAATACCAGTAGCCATCCATGCGTGTCGGCACGGACATGTCGTTTTCCTGAACGTGCGACTTGAGCTCGTCGAACAGTGTGGAGCGTAGGGTTTTCAACGGTTCCATGCGCTGCTCGCAATACCGGTTCTGCGCGGCGACGTAATCCTGCACGTCATGCGATTCCTTGTCGCGCAGCCATTCGTACTCGTCGATGAAGGTGTCGCCGTGGAATACGCGCTCCTTCGGCACACGCTTCGCGATCGGCATCCCGCATTTGTCTTGCACGCTTTCATCGCTTTCTCGCGCGCCCGTTGCGCCCTGTTCACCCCGAAAATCAGTCATGCACGCGATTATACCGGCATTGCATTCCCAATCCCACGCGGCACGTACCCCCTGCTCCGGGCGTACGAAAAAGTCAGACGCCCATCTGTTGTTTCAGGAACGGCAGCATGGTTTTCATCAGATTCGAGCCGGTCGTTCCCGTGAATACCGGGACATCGGTGACCGGGATCGGCTGCGTGACCGCACGCCCCGCAACGGTGCCGAGATTGCCGGCGACTTCGCGTGGAGACAACTGCCGGATGCCGATCGCCAGCACACGCCCTGGGTATCGGCGTGCGATCGTGGCGTACGTGGTCGGATCCTTCTGCCCGTCATCGCCGATCAGAATGAACTTCATATCAGGAAAATCAGCCATCAATTGTTCGGCATATTCGAGTTTGTGCTGCACTCCGGAAGGAATGAACGTTTTCGGGCGAGGATCGAGGTCGCGCAATAGCAGCGGACCTTCCGGAAAACCATGGTTGGCGATGAAATGCCGGATCGAGCTTTCCACATTCCATGGCGATGTCGACAGGTAGAAGAACGGCGCGTCCGGGAACATGTCCGCAATGCGGTTGAACAGCAGGTTCATGCCCGCAACCGGCATTTTCTTCTTTGGATCGAGCAGCAGCAGATTGTAGGCGGCTTTCATCAGGCTTGGCGCCTGCGTGACCATGATGGTGTCGTCCACGTCGGAGATCACGCCGACTTTCGTACCGCTGGGAATGGTGAACAGGTTGGCTGTGACCGGTTTGCGGCTGCGTACCTTGTATGACACGTCGTGCACGCCCGGTTCGAGCGAATGTTCGGCCACGAGATCGAGATATCCTGCGGAATCGGAGGCTGCGAATTCACTGGAGACATTGCGCTGCGCGTCCACTTCGTCGTGCACTTCGGACGCGCCCACCTGCACGGTTTCGAGGGGCACGCCGTCGATGGCGATGCGCACCTTCGTATGCGGCGAGGGGATGGTGAGCATGGCACGGATGCCACGGGTCAGACGACCCGCCTGACGTTTGAAGGGCCCGTACACGGTTCGGCAGATCAGTCGAGAGTAATGTTCGGTGCCGTAGCCGACATATGGTTCCACGCGCGGATACCAGTTGAGATTGAGCACCATGCTTGTTGAGAACGTCACCCACTTGTTGAACGCTCTGGTAATGGTGCGGCGGAACAGTCGTGTCAGCGGAGGCTTGACTTCGATGCGTTCGTGTTTCGAAGCCGCGTCGAAGGTGGTGACCACCTTGCGTGCGGGAATGGGCACGGTCGGCATGTCATCTTCGGATATGGAATCCGGTTCACGCTGGGGCAACGGCTGCGGTTCGGTCATAACCCCACTATAAAGGCGATTATTGAATTACCTGGTACCCCAGCGTGAAAATCAGGGATTTTTCAGGGAATACCGATGATTTCCCATCCAATTTCCCGAATCGTGCCGTTCACTGAGCCACGATGTTGGCGTATTCCTCGGAGGAAAGCAGTCCTGGCTCGTCATCCTCAAGTTCGATTTTGAAAATCCAGCCTTCGCCATACGGGTCACCCGTTACGATGCTTGGATCGTCGGCGGCCTCGTTGTTCACATAGCGAATCACGCCGGCCACCGGAGTGACCAGCGGCGTGACCGCCTTGGAGGATTCCAGTTCCGCCACCTCGTCGCCCGCCTGCACTTCGGTGCCGACTTCCGGCAGATCGATATACACGAGTTCGCCAAGCTGGTCGGCCGCATATTCGGTGATACCCACCATGGCCGGCTCGGTGGAAGCATCCACCCACACATGCTCGTCGGAATATTCAAGATGCTCAGGCACATCCAGATTCGGCTTGTTATCGTTTTCTTCGCTCATGAAAGCTCATTCTACGTCAATCGTATGTATTTCCCTAGAGCAGTGCCGAAACTTGTTACGGGAGGTCGTGGCCGAGCCATTCTTCGATCATGTAGCGGGCGATGGTGGCCTTTCCGGGAGCTTCCATACGCCCTGCCACCAACTCGTTCATGTATTCGTCGCGGGTCACCCAACGCGCCTGCAGGGTCTCGTCGCCGTCCACGCGCACGTCGGTGGTGTTGGCCACGCCTTTGAACGCCATCATGAGCGATGCGGGGAACGGCCATGGCTGCGATCCCAAGTATTTGAGTTCGCCGATATCTATGCCGACTTCCTCTTTGGCTTCGCGCCGGCAGGCATGCTCCAGGTTTTCTCCGGCTTCCACGAAGCCGGCCGATACGGAGTACAGTCCGGTGTTGCGCCATGCGCTGTTGTGCTGCAGCAGCAGACGGTCCTCATGGTCCACGATCGCCGTGATGACGGCCGGTTCCACTCTGGGGAACAGCAGTCGCTTGCCGTCCGCTTCGCTGGTGCAGCGTTGCGCCCATCCTCCCAACGCCGGTTCGGTCGGAGCGCCGCATGTGGGGCAATGACGTTGGCGCGCATGCCATACGCCCAGCGAGATCGCCGTCGTGGCCTGGCCTGCTTCGCGCGCGCTGGCATGCGGTGCGAATCCGCGCAGATCGACCCAGTCGAATCGTTCCGCAGCGCTTTCCAGCAACGATTTCGACGTTTTCGCTTCCGGTTCGTGCTGTTCGCCGAACGCATCGTCCGCGCCCATATGCTCGCTGCTTGCGGCCACCGTCTCCGCGGCTTTCACGCGAGACACGTCAACGGCGACCACGTGTTCGTCGCGTTTGCCGCCATACGATCCAAGGAATATGGCGAGCGCCGTCGGATGCGTGTGCAGTTCCGCCGCCACGTAGGCGCCGGGCAATTGCGCGAGACGCATATGCACGTTGGCGTAGTCCGCGATGGCCCCCTGTCCGTGCGGCACCGCCACCATGCCGTCTTTGACGAGAATGACCTTCGTGGCCGGCTCCAGCAGCGCCGTGTCGAACAGGTCGGGTTCGCCGCGTCTCGAAACCTCATAGTCGATGTCACCTTGCGCAAGTGGCAGGAACGGCAGTGCCTGAGTCAGCGCCAATGGTGAGAACACGCTCATCGCTTGCTTCTTTCCTTGAATACGATTGATAGAGCGGATATTTTTTCTCTATTCCGTATTTTCTTTTCTATTTTTTTATATCTTTTTTGTATTTCTGATTGCGATATTGACGGCAGCGACGGAAAATACCGGCTACTGCACCCTGCGCACCAGCGCGAGCAGCGCGTCGGCAACCGCTTGCGGATGCTCGTATGCGCTGAAATGCCCGCAATCGAATACCACCGTCATATCCGCACTCGTGCCTGTCATCGCATCGGCGATCGGCGTCATCACGCTCGGCGGGCTCGACGGATCCTTGTCGCCGCAGATCACCGCAACCGGTGCTGTAATCGCAGGCAACACATCGTTCAGATCCGGGCGCCCAGCCGCCATGCGCTCACGCCATGCGATGCCTTCGGCAGGCTGTTCGTTGATCCACGTCGTGAACTGTTCACGGTAGGCGTCCGACTGTTTGATGGTTGAATCCTCAGGCGTGGCGGCGGCGAATCCCATAACCGGTTCGTGTGTACCCGTCGATTCGCATTCCTCGGCGATCGCGATGCGTTTCGCACGCATCTTCTCGGAATCAGCGGCGGCCTTCGTGTCGCATAATGCCAGTGCGGCGACGGCTTCGGGGTGCAAACGCTGAATGTCGAGAATCAGGTAGCCGCCCATCGAAAGACCCACCCAAATCGCCTTGTCGTATCCGGCAGCGTGCAACAGGTCGACGTAAGCGTCGGCCATACGGTCCAAACCGTTGGGGAAAGCGCCGTCCGTGTCTTTGCCGCCACTAGTCTCATCGGAAGGAATCGGCCCTTCTCCCGCACCGGGCATGTCGGGACCCCAGATCGGGAACCGTTTCATACCATGTTCCACAGCGGCCGCCTCCAACGCCTCCGCACATTCGTCCCACATGCGGTGGTCCACGGGGAACCCGTGCACCAGCACCACGGGAAGTCCCTCGCCCTCGCAATACACGTTATTATGTAATTCGATCGTCATCGTCTCACTCCGTTCCTCTCCCCTATATTGCCTATATATCTATCGCTTACGCTGCCTGCATTCGCAAGCTGCCACGCGCTTTCCTGGCGCCCACGGCCGACCGGTTTCGACGTCAACCATAAGCCTGTCGGCTACCTGCCGGTCCAAGCAATCGCCTGACGCACAATCGTGCCATATCCGTTGCTCATCTGGTTGACGAAAGTGTCGAGAATCTCGCTGTTCGGATTGACCCATTCCACGTCGAGCGTCTCGTCCTGCGGCTTGCAATCGCCCGCGATCGGCACCACGTAGCACAATGCGATCGCATGCTGGCGGGAATCGAAATAATCGGACAGTCCCGGCGTCGGGAAAAACTCGGCCACGGTGAATGGCTGCAGACTCACCGGCAGCTGCGGCAACGCGATATCTCCCAAATCCTTGGCGATATTGCGCGCCACGGCCTCACGCAACGATTCGTGGTAGAGCACGCGGCCGGCAATCAGCGTTCGCTCGATACTGCCGTCGTCAGACACACGAAGCAGTGATCCGACCTGTGAGACACGTCCCAGATCATCGGTGCGCACCGGCACCACAAGCACGTACGGGATCGGCATTTCACCTCGCATACGGTTGATTTCGCCGGAAGCAAGCCATCCTGGAGGGTTTCCTATTCCGCGGATGAAATCCTCCGGCGTGATGTCGTCGAATTCTCCGCGACGGCGGCCTGCATCGAAATCGCCCTCGTCGGGCACTTCATCATTCATCACTGGCATAGTCCCATTATCACGCATCTTGTGTGAATTGGCTGGAAAAGAATGCGCCGAAAGACGATTCTTCTGACAGCGGATATTGCATATGCCGGGAATGCGGCGGGTTGGGACGCGGTTATATACTCCAAAGCAATCGCATACGAGGGGCGTAGCCCGTCACGCGCGTCGATGGAACGAACAGCAAGGAGCAATCATGGCAACGCATGCGGTCACTTCGCAGGATTTCAATCAGGTCGTCGAATCCAACGATCTGGTATTCGTGGATTTCTGGGCAACCTGGTGCGGTCCGTGCCGTGCGTTCGGCCCGACGTTCGAAAAGGCAAGCGAAGCGAATCCTGACATTTATTTCGCGAAGGTCGATATCGACCAGAATCCGGATCTCGCCTCCGCCGCCAAAGTGCAGGCCGTGCCGACCTTGATGGTGATCAAGAACCAGCAGATCGTATTCCAGCAGGCTGGCGCGTTGCGCGCGTCGGATCTGGACGATCTGATCGCCCAGGCCAAGGAGCTGGACGTCAATGCGGCCGCTGCCGAAGAGGCTGCGGAACAGGCGCAATAAGGCGAATATCAAAGGATTGCAAAGGTGCCGTTCGATGGCGAAACATCAACGGCACCTTTTGCTTTGCACGCTTGCTTTGCATGCCCGCTTTGCCCGCCTGTTACATATGCGCTCGCCCGGATTCCATGGCATGGAGTAGAATGTCGCGTTGGATATGCGCTTTCCGGCGAAGCCTGAAGTGGCGGCGCACCGCATGCCGTGCATGTGTGAATTCGTCGAGGATCTGAACGCGCGTTTAGGAGCAGAATGGCTAACCACAGCAAGCACGCCCGATCGTCTACCTTCGCCATGCCGAGCAAGTCCTCGCTGGTGAAGATCGCCGCAACGGTCGCGGCGGTGGGCCTGTTGGCTACCGGCGGCATTGTGTCGCGCAATCTTTACACCTCCGCGGAGCAGAACACGGCCAATCAGGTCACGGCCTTCTCCGTCACCGATTCCGCCGAAGCATCCCGTGGCAACGCCCGTGAGCTGCTCAATGGAGACACCTCGTACGTCACCGTGAAGATCAACGGCAAGTCGCGCGTGGTGCCCAGTACCAATTTCACCGACGTGAAGTCCGTGCTCGACGCGGGAGACATCACGCTCGAACCGGAAGACACGGTCTCCCCTTCGCTCACCACCAAGGTGGATGAGAAGACCGTAATCACCATTCAGCGTGCCGGCGCAAGCGTTGAGGTTTCCGACACCGCCATCGGTTTCAATGTCGTCAAGAAGGAAACCTCAAGCCTGCCGGAAGGCCAGGAGAAGGTTGAGACGGAAGGCGAAGAGGGCGTGATGGAAACCACGAACCTCGTAACCAAGTCCGGCGACACCGTGGTCTCCTCCAATATGATCAGCTCGTATGTGAAGAAGGCTCCGGTCGACAAGGTCATTCTCGTCGGCACCGGCTCCACTTCGTCGTCGTCCTCCAGCGCTTCCGCGTCGATCGGCACCACTGTGCCGGCGGGCGAAATGCAGCAGTGGGCTCACGATTATCTGCTGTCGAACGGCTACACCGAAGCCGATTTCACCGCCACCGTATACATCATCACCCACGAGTCCGGCTGGAGCGTCACCGCAACGAATCCGAGTTCGGGCGCCTATGGTCTGCCCCAGGCGTTGCCTGGCAGCAAGATGGTGAGCGCGGGCGCCGATTGGGCCACCAATTATCAGACCCAGCTCAAGTGGTTCTGGGGTTATTGCGCGCAGCGTTATGGTTCCATTCAGGGAGCCTACACGTACTGGCTGGCCAATCACTGCTATTAAATCGCGATTGATCATCATTGATTGATTCGATGATGATATAGTTTGAGCTCCGTAATATTCGAAGATATTACGGAGCTCAAACTATATTACGATCTTAAATATCACTGGGATATCGCCGATTTCACAGGGCATTGTTGGAACCGATCACCGTGGCTTCCTTGACGTCATCGATCTTCCTGCGCCTGCGGCCGCCGTGACCGGCCTTCGGACCACGCTTGCCGACGGTGCCGCTGCGGACCCCGTTCTTGGCATCGAAGATGATCACGCGCTCATCGCTGTGATATTCGCCGTCCAGAGCGAAGAAGGCGATCTTGTCTGCAGGCACTTCCGGGAAGGTGAAGAACTTCTGCGTCGCAACGAGCAGGTCAAGGTTGCGGGTGGTGACGGAAGACGGCGTATCGGCGTTCGGAGCATTGAACTGAAGAGCGAAATCGTCATTCTCATCGCATACCTGGATTGCGAACTTGCCGCGCTCGTAATTCACCAGCAGCTTGACGTATTCAGGACGTCCGAGAACTTCGGAAACACCCTTGGAAAAACGAACGGATTCAAGCATGACCGTCATGGTCAACTTGCCACCAGTTCTTTCGCCAACTTCTTTGAAACCATCAAGAACGGACATGTAAATCCTTCCTTTATTGTAAATAACTACGTGAAATACTGTACCTCATTGTTAAGAATAAAACGAATCGAATCTCGGGGAATATATTCATATTTTCAAGAACACAACATAATACGAAAAAACATACCGCAGACCATGCTTGCCTCAATGAGAAATTCGATACGGTTCAGCCAGCGCACTTCCTAAGCCAACTCGATGGGCACACCACCCCTTGTCACCCCGACGGTTTTCCGCTAAAAACAGATGTGGTAACCCCTACCTCACCCCCGCACTACGGGTTGCGCAAATTGCAAATACTTTGCAGCACAGTTTTCCAATTTCATATAGGAAGCGCTGAAATATCGTGCTTTATGCATGCATATCATTTGCAAAACGGTTCATATAGGGGCTATCTTGCGCAACTATCTTTTGCAATCATTTTCATTTTTACAATGATTTTCTCAGTAACGATTTTCATTGAAAATCCGCCATTTTTCAGCATCTTTTACACTCCAACCGGGATAGAATATACACTACACGGTTGCAGTATTGCAAACGCTATCAAAGAAGATGGGACCCCCGTCGCAAAGCAGCGGCCACGATAACGGAGCCACAAGCCCCGATACCGGCCCAAACACAAGAAAAAGAAGGATCAGGAAGGTCAATGAAACATCGGAAACCAACTCCCGCCTGGCAGAAGCTGGGTCTGCGCGTCAGCAAGAAGCTGGCGGTGGGCGCCACAGCCCTTGCCACAGTTTTCGGCGGACTGGCAGTCGCCAGCGTCTCCGCACAGGCGAGCACCGACCGTAACAGTTATGCGGACACCGTAGGCAACCCGACTTTCGAAGCAGCACGCAAAAAGTACGGTCTGACCAAGGAGATGAAGAACGGCGCCATTCTGCACGCGTGGATGTGGTCGTTCAACACCATCACCGAACATATGGATGAGATCGCCGAAGCCGGTTACACCTCCATTCAGACCGAGCCGATGAGCAAAATCAAGGTGAACGACGCCAACGGCAAGAAATTCACCGAAAATTGGTATTACGTGTATCAGCCGACGAACACCTCCATCGGCAACTTCGTGGTCGGCAGCGAAGACGACCTGAAAGCCATGACCGTGGCAGCCCACGCGCATGGCATCCGCATCATCGTCGACGTTGTGGCCAACCACTTCACCGCCGACTGGAACGCCATCGACTCCGACTGGCAGAAGAGCGAATATTTCCATGCGCGCAACTCCTGCAGCGGCTCCGGCGGCGACAACATCGATTATTCCAACCGTTGGCAGGTGACGCACTGCCACCTGCTGGGCCTATGGGATCTGAACACCGCCAATCCGGAAGTCGCCAATCGTATGCACGACTTCCTGAAAACCGCGGTGAACGACGGTGTTGACGGCTTCCGTTTCGACGCCGGCAAGCACGTCGAACTGCCGAACGAATTCGACGGTTCGCAGTATTGGACCACCATTCTGCAGAACGGCTCGCAATACCAGTACGGCGAAGTGCTGCAGGGCGATTCCGGACTGGATTACAAGGCGTACGCCAACCTGTATGCCAAGTATGGCGAAGGCGGCGGCGGAGCCACGGCCTCCGACTATGGCAAGACCATCCGTTCTGCACTGTGGAGCAAGAATCTCAATGCGGGCAATCTTATGAGCTTGCGCAACGGGGGCGTCAACGACGATCAGCTGGTCACCTGGGTGGAGTCCCACGACAACTATGCCAATAGCGACAAGGAATCCACGTATCTGACCAACGATCAGATACGCTTCGGCTGGGCCGTGGTCGGCGCACGCGCAGGCGGAGCGCCACTGTTCTTCAACCGTCCGAAGGCCTCCGGCGGCAATCAGCCCCAGTTCGCAGAAGCCTCTCAGCTGGGCGACGCCGGCGATGACATGTGGAAAGACACGGCTGTTGCGGCCGTCAACCATTTCCGCAATGCCATGGACGGCGAGGCCGAATACCTGCGCAACTGCGGTTCCGAACAGAACAACAACTCCTGCCTCATGGTGGAACGTTACAAGACCGACAACAATGCCGGCAATGACGGCGTGAGCATCGCCAACATGGGCGGCGACCAGAATCTGGCCGGCACTCCGACCAAGCTTGACGACGGCACGTACACCGATCAGGTGAACGGCGGCACCATCACCGTTTCCAACGGCAAGATCACTTCCGGCACCGCCAAGGGCGATGCGGTGAGCGTGTACTTCAACACGAGCGTGAAGGAATCCGTTTCCGCGACCGTCAGCAAGAAGTTCTCCTCCAACACCATCAAGGTGACGCTGAACGCCAGCAATGCCACCAATCTCACTTACTCACTGAGCAATGGCAAGAACGGCTCTTTCGTTGACGGCGACTCGCTCACCATCGGCGGCGATATGGAGATCGGCGATTCCGTCACCCTGACCGTCAAGGGCACCGGCGCCGAAAGCGGCGAAGCGCTCGAGTTCACCGCAACCTACACCAAGGTTGAGGTTCAGGCGAACACGATTTATGCGACGAAGCCTTCCGGCTGGAGCAAGATGTACGCGTACGTGTACACGGGCGACGGAGCGACCGCGAAGAACAACGCGGCCTGGCCGGGCGTGGAGATGACCGCGATGGCGGCCGCCGATTCGTGCGCCAAGGCCGGCACATACAAGTATGAGGTTCCGGATTTGGGCGAGGGCACCTATCGCGTGATCTTCTCCAACGGCAGCGGCTCGCAGATGCCGGGGGCCAGCCAGCCTGGTTTTGAATTCTCGGGCAAGGTGAGCTGGGATGGTTCGTCCGCCTCGCTGACAGCCATCACCTGCACGGCAACGCCTCCGGTTATCAAGACCGCGGACATCACCTTCAGCGCCACGGCCGACCTCAAGACCGGCGAGACCCTGTACGCGGTCGGCGACTGGGGCCAGGGCAAGGGCAAGACCTGGACCCGCGCCGGCGGCGTCAAGCTCGCCAGGTACGGCAACGCGTACACCGGCACCACGAAGGTCGGCAAGGGCAACGCCATCACATTCCGTCTGATCAAGGTCGACGCCAACGGCAAGACCACATGGGACTCGGCCAAGGACCGCAAGTCCAAGGCCGACAAGACCAAGGCGCTCGGCGTCTCCTGGACCTCCGGCAAGGTGAACGAGGACGGCACGATCCCGGACGACTCCGCCATCAGCATCTCCGGCAAGGGCGTCGCGGACGGCAAACTGTCCATCCAGAAAGGCAACCTCGCCGAGCTCTACGTGATCGGCACCCAGGACGCCACCCCGTCCGACGCTGTCTGGTGGAGTGACGGGGCCGCCGTGGCGGTCTCCGGCACCGGCACCGTCTACGGCGTCCAGACCGGCACCGCCAAGGTGAACGTGAAGGTCGGCAACCAAACCGCCACCATCACCATCACCATCAAGTGAAATAGCCCATAGTCCGACCCAATCGAATGGGTGGGTTCGGTTTCGCAAACTCACGAAACCGAACCCAACTCCATATCTCAAATCCTTTCAATAATCCAATAAGGAACATGATGAAAACACATGTCAAACTTGCAAAAATCAGCAAGAAAACCGCGGCTTTCATAGCTGCGGCGACCACGCTGTTCGCAGGCCTTTCCATAAGCAGCGCGGCACCACAGCAGGCAAGCGCAGCCACCCGAGACAGCTATGCCGACACCGTCGGCAACCCGACGTTCGAAGCGGCACGGCAGAAGTATGGTCTGCCGAAAGACATGAAGGACGGCGCGACCCTGCACGCGTTCGAATGGTCGTTCAAAACAATCATGGAAAACATTCCGGATATCGCAAAAGCCGGATATACGTCCATTCAGACCGAGCCGATTGTGAAAATCAAGGATAATCGCAAACTCGGCACTGGAAATTGGTATCTGAACTGGTATTACGTGTATCAGCCGACCGATATGGCCATCGGCAATTATGTGGTCGGTTCCGAAGACGAGTTCAAGGAAATGTGCGCTTTGGCCCACCAGTATGGCTTGCGCATTATCGTCGATTCGGTTTCGAACCATTTCACGTCTGATTTCGATGTGATCGCCGACCAGTGGAAAGACAAAAGCTACTTCCATGCAGATAAGCAGATTTCCGATTACAACAATCGTGAGGATTGCACCCAGAACAAGCTTTCCGGATTGTGGGATTTGAATACGCAGGATTCCACGGTCGCGCAGGGCATGCTTGATTTGCTCAAGCAGACCGTTGCCGATGGTGCGGATGGTTTCCGTTTCGATGCTGCGAAGCACATTGAGTTGTCTGACGAGGTGTTCGGCGGCAAGACTTCGAATTATTGGGATACGATTCTGCAGAACGGCGCCCAGTACCAGTACGGCGAAGTGCTTGAGGATGCGAACGTGCGCGAAGCCGACTATGCGAACCTGTTCAACAACAGTTCGGTCGCAGGCGGCGGCATCACCGATTCCAGCTATGGCCACGAAGTGCGCAACGCGGTACAATTCAAAAACCTGGGCGCAAGCCATTTCACCTCGCACAGCAAGGTGAGCGAGGACAAGACCGTGAACTGGGTGGAATCCCACGATAATTTCGCCAATGGTGAGGCGAATATTCCGCAGGAACTTTCCGATGAGTGGATCAAGTACGGTTGGGCCGGCGTGACCGCGCAGAAGAACGGCATGAGCCTGTTCTTCGACCGCCCGTACCATGACGGCGGCACGTATGGCACCGGCGGCACCGGCACGTACGGCAATGGCAGTGGTCCGTTCACGGAGAATTCCAAGCTGGGCGACGCCGGTTCGGATCTGTGGAAGGATCCGGAGGTCGTTGCGGTGAACCATTTCCGCAACGCCATGGTCGGCGAGGCATCGAACGTAAGCAATTGCGGTGACGACAACTGCCTGATGGTAGAACGTTATGCCGGTTCCGCAGCTCAGGACGGCATGGTTGTGGCCAACGCCAATGGCGCTGACAAGAATCTGGCCGGCACCGGCACCAAGCTGGCCAACGGCACATACACCGATGAGGTGACCGGCACCACCATCACCGTTTCCAACGGTACGGTCACGTCTGGCGCGGTGAAAGCGAAATCCATCGCCGCATTCTCCAACAAGACGCGTTCCGGCAAGGTTTCCACCGCCGAAGCATATCCGAACAAGGGCACGATTCCAGGTACGTCCAAGAAGATCACGCTGCGTTCCTACCAGTCGACCAACACCACGTATTCCACGTCCGACGGCCAGTCCGGTTCTTACCAAGATGGCGATGTGATCAAGATCGGCGCCGACGCGAAGAGCGGCGAAGAAGTGACCGTGACCGTAAAAGGCACGGGTGCCGATGGCGAGGCCATTGAGCACACGTACACGTATACGAAGCACGGCGATCCGACGTACGATCCGAACGATGGCACGCAAAGCCCCTGCGACAAGTACTGCATGGAATACATGACCAAGAACGGTTATGATCCCGATCATTACGTCGACGCCGAAGAAACCTACTATGAGGGCGGCACGAACACGGAAGTCACTTCGGTGAAGGTTTCCGGCGACAACGCCATGGATCTGGCCGCCACGCAGAGCGTGCAGCTGAAGGCAACCGTCACCACCAATCCGGAAGGCGGCCGAGCCACGGTGAAGTGGAGCTCCTCCGACGAATCCATCGCCACGGTTGACTCCAAAGGCAAGGTGAGCGGCCTGAAGGCCGGAACCGTGAAAATCACCGCGACCGCTGGAGGCAAGTCCGGCAGCATCACCATCACGATCACCGGCGAAAAGCCGGAAGTCGCCAATGTAATCTATGCGACGAAGCCTTCCGGCTGGAGCAAGATATACGCGTACGTGTACACGGGCGACGGAGCGACCGCGAAGAACAACGCGGCCTGGCCGGGCGTGGAGATGACCGCGATGGCGGCCGCCGATTCGTGCGCCAAGGCCGGCACATACAAGTATGAGGTTCCGGATTTGGGCGAGGGCACCTATCGCGTGATCTTCTCCAACGGCAGCGGCTCGCAGATGCCGGGGGCCAGCCAGCCTGGTTTTGAATTCTCGGGCAAGGTGAGCTGGGATGGTTCGTCCGCCTCGCTGACAGCCATCACCTGCACGGCAACGCCTCCGGTTATCAAGACCGCGGACATCACCTTCAGCGCCACGGCCGACCTCAAGACCGGCGAGACCCTGTACGCGGTCGGCGACTGGGGCCAGGGCAAGGGCAAGACCTGGACCCGCGCCGGCGGCGTCAAGCTCGCCAGGTACGGCAACGCGTACACCGGCACCACGAAGGTCGGCAAGGGCAACGCCATCACATTCCGTCTGATCAAGGTCGACGCCAACGGCAAGACCACATGGGACTCGGCCAAGGACCGCAAGTCCAAGGCCGACAAGACCAAGGCGCTCGGCGTCTCCTGGACCTCCGGCAAGGTGAACGAGGACGGCACGATCCCGGACGACTCCGCCATCAGCATCTCCGGCAAGGGCGTCGCGGACGGCAAACTGTCCATCCAGAAAGGCAACCTCGCCGAGCTCTACGTGATCGGCACCCAGGACGCCACCCCGTCCGACGCTGTCTGGTGGAGTGACGGGGCCGCCGTGGCGGTCTCCGGCACCGGCACCGTCTACGGCGTCCAGACCGGCACCGCCAAGGTGAACGTGAAGGTCGGCAACCAAACCGCCACCATCACCATCACCGTCAAGTAAACGGCAACCGCCGATATCCATAAAACATTTGAGCCTTGGAATTCAATATCACTCCAAGGCTCAAATCATATTCAAACGCTTCTATACGCATGAAAATACACACATCAAAATCAGCGGATTTAGCATAATCAGCTCAAAGCGTCGTGCAGATATCGCTTTGAGCGGCTGCGCATGATATCCAGTGCAATATCGGCATTGCAGAAATCGATGGTTTGTGAGGTATCAGTACAATCAACTTCGGAAAAATCAGTGATGATTCTGTCGGCGAATTGCACTTCCTGCAGGATTTGACCGCGTCTGGTGCCGAGTTCATGCTCTTTGGTACCTTCCGTATACACCCAGAACGGTTTATGGAAGTTGATGGAGAACAGCGTGCCATGATAGGAGTCCGTAACTACACCCTCCGCATATTTCACCAGCGAGAGGAATTCTTCCGGCCCTGCCTCGAGCACATTGACAAGCTCATCGCATTTCGGCACATTGCCCGCCTGCGGCGTCAGCACTGCGACAGGCAGGCCGACTCGACGAGACAGTTCACGCAGTTGCCTGAATACGCCGACAGCACGCTTGGGACGCAGCAGCGAATAAAACAGCAGATACTGTTCGGGCACGTGTTGCGACTTACGCAACGGTATGCGTTCCTCCCATTCGCCCGCGTTGAGCAACAGCGTCGGATCGCATACGTGTTCCACATATTTGCCGCTTACCTGCCGCAGTTTGCCGCATGCGGAACGTTCCCTCGCCGAAAGCGCGCTGAATTCCACCAACGCCGGTCCGATGCGCCGCAGCTCATCGTCGGTCATGGTGGCCGGCGACGAAGCATACGAGATTTTCCTGCAGTTCGCCCATTTCAGCAGGTACGGGTCCATGTACTTCCAGTCGACGCGTTCCAGCTCGTTGGAATGCTTGTTGATGATCTGGTCGCTGCCGCTCACGGCCACGTCGAATGCGTCAGCCAGCGAATTCAGCTCTTCCGGCTCCTGATAGCGTCGTTGGCCCACATGTATGTTCGTGCTGATGAACCGCTCGAAATTGCGCATGCGCTTCTTGCGCAGTCCCGCAACCGGCAGCATGGTTAAATCCGCGAGGGACGATTTGAGGCCCAGCCCACGCCAATATAAGCGTTCATAGTAGCGTTCGCCCTCAAGCGGCCGGTAGTCGATGACGGTAACGTCATGCCCCATGTCCGTGATGGTTGATTGCGTGGCATACGCCTGCAATACCGAACCATAATTATAGGCAGCATGATACGTGATTAGACCGATAATATTATGCTTCTCGTCCATATTTCCTCGTCGTTCAAGTAGTTATTTCTTTGTTTTCTCGCTATTGCAGAAGCACTCCGCTTTCTCATTGTTTTCCACTGAATTGCTTATGACGCACCCATGCGATCGCAGCGCTCACGTAATACCATCGATATTTCATCGAAAGCAACGCGATTTGTCGGGTCACAGGAAAACGACCTCCCCGATATCGATCAAGCGGCTGCCGAAAAACCGGCATGTTCACTACTTTTCCATAGTGATTCTTTCGTTCATGACGGTTCCATGGCGCTTCGGGATTGAACAGATCATTGATCATAATGATCGTCAGATGAAATAATGTGTAATCATCGAGCGTTCCATCAGATATTTCCCGAAATTGACGAATGGTATCGCGCATTGTTTCGATCGCAGATATTGTTCGCCGCACATAATCGTTGGAGAACGACCGCACCACCGAATCCGCATTGCGGCGGTATTCGTACACCATTTCATCCACATAGCCGATTCGATTCGCCGCCGCGACCGCACGGAACGCATATTCGGCGTCCTCTCCCAAACTCAAGGTTTCGTTGAATCCGTCGATCCCTTTGATCAGCGGCATGCTGTACAGCTTGCCCCAAACAAGCGCGATACCTCGCTGCGGTCGGAGCATATCCTCGCATAGGTCAAGACGCCTGCGTCCCTCGAACACCATGTCAGTTTCAGCATAATGGTGTTCTTCCACACTTGGAGATCCCTCGCCTTTGCCGCCCATAATGACGGCACCAGCGGCGTCGGGAACACCGTTCGCATCGGCATCGGCACCTGCAAGCACGTTGCGGTACGCCCCCATCACCACATCGCAGCGGTATCGCACCGCAAACGCAAGCATGCCGTCGACGGCATGCTTGGCGAGCACATCATCCGCATCGAGGAACATTGCCCACTGCCCCGTGGCCGCGCGCAATCCCGCGTTGCGAGCCGCGGAGACTCCGGCATGGGCGATCGTTTCCGTACGAATGCTGACCAATGGCGAATTCCAATTCGAGATCGGTGCCGTTTCGAATGCCGGCTTACCATCGAATACAATCACCGCTTCGATACGGAAGCCACTGCCCTGCTGCCGTTGCAGACTGTTCACGCAATCATGCAACGTTTGCAACGTGGCACGGTAGACGGGAATGATCACACTGATGGTATGGCTCATCGTCAGTTCAGCTCCCGTGTGATCACCGAAGCATCATACCGGAACGATACCGGCGATTCGATGCTTTCCGGGAAGTTGCCGATCGCCACGAACGCAATCAGCGTTTCGTAGTCGGGCACGCCCAACAGCTTGCGGATCTCATGCTCCTGCTTCTCACGCATCATGGTGTTGAGAGGGCAGGCGGCCAGCGACTCGCATTCCAATGCGGTCAGGAACGCCATGGCGAACAGGCCTCCGTCGATATACGGCTCGTTGCGTTCCTCAACGCTTACGAAACTGCGCACGTCCACGCTGATCAACGCCAGCACCGGAGGCGCATCGTACCCACGCCACCCGCCCTGCAACGCCAATGCCTGTTCGATGAATTTCGGATTGCTGATCAGCAGCACGCGATATGCCTGCCTATTGCATACCGATGGCGTTTTCATCGACATGCTTACGGCCTTACGCACCGTTCCCATATCAACAGGGGTTTCGGCATACTCGCGTACGCTGGAACGCCCTGCGAACAATGCTGCATAGTCGAGCGATGCGTTGTCGCGTTTGTCTGTGGCACGCACGGTTTTCACGCCCGCATTGCCCGCAACGTCGGCTTTTTCGGCTTGTTCGACGCTTTCGATATCCACCGAGGCCACTTCGTCGGCAAACCATACGCCCACAAACTCAGGAATCGGCTTCTCCAACGCCCGATGCTTGCGCACGTATGCACGAACCACCTGCCGTGCCGCGATATACGTCACATCGTCAACCGGATAGTCGCGTTCCCGCCATTCATCCATCACGGAACGCAACTCCCCGAACGCGGATCTGCCGAATCCCGCACGGAACCGTCTATGCGACAATCCTTTTTCAATACGATGAATGTAATACACCATAGTGCCGCGCAATTGCTCGGATTGCCCCACATTCCATTGCCCCGCGCAGAATCTCAGGAACCGTTTGCGCTGCCCCGCATAGTACGAAGCCAATGTCATGTTCGCTTTGCATCCTTGCAATACGCGCCAGACGCGATGCGGAACGATGGTTTTGATTTGCTGCTTCACGCCCATGATCTCACCTTTCCTTGTTTTCTCGACGCAACGACGGCAATACCGCCTGCACCTTGGCCATGACTTCCCTTGTAAACCAGCCTTCACGCAGCTTCTGCCCCAATTGCGAAGCCCGTCGTACCATTCGCGCATACTCGCTTTGCGTCATGCCGTATTCCACGGCCATGGCCTCTTGCAACGATTCGACGGCAACGCCCACTCCCTGTTCGACTACGAATGGTGCGAGCGCCGCCTTGTTCCATATGATCACCGGCTTGTCGGCTGCAAGATACAGCGACAGCTTATGCGGATTGTTGACGGTCAGATATTTGCCGTAATAGCCGCCGCAGGTGTCGAGACTGTCGCCGTCCCAGATCAGACCGAATCGTCCTTCCAGTTTGTCTGGCAGTTCATCGGGTGCGACGATTCCGCGGTACCACGCCGTTTTGCCGTTCCGCCGGTCATATTTCGGCCCGTACAGATTGATGTCGGCTTTGGGGAATCGCTCGGCCAGCCGATACACGTATTCGGCTTTGCCATGGCTGAGATTTCCCGCGATATCGATGCCGTGACGCTGTTCCACGGGCACAGGATTCGCTTGCGGCAGCAGGTAATCAAAAATGCCGATCTCCACGATCGGCGCGGTCGCGCCGTACTTGCGCAACACTTCGCTCATGCGCGGATTGTGGCTGATGAGCAGATCCGCTTCAGTCACCCATTGTTTGTCGAAATCGGTGTAGGAGTAGCCGCGTAGCGTTTCCAAATCATGAATCAGAAAAACAAACAACGCTCCGCGCGCTTTCATCCTACGCACGGAAGGCAAGGCGTACAGCGACACCTTGTTGTACATGATGAGCGGAAATTGCACCAACACCACATCCCCGCAGCGAACGGTTCGTTCCAGCCGATGCCAATCGGCAAGCGTACGTCCAACGCACACCAGCTTGTCGAAATACCCTTTGTTCTCGCCGGGACGCACTTCGAACGGCTGCCATGATTGGCTTTCGAGCACCTGCCGAATGTCATCGCGCGCTTTGGATCCAGCGTGCGCATGATGCAGCGAACGTTCGCAGATCACGTAGTTCGTCATTGCCAACCTCCATTGTTTGCATATCGTCCGTCACTCGCATTGCTTGCGCCATGCGCGTTATTCTCATCATTCGTTTTCCGTACATGCAGTCGGTTGAATACCGGCTGAAGCATGGCCATAACGAATCGTTCGCGGCACAGCAGCAACGCGATGCCATATATCAGCGCGAACAGGAATCCGCCGAACATCAGCCACAGGAAGGCGTTCCATGTCTCGGCACCGCATATCGCGATCGCGCCCCGCGTAAGGCAGCCTGCCGCAATCGCACTGAGCAGAATACGCATCGGATCGATCGACGTGCGAATGCCAACCAAAAACCCGCGGCACACATATGAGCGCATCGCCAGCATCAACGCTTCGCACAATGAAATGCTGATGGCGGAACCGACCACGCCGAGCTGTGGAATCAGCAGCACGTTTGCGAGTACGGCCAAGGCAAGTCCGATCGCGTTCACCATGGCCCATGTACGTTCCATTCCTTTGGAAATCATGACATTCGCAAGCACGATATTCATGGCCGAACACATCACCGCAATACCGACGAATCGTAGCGGAACCGCGGATTCCGCGAAGTCAGCGCCACCGAGCAATGCCACGATCGGGTCGGCAAGCAATATCAGCAGAGCAATGATCGCGGAGCCGAATACCATAACGAAATTCATGTTTTTCGCGATCAGTTCGCCTGCCTGCCGCTCTTTGCGCCGCGCTTGATAATACGAAAGGCGTGGCAGCATCACGTTGCCGACGGAATTGACGGCGGTGACGAGCACGGATTTGATTTTGGATACCAGCTGGTACAGGCCGACCATATCGGTGGTGCCAAGGAAGCCGAGCATCACAATGTCTACTTGAATATACATGCCGGATGAAATGGATGCGATGGTGAACCATAGCATCGGTTTGAAATGGCGGGAAATATTGAGATGTCCACAATTGCGGAAGTCCACGAACCTGCGTAGCCGCAGGAGATTGAGCACGTTGGATCCGTACCCGGCCACCACCACGATCAGGCCGTATATCGCGTAGTCGCCGCGCTGCCGTACAAAAACGAACATGAGCACCAATGCCAGCAGTTTGAAACATACGCTACGCACGGTGATGTATTCGTATTGTTCCAACGCCTGATAGAACCATTCCATACCGAACGAGGAAAGCCAGATGGCCAGGCCGAAAAGCGCGAACAGCCCGAATTGCGCGTTCATTTTCGGTACGGTGAACAGGCACGCCAGGTAGACCGCGAACACCATGGTGGTGGAGCATGCCAGAATAACCAGCAATTCCAGCACCGTACGCGATAGTTCCGCGCGGTCGTCGCGTACGCGAGCGCAGACGCGCACTCCGTAGTAGGTAACGCCCAGGAGGGCCACCAGCGAAAAGTATGAGGCCACGGATTGAGCGAACGCCACATGCCCGGTGCCACCGGTGGAAAGCACGCGCGACACGTATGGCACGGTGATGAGCGGGAAGATCACTGACGACGTGGTGACGATCATGTTCATCAGCACGTTGAATTTCACGGATCGAATGCGCACGTCGGTTGGATGCTTGGCCGGCTTGCTGGACGGCTGCCCGACCGGCTTGGTCGGCTGACGTTCAGGCATAAAGCACCACCCGCTTGGCGAAGGCGCGTTTGCGTATGCGCACGGAGTTCACGAAGAATATCAGCACCACCCAAATAATGATGTTTCTGAGCATGATCTGGTTGAACATGGTTGACATCCAACGGTTGGAGAAAAAGCTGAACGCACAGCAATAGCCGATGGCACCGTACAGCATCATCGATATGGGAATGCCCGCCTTGCCGTATTGCAATGCGAAAACCGCGCTTTCATAGCAAAGCTGAGAAAGTGCGGCGATCAGCACGATGGCAAGCATCGCACCCGCGATGCCCCAGTCGAAAATGAATGCGTAATATGTGGTGAATACGTTGCCAAGACTGCGCTCGCCATACCGTTGGAAGGGTTGCCATTGCATCCAGTCAAGCACGGTTTTGCCGAATATCTGGGGGAACGAGGCCCGGGTGGAAGCCAATGTCATGTCTCCCCATTGCGTGGATTTGACCGCCAACGAAGGCGACATGGAGTTCGTGAGATACGCGTCTAGGTTTTTTATCGGCGCTCCAATGTAGATGGACAGGTATTCGTACATGGTCGAGTCGCCCGCCTTGCGTCCCATCAGCGACAGCAGTGGCTTGAACGAAGCCAATCCCACGAGCGCGATGGCCACGAATTTCAACACAGTGCGGAAGCCGAGCCGCATGCCTTTCCAACGGTTGTTCTGCCTGCGGAACAACGCCCAGTATGTCCATGCGGCAACGCCAAGCTGAATGAGGCTATTGCGTCCGCCGGAAATCAACGTCATCGGAACGGCCGCCAACACATTGATGACCGCAAGATAATCGTTGCGCAACGAACGGACCACCACGCTGCGCATGGCGAGAAACAGCCACGCATAGGCCATGGCGTTGGTCGCCAGATGCAGTAGCGAGGGAATTCCAGAGAGGGCCACGCCTTTGGTGCTGAATTTGTTGAGTTTGTCATACAAGCCGATGGCTTTGTTCAGAGAGCCGTCTCCCCCGTAGGGCAGTGTCAATGAGATTATCTGCCGTGACACGATCAGCAATGCCAAACCGGTGAACAGCAGGCCGCCAACGTACACCCACATCGGCAGAACGATATCTTGCGGCTCACCGTATTCCCGATGTGCTGTCCGATGTCCGACGCAGCTGCGGAAAAACACCTTCACACCGTAAGCCGTCAATGCGAATGCGAACGTGCCGAATCCAACCACGAAGCAGGTTTGCATCGACAGGTCGAAATCCCAGGTCCGGTAATTGGTGAGTCCATTGAATACCGCGAGCGTGAATCCGACCACGAATAGTATGGATGGTTCCGCGAAATCCCCGCGATATGCCACTATCAGCAGCACCAGCAATGCCAGCAATGTCAAGAACAGTATGGTCGAGGTCATCTCATCACCATGCCTAATGTGATGCGATTTCCGGATGCCGTCGCTTGTACAGCGCGTACATCATGCCGTACAACGTCGGAGAGGTGGCCAGGAGTTTCCATTGCAGCAGTTGACTTTTCCCAATGATTCCCTTGCGTTCCACCATTGGCAGCAATTCGCGCAATTCCGTACGCGCATACCGTTCGAATTGCGCCCATTGCTTGCGTTGATGCGCGAGCATGATGCGATTGCAGGTACCGACAATGGATTCGAGATGCCCATATGCGGCATATGCTTCAACATGCGGATATTTGGTTCGCACCAAGTCGAGCATGGCTCCGGTGGATTGTGCGAATTTGTCGGTGATGCCATGCGACTGACTGTTTTCCGACATTCTGTAACGGTACAGCGGCGTGGAATCGTATACGATGCGATCCGCCTTGTCGAGCAGCTGGTAGGTGACCGGCGAATCTTCCGCATAGACGGCGTCGAGCGGGTAGCGCAGGTTATCGAAGAGTTCTTTTTTGGCGAGTTTGTCCCACGCGGTCACATAAAAGTAGCCATGCTGATTCACATAGGCGAATGCTTCCTGCGAGGTCATGACGATTTTCTTGTCGGGAAAAGCGTTGCAGTAGGTGCTGCCGTCAGGGTTTTCCCGTTCGTACGAGATGATCGACAGGTCGGCGTCGGATTCCTGCAGATTGTGCAGCAACGTGCCGAACATATCGGGAAGCACGTAATCGTCGGAATCCACGAATCCGATGTATTCGCCTTTGGCAAGGTCGAGCCCGGTGTTGCGGGCCGCCGCCAAGCCGGCATTGCATTGGCGCACCGCACGAATGCGGTTGTCACGATTCGCCCAAGCATTGCACTGTTCGCCGGAGGAATCGGTGGATCCGTCGTCGACCAGTATGATTTCCAATCGTTCGTAGGTTTGCCCGATAAGACTTTCCACGCATTGGTCGAGATACCGTTCCACGTTGTAGACCGGCACTATCACGCTGATGAGGGGTTGGGTCGAAACTGCCATAAGACCTGTTTTCAGCAGCTTTTCACGTACTTTTTGCCTACGAATTTCGCCATAAGGAAACCGGACCCCTTTTTGATCCAGTCCACTGGTTCGGGGCTGATGATAGGCATTTCGACGTACGGGTAATGGTTGGTTTCCAGCCATACATCGAAGAGGATTTCGCTGATGCGTCCGGGAAATCGCATTTCGAAGACGCTGTATGAGCTTGAATCGATATGCTTGGCCAGTTCTCCGATGATGGGAAACATCCACGAGCAGTATTCGTTGATGAGGTCTTTGCGCATCACGAACATGTTGAACAGGTGCGCCGAGGTTTTGTTCATTTGCGCGTCGAATGCGTCGAGGTAGTCGGAATTGGTTTGCGCGATAATGCTTCGTGTCGCGTCGAGCTGGCCTTCCTGCATGGTGTGCTCGTAATGTGAATATACGGTTTCGATATAGTAGTTGCGTCGTTCCGGCACAATGATTTCGCACGTATCGAGCAGACGCGCATAGTCTTGTTTTCCTGCGATGCAGCTGAAGCGTTCGTTTTCGTCTCCGTGGCGTTTCGCACTGTCATTTTTGGCGAAATGACGGCGGTAGTGCACCAATCCCTGATAGTCGGCATCGCAGTTTTTCCACATCCAATACAGTCCGGTCAGTTCGGAATATTGTGCGTTCAACTGCGAAATATTATCGCCGGTGTTGTCGCACGTCATACCCAAATCGACGTTCGGATGCAACGCCCTACCGACCTGCAACGGCATATATACGCCGTCGATCGGCATACGGTACGCCTTATGCGTGGCCACGGCCACCGTGATGTCGGAGTCCGCCATCACTGTCATCCCTTCTATACCGGACGCGCACTACTGCCAAAGCACGCCCTTATACTTCACCCTCCCCCTTGTCTGGAGGGTACAGCATACGTTTTCATTTTATCTCAACAGTTCATCTAGATTTCACCAAACGTCAGACACTCCCGTTTTACAAACCCCATTTTTCAAGCTTTTTCAAGATTATTTTACAAATTATCATGTTTTGCAAGAGATTGCAGACGTTTGCATACACGACGTGAAAACGAACTGATTTAAAGCTTTAATCACACCCCACACACACCATCCAACACCCCCGATATGGCAATTTCGGGATCGCCTCTTTCATAAATATTGAAAATCTCGTCACAACTGTTTCATTACTACTTCGGCGTTTCGCTGCCATCATGTTGGGATTACAAGAAAAAAACGTTTGCAGATCATTGCAAACGATTATGAAAAACAGGGCGCACGACTCCAATATCACATATTGAAATCGCACGCCCCTGAGATCTACCGGTCAGACCGGTGGATGTATGGCTTTATGAAATCCGTTTGATTCCTTATTTGACGGTGATGGTGATGGTTGCGGTCTTGCCCGCGGCCTTCACATTCACCTTTGCGGTTCCCGTCTCGACGCCGTACACGACACCGGTTCCGGAAACCGCCACTGCCGCGCCGTCGCTCCACCACATGTCGGGATCACCCGTGGCGCCCTTCACGGAGAGGTTCGCGAGCTGGCCCTTCTGGATGGTGAGCTTGCCGTTCGAGACGCCGTCACCGGTGATTGCGAACGTTACCGGCACGGTGCCGTCCTCGTTCACGGTGTTCACATCCCAGGCCACGCCGACGGTCTTGGCCTTGTCGGCGGTGGTCTTGCGGTCGGTGGACGGATCCCACGTGGTCTTGCCGTCAGCGGAAACCTTGATCAGGCGCATGGTCATGGACTGGCCCTTGGCCACGGTCGCGGTTCCGGTCAGTTCGCCGCCCACGGTAGTGAGCTCGACGCCACCGGCGCGGTTCCAGGTCTTGCCCTTGCCTTGGCCCCAGTCACCGACCACGTAGGCCCTCTCGCCGGACTTCAGGTCAACGCCGGTCGCCTTGAACGTGATCTGCACGTTCTTGTCGTCGTCAGGAGGCACCACCACGGTGCAATCCACGGCCTTCAACGAAGCAGACGAACCATCCCACGTTACGGTGCCGCCGTTGTAGTCGATGCCCGGCTGCCGGGAGCCCGGATACTGCTGGCTGCCACCGTCGTTGAAAATCACCTTCGCGCCGGACGCGAGCGAATCAGGCACCTCGTACTGGTAACCGGTCTGGTCGCAGTTGTCGGCAGCCACCATCTCGACGCCCGGCCAGGCCGCGTTGTTCTTCGCGGTCGCTCCGTCGCCGGTGTACACGTACGCGTACATCTTGCTCCAACCGGAAGGCTTGGTCGCATAGATGGTGTTCTTCGCCACCGGCGGTGTCGGAAGCGTGCCGGTCACCGTAACGGTGATCGAATCGCTCTGGGAACCGGACTTTGCGGTGATGGTCGCGGTACCGGCCTTCTTCGGCGTGACCGTACCGTTGGCGGAAACCGTGGCGACGGCCGTGTTGGAGGAGCTCCAGCTCACGGACGAACCAGCCGGATCGGTGGTGGCGGTCAGCTTTTTCGCAACGGCGCCATTGGAAAGATCAGTGGTGTAGCTGCCACCGTTGATCTTCACGCTGGTCACCGGAGTCGGATCTTCATGGCCACCGATGTTGGCCATGGCAACGGTGAACGTGTCTTCGTCGGACTTCTCGTAGGAGTTGTTGACCTGAGAGGAGGTGTCCGGCAGATCGGCATTGTCGTTCATTGCCATGTCATACGGCAGCGAATCCATTGCGGAAAGGCCGAAGGTGGCTGCCAGTTCAACGCCGAGACCGTACTTTTCGATATGGTCCGCGGTGGTGCCGAGTTCGCTCAGCGGAATGGCGATCTCGTAGTGATCGTCCATGCCTGCGGAGTTGTGGCCCAGATCGTTGAAGTTGACCCACTGTGCGGAGCCTTCCTTGTCGGCGCTCATGTCGCCGACCACTCGACCGTTGCTTTCACCCCAGCCGCCGTTGATGCCGATCACCTGGCTGCTCAGGATGCCGTTGCCGTAACCGAACTTGACGCCGGAAGCCTTGGTGTTGGTCTTGGCGTTGGCTGCCGGACCATATTCGGCGTTGGAATCAAGACCTGTAGCGTCGCCCTTGTAGATCCACGGACCGTTGGAACCGTTGGTGGAAATCGTCACGACCTTGTTGACGTTCTGCTCACCGCTCCACTTGATGCCGGAAGCCCACAGGGTTCCGCCGGTGGAAAGTCCGCCGTCCTTGCCCACTCGGGTGCTTTCGTCCTTCGTGTCGATGGCGATGTGGAACGGCAGATTCTGCGTCTGCCACAGGTGGCCTTGGCTGAGCGGATAATCGTCGCCGGTGTCGACCACGTCTTGCACGTTGGTCATTTCCCACATGAGGTACAGATTGTCGTCATCGTAGGCACCATACAGTGCATACAGATCGATCGGCACCTCATACATGGAATTCGGTCGGTAGACGCGCGGATCGTCGTTGGCTGCGCCCTGTGCGATCAGCATGGAGCTGTCCCAATCGGAGATGCTCGCGCCTTTTCCGGCATTGAAGCTGATGGTTTTCTTCACGCCGAAGCCGACTTTGTTCGTGCCATATCGCGAGGCGAGGTTCTGTTTGGCGACTTCCGTCTTGGTCACCGTGGTTTTTCCGGTGAGTTTGGATCCGTCTTCCGTGCTTGTGCCGGTCACGGTCACGGTTACGGACTCGCCCACGGAGATGGAGCTGCCCACGGTGATGACGTCACCGTTCTTGAAGGTGCCGGACTTGCCTTCGGAGGTCGTGTACTTGAGGTTTTCGGCCTTGCTTGCGCGCAGGGTCACGTCAACGCCGCTTCCGCTGAATGTTGCGGAAGACGGTTCCGCGGAAACGTACGGCTTGGCTTCGGCCTTCAGATAGTAGGCGCTGACCGCGTTGCCCTTGGCGGTGCCGGAGGTGATCTTGCCGCCGGAAACGGTGATGCTTCCGCCGTTGACTTCATCCGGATACACGCCGTCGTCAAGGTTGGTGCTCATGCCGACGAGGCTCTGGTCGCCGCCCATGTTGGCGATTACCACGCCATCGTTGGCGGTGCCGTCCTTGGTGAAGCGTTCGATCATCAGGCAGGACTTGTTGGCGTTGTTCTGATCGGCGCCGCAGTTCTGCAGATATTCGCTCTTGCCGTCCATGGCGTTACGGAAGTGGTTGACGGCCACGACCGACTTGTTCTTCCACATGTCGTCGCCCGCATCACCCAGCTGGGACTGCTCGGCGAATTGTGCATTGGTTCCGCCAGAGCCGACCGGACGGTTGAAGTACAGCGGTGCGCCGGCCTTGCGGGAGCCCACGATCGCCCAGCCGAATACGATCTGATCATTGGTCAGATACGTGGATTCCTTGTCGCCATTGGCGTAGTTGTCATGCGACTCCACCCAAGTGACGAGCTGGTCTTCCTTGGCGCCGCCGGTATCGATGTTCTGCACCATCTTGGTGCTCAGATTGCCTGAGCTGATAGCCGCGCGCACGGACTTGCCATAGTTGGATGCGGTGTTGCCGCCGCCGTCGGAGGAGTTGTTGGCGAACAGGTCCGCATAGGCCTTGTAGTCGAGGCCGGAATCGCCCTGCAGCACTTCGCCGTACTGGAACTGCGAACCATTGTTCAAAATGGTGTTCCAATAGTTGGAGGTCTTGTTGTCGAACACTTCGGTCGGCAGTTCGACGTGCTTGGCGGCATCGAAGCGGAAGCCGTCAACGCCGTCCGCGACTGCGGTCTTCAGGAAGTCCTGCATGCGGTCGGCCACATACTGGTTCTGCGTGTTCAGGTCCCACAGGCCAAGCAGGTGGCACTGGGTCACATCGCGGCGGCTGGAATAGTTGATCTGGTCGCCGTCGTTGCCGCCGCAGTTGGAACGGGAGTGGAAGTAGTCTTTGTTCTGCCAATCGGAGTCGATGGCGCTCCAGTCGGAGGTGAAGTGGTTGGCTACCACGTCTACGATTACGCGCACGCCGTACTTGTGTGCAGTGGCGGTCATTTCCTTCAGATCGTCTTCGCTGCCGACCACGAAGTTGCCGATGGAGGTGTTCGCCGGCTGGTACACGTAATACCAGTTTTCGGTGAACTTCTTGCCGTTGGCGGCGACTTCCTTGATTTTGCTCATCGGCTCGGTTTGCACGGAGGTGTAGCCGGCCGCGGCGATTTCAGGCATATGTTCGGTGATGGTTTTGAACGACCACATCCACGCATGCAGGATGGCGCCGTTCTTCATGCTTTCGGTCAGGCCGTACTGTTCGCGGGCCTGCTCGAACGTGGCATTGCCGACCGTATCCTGGTAGCTGTCGCGGTCCGAGGCGAGTGCGGTGGAGGCCACGCCCATGCCGCCCAGCATGGTGGCGACGGCCGCGACTCCGGCGGCGGCTTTCTTCCACGTTTTGATGGTGCGGGCCTTGCGGGCCGCCTGCCTGCGCTCGACGCGGGTCATCGGTTCGGATGGACCCCCGTCTTGCGGGGGCTGTTGCTTAGTGAATACGTGCGCAATACCTGCGAACGTACGCGAACTTATTCGCACTTTGACCTCCTGCTTCCTTGCATCTTTCCTTTGAAAACGTTTGCTCCTTAGCGAACGTAATCTTTAAAATATCACAAATTTTTGGTGAAAAATGAGTGATTTTTAATGAAATCGACGATGAAAAATGATTGGTTTTTCTGCTTTTTTACAAACGCTTTCAGCAAGGTTGTCCCCCATCCTTCGACCCCCGATATACGACATGCCTCGAAACAGCCACATGCAAACGTTTCTGAAAATCGTTTCACCGCATGCACCCGTCAACAGCCTCTCCCCCGCCTCTTCACCCCTCTTCAGGGCAACGGGTACAATACGAAATCGTCGGAAAACACGAAGAAACACGGTAGGAAAGGACAGACCCGTGACCTTCAACCGCTACATCCTCTTCCGCATGGTCGTTGAATTTGTGGGAGCCATCGCCTGCGCTATCCAAATGTTCCAGCATCACACGTGGCCGGGCATCATCACCATGGGCGTGTTCGCGCTGGTGTGGGCCGTGGGCGAGATCTGGCTGAGCACGGTGTACAACCGCGCGCACCCCCGCCGCGACGAGCTGTCCGACGAGCATCAGGCGACGGCCATCCGTTTCACGTTCTTCGTGCTTGTGGTGGCGCTGGTGGTGTTGGGCTTCGCAGGCATGATCGTCACACTGTTCAGGCACGTGCCGTTCGCCGTTCCCTCCATGGCGTTGCCGACGTTGGGCATGCTGGCGCTGGCCATCGCCGACGCCCGCTACCTGTGGCTCGAGCATGAGGGCGGGAACACCGATGAAGACTAGTTTGAAGTTCAAGCGTATGGAACGCGGCTTGAAACAGGCCGATCTTGCCGACCTTGTGAACGTACGCCGCGAAACGATCGGGCGCCTCGAACAGGGGCAGTATTGCCCGTCGCTGCGCCTTGCCATGGACCTTGCGAAAGCGCTTGATACCACGGTCGAAGACCTGTTCAGTTTCGACGACGAAGAGTGACGCTTCGGCGTGTCGTTTTTGTAAATTCTTCCCAGAATGGCGATTTTCCAACGAAAAATCGCCATTTTTCATATTCGGGGGCATGTGCGAACGTCGTCACATGGTGTGACAACGCCGTCACATATGTGCGATTCACCTCACATCCCCCGAGAGCACGGTTCTCAACGGGGGCGTATAGTCAAGGTCGTAGCGGGAAACCACTACGGCAAACCGCTGAAATGTACGTTTTATTTAGAGAGGAATCACGATTATGAAGAAGAAGATCGTTGCAATTCTCGCCACCATCGCCGCCGTGTTCGGCTTTGGCTTCGCTGCAAACACCGCCATGGCTGTTGACTACGGCAGCATCAATGGCAATGCCACCGCATCCACCACTTCCGTCACCTTCACCTTCACCGGCCTGACTCCGGACGGCAAAGTGAAGGTCGAATACTTCGACCCGGTCATCGACGTCCGTCAGATCGCCGAGAAGACCTTCACCGCTGACCACAACGGCACCCTGAAGCTTCAGTACATCCTGAAGGAAGGCACCCCGGCTGGCACCACCATCACCGCAACCGTGACCGACCTGACCACCGGCAAGACCGCTTCCGCATCCGCCACCACCCCGGCCACCGGCGAAGGCACCGCCAAGAAGAACGAGACCGCTTCCACCGGTGCTGCTATCGCTCCGTACGTTGTGGCCGTCGTGCTGCTGGCTGCCGCCGGCATCTCCCTGGTTGCCGTTCGCAAGAGCTCTGCTCGCTGAACAATAACCAAGTAGATACACACCATATCTATGTTTCATGAAGGGGCTTGGGTTTTCCCAAGTCCCTTCATTTATTCGAAAACAAGCATCGTAAAACCGATTGTTTTCTTTTTTCAGGAAGAGATCATGAAAGTCCTGTTTATCTGCACCGGTAATATCTGCCGCTCTCCTATGGGAGAACTGCTCCTCCCCCAATTCATGCCCGATCTTGAATCCGACAGTGCGGGCACACGCGGGCTCGTTTCGCACGAAATCGCACCGAACAGCAAAAGGCTGCTCGACCAGCATGGCATCGATTCCAGCAGCTTCCGCGCGAAACGAGTCACCCCGCAAATCGCGCAGGGCAGTGATCTCATCCTCTGCTTCGAACACGAGCAGCGCAAGGAAATCGCGGTGATTGCACCAACCGCGGCCCGCAAAACCTTCCTCATCAACGATTTCGCCAACATGTGCGTCTACTGCAAGGAACAGGGGTACATGGAGGGTAATACCCGGCAGGAAAAACTCGAATCGGTAATCGACAATGCAAGCATGATCCGACCGATGATCCCCGATACCAACAATGTGGAGGATCCGATCGGCAAGGACTTCGCCGTATATCAGGCAGCGTACAACGAAATCTGCAAGGCTTTGCAGACCATAGCAAGCGCCACTGCCTGAAAACGTTGAAATATCAACGAACCAAGCTAGAAAGGGTGCCAACCTCCCTCCATGGGGGTGCTCTTTGCTAGTATGGAACCTGATCAATATGATGTGACAAATGTCGAGGGGAAACATGGCTGCAGCAGAAAGCAACGTGCCAGCAACCAATCAGGTGGTCGTCGAATCCAATGATACGGAAGACGACGGCATCACCTTGATGGATTTGTTCCGTATAGTCCATAAGCATCTTCTGGTGGGCATCATCACGTTCGTGGTGGTTTTCGCAGCGGTGTGCGCATACACATTCCTAGCACCCCCGAAGTATTCCGCGACCGCGCAGGTGTTCGCCACCTACAGTGATTCGTCGGTGCAAGACAACAATATTTCCAACATCAACAGCGCCAGCACGTATATCACCAACCAGATTCAGTCGTATCCGACGCTGGCCACCACGGAATCCGTGCTGAAGCCGGTTATCGACAATCTTGGCCTCGACACCACCGTCGCGAATCTGGCCGGGCAGCTGACCGTCACGAACCCGACGAACACCGCGTTCGTGAACATCACCGCCGAAACGGGAGACGCGAAGCAGGCTTCCGACATTGCCAACAGCGTGGCGGAATCCCTGAGCAATGTGGTGGAGAAGTCGCTGTATGCCTCCGGCAAGGAGTCGCCGGTGAAGCTTTCCGTGGTGCAGCGCGCTGCAGAGCCGATCTCCCCCAGCTCCCCGAAGGTGGCATTGTACTTGGCCGTCGGCTTGGTGGCAGGCCTGATTCTCGGCGTGTTCGCTACCCTGATCCGCGATCTTATGGCAACCCGCGTGGAGGAAGCCAGCGATCTGCAAGACATTATCAACGCGCCGATCATGGGCCGCATCCCCACCGACGAAAGCCTGCAGAGCAACAAGCCGATCATCGTGTCGAACCCGGCCGGCCGTATCGCTGAGGAATTCCGCCGTATTCGCACCAACCTTTCCTTCATATCGAAGGTTGAAGGCAGCGATGCGCGCATGATCGTCATCTCCTCCGTCGGACCTTCCGAAGGTAAGACCACTGTTTCCGTGAACGTGGCGGCCGCCCTTGCCGAAAACGGCGCCAAAGTGCTGCTGATCGACGCCGATTTGCGTCACCCGTCCGTAGCCGAACGACTTAGCCTGGAAGGCGGCGCCGGCCTAACGCACGTGCTTTCCGGCCAGGCCACCGTGAAGGATGTGGTGCAGCGCTATTGGAAGCCGAACCTGCATATTCTGCCGGCTGGTCCGAAGCCGCCGAACGCTTCCATGCTGCTGAACTCGAAGACCATGACCGAATTGCTCGACGCGGCTTTGCAGACCTACGATTACGTGATCGTCGACACTTCCCCGATGGTGGTGGCCAATGATGCCACTGTCTTCGGCTCGAAGAGCGACGGTATCGTGCTCGTTTCCGGTCGCGACGTGACCATGAAGCGCGATCTGAAAGACATCGCCGTGCAGCTTGACAACCTCAATGTGCCGGTGGTGGGCTTCGTATTCAACCTCGAAAAGGAACGCAAGTCTTCCACGAACGGCAATTACTACTATTACTACTATTACGACGAGGATGGCAAGAAGAGCAAGCACGCTCATAAGAACAGCCGCAAGAAGTCCAAGCACAACTAAGCTGCTGGGCTTCAGGGTTTCCGCCCTCTATCGCGAGTCGGAAACCAGTCTAAGTAACCGAAAAGGGGTTGCAGCAAATCGTTAAGATTCGCTGCAACCCCTTTTCCATGCCCAAATTTTTTGCCTTCAGCCGGCTGGCCCGCAACTTCGCATCAGCTGCGGAGGAGGATTTCCTCCAGGGCGCCGATCACCGCATCGGGCATGCCGGAGGTGACAAACAGCTCGTTGCTGAAACGGGGCGCGGTATCGAAGGTGCGCAGAGCCCCGAGCGCACGCACTCCTTGCTCACGAATCGCCTGCATCGCATGCTCTTTGGAAATGTACGGCATTTGCGCATGCAAGAGCACGTCAAGCACGTCCTGTTCGACTGAATTCTCAGCAATCTGCAGTCCGTCTGCAATCGTAACGTTCAAGCATGCAGTAGACGGCACGTCGCGCACAACGACCGACAGACTCAACGTCTGCTGATCGTATGTAATTTCTGCAGTATTGCAAGCTTTACCGCCAATTTCGATACGAACGTTCTGCGTGTCTGGCTGTGCAACTCCACGGAACACAATCTCCCAGTTACGCTGTGCCGGAATGGCTTCAGCACAGCCTTCCACCGGACTGATGGTGAACTGCGTGGCATTGTCCGTATTCTTCCAGTCAAGGCTCATGCGCGTATCGGCAACATGAGTTTGGCCATCGCAAGACTCGGCAGATGCAGAACCGGAAGCAGCAGAGGCCACAGAACCATCGTCTTCCTTGAGTGTGAACGAACCGTTCGCACCGGGGAACACCAGCACCTGCAGGGACTCCGGATTGCCCAGATCATTCACCTTATTGCCCTCGCCAAGCTGCTGCAACGGCACGATACCGCCAGCCTTGGCAAACACCGGCATACGGTCGATCGCACGCCACACTTCCAAACGACGCCCGGACTCTCCTGCCGAAACGTAACGGCGACCATCGAAGAAGTCATACCATTCACCTTGCGGCAGCCATGCTTCCGTGCTACCCAGCTGCGCGGAATCGTCATTGTCAGAAACAATTGGTGCAACCAGCAGCTCAGTGCCGAAACGGAATTCATCCGGCACCTCGTACGCCTGCGGATTGTTCGGATCCGCCCAATACATCGGCTCCACCAATGGCATGCCCTCGAACGCGGCGCGATAGTTCATGGTGTACAGGTACGGCAGCATCATATGGCGCAGTCGCAGCGAACCCACCATGGAATCGCGCACTTCCGCGGAGAAGTTCCACGGCTCCTTGCCCATGAACTGCGAATTGCTGGAATGCAGGCGATTGATCGGGCTGAACGTGCCAAGCTGGTACCAACGGGCTTCCAAATGCTCGTTACGATAGCCACACATATGACCGCCAATATCGTGACTCCACCATCCGTAGCCGATATTCGACGCGGTAGCAGTGAAATACGGCTGGAACTGCAAGGATTCCCACGTAACAATGGTGTCTCCCGAGAAGCCGACCGGATAGCGGTGCGAACCCGGGCCAGCATACCGCGAGAAGGTGAGCGGCCAACGGTTGTTGCGTTCCGTGCAACTCACGTTGCGTTCGGATTGCTCGACATGCATTTCATGCTCATCGCGAGCGCCCAGCTCGGCGCACTTTTCGCATTCGCAGTTCTCATTTACATTGCGTTCGGAAGAAGTCTCGTAGCGCCCGGAATCCAGGTAGTGCAAGTGGTTGAGCACCCACAGCGGGTCAAGTCCGGGCTGGCGGGTCACGCCGCCTTGCTGCCAGTCGAGCCACCAGAAGTCAACGCCTTCGGCTTCCATACGATGATGCATGTCGAAGTAGGCGCTTACGAAATCCGGATTCGTGAGGTCGAATTCCACTGCCTCTTCGGTTGCGGGATCAATGCCGACACGCTTGGCCACCGCCTCATAGTCGTCTTCGAACGCGCGCACGCCGTCTCGCGGATGCACGTTCAACGTGGCTTTCAGGCCGCGCTCGTGCAAGTCGCGCAAGAACGCCTCATGATCGGGAAACAGCTGCTTATCCCACGAATAGCCGGTCCAACCGGAACCGTATTTCGGATCGACATCGTCCACGCGGTGCCAGTCCATGTCGATCACGGATGTGGTGAATGGAATGCCTTCGCGCTTGAACCGGTCCATGAGCTGCAGGTATTCGTCTTGCGTGTAGCGGTAGTAGCGGCTCCACCAGTTGCCGAGTGCGAAGCGCGGCAGCAGAGGCGTTGGTCCGGCCAGCTTGTAGAAGTCTTGCACCGCTTCGGTGTAGCGGCGGCCATAGCCGAAGAAGTAGAAGTCGGTTTCCGCGTGATCGCGTGGCATAACCCAAGCCCCCAGCGGATTCGGTTTGCCGTTCACTTCGTATGCTTCCACGATCACGTTCGCGGCGGAATCGTCGAGTACCGCCCATCCGTCTCGCGAAATCACACCATCGTCCAGAGGAATTTCGCCGTTCGCCTCGTCGAGCGTGCGCGCGGTGCCTTTAAGATTATGCTTCGGCTCGTCGCCGTAATGCCACGTATTGAACTGGGTGTCGGCCACGCCCTTGACGACTACGCTCAAGCCTTCTTTGCTGAATGGCTTGCCATCGTACGTCACATACAGCGCGGGGGTGTCAACAATGAGCAGTCCGTCGCGATGCGTCACCGTGAATTGCGGGTCGGCGCCAAAATCGCGGTTGACCACCATTTGCGTGAGATTGTCCTCAAATTCGCCGGAATCAGACCATTCGAAACGGATCAGCGATTCCGTTAGAATGCCAATCCTCCAATGATCCCCTTGTAAAACCGACGATTCTCGCATTTTCGGACGTGCCTTGCGCACATAGTCGACGAATACCGTGCCGGTTGCGTTATCTAATGCGTTGTTTGCCATACTACTCCTGCCTTACTTGCCACTGCCCGTCGCAATACCTGCAATGAACTGCTTCTGGAAAATCATATACACAATGATCACTGGAACAATTGCCAACGAAGTCGCTGCGAACAATCCGCCGTAATCGGTGCCGTATTGTCCGTTGAAGGCCTTCAGACCGACAGCGAGCAGCTGCTTGTTTTCGTCGGTAATCATCAAGAATGGCCACAGGTAGTCTTCCCAATTCCACAGGAAGGTGAAGATGGCGAGCGCCGCGATGGTGTTATGGCTCATTGGCAGAATGATGCTATGGAAGATTCTGGTTTCGGATGCGCCATCGAGTTTCGCCGCTTCAATGAGTTCGTCAGAAATTCCCGAGATGGATTGGCGGAACAGGAAGATACCGAATGCGCTGATCATGCCAGGAAGCACGAGCGACGTGTAGGTGTCTTGCAGACCCCAGTTGGTGAACATTTCGTATTGCGGAATGATGGTCACTGCCCAAGGAATCATCATGGTGCTCATAACGATGCCGAAAAGCAGGTTGCGACCACGGAATCGCATTTTAGAGAACACGTAACCAAGCACTGCACTTGTGTAGATTGCAATACCGGTTTTCAGTACTGCTACGATCAGCGAGTTTGCGAACAATCGCAAGAAATTGAACTTTTCTTGGATGCTCACATAATTGTCAATCGTGGATGGCTTAGGGAATAATCCTCCGGTCACTTTGACGATTTCGCTATTTGGCGCGAATGATGAAATGAACATCCAAACAAATGGAACAATGGTGATGATGGCGGCGATGAAGAGCAGAATCGTAAGAATGATGCCGCCAATTTTACGTGATTTCATGCCAGTTCCTCCGAATCTCCAGAAACCTTGAACATGATGAGGGTGAGCACACCAGTGAACAGGAAGAGCACAACTGCCTGAGCTGACGCGACGCCGAAGTTGTATTTCTGGAATGCCTGATCAAAGATGAGATAGCTGATGGTGTAGGTTGACGTGCCCGGACCGCCTTCGGTCATGACGAGAATCTGCACGTATGCCTGCAGGTAGCTGATCAGTGACGTGATGACAATGAACAAGGTGGTTGATTTAAGCAGCGGCAGGGTGATTTTGAAGAAAATCTGCACTGAGTTGGCACCGTCGATGGCGGCCGCCTCGTACACGTCTCGAGGAAGATTCATGAGACCGGCCAAATATAGAACGGTCGCGTAGCCGAAATCCTTCCAAATGGTCATGATGATGACTGCCGGCATGGCCCATTTGGTGTCGTGCAGCCAGTTGATGTCGAGTCCTGTGATTTTGTTTACCATGCCGAACTGCGGGTCGAACATCCACATCCACACGAAAGAGACTGCCACGAGCGGAGTGATGGTCGGCATGTAGAACAGACCTCGGAGGGTGTCTTTGCATTTGACGAGTTTGGCGCTGAGCAGCAGGGCCAAGCCGAGACCAAGCACAATGCGGAAGAGTGTGGAAACACCTGCGAATACCGCCGTGTTCCCCATGGAAGTCCAGAAAAGTTTGTCTGTGAGGATCTGTTTGAAGTTGTCGAGTCCGACCCAATCATAAGTGCCAATCAGAGGATTCCAGTTATGCAGACTGCCCGCGAAGGCTTTAAAAATTGGGTAGGCCAGGAAAATGGCGAAATAGACCACCAAGAAGACAACAGCCATGTTGCGTAGGGTGAAAATTCTCGATACCAGAGATTCACCATTTTTGTTTTTCATTGAATCTCGCCTCTCTGTGAGCCGATTCGACCGTTTTGTTACGCAATACGGAATGTCAGATCGAATCGAATAAGAAGATTGAACGTATCTCGTAGATAAAAAGGCAGTCGCGGCGCGGAAGAAGAATCGTACCGCGACTGCCCGGATTGGAAAAGGGATTGGAAAGGATATATCGGTATTACTTATGTTCGTCGAAGTAAGCGTACTTGCTTTCCATTGACGTGAAGTCAGAGCTCTTCATGTCGGTATCCATCTGATTCTGGGCCTCCTTGAGAGCCTTATCGATGGACATGCCGTTCTGGAAGACGTTCTGGAAAGCAGTGGTGCCGCTGGATTCAACGGTGGATGGTGCCGGTCCCGGCCAGATCAGTCGGTCTACGCGTGGCTGGATGGCGGCCATGACCGGCTTGGAGAGAATGTCCTTGTCGTTCTGCAGCGAGGTCTTGGCTGGGAAGGAGTTCAGTTCGGATACCGCTTCACGAATGTAATCATCGTTGGCGAGCAGGTACTTGATGAAGTCCTGGGCAACGGCCTGCTGTTCTTTGCTCTGGTTCTTGTTGACGCCCGGAGTGGATTCGCCGTTGTAACGGTCGTATGCAAACGGAGTGTCTTCGGAGAAGGTTGGGGTGGCGAACACGCCGTAGTCAATATCTGGATACTTTTCTTTCAGCGTGCCTTCCATGTGGCCCCAAGCGTAGATCATCGCAGACTGGCCGTTACCGAAGCTTTGGGTGTAATCGTTGCCGAAGTCAACGGATCCGACCTTGTACTTGTCATACAAATCCTTGAGGAACTGCATGTTTTCTTTGGTCACATCGTTGTTGTAGTTGGCTTTCTTGCCATCTTCGCTGAAGAGCAGTTCACCCTTCTGATAATTCAGACCTTGATAGATGGCGCTGTAGGCGTCGCCGTTGAAGTTGAAGCCGGCCTGCGTCATCTTGCTGCCGTCGGTTTTGGTGAGCTTTTGGGCGACCTGGATGAATTCGTCCCATGTGGTCGGAATGTCGGCGTCGGTGAGGCCCGCTTCGCTCCACAATGTCTTGTTGTAGTAGATGTTGCCGGTGTTGATCACGGAGTCGATGTACTTGACTTTGCCGTTCTCATCTTCATGTACGGATGCGGTGGAGTAGTCGGATTCCAAAGACTTGGTGTCGATATCGTAATCCGCTGCGTATGGACGAATCAACGCATCGTAAGAGTTGTGGATGTTGAAAACGGCCGGACCGTTTTTGCCTTTCAGAGCCAACGGCAGCTTGGTCCAATAATCATCCCATGAAACATTCACCGTTTTGATGGTGACGTTCGGATACGTCTTCGTGTAGGACTCAATCATCTTGTAGACAGGATCCGTGCCCTTGCTGCCCCAGCTCCAGTACTCGAGCTGGATTGGCTTGCCGTCGTTCACGAGATGATTGGGGTCGTAGGTGATGGTGTTGCCGATAACGTCAAGCCCTTTGTCGGCTTTCGTATCGGTTGTGCCGGACGCGGCATTGCTGTTCCCGCACGCAGCCAAGCCGACGATGCTCAAGGCCGCCACTGCCACTGCGATACCTTTGTTGATTTTCATATCTCTCCTTACGTCCTCGTAAGCCTTCATCCGCCCCTTGCGGACAAGCAATAGCATACGACAAGGGTTTCATATTGGCAATTCAAGGTTTTTAAAAATGTAAACGGTTTCATTTGAAACCCGTTTCATCTCACCGCTGTGAGCGTGCACACATTGTTTTTCATACGGCGTGTCGTATCGCAACCCTTTTCATTCATCTTTCAACTTTGTAGCCATGAGGACGGTAATGATGGTAGGCTGAAACAAACAGTGAAAAACTTTCGGAGGCACCATGAAAGCGAGCATCGGCGATGTGGCACTGAAGGCAGGCGTATCGAACGCTACAGTCTCACGCACTTTCGCACACCCTGAACAGGTGTCAGAGGCAACACGGTTGAAAGTGCAGGCCGCAGCCGATGCGTTGAATTTCAGCGTTTCCAGATCGGCAGGAATTCTTAAATCCGGTAGAACCTATCGCATAGCATTATTGGTCGGCAGCGGCGTCATCGAATGGTTCACCGCCGAAATCATTGCCGGACTTAACGATGTTTTGCGTGACGCCGGGTACGATCTGGTCATCTACCCCATCGAGGGGTCGGAGGCGCGTGACGCATTCTTCGAGGAACTTCCCGTACGCAGCAACGCCGATGCCGTATTCGTTTCCTCATTTGGCATCAGCCCCGACGAGGTCAAACGTCTCGGAACCGCAAAAATTCCGATTATCGGTATCAATACCACCAGCGAAGGATTCGATGCAACTGTCGGTATCAACGACAAAGAAGGCATCAAACTCATCGTTCGACATCTCGCCAAGCTGGGACATCGTAACCTGCTGTATTTATATGAAAGCTTTTCCTCCACATTGGGATTCAGCTCATTTAACCGTATTTCCGGATTCCAGGAAGCCTGCGATGCAATTGACGGACTGACCGCCCGCACACTGGCAGTGCAAAAAGGCGACAGCATTCTAGATGCGGCAATTTCCGAGATCATGGCGCAAGACAACCCACCCACCGCATTGTGTTTCCATCAGGACTCACAGGCAATTCCATTGTTCTTCCGCCTTCAACGCAGCGGCCTTTCCGTGCCTGGAGATATTTCCGTAACCGGATTTGACGACAGCACCTTCGCCAAAGAAGCTGAGCTAACCACCGTTCGACAGCGCCCATACGACATGGCCGTCGATGCGGCACAAAAGGCTCTGGCGCTCATCGAAGGACAACCCATCGAGGAACCATTCGAGACATTCCCCGTGCAGTTGCAAGTACGAAACTCAACCGCAAAACCACGCACCGCTCCCCTGCTGTAGGCCGCAGCGTGTACTCGCGTGAAATCACTTCGCGTAATACCCCACGCCAACCGGTCTATCTGCGTTATGTATGGCAGATTTTGCTTTTCGTACGGAAACATCTCGCTTATATATGGCACGTCGCCTGCGAAAACAGCCACTTCGGGGGTACGTTTTTGAGGTTTTCGCCGCATGTGTCTGCCATATGTAAGTGAGATGTCTCCGGTCAGGCCTCCGAATCTGCCATACATAGACGAGATGCGAGCCGCAGACAAGCCTCTTCGTCTTACCCCGGCGTTCAATGTGCTTTTCTTACGGCGTTCAATGTACTTTTCTTCACACGCATGTACGTTTAATCGCCTCAAGCACCGATGCGAATCAAACTCACCAATGTTCGCACCGTCAACGGCATACGCCAAGACAGCAACGCGACTTAACCCAAACCGCCAACATCAGTAGTTTGGTAGATACTCGCGCGCATAGCCGTCCACACCTCCATTGGACGAGAGGAAACGTGGAATAGAGTCATTGCCTTTTGTCGACCATCATGACGACGCGCGCAAACAGATAACGCTAAACTTGTCTCATGTTGATTATTTGCTTAACCTAGCGAAGCGACGAAGCAAGAGCAGGTGATATATGGTAACAATTTCTGACGTGGCGCACGCAGCCGGTGTTTCCAAGGCAACAGTCTCGTATGTACTATCGGGAGATCCTCGAATCACCCAAGCTACAACACTTAAGGTGCAACATGCGATTGACGAATTAGGCTATACGGTGAACCATGCAGCCCGCGCACTATCCGTAAGAAAAACCAAAACAATAGGTGTGGTCTCCCCCGCCTTTCACGGCAACTATCTGTCAGCCCTCTTTGGACTGTACGTGTACCTGCTATCCGAAGAAGCGACAAAGAGAGGATACGACACCCTACTCATTGGCGAGAACGACGGCTTCGAGGCAATGCATGAAGCATGGTCGTCAAAGAAAGTGGATGGGTTCATCCTGATGGACGTCAAAGATGAGGATCCACGAGTCAGCTATGCCGCAAAAGAGCACATTCCGACCGTTGCATTCGGCTCGCCAAAGAACTCACACGGTTTGGATACAGTGGATTCCGATTTCGCCAAGGCTGCATCATCAATCTTGAATTTCTTAGCCTCTGAAGGGCATAAAGAGGTGATTCTTATTCCATGGTCACACACAATATTTGATCAGGGTCTTGGCTACGCTTGGCGCTTTCTGGATTCAGCGATAGAGACCGCCAAACGTCTTGATCTGAAAATGCATGTCGAATATCCGAAAGACGACGATTCGGATCCTTCGCCCCTCATTGAGCATGCACTAGATACGCACACCAAAGCGACCGCTCTGATACTTCACAACGAGCCAGCAACAATCGTTGCCCCTCAGGTCTTGGCACGCAGGAACCTCCGAACACCGGATAACTTGCAGGTCGTAACCGTCTTCCCGAAACAGCTAGCAACATCAATGAAGATATCGTTCCCTGCAGTGCGTCCGGACATTGCGCAACTATCAGAAGCCGCCGTGGGAGCCCTTTTGCGTCGAATAAACAATCCGAAAGCCCCGACGGTCACCCGCTATCTTGATTATCCACTAACCCAAGAGCCCGAGTAACATCGCAGCTACGTAGATTACGCGCAGAAAACAACCACGAGATTCTACATTGGTTAAGTTCGTCGATTTGACTTTTCAAAGATCAGGGTTTATTATTTAACTTGTTTAACCGGTTCAACAGTTTGGGATTAAAACTTCCCAAACGCAATAAATTAATCATTCAGCGCATAGGTGCGCTGTTAATGAAAGGAAATACCAAATGATCGGTTCAAATATGAAGCGCGTGATAGCTTTAATCGCCGCAAGTGCCGCGGCAGTCAGTCTCGCCGCTTGCGGTAGCAACTCGAGTCAAGATTCCAAAACAATCGAATTCTGGGACCCATACCCTCAGAAGAACGATAGCAGCACATGGGCGAAATACGTTACCAATTGCGCTCCTGAGGGGTATAACGTAAAACGCATCGGCTATGCGCAGTCAGACCTATTAAACAATCTCACAACAGCCGTCAAGGCCGGCAACGCACCTCAGATCGCCCTGATCGATAACCCAAAGATGCCTACCGCTGTCGACGCAGGACTTGTTACGGATATCGAGGCAGCGGGAGTCGACGTTTCAGGGTTCGACAAGAATATCGAAGGCCCCGGCATCATCGACGGCGTACAATATGGGGTTTCTTACGGCACTAACGCATTGGGCTTGTATTACAACCCCGATGTCCTCAATAAGGCTGGCGTAGACCCGGAATCGATCACCGATTGGGATTCGCTCAACAGTGCCATCGAAAAAGTAGTAAACGCAGGATATAAGGGCATCACGTTCTCCGGCATTTCCGGCGAAGAAGGAACATTCCAGTTCCTTCCCTGGTTCTGGGGAGCCGGCGGTCAATTGAAGGACGCTTCAGGTTCCAGTGCCGAGCAGGATGCGCTTGATCTGGTATCCGGCTGGGTCCAAAAAGGTTGGGCTCCGAAATCGGTCGCAACGGACAACCAATCTGCTGCATGGGATCTGTTCCTTGGCGGCGATTACGGCTTCTCCGAAAATGGTTCATGGCAAATGGAGTCGGCCGTCGAGAAAGGCTACAAGATGATTTCCATCCCATCCAAAGATGGCGGAGTAGCCCCAGTTCCAAGCGGTGGCGAGTTCATTACCATTCCAGCCCAGAAAACCAAAGACAGTGACAAGATGAAAGCAACCGCGGAGGTCATTCAGTGCCTCATTGACGGAGATAATCTCAAGAAGACCAATGATGAGATGGTTTATCTTGCCGCCAAAAGTGACGTCCGCAAGCAGCAGGTGGAAGAGAACAGTGCCTGGGCACCTTGGGTTGACGCCGTAGAAAATGCTGAAGGCCGTACCACTGACGTTGGTCTGGAATACGAAGACATTTCTGCACAGCTTTCTGAAGATCTACAGGCTGCCTTGAATAAGGGCTGATTCGCGGTCTCATATTTTTCCGGGGCATCTGCCCGCCATTCATTGCGATATTCAGACGCCCCATTCCATCTTTTCCATCAACAGGCAGGTGAACTATGTCCCAAACAATCACCGCAGATAAACCAAGGCGAATCAAGCCAACCACATTGGCCGCCATTGGTTTCGCGGCCCCGCTGATTATTTACATGCTTATCTTCTACGTTTGGCCTCTGATTCAGAATATTTCCATGAGTATGCACCGCTACACACGTCGCACTTTTGTGACCGGCGATGCCCCTTGGTCTGGATTCGATATCTATAAGGAAATATTAAGCAATCAACAGTTCTGGACCATTCTCGGACAGACTTTGATTTTCGTCTTCGCTTCTATCGTTTTCCAATACTCTATCGGCTTGGCATTGGCGGTTTTCTTCAATCAGAATTTCAAACTTTCCGCGGCTTTGCGCGGCGCATTCCTTGTACCATGGCTACTTCCGCCAATGATTTCCGGTACGATCTGGCAATGGATGATGGACGCCGACAGCGGTGTTATTAATAATTTCCTCAAACTATTTGGTTTGGACCCGGTTTGGTGGCTGCAAGCCGATCATTCCTTGTGGGCGGTTATCATTGCCAATATTTGGCTTGGTATTCCTTTCAACCTCGTAATTCTGTATTCGGGCTTGCAAAACATCAATGGCGACTTGTATGAAGCCGCCGCGTTGGATGGCTGCAATGCTTGGCAGCGCTTCTGGAAGATTACTTTCCCGTTGCTCAAGCCGGTATCGATGATCACGCTCCTGCTAGGTTTCGTCTACACGTTACGAACAGTAGACATCATCTGGATTATGACCAAGGGCACTGGATCTTCGAGAACCTTGGCAACTTGGGCTTATGAGATGGCTTTCGGAAAGGGCACATCAGCAACCATCCGGTATTCGGAAGCATCCGTTGTGGGCACGATTCTCATTGTCGTAGCACTGATTTTCGCTCTGATTTACCTGTGGGCCCAGCGGAATGAAGAGAAGAGGTAACTAAAATGAAACATCGTTCATCATGGTGGAAAACACTTATAGGCATCATTTTGACGCTGATTATGCTCTTCCCCGTATACTGGATGATCAACATATCATTCACGCAACGTCGCTCCATCCGTTCAGGTGATCTGTTCCCGAAAGATTTCACGCTCGACAATTATGCCTCTGCGTTAAGTTCACAGCTCCCCTACCTAGGAACGTCATTGCTAGTTGCCATAGGATGCGTGATCCTGACCCTAGCAATTGCATTACCTTCGTCATACGCCATTGTTTTCTTGGAGTTCAAAGGCTCAAAGTCCATGAACTTCCTGTTGATTGTTGCTCAGATGATTCCCGCGGTCGTTATGTCTCTAGGCTTCTACCAGATCTACGATGACATCGGTCTTCTCGACAGTATTCCGGGACTTATCGTTGCCGACTCCACTTTGTCGGTACCGTTCGCAGTGATTCTGATGACGGGATTTATGTCCGGTATGCCACGCTCGTTGGTGGAGGCAGCGCAAATCGACGGAGCATCGCAGTGGGGTGTTTTTACCAAAATCGTGATTCCACTCTCCCGTAATACCATTGTCACGACTTCGCTGTTCGCTTTCCTCTGGGCATGGTCAGATTTCATGTTTGCTTCGACCCTCGATTCCGGTGGCGGCAAGATGAGGCCAATCACCATGGGTCTATATGACTTTATCGGTTCACAGAACCAAGAATGGGGGCCAATGATGGCCACCGCAGTATTGGCCTCAGTACCAACAGCGCTATTACTAATTTTCGCACAGAAATACGTTGCCGCCGGCGTAACAGCCGGAGCGGTGAAAGACTGATCCAACCCTTAAGTACATAATTACAAGGACCAACTATGAGTGAACTAACTTTTGCTATCGATGGAGATGCACTGTTGTGGACTGGTGACGGCGAATATCTTCGCATCGAACCATGGGGAAAGAATTCAGTCCGCGTCCGCGCCTCGAAAATGCATGAGATACAGGAACAAGAAGGAGCTTTGCTGCCACAAAACAATCAGGCCTCAGACAGCCACAACTATGGCATCACCATTGACAAGCCCAATAGAACCGCCGAATTACGCAATGGCGATATTGTAGTTCAAGCGAAAGCATCCTGCGGCCTGTACTCCGGATCAGGATATGAAGAGCCACGCTGTTTACTGAGCTTCTATAAGGCAGACGGCACACCGCTCATTCAGGAAATACCATCTGGCGGATCACTAAATCTTCGAGCGCGATGGTTCAAACCGATCACCGGAGGCGACTATTCCATCGTTGCTTCCTTTACCACACCGGAAAATGAGAAACTATATGGTATGGGCGAGTACCAACAGAACATCCTCAATCTGAAAGGTTGTACCCTCGAACTCGCGCATCGCAATTCACAGGCATCTATTCCTTTCGTGGTTTCCAGCGCCGGATATGGCTTCCTGTGGAATAATCCGGCACTTGGAAACGTTACGTTCGGCAAGAACCGTACGGAATGGCGAGCTGAATCAGCCAAGCAGATTGACTACTGGATTACCACAGGCGATACACCTTCTTCGATAATGAAGCATTACGCCGACGCCACAGGGCACGCTCCTCACATGCCTGAATGGGGACTGGGATTCTGGCAGTGCAAGCTTAGATATTGGAATCAACGTCAGCTCCTAGACGTCGCCCATGGGTTTAAACAGCGTAATATTCCATTGGATCTCATCGTTGTAGATTTCTTCCACTGGCCGCATATGGGTGACTTCCGTTTTGAGAATGAATTCTGGCCAGATCCCAAAGCTATGGCGGACGAGCTGCACAGCATGGGAGTGAAACTCATGGTATCTGTGTGGCCCCAGGTCGCGCTCGCCTCAGAGAATTATGTTGAGATGAAGTCAAAGAACCTTCTCGTGCGCGCAGATAAGGGTGAAGACGTCGGCATGATGTTCGAAGGTCCCAGCCAGTTCTATGACGCCACCAATCCAAAAGCTCGCGAATATGTTTGGGAGAAGTGCCGAACAAATTATGCCGAGCTTGGGGTTGATGCATTCTGGCTCGATGAAGCGGAACCTGAATACGGCACGTACGATTTCGACAACTATCGATATTACGCCGGCCCAAACCAGCAGGTGGCAAACATCTACCCAAGAGACTATAACAAAGGCTTCTACGAGGGACAACAAACCATAGGAAGGGATGGTGACATCGTCAACCTCACCCGTTGCGCTTGGGCTGGTTCGCAACGCTATGGTTCTCTTGTTTGGTCTGGAGACGTTGGTTCGACCTTCGCCGACCTTCGTGCCCAGATTACCTGCGCCATCCACATGGGCATGGCCGGTATTCCTTGGTTCACCACCGATATGGGCGGTTTCCATGATGGGATAATTGATTCGGACGATTTCAAGGAGTTGTTGGCCCGCTGGTGCGCGTTCTCATGCTTCCTACCGGTCATGCGCAACCATGGCGACCGTAGTCTGCATACGACAACCGGCAAGGAGACCATCACCAATTCGGCCGGAGACCACCGTTCGCCAAGTGGTGCCGACAATGAGCCTTGGAGCTATGGCCCCGAGACGGAGCAGATCTTCCGAAAGTTCATTGCCATTCGCGAGAAAATGCGCCCTTACACTCGGGAATTGTTCGAATCAGCACATACCGATGGCCAGCCTTTGGTCCGTGGACTCTTCTACGAGTTCCCTCAAGACGAATCGGTGTCCGATATCGCCGATGAATACATGTTCGGCCCTGATATCCTAGTGGCCCCCGTAGTTGAGGCCGGAGCCAGATCGCGTGAGGTGACGCTTCCCGGAAACGCTAGCATCACATGGACGGATCTACGCACTGGCAAAGTGTATGGAGGGGGGCAAAAAATCACTGTCGACGCCGGAATAGACACGATTCCAGCCTTCGCACGCGACGGCCACGATCACGGACTGATCGGAATGCTATAAATTCCCGCACAACAAGTGTGGGGCGTCCGTTCCCAAGGCGAACGCCCCACACTCTGCGCATCTTTCCCATTTCAACCGGTCTATCTGCGGTATGTATGGCAGATTTGTAGCGGGCTTTCAATCAAACAGATGTTGAGCAGTTTTACATGGCACTTATCAAAGATTTTGTTTTCTGCCGCTCCGTACTCAAAGAATTCAGCCAGAAAATACCGATCGCTTTTGCAGCCGCATCAATTAAGTGACTGCAAAAATCCATTCAATACGTTGCTGCCAGCAACACCTCGGAAAGCAAAGTAAAAATTGCGACCAATATATTCGGAGGCATCGCCAAGCAATGCAACCGTATTAAAACTTGGTTCGATTAGGGTTCGATAAACCTGCCTCGCCATTTTTGCTTATGGCGAGGCAAAATGCATCCTTCCCACATGGCTTTGCTGCTTTTGTATCTTTTGTTGTTATCCGTTGCCACTTGTTGGCATCGGCACGGCATGTCAGTATCATGTGCGTATGCGACTTCTTGGTAATATTCTGTGGCTGATTTTGGGTGGACTGTTGCTCGCCGCCAGCTGGGCCATTATCGGTTTGGTGTTGTGCATCACCATTGTGGGCATTCCACTGGGCATTCAGGCGTTCAAGATGGCGGGGCTCACGTTGACCCCGTTTGGTAAGACCGTGGAGTATGGCGGCGGCGTGGGATCCGTGCTGATCAACATCATCTGGTTCGTACTGGCTGGTTTGTGGATGGCGATTGGCTATGTGGGTGCCGGGCTGCTCAATTGCATCACCATCATCGGTATTCCGTTCGGCATTCAGTCGTTCAAGATGGCCAAGCTGGCCTTGTGGCCGTTCGGCTCGCAGATTCGCGGGTAATGGTTGGCGTTTTTGAATGCTGGCACCCACATACGTTCCCCGCTTGCCTACGGTGACATGCGATGCGTCACGTCTGCCGAACGATACGCTGCTGATGCCGTCTTTACCGAGATTGATACGCACGCCCTTGCCCAAGCCGACGCCCTTTACGAACTCGGAACCCTGTGGAACTCTCCTTTGACTACCATTTCTCCCTGTCGATTATATGGAGGAGGCGAGAAACAAACCGAGAGTAGAAAAACAAGTCAATCATCTGCCGATTCGACCCAATCGAATCGCAATCATGACCACACTTCGACAGAGTGAAATGAGATGAATCCTGTATGCACTCACCATATTTAGCGTTTTCGCCTTAGGTTAACCACTAGCAGTATGAAGTGTCTTTTATTGGACAAAAAGTTCTACCTTTGGTAGAATATTTGTTTGTTAAAAGCCACCAATGCCTCTCACTGAAGCACACTAGGGTGGCATTTTTCTTGCTCGAGGGGACTCCATGGCAAATTCGCATGACGGCAATGCTCAAGTTCTTTCCTACCCGCAGCACCCACCAAAAGATTTTTCAGATCTGGCAGTCACTCTAATTAAGAACGGCCTGGGCGGAGTAGATGCCGAGACCCTTGAACGCCACCTCGAACAGGTTGGCTATTTTCGTCTAAAAGGATACTGGTATCCGTTCCTTAGCACATCTTCCTCATGCGACCACAAGCATGTCCTCCCATTCAGAGAGGGGACACAGTTCCAGCAAATCTGGTGCAGATATATATTCGATCAGGAACTGAGAACTCTCGTGTTCGATGGCATAATCACCTTTGAAATATATCTCAAAAGCTTTCTCGCACACGAGCTTTCCTTGTTTGGCGGCGAATTTGGATATACCACACCTGAAGGATTGCCTGAGCTTAGCTTTGATGATTATTTGGCATGCATTAACTCGTTAAGAGCATCGTTCACGAAATCCAATCTGCCATACCTTAAACATTTCAAAAGAACATATAAAGACCCATTGCCACCGTATTGGATGATAGTAGGATGCCTAAGCTACGGAACTCTGAAAGGTTATTTCTATCAGGGATCCCCCGATTCTGTTAAAAGAAAGCTAGCAGCGAAGCTTCATATTTTTAACCCAAATCCTAATCCCGCAGTACATGGAGACATCAAGATTCTCTCAAATTGGCTGGAAACGATTAGGCAAGTCCGCAACATGGTTGCACATCATGATCGTTTCTGGAACGAGACCAGTACCCGTATCGTCCCGAAGCTGCCTAAGCATCGGAGCGGTTCACACGCCAATGAATGGTGGGGCAACGATTGGGACGCCTTCAGAACAGACTCTACCGGCCCCGCCGCTTTCCTCACCATGGAAAACTACCTGCTGCAACAAATCGATGGCTCCGCATGGAAGAACAAATTCATCAGCCTCATGGACCGCTATCCGGAAATTCCTGCAACGGAAATGGGATTCCCCGAGGATTGGCGATCACTCGCATTGTGGTCATGACGACAGACGCGCACCATGATAACGTCCGATTTCTTTCGCACTTTGGGTTTTCAGGCTTGACGTGAAAGGCATGGCCCCGCGTCCTGCGTACGGTTTCTTCATTCGCCAAAACGAAAGAACCGCGATTGGAAACCAGGAGACGGAACCATGCCCGAGAACACCATGCGGATCGACCGGCACATGCCCGGGACCAGGCTTAATCGGCTCGTCACGCAGGAGGATCCGCACGAACAACATGATCGAACGGCTGAACAGGGAGATCCGCCGCCGCACGCGCGTCGTCGGCAGCTTCCCGGACGGTAACAGCGCTGGCGCTCGTGCGTGCGCATACGGTACGTGACCGCGAACGAGTGGAGCTCGCGCCGCTACCTCGACATGTCCCGGCTTGGCGGCACGCTGGAGGAAGCGAACTGATCATCGTGCCATGGACGGCCATGATCCAAAGTGCGCAATCTTTCGGGCACTACCGTTCTCCGGATGCGACTGCCATACATAAGCGAGATAACTTCTGGTCAGACCTCCAAATCTGCCACATATAAGCGAGATACACACGAATCCGAGTTCTTTCAGCCTGATTATCAAGCCGGAGGCAATCTACTCCACCATACCGTTCACACAGAATCCGTTTGTGATCTTCACGAAGTTTCCGCACGACTTTCCCGTCCATGCATCTCTCGTCTCATGTCTGCACACAACCCGCGTTCCGTAGTCATCTTGAGAGATGTGCAGACATAAGCCCGCCCTTCCATTCGCAGAACCTGAGTTTCAGCCCAACAATTAGGGTGCAGTTCAAACCGAGAGCTGTCGGAGCCTAATCATTCCTGACGCATGGGATCCTTAAAAGTGCGTGCCTATCTTTCCACATAGCCAAGGCTTTTGGCCTTGGCCGTTATTTCGGAGATATTTTCTTCTGACATATATTTTTTTAAGTGCCACAGTAGATACGACAACCTGACACGCTTGATGTCAACCGTTTTAGGCAGATGTTCGATTCGCCAAATGTAGTATGCAGACAAAGCATTGGGATTGGTCACGCATTCCTCATCGACAGCGATGAAATAGTCCTCAGAGCTCATGCTTGTCAACATTTCTTCCGGCACGAGCTTCATTGCATCTTCAATTGCTTCACCTAGAAAAGCAATAGCATCAATAAGTCTTTTCCTCTCGTACGAAGAAGCGATACAAGGCCATCCACTCATCCTTTTCGCATAGTATTTCGATATCCATTTATCCCAGATATTTCGAGATGAACGACCATTAAACCCTTTGCTGTAAAATTTATAGAAAACATCAGAAAAGAGATTCAAATCGTTTTCTCTATTATCTTTACTGATGATTTTCATAAATAAATTATCAAAAGAAGCACATTTAAGGCTTGCATCAGACATCACCATAACAGCGAATTCATACAGCTTCTTTTTAAACTTCTCTTCCGCTGATGGGATTTCTTTGGTCAAAGAAACAATAACCGAATACTTCATAACAAATCTACGTAAATTGGCGTTGGGATTACCCAACATAATTCGCCATGAAAGATCGCGCGTTTCGTCGTCGTTCAGAAGACCAAGAAGATTGTTATTCGCGTATTTTTTATCAATTCCATAAAAATATCCCGCATAATACAGCAGTCCCATTTTGGCGCATAGTCTTGCATCAGCGCTTCCAGAAAGAAGAATATTCAATGCGCTATCCATCTCCTCAGGAAGCCCTTTTCCTATAACGCTCTTTCCATATACGCATTTGCATCGTTTAACCCAATAATCGACCATTTTATACGGCCAAGCACGCTTAACCGATTCCAGGGATTTATCAGCACATTCAAAATCCGGCGAATACTTTTTCATAATGTTTAGCGCGAAAACATTAGAAATTCGAAATTCATCCTCGCTATATTTGTAACCAAATGAACTTATCTGTTGACACAGGAGCTGAGAGAGAACACCAACACCCAACATCTCCCATTTTTCATCTTGAATCGCCTCGAAGATATTAGCCCTGCATTCCTCCAAATCCAAGGAATCAATCGACATAACCAAGGTTTCCATCAATATGGAAACCTTTTTATTATCTTGGTCAATCTTAGATGAGAGAGCCTGACAAACTGAGCGTATTCTACTTATGTTATTCATGCAGAAGGGAGGAATAACACGTTCAATAACAGTTTCAAAATTGAGAGATTCAAAATCGTCATATCGTCTAGGAAGACGAAGAATAGCATCAATCGCAGCGTCGGGATCCGAAGCCAACAATAACGCCAATTCTTTCTCGCCTATTTCAGAAGCGCCAGATTCCACACTGACAAGCTTGTTTTTGTCCGCCAAAGATCCGGTGCCATGAATCGATTCATACAATGAGCGACCTTCCAGCCAATCAATTTTTCCCAACAAATAATAAAGGAATCTCTGGCACCCATCGATGCCGACCTTCCCTCCACTCTCTTTAAAATATTTCAGGAGTTCGTCATGTATTTCAGGTGAAAAATCATCAAAGATACTTGCAACATAATCAATCGTATCATCTCCATACAAATAGTAGTTCAAACAATCATTTTGAAGCATCCATCGAATCTTCCTATCTGGAATCCAGTCGGATTGCACCACAGTATAAAGGGCAAGCCTCGTAAAAATAACGTGCCCATACCCTTGCCATCGTTCAATAAGCACATCTTTCGCATTATATGAACGTGCAACCTCCTTTAAAACTTTGATTACAAATTGAATTCCAGAATCCATATGAAATGAAAAATCATCCTTTTCCAAATCACGTATATCCGAAGACAAATAACCTTCCACAAGATCAGAGCCATAATAATCGTTCAATAAATCACTTGCTTCGCACAACGAATTTTCGAATTGCAACAATGTGTCATTTGAAGCGATGCATAGTCCGCAGATTTCTTCGAGATCGCCTTCATATCCACGCAATCCAGCGTCACATTTCACTTTTGCGCACGGTTTTTTCAGAGATTTTTCGTTCTTGATGGAACTCAAATCCTTGTAATCCAATACAAGGTATGGCTGCAAGAGCAATCGCCATCCAAGTGCAGTTTTTGGCATCCCCATTTCCCTATATGCCTTGGAATGATCAGCGAAACCGCACGTAATACCCGGTATAGACGTTCGCAGAACCGTTTCCAATGCTCTACACTTTTCCTCACCGACATGGCTAACCATTGAGGCTAGCTCTTCAAATATCGCTTTGGAAATGCGCTGTTCGCAGTAAGCGAGATAATTGAGGATTATCTTATCCCCACCATCCTCGACGCAAAGCAGAGCAACCCATTCACATATTCTCCGTTCTGTTTTATTTTTGGGTTCTTCATCACTGAAAATCCAAGGAAACAGATTTTGCTCTCTAGCCCAAACCAACCAGTTCGCATCTCGTGCCAAACTTGCGAAATCATCGACGAAAGCCTCTTCTAGGAGCGATTCTTTGACATAGTCAATATCTGTTTTTCTGATAGGGATCCCTTTTTCCAGAATTGAACGGAATCGCGTTCTTCTCTCAAAAACAGAAGAACGCGCATTTTCATCCCATTGTTTTAGCGCCTTCGCTAGAGACGAATGCTCGCCTCCGACTACCGGATATGTGATGGTTTCGATGTGGAGTCTTTCGTATTTTTCTTTAACGTCTTCATTCAATTCACTATCGCCAACAAAGGCGTATCTCTTTTTGTCTCGTTCAGGCATTCCCAATGCCAGATATCGCATGATTGGATCATTAACGCTATATCCAATAAATAAAACAGTGTAATTCTGGAATAATTCCACGAGAAAATGGGCGGCCCAACCTTCCGTCAGATATGCTCGACCGAAATCTCTATCATCCAGAACTAAATATTTGGCGTCACCTTTGACGGATCCATGCAAATGTAGTAGACCTTGAAAATCATGCCCAGGTGGGAAAGCCGGCGCATAGTACTGACGCTCGATTTCAATCCCTTCTGTCTTCGCAGCACAGGCGAGAAAGTCGTCATAATTCGTTGTCACAACACGAGCTGGCGGCCGTGATCCAGCCAGGGACATAATGGCAGCATGTTCATCATTGAACTCAACCCCTTCTCCCCTAAAACGCTGTTTCACATATTCGTGCGCCGTTATGCCGTCGTCACTCAGCGAACCTATGAAGCCGTCAAGATGTTCGAGATCGCTCTTTTTAGGTTTTTCATAGCCTGCCTCCTTAGCCAATTCTTCGGCAAGCTGCCTGTATGACGGAAAATTGGTTGGCGGCGCCATGGAGGCTCCAGCCCCGACGAAGAAGACCAGTTCTCCCCTGTTATGAGCTTCCATCAACTCATCAGGAATATTAACCCCATCTATGATTTCCATAGACACCCCTCAAATAGCATCCGTGCGAGCCATTCCCCACTCCATTCCCTGCAGAGGAAAACACGCCATCACGCCCAATACTACCCGAACACCCCCGTTAAAAGTACGACCGCCACGCCAGCGAACGTTCGGATTGGAACAAGATAAATACGAACAAACGCATTACCGATTACATGGATGATTACGATGAAAATAGCGAAGGCGGAATAGAGTCAAATTCCTTCTGCCGCCCATCGTGGACAGGATCTAAGCGCCGGCAAAGTATGAGGTAGGCAGAGAATTACTGTCGACGCCGGAATAGACACGATCCCAGCCTTCGCACGCGACGGCCATGACCATGGGCTGATCGGAATACTATAAATTCCCGCACAACAGGCGCGGAGCGTCCGTTTTCAGGGCGAGCGCCCTGCACTTCGCGCAATATTCCCATTCCAACCGGCCCTGCTGAGTTATATATGGCAGATTTTGCTTCTTAACATGAAGCTTCTCGCTTATATATGGCACAGCGTCTGCGAAAACAGCCACTTCGAGAGTACGTTTTTGGAGCTTTCGACGCGTGCGACTGCCATATATAAGCGAGATGCTTCCAGTCAGACTCTCAAATCTGCCATATATAGTCGAGACACACGCGAATCCGCACTCTTTTCAACCTAATCATCAAATCGGGAGGTAGTCCACCCCGCCACACCGTTCACTCGAATCCGCTTGTGGTCTTCATTAAGGCTTCGCACGGTCTTCCCATCTGCACATCCCACTGCAACACCGCTTTTCCGAACTTGTGCAGACAGAGAACAAACGTTGTGCAGACACAAAACCGCACCTCCAATCACCGAACCCGAATCTTGCAGCCCAGCAATCAGAGCGTAGTCCAAGTCGCTATATCAACTTCCCATATATTTCGATACAGCGTTGTTTTCTATACTCCCTATCAAAAGGGGTCGGCGAATCACACCACCGATCGCTTCCAACAGATCTTTCCATCGTAATGACTATTAACGGTATCTAGTAGCTTTTGCGGAACATCATATTCTATTGGCTTATTCTGAATACTGATCATGCCATCTGAAGTGGCATATCCTATGAGCGCTGTTTTCAATGTGTCAAATGTCGGGAAGAGCGCTTTCTTAACACCATCATCTTCATATACCTCGTGAAGCTCATCCATCGAAAAAGTAACACTATGCTTGATTCGTTCAATGTAATCATGGAGTTCGGTGACACCTTCATTAGGAAAGATCTTCTTTCCCTCATCCATCATCTGATACACCTGTTGCGATATTTCTACAGATTGACGGAACCGCATCTTCTCAAAACGCCAATTACTTTGCAGAGATCTCCCATTCCGCATTGGGTACACGTAGGCACTCTGGTGATCGCAACGCTGCAGTGGCTGATAGCCAATCTGGAAAGCCAAGCCGTCTACATCCCCGGATTGTAGGAAAAATCTTCTTTCCGCGTATGCAGCATTCACCGGATCAGTGTTGTACAGGTGTTTGAAACTCCACTCAGTTCCTCCGCCATTCAAGAAATCAATAGTCCAGTCGGGTGTGTGAAAGATATATCCGAATTGCGCATCTTCGCTTTTGTCGACACCCCCTGCGTGAGGGGTCTATACGAATCGGTTTCGGGAACGTATTTGCAGGTCGCGAAAAATAGAGCTGCTTTAAAATCGTTTGTCAAATCCATCAGATGGGTGGCTAGACCATAATGTTGAGCAAGTGCATCAAAATTTATATCACTGATTTCGGCTTCCCAGTATGGGACAACATTGATTTTCCAAATAAGTCTACCGAACTGCCGTTTTCTCAAATGCGTTACTACACGAATTAGCTCTTTTTCTTTGTTGCTCATTCCATCTTTGAACATTCGATTCAAAGATGGAATGGATTTATGGTAATTCTGGATTTCTCCACGGAATAAATGTCCTTTGCTTGGAAACGTTATTATATGCAATCCATACGGCATCTGAGTTACAGTTCCTTCAGTCCGCATTATTAGGGATTGCTCAAGGATATAATCCACCTCCGGAACATCAATTCCATTTCGAATTGCTTCATCCCTCTCGTCTAACGCATGCTTTATAGCTTTTGCCCGCGTGTCTTCCCACTCTGCGTAGCGCAGGAGCTGGTTAATATCATCAATCGAGATATCGTGCATGACGTTTTCCTGAGGATTCTCAAAGAGCCAACCGTTCTTGTCATACACTAAGCCTGATGACATATCCACCTTTCCATCTCTAATTAATTCAGCCTATCCATCAAGTAAAACATCATTATTTTACACAAGAAGCAACCGCCATGAACATGAACCAGCATTACTGTTCCAGCTTTATGCTGGGCTCCATGCATTTAGAGATAGAAGCTCACGCAACGCAAACAACTCGTATTGACGACCTCGAAGATACGGATAGTACGTCATATGACCCCCTTGCCAACCATTTCGCCAGGCACATCATGCGAAATATGCGCGCACCTGTTCTCTTACAGGAGACTCAGGCAAATCATCTCGAGTTTTCCGATTACGAAGTTTCAACTGCGCTATGACGTCCCATTGCGCTCTATCAAGCGGAATCTTTTGGAATAGTTCACAGCATTCCACATAATACGAAGCCAAACGAGAGTCGGGAATCCGCATTCCTTCTCGCTCGAGAACGCTCGTATATTCGGGCTTTCGCAGCATTCTAATCAAAGCGTTGCTCTCAAGCGACGCATCGTATTTGCGGCTTTTTCTCACGCAATGCAAAGCGCCGCGTTTGGTGAGTACATGAATGCCAAAATCACACATGCTGGATAGTTCGCGGCTTGCACACTCGATTCGGTACTCAGGAATTACGATATTCACATAAGAAAAAAACTTTAAAATAATCATTAATCTGTCTATTCAATCTCTCGAAGCTGTCTAGATCAGACTTGATTTCATAAACAGCGCCATGCCCATTGATCATTACCAAATCCGCGATTGGTTCGGCCACATGCAACTGCCAAAAAGCCTTTGTGAAGTTGAAGCTTTTATCACGCAAAAGCAGCTTCTGCATTAAAACTGCCCTACAGAACTCTTCATCCCTTCGAACTGACGATTCTGTTTTTACAGTATTTGAGGAGGGGCTGATTAGAGTTTTTTATCTCTAACATCACTGTTTCTCATAATCTAGCCCTTATCTCAAACACTTTTTGCAGTATCCGAATTATATCGCCCTTAACAGATATGAAATCCCCCAATCCTCGACACTTGGCATAAAGGATTATCCTAGTAAATATGCCAGAGTCGGAACCAACAACCAGCGAAGAAGAAAAAGACGTGAGTTCTCAAGATGCTATTGAAAGTCAAGAAAAAGATACCGTAAGGTTTGATTATGAAGAGGAATCCCTCCTCACTCTTCGCAAGATTTTAGGGTCATGTAGTATCAACTTTCTTTTCGGCGCAGGAGTTAACGGAAGAGCGTTTCCTAGCTTCGGAGGGTTTTCACAAACGATTAACCATATGCATGAAAAAGGTCTTAAGGGGGATAATATCGAAACAGCCCTAGCGCACAATACAAACGAAACCATCCGGTCGGGAATTCTTGACACATTCGTCTATGAATACAATGGACACTGCGGATACAGTTTAGGCAATGAGTCCATCATCAATCTCAAGGATCTCCTTATCAACACGTCACGAATTGTCGGAAAAGCGGAGAATCGCCACCCGGAGAGTAAACGCATAAACATATTCACTCTCAACTACGACAGAATTGTCGAAGAGATATTGGAAGAAAACGGACTTTTTAATTACATTATTACGCAAGAAAAAAGTATAGGTCATTTACCTTTTAACGTTATAGGATATGACACTCTTACGCACGCCTTCGTTCCTACATTTTGCGTATACAAACTTCATGGATCTGTTGCAACCGATCGAAAACTAAGCAAAGATAATATCGTTTTCCCCGGGCAAGATAAGCTCGGAAGCGTCATCTCTCATTTTTACGAAACGCTCTTCGCTATGAAGGGCGAGCTATTAAAGAAAAATTCTGTCCTTTTTGTCATTGGTTATTCAGGAGGAGACGATCACGTCAACGGGATCATTTCCGATGCTTTGACAAATGGCCTTACCGTCTATTGGCTTCAATATAAAAGCATAGAAAAACTACCACCCACACTTGCAAACAACGTCGTCATCGTCCCTCCCCAAAATGATGAAAAGCCTCAGGATACGACGAAAACACTAGGAAGTTTACTTAAGAGAGCATCAGTATTATGATCACCGGCCGAATCACAAGAGTTGACGGAATAAAAGCCACCGCAACGTTTTACAACCGTTTCCAACCCTATCTCATCGAGAAGGGCAAGGCAACCTCTTCCCCACGAATCAATTCCTACGTAAAAACTGGAATTGGCTTGGACACAGTCATTTGCCAAATTGTCGGCGAGCATGAAGTCGAATATGACAGACTCAGCGGAATAGCCAAATCCAACCAGCCCGAAGCAACAGGACCGTTTCTAGTTGACTTAGAAGTTCGCGGTTATATTTCTAATGGCGAATTCAAAGGAGGCCTCAGATGTCTTCCCATCGTAGGAGCCACTATCGAAACACTTGAAGACGAAGATTTAAAACTACTCTATTCATCCCATGCATCCAAACCCATGCGTATAGGACGAAGCATATTCGACGAATCTCAAACTGTGTTCTTGGATGCAAACAAATTAATGGCCAGTCATATAGGCGTCTTCGGAAATACCGGAAGCGGTAAATCAAACACACTTGCTCGCATTATCAAAAATTACATATCCTATCTCCCTGAAGATACTTCTAAATCAAAGATTATTATATTCGATTTAAACAATGAATACGGAGACGATGCTATTGTTCAAAGGGAATTAAAAAGCATTTATCATCTCACCACGCGCAGGCAGAAAGAACTCGATAAGATTCCCCTCGACCTCAAAGCCCTTGACGTAGACAGTTGGGGAATCATCCTTAGAGCCACGCAAAGAACCCAAATGCCAGTCGTTCGAAGAGCGTATTATAATTGGCGAAATAAAACAATTGATAATTTTATCAACGAGATCAAAAGATCGATAGTTGATAAACGGTCAGAAATATTCTTCACGCTTCGTAACTATTGTCCAGATTTTATAAAAGGCATAGATAACCTATCCTTTCACCAAAAAGGACAGTGTTTTTACTATCGCGACAATGCAAATATTGTTTATATTGACACTATAGAAGATATTCGAAAAATAGAGATTGATCCAAAACTCGATGATATCCAAGAATTCCTTCTCTGGCTTTCCTTAGAAGCGGCACGCACAGCTGAAAGTGGCATAAATTTCGAATTCATCCAGCCCCTGCTACCACGAGCTCGAGGCATTTTTCATGATCTCAGAAAAATAATTTCTAAATCCGACGGCGCGAATCTGTCCGCCATCTTCAACGACAAACCCATAGCAGTGATACAGCTTGGCGATGTGAATGCGGCAAGCAGGGAAATGCTGACCTCGCTTCTTTCGGAGTTGATACTAAAAGAAGCGATAGAGAATAAAGGCAGCGGCAAGCCGAGTACCATCACTACACTCGTAATCGATGAAGCCCACAATCTCCTTGGATACGATTCAGAACAATCTGATTCAATACATGGCAATACATTGCATGTTTTTGAAACAATCATTAAAGAAGGGCGCAAATTCGGAGTTTTTCTCTGCCTTGCAAGCCAGCGGCCAAGTGATATATCAGCCACAATTACAGCGCAAATACATAACTATTTCATCCATAGACTTGTAAATCCAAACGATATCGAACGCATCAGAAGAACAGTTAGCTTCATGGGCGATGGGAGCTTATCCATGCTTAGCGCACTCGGACAAGGAGAGTGCATTATCAGCGGACCGTCTCTCTACATGCCCCAATATGCATACGTTGATCAATTGGATGCGAAATCAAGGCCAAACAGTGACGATATTCAACTGTTCGGAGACGGAGGCATTCTAGAGTGACAGGCGTCTTACGGCAAACGCCACTCAACTGTTATTGACAGCGTTCAAAAGCCCCGACTTCCCACTCTTGAGATAGTCGCAAGAACGCTCCTTTGTCTTGACAAAATTCCTTTTGGCGCTCCACGCCAGTGATGCTCCTTTTGAATCAGTGAATCCGACTGAAGCATCAATCCCGCATACCCTGGCCGCCGGATTCAGAACTTCAAATGGCATTTCTCCGGCGGCGACACCCCTTCCCACACGAGTCGACATATCTTCACCAAATATTTTTGTGCCCACAAAAATTGACAGACAAGCAAAAGGAGAATATATTGTAGGTGCAATTATTGTGCCCACAAAAAAACGAAAGGATTTGCACATGGCAAGGCCCAAGAAACCGGACGCACGAAACTATGTATACAGAGTGCGACTCAATGAGGGCGAAAACCAACAACTCACGGAAGCAAGCGAGTGGCTCGACCAATCAAAGTCGGAGGTTTTCCGCAAAGCCCTCTTTGACTATCATGCAAAGGTCAAGGAAAACAAATGTTTGTCCGAATCCGGCACGGATCTTTCCGAATGGGTCTTCGACCATATTTCTCTTCATAGAGTTTTGACGTGCCCATACGAGGATTGCGGCGATGATTTCGCAAAGGATTTGTCGCCGTACTGCGAAGAACAATCATCCGAAGAGCAAATGGGATACCGTTGCGAGCACTTTTTCGATACGAATGAAATCGAATGCCCCTCATGTGGACGACTCATTCACGTATCTGGCGTCATTTCGGAATATCCGCTTGGGGCATACGAGTATGAGCAGATTTCGGTTGAGAAGGAAGCGTGAATGATGTCAGAAAATTTGTATCGCATGGTAACTGAAGAAGGGAAACACCCGGCAAAATCCAGAAAACACCCCGGAGCGATTAGCGGAGTAGCCCTTGACGACAAAACCAATAAGCTCTCGGGAACATTGGACTTTGAGCCGGTAGCAATAACACATGAAAACGAATGCCCGCAAATTCAAATAGAATATTCTCCTGCAGTAAAACTAATCGAAGACGTCATATACCGCGCATTTGATGCAATTGAGTATCGGTATTACACGGAAGTTCTGCCCTGGTTTACAGATAAGTTCGTTCCGACCGCAAAGAATAAGGCCGTCACTTATCTGAAGCGCAAATTTCGCAAAACCACAGAAGAATCACAACCATCGAATTTAAAAGATGGAAACACCCTTGACGTTGCAGATGTGAAGAATACTCCTTTTGTGGCACTCCCGAATATTGGTGCCGAGGACCCTAACTGCGCGGTTACCATGAGCAAGGAAGAAGCGCAACAAGAAATGTCTGAGGCAATTGCTTTACGGCAGCTTATCGAAGCTAAGCTTCAACGTCTGAAGTACGCCAATATTGTGGATGCGGACGGGCATGCAATAACGAACGAAATGATCAAAGAGTTAATAGAGCCAGATGCCTCCAAGGATCAAAAACTACTGGAGTGCCCAGCGATGATAAATGAATCCATGATGATTGGAAAATCCACAAAAACCTAATCCAAGATCAAATCAAGGCAGTCGATTGATGGAGATACATCCTAGCTTGCTACATACTTCGCACTCGGACGTCCCATCTTAAATTGAAGACGGACACTAAGCAGTATGCGCGCACATTATTCGAACGCAATGCGTCCGTATGCATGTTGATGGTCTTCGCCATGATGAAGACCATCAACATGCATACAATCAGCAAGATTCATCCAAGGAGCATCAAAGAGAATGATCTTCGCTCTTGTTCCAATCTTCACTGAGCCATGAATCCTAACACTTTTCCTAAGCATTCATAGCTGGACGCCGTCGAAATGATGTCATTGCTTCCTGGAGCAATTATGTTAGCGCCGGAACCAATTCCATGCCACGCATAATAATCCAGCAGCTCTTTTTCATAAGTGTCATTTGGGCTCGAAGACACCTCGCCACTGTTTAACCAGCACCAATTTCCTATTGCGTCATAAACGAAACCGTCTATGACGATGCCGGATAAATGATAGCTTGAGAAACACGTATCTCGGATATAGCGAATATGCTTACAGGTATCATAGAGCAAACCATTACTGTCTCTGTTCTTTCCAGCCATGGCGTCTTGTTCCGCTTTTGGATTTGTGGATCTCCAGCTTCCTCCAGTATTTGAATCTGGATATATGTAGCTTCCGTTCCAGTTTTTAAAGGCAGGAACAATCTCAAAATACATACCATCAGAAAAATGGATTTTCACAACTTGCCCATCAGCTCTAACATCACTTTTTGGGTAGACGTTAAGAATAGCTTTTCTCACAGCCTGCAGCAATCTAGACTGGCTGTTGCCAATCAAATTGTTATAGCGATCAAAAAGATTCCCCGGAAGCTCGATGAGAATGTCAATGTCGCTCGTATCTATAGCCGTATTACGCCCATAGCTCCCTACATAAAGGCTATGCAACGTGTCGCTTATAGAGTTCCAGAATTCCTCATTTATAGCTTTTGTAACGGCATGGTAACGCTTGGAAATACGTTGTCTCGTATCAAGGCTAATTGTTTCGCCGTATTTCCGGATCCTATCAACCATCTATTTCCTCCTTAATGACTCCGGATCTTCCCCTACAATCTGAACATATAGGTGTGCAACACGCATGCTGACCCTCAGCAGCGAGTGCATCTGAACAGACAGTCTAAATTGCTTCTTTTATTTCAGTCAGAGATCGGACATGTCCAGTTAGGCTCACTGCACATTGTCGTCCCGAAGCTCAACAGGTAAGAGTCGATCACACTCACCCTTTTCAAAAGACTGCCCTTCCTCATTTTTCAACGTTTTTCGAGCAAGCTCATATGCATGCTTATTAGTTCTGGGGGCATTGAGATACTGCTTCTCCGTTCGGCTCTGAAGGTCTCTCCTCGCTGCTCGAATTTCTTCAAGATCCATGTTCTCGAAATCGGTCAAAAGAGAGATATAGTCTTGCAGTATTGGCCAGAGTCCGTCGGCAGCCGCTCTGTGCCTCGCTGCAGCCTCAGAGAGAGCTGCTCCTTTTGAATATAAGTTCAGCCCTAGTGAGAGTGCTGCCAAAATAGATGAGACTAATGCAGCCACATAAGTTTGCCCTATAGCAACACCAATGAGGCCAGCAGAGGAAACCGCTGTCAAAACTATCTGTGCTATCGAAATCCCATTGTGCCAATTTGTTTTTATGTTTGCTGCTTGCTGTTGCGTCTCGTAGGTGTACATCACCTTTGAATAAGTTTCAACGAGCTGAGACCATAAACGTTTTCTATACTCATCCTTTTCCAATATGAACTCTCCAGTCACTTCGCCATGCATGTCAACACTTTGCCAAGACCGTCTAAACTTGACTTTGCATCAACTTCTTGCCTGCTTCCTGGCGCATTGAGTCGGAAAGGAACTTGTCCACAAGCAGATACCATGTTGAACCTAGATAATAGCATTCGCGCATATTGCCATTCTGTTATTTCAAAGCCGTCGCCCGCCCATTGACTCCGCTTGATAGCATCGTAGACAAAACTATCGATCACAATCCCCGACAAATGATAACTCTTGTAATAAGTATCTCGGATATAACGGGTTCTCTTACAGATGTTGTTCAACGAACCTTTTGTTTCCTTGTCTTTAGAATCCATTGCATCTTGTTCGGCCTTCGGATTTGTAGATAGCCACTGTCCGCTCATGTTGGCGTCAGGATAGGTGAAGTCTCGGGCTGGCCAAAGGTTTTTGCACCTCAAATTTCATGCCATCAGCAAAAATGATTTTCACAACCTGTCCATCTGCACGAATGTCGCTTGTCGCGTATGTTTCACAAAATGGAATCCTTCACAACCTGAAGAAGAGCCGATTGGCCGTTCTGTGTGTAGGCATCAAATCTCTTTTTTTCAGCATTAGGCAGGAGCACGAGGATATCAATATCGCTGGTATTGATTGCTGTACCTCGCCCATATGAACCTACGTACAAACTGTGAACAGTGTCGTTTATGTAATTCCAAAAACAACGATTCACCGATTTCGTAATTCGCTTATACCGCATTGTTATGGTTTCGCGAGCTTTAGCATCTATAGAGTAGTCATATCCCTTGCACATCCAATAGCTCCTTAAGAGAATCACTATTTTCGACTCTACTCAAACGAACGACTCGCCAAGTACATCAAAGGCTATTACTTCACAAGCTATTTCGAACATCTAGGCCAGTTCACAAACTTCAAATCTGTGACTCTGCATACATTTGAAACAGCTCACCGTCCCAGCTTCTGCCGCACCTTGCCGAACAGGTAGCGACGTTCGCCAGCGTTTAGCACCAGATAGATATTCACTACCAAACCGATCACGCCTATGACTGCCGCAGAGAGAATCAGCTCAAGCCATGATCCACCAGGAAGTATCGGCTTGATCAGGAATCCTATCGCGACAAGCAGCAGAGACGAAAGCACCGTGGTACCCACCTGGGGGAAGAACTGATACCACTTGAACCCCAAATACCGGGCCGTTGCGGGCAGGGTGAACGACATGTTGCGTACCAGGTTGACCGCCGTGCTGACGCCCGCCACCGCATACAGACCGTAGTCCGTAAAGTTCGCGATGAGCAATGTCACACAGACAGACACTACTCCGCTGGTGACCATTGCAATCGAGTTCTGTTTTACCTTGTTCACCGTGCTGAACACGTTATACAGAATCTGTGTTCCGCTGGTGAACATGTATCCGAGAATCGACAGTATCGAGAGAATCTGCAGCAGATGCGCATCCTGGGACGGCACCCACAACGCGAAGAAGTAGTCGCCAAGCACGATAATCCCCGCGATCGGAATGGTCATCACCACTGACGTCAACTTCATAGCGCGCAGGATATCATGAAGGAGCTTCTTCCTGTCATCCTTCGCGTAATTGATAACCAATTCCGGGGCGAAAGCGGAACATATCGAAGAAGACATCTGCTGCATGTACGTAGGCAAGATTTTGGAAAGCGACAAGACGCCCATGGATGTTGCTCCAAGAATCATGTTGCATATAATCAAATCCAAACCACTAAGGAGCATGTTCCCTACGTTGGAAATAGAATTCCACAGGCCAGAACCTACCAGCTCTCTCAGAGCTTTCCCAGAGCACATAGGTTTTCTATCATTCAGAGTGATATGGAGTTCCGGCGTTAGTTTCTTCGTGTTGTACCAGTTGACCACCAAGCCGATGACCGTAACCATCGCCGAGGCAAAGCCCACATACCACACGTGCGGGGTCAGAATCGTAAGCATTAAGAACAACATCACACAGCGAAGCATCGCCGTCATCATCGTAGGAACGTACTGACGATCCAGACGGTTGGTCACGTAGACGCCGCAATCCCAGTTCGGCATGCCCGTGGACAGGAAGAACCCCAGGAACACGAAGGAGAACAACAGTTTGACATCCCAGAGAATATCAGAAGGAACATTGATACAGTTCTGCAGATTCACGATAAGCAGCACTGCCGGAACTAGCAGCACCACGACTATGATCAGATTACCCCAGAAAACCGAATTGTAGTACAAATTCGCCTTTTTATAGTTTTTCCGCACGTATTCGATAGTGATGAATCGTGCGGCCATGCTGTTCAATGCCGTGACTATCAGGTTCGCATAGGTAACAAAATTATTTGCCAGCGTCACGAAGCCGTTTGCTTCCACACCAATCGTTTTTACGATATACGGCGAAAGAAAAAAACTAACTATGACATTGACGACTAGTACGCCCACGCTGCAGGCAACGTTGACTAGGGTTCTTTTGTGGCTACTCACCAATCATTCCTCTTGTATTCACCGATGCAGAATCTTTGTAATGGGTCGCGCGAGATGATGCTTCACTGAGGCCAGCTTCTGACGAATGATGGCACGATGATGAATCTGCTCAAGATTGGCATCATAGAACCATCGAATATCTGATGGAAGATCTTCCTTACTGCAATTTGTCTTCATTGAGTTCTGGATGGCCGTATAACGCAGCGGCCCAAACATCGGGTCTTTTCCGCTCCGCATGTCATTTGCAAGAACGCGCAGCTGTTCTTCCGAATACTCAAAACCGAATTGGTGCGGGTCGAAGCCTTCAGCGTAAATCGCAAGCATAGTACGCCAGCATTTCTCACATTTACAGCAATTCGCCCCATCCGTTGAACGCCAACACACACGAAGAGGGACCGGTATTCCCGACTTTTCAGCGAATTCGACGATATTGTGCACTTTCATCTGCCGAGTGAACTCGTATCCATCATGAGAAATGCATGCACTGCCAAATTTCACATGATTATCAATTGTCGGGTCCGAGGCACATGTCACCTTACCTTTATCCGCAGCGGTAAACGACGATGCAAAGTAAATCGTGGAAAGTTTTTTCGCCCAAGCGACTGGAGCTGCATGACTATTGATTCCGATGCCGTGATGGAACCCGTGCCACCATCCGTCACCACTGTTCAAAGAACGAACCTTCTTGTCAAGAACGGGCTCGTTGATAGACACTCGGAAGGAGGATCTGATTGTCACATAGTTAACGTCGTAGTCCCGGCTAGTCTGCTTAAGGTGGCTGAATACAACATTCCACCCATCGGCGTTATCAACAGCCACATCAGCACCCCAGACCGTCAATAATGTTGGCTTCTCGTCATAGTGGCAGACCAACGTGTTGAACGCGTCAACTCCACCTGAGAAGAAAGCGGCGTTCCCGCCAGTTGAATCCCATTCGTTCTTTTCGAGATGGTCAACCGACAGCTGCCCACGGAAGTCGATCATCGGATACATCTGCTCATATCCGGCCTTGAACTTAGGGATGCTGTCATAGAACATCTGATCGCATTGCGGGACCACGATTTCCGCGTCATAAATCCATGCAATCGGAAGCAAATTGGCAATGAGTGGAATCACTGCAATGCTCTCAGGGACACCCTGAATGTCGATATTTCCGTACTCGACGTAAAAAACTTTATCGAGGTTAAAGGCCTCAGTCCACAGACCTTCAACTTTGTAACGATACGTTATTTTGTTATGTTCGATAACCGGCGAATCAACAATAATTCTATTTAAATGCTTCATTCTCATACTCACTTTCACGGAATTAGGTTTACGAGCGGGCCGAATTGTTGGACCAGACCGGCAGACGCAAAGTCCGTGGATCCGACCGCCATCACCGTCTTGACGGCCTTAATAATTGCCGTCTTGTTCGTGGAGTCGTCCACGAAACCGATGTACGGCAGGCCTTTCAGCCATTCGTATTCAAAGCCGACCTTACCGTTCGAGTTGTTCAACGCCACGCACGGTGTTCCGGTGATCGCGCTGAAGATCATGCCATGCAGACGGTCGGTGATGACCAGACGGGCATGCTTGAATTCCTCCCATTTGTCCAGCACCAACTGTTTACCCTGCTCCTGGCTGATCGGCGCGTACTTGGAGTCGATAGTCGTGTCCGTATACCTAAATTTCGAATCGACGCCCGCCGCGATCTGTTCGATCATTTGGCGGGAGGAATCGGTCATGGTCTTCTCCACATCGTTCCTCATACACAGCAGCACGCCGTGACGCTGCGTGAAATCGGCGTTATCCTCGCCTTGGACCGACAACACGATATCAGGCACAAGCTGAACATCATTATTGGGATACGCTTTGCGCATGCGCTCGTACGACACCTGCTCACGCGCGAACAGATGAAGATCAGGATGAGCGCCGTATACACGCTGCGTGTGACGCAGGAAACGCTGGCTCTCGGCAGTGTCGTCGTAGCTCATGGTCTGGGGGAACAGCACGATGCGGTTATGCTTCAGCAGGGAGATCACGTTGAGGCGGTATTCCTCCTCGTTGCGGTACAACGTGCCCATGTTGCCGCCACCATGTAGAAAAACAACATCTTCTTGGGAAACATATCTTTCCAGACACTTCAATGTCTTAGTAGTATCCCCGCTCAACGCTATGAAGGGTCGCTCAGACTGCTGCAGCATTCGGCATTCCGCCAACGTTATAGCTTGATCGCCGATATTAGTATGCTCAGGACAACACAACAAAATGTTCTTCGGCCCTTCGACCCCCCGGAACACGCTTTCATATCCCCCGAATCCCCTCCGCACCATTTTGGGGTGTCGCAACGATGCATATCGCGCATCGCCAAGCATATCGCGAATCAACAACCCAATCTCCGTTTTCATCTTTTATCCCTTACACTCGAAAGAAACGATGTCGCTTGCTGCTATGAACGTGCTACTTATCATGCTGCACGTTCACGCCATTTACAACGAACGACGTGTAGACGACGCCTTATAGCATCTTTGATACGTCCTGCCCAATACAGGCATACAATATGGCTGCGAGTATGCCTTTTCAACGCATTAACCTTTTGCCGTATATCCATGCTTGCAGAGCAGGAATCTGCATTGACCAAACTGCACAGCGACTCGATGCTAGAGAGCACAACTTGTCTATTCGTTCCGTCATTCCACCTAAGTTGCGCCGTGCAATACACCTCGTGCAATATCATCTCAATTAGAGGATCGACGAGATTGGACTTCTCGTGATGCTGATTGAATGCAGAAAGCCTGCTAAGCCAGGCTTCTATTCTGTCGACACTCCTGATACTGTACGTGGAATGCATAATGCTTCCGGAGTGCTGAACGTAATGGTAAAGACGCTCAGGAACAATAGCTACTGTCTCGCACTGGTACATGACCTCATGGAACACAAATTCATCCTCGTGCAGCCGGCCTTTCGGGAATCTGATGTTATTCCAGATGCTTCGCCGATATAACTTACTCCATGCAGTCACTGCACCGGGATTGGTATACGTCAGCTCCATGCATTGCCGATTATTTAGCGAAGGAAGACTTGGTAAGGCAGGAATCCCTAGCAAGTCTTTGCCTGATTCATCTTCCTGAACCACTGAGCACATAACCAGCGGAGTGTTTTCACGACACGCCGCTTCAAACATCAATCCGATGAAACGTTCGTCCACATAATCATCACTGTCAACAAAAGACAGATAGTCACCATGGCTGGCATCGATTCCCGCATTACGAGCATCGGAAAGTCCCCCATTTGACTTGTGAATAACCTTGACACGAGAATCTCTTGCAATCCAGTCGTCGCAAAGCCGCCCAGATTCGTCCGTAGAACCATCATCGACAAGAATGATCTCCAACATCGTGTATGTCTGCGCGATCAAACTCTCAATACAACGATTCAACGATTTCTGCACGTTGTAGACAGGAACAATAATACTGATAAGCGGACTTGTAGACGCCATATCTATCTCTTTCATCAGAACTGACGCTAGACATACTCTTCGGAATTTATGACTGGCCTTCCGAGAAGTAATTGCACGTAATACTTCAAGAAAGTCATCCATCCACGAATAAAGACCATCACCTTATAGAGCCCAACACGTTCCATGCAAACTTTGATAAAATTCCACTTCTGCGATGTCTTATCAATCTGCGCTACAGGGAAACCTTTTACTTTAAGTGAGTCTTTGTTCTTCTCAATGTACACAGACAGTAAACGTTCCGTGATAAAACCGATCTCGCGAGGAGGCACACCACCATCCTCATCAAGCAATCGTTCTATTTCTTGAGCAACCGAGAACAACCACGAGCAATAATCGTCAAATACATTTGATTTGCCAATAACAATATTGAGTGGGCATATGAACCTTCCATGGTACACACGCTCAAAAGCCGGCAGATATTCCGGACAAATATTACATATGGCTCGTTTGGTATACACATAAGGCCTATCGTGTTCCAGTCCACACCCCATCGGGTACCAGCTTAATTCCAAAGTCCTGTACCCAGGTTTCGAAACGAGCAAGTCATACTTTTGCAAATACTGACGCAGCTCTTCGTCAGTAAGCACATTCTTCTTTTGATTGACTGCAAACCAGTGATGTGCCAAATATCTACGATAGTGGCATAGACCTTTGATATCGGAGTCAAGGTTTTTCCATCCCCAATACAAAGCTGTCAACTCACAATACGTATTATTTTTGGCAGAGATGTTCTCACCGACATCATCATGCAAGTAAGGGAGTCTAGTCTTAGCTCCTGCAGAACCCACCTGAATCACCTGGTAGCTGTCACCAAACGATTCATATTTAAAAGCCTTGTGAGCGGCCACTAATACGGTTGCTTTCAACGGTTTCCTCCTAGGAATTTACGACGAATTTTCTTCTTATACACGTGCAGCCAAAAAGTGCTCGGCATTCTTAGCGAGAATAAATGGAACTCTTGTTTATTAGATGGAATGGATACGACGTTACGGAATCGATTTGGCAAAATCTCAATAGGAGCTCTATCAAAATCAATAGATTTTGTAGACATAATTCGACTCTGCAAATGCGTATATAAATAATGCTGTTCGATTATCTTTCCAGACATATATGCGATACGAACTATATTTTTCCCATCCCAATATAAGCGAGAAGGAACATAGTCCTCAGTCTCATAGTCCATGGTCTGTGGGTTATATTTGACACGAGTAATTTCATCTTTCCCCGTATACACGTTAAAGGAAAGGTCATCTTCGTATACTGACGCTTTAGACTGTCTGAAAATTTCATGAACATTATTGCCACCAAGATCGCACTGGCTTTCATCAAAGCCCCAGATGCGCTCACTGGTAAATACGTTCTTATATAAAACAACTCCATTATGCTCATGCATAAAAATACGATTGTTCTCGTATGTGTTTTTATATAGCGTAAGATGTCCAACAGCAAATATCTTATCGTAGTTCAAATCTAGAATAGGGGTAAGAATATCACTAAGATTACCGAATAACAAGTCACAATCACAATGCCCCCAGTACTCATACCCTTGAATATAATCTTCGAGTATGAGTCCGTATGCCGGTTTGAAGTCACATAATTTATAAGGCTTAGGAACACATGGACTGAACCCAAGCTTTTCAGCTGCAATGTTTTTAAAATCTTTGAAAGACATCGAAACAACTTGAACATTGTCTGGATAATCGTATGCTTTAGTATTATCAGTAACAATAAGGAAATCATAATCCTTGTTTGATCCACATGTTTTCAAAAACAGTGGAAAATAATTACTGAATTCTCCAAAGTAAGGAAGAATCAATACACATCTATTCATACTACTTCAACACTCTCCTTAGAAGAATTATCAGACACCGTCTCTGGCAAAATACTTAACAGTATTACCATTGCAAAAAAATCAGCATTATACGTGATCTCAACAGTAGCCATGCAAATATACGTATAAATAAACACCCGTATAGCATCCAAATATTTCATATTAGCGGTTCCATGAAGCGAATTTTTAAACGCTAGAAATACAGATGCAATTATTAAAACACCGGCGCACCAACCACCAGCAATAAGCCATTCAGCAAGACCGTTTTGCGCATCTGGAATAAAAAGCACCCCTGACAATACTTCATAGCTGACGCCATAGCCATAACCCAAAACCGGTCTCACCTTCAGCATGTGATCAACTACATCAAATATATGCGTTCGTCCAGAGAGCGTTGCGTCGTGAGAAAAAGTTCCTTCGACAATACGTTGTACGACCGCATTATTCATAATCTGCAGAGCAACATACATGAAAAGAAAGCTTAGAAGCATCGCCACCACAGCGGTTAGCGGGCTCCGCACGAAACTAGGGACAACCCTGCATAATGCAAGCCATGCCACCATAAGGCATATGCCGACCACACCTGTCATGCAATCAACCCTTATGCCTACAACAAACGACATCACAACCAAGCAGAACAATAGCACCTGGAACCCCGCATACTTCATCTTCTGTCTTCGCGTTGCCCTGAGAAGGGTTAACGCGATGACAAATATATGGAAATATGCAATATGGAATTTATCCCCAATAATCGCATTCCCATCGCCTGCGACAAACAATAATGCATCGTTGATAAATAGCACACAAACCGCAAGCCAAAAAATTACAGATAGTAGTACATCGATTCTTCCACGTATCTTTGCGTATTTCACAACAAAGAGAAACTCAATCAAACCGCCAAGAAAAACAATAGAGGCAAGCAGTGGATTTCGAGTTTTATAATCGCATCTAGAAAAATATGACGAAAGAATAACCGCGCCACAAAACAATAAAAAAACTAATGAAAATAAATCAAAATGCGATAATTTGGAAGCAAAAAATTTCAAGCAAAGAAACAAAGCAATAATCAATAAACAAAGATATCGCACATAACTATAACTAGGAATATAGTTAGTAAAGTCCACAAATGTCACAAAGAACAGCATGGCATATATAAATATGTCCGAATGGACGGGAACGCTGAAAATATGTTTAACCCCCTTCGTCTCCCGTGCACGACATACTTTCGCTTCAGGAATCATGGTCTTCACCATCACAATTCGCCCTTCAACAGTTTCGCATAAAATGTTGGCTTTCCTTCTCGCTGTTCGGGAAACTCCTGCTTCCAAGTGAGTTTGAACAACGACGTATCCTCACTGAGTTCTTTCCACAAATCGGCGTCATAGGGTTCGCCCAACACTTTATACAAATCGTCGCAACACGGATTATTAGGTTCAATTGCCGCGAAAGCATCAGCGATACTCGAGTCATAACGTTGCGCCATCACAATCATATAGTCAACCAAAAGATAATCAACCAAGAAATCACTAGTACGCCAATATTCCAAGAAAAAGTCTCTAATTGTTGCAAAGATACGTCGATGATCCGCATCACAGGCCAATGAATATCCGGCAAAATATCCTTGCGCTACGGAACAGTGCAGATAATCTGGACGTTTGATAGAGAATAGCGGAACCTTGAACGCCATGTCTTCCAATGATCTCGTGCAATAAAAAGTAGAGTCCAGCCACAAACCGCCATATTTGGCAAGCAATGACAATCTCAGCAAATCTGAAAGATTCGTTCGCGAAATAATACCTTCTCGTTGCTTGCTCTTCACCCAATCAGGAATGGACACATATTGCTCTAGATTGTCCTCGGTAATGACAGTTACTTCATGGCAGCCAGCATTACGCTGAATCGATTCCACACAGCGCTTGACGATTTCAGGCGCGTGCTCCAGCCCCTGCCACCAACACAGCCAGATACGCCCTTCCATTCCAGAAGGAACCGGCTCTAACGAGGCCGTATAATCATAGCTTCGATAAAAATCGCCGTAACGTTTTTCAAAATATTCGAGCATGATATCATGCTTACGTACCAAACGATCACGCACCGCTGGCGGCTCAGTAAACCCGTTATGGTTCATTACCTGAATATCCCATTTGGCATGAAAAGTTTCAAATGCTTTGCTCAGTGAAGTTTCAGATGCGACGGCACTGGTGGCACGAATTTCTTCACCTACACGATGAACAATACGTTTGATGCTGTTATGTCCTGCAGCCATTACTTCCATACCTTCTTTTTCAGCACTCGTCTGATTTCCAATAGGGCCAAAGCGATTCCATAATGGCCGGCAACCAATGCTTCATGGAATAAACGCTGTTGTGACGGCAATACGTTAACTGGATATCCAGCACAATATTCGGTGATTAGCCTGCTCAATCCCAATTGGCGCAAATAGCTGATCTTTTCGCGACGACTTACCTCGCTGCCGGCAATTATTCCCGCATACAGACGGCAATAATCGATGGCAGTGCGTTTGACTCGCTGTAAACATTCATCATGTTGCCATGATTCCTCTTGCGCTAATTGCCATAGTCTGTCGAGAAACGCTTCATATCGTTTCAGTTTCATGGGCGAAAAAGTACGCATAATAGATGGCTGGTTATCCATTCGATAGCAATAATTCGTATCGCCAGTAAAGGTAATGGTTTTTGCCGCCTTGTATGCTGGAAGATTGAAAATCGTATCTTCAGATAGAATTTCTTCAAAACGCAGTCTGTTCGTCCGCAGAAAGTCGTTGCGATAAATAGCTGTCCAAACACGCATGGGAAACGCCTCAACAGTGTTGTCATCTTCGACATGCCCGAACAGCCTGTTGCGTACCGGCATGATTTCATCAGAACCATGCAAAGTAACTCCAGCTAAAGGATGAGGCTTCGTTACACGAACATGGCCTTCCACCACATCACGATGGCCACCCACCACTATGTCAGCATCGCTTTTAGCAGCTGCCGAATAAAGCCTCTCAAACATTTGAGAATCAACCCAGTCATCGGAATCCACAAAACCGACATATTCGCCAGTTGCATGTTCAATGCCAGTATTACGCGCTGGCCCAAGTCCAGCATTCTTTTGATGGAAAGCTTTTACTCGATGCTCACGAGCAGCATACTCGTCAGCAATCTCACCACAACGGTCAGGACTTCCGTCATCAACAAGCAAAATCTCGATATCTTCAAGAGTCTGGGAAAGAAGGCTATCGACGCATTTCTTCAAATAAGGTTCGACGTTATAAATCGGAACGACAACGCTGACTCTAGGATGTTTCACTTAAGTCCTCGATTCATCGAACCACCTTTTAGCAAATCGGCATATATAGCATCATTCAAACGTTCCATATAAATGTCCTGCCTGCACCGATCACTCACGTATTTGCCACAAGCCTGCTGCATGTCTCGATAGTCGATTTCGCTTACATGCGATGCCTTGACAAGGGTCTCCGACAGATCACTCACATTCCCCGACTCGAAAGTGAAGCCGGTCCTGCCCTCTTCCACCAGCTCGGGGATGCCGCCGATGCGGGCACCGATGATCGGCGTCTGAGCGGCCAGAGATTCCAAGCCGGAGTACGGCATGTTCTCCCGCCATTCGGAGCTCAGCACGGTGAATCGGGCATTGCCTACCTCCCGTTGCAGATCCTCGCCGGTTCTATAGCCGAGCAGCCGGATACGGGAAACGGCCTGCGGGCCCGCCGAGGCGACCAATCGTTCGATGGCTTCACGTTCCGGGCCGTCGCCCACGATATGCAAATCCCAGGTATCGGGCAGGAATCCCTTATGACCGGCAGCGGCGTCCGAATTCGCATACCGTTCCAATCCAGCGGCCTGCAGGAACGCCTTCACCAGGGTGAGGATGCCTTTCTCTTGGGACAGGCGTCCGAAGAACAGGACATATGGCCGTTCCCCGGCCTGCGCATCATCGAACTTATGCGTATTCGCCACACGGGCGCCCATCGCCATCTGCGAATCCGTCAGGAAATTCTGCATGGCAATGGTGCGCCCTGCATATCCGCCCTCATCCAGTTTGCTCTTCATGAATTCAGAAGGCGCGATAATCGCATCAATCTTGTCATACGAATGGTGATACTTCAGAAATTCGGCTTCCGCAGAAGCAAGCAGACTCTTGGCACGCGATCCCTTCACACACACATTCTTTGTGGCATGCATGAATCGCCTATCCAGGCAGGCATCACACACTTCTCCCCTACCATTCACCATCGTATAGGCCGGGCACAGCAGAATATAGTCATGCGCCGTATACACCACCGGCACATGATATTTCTTCAAATACGGTGCATCAAGAATCGAGAGCGTCAGCTGGCGATGCACATTGTTCATGTGGATCACATCTGGCTTGAATTCCTCTAGCAAAGCTTCGAACTTGCGTCTCGCTTCAAAAGAGTAAATCAGCGTGGAAGCTTCCTGAACCTTCTTGAAAGCGGAAATATCCCCCACATAATCCTTTTCGGAAACGAAGTATTTACTCCAATAGCTCGGTTCGTTATTCGGGTGCTGCATGGAGAAGAACGCGACATCGTGGCCAAGTGCGCGTAAGCCTTCCGCCAATGCGAAGAAGTAGGTTTCCGCGCCGCCTTTGCGATAGAAATATTTGTTCACTAGGAGAATTCGCATGCTCACTCTCCCCCATACAGGTTCAGTGTTTGATCGGTGACGAAATCCCAGTTATATTTACCAACGATGTAATCTGCGGCATTTGCCTTGTAACGTTGTACAAGATCATCGTTTTCAAGTAATTCCTGAAGTTTTTTCCGCAGGGATTCAACAGAACCATGCTGGAATGTCGCTGCGTGCCCTTCTACCACTTCCGCACATTCCGGAATGTCGGACGTAAGGCAACAGTTACCGTAACTCATGGCTTCCAGCAGACTCATCGGCATGCCCTCCAAGTCGCTTGGGAGCACATAAATGTAAGCATTGCTATAGAGCTCTTTGAGCGCCTGCCCTTGTATGAATCCGGTCAAAATAACACGAGAATCCTGATTAGCCAGCTGCTGAATATGCTGGTAATACTCGTTGGAGTCGGAAGCGCCTCCAGCGATGACAAGCTTTTTGTTCGTATTCAGCTTGCTGAACGCCTCGATAAGGTAATGCACGCCTTTCTCGGGAACAATACGCCCGAGAAACAGTACGTAGTCATTCTTGTGAAGACCATATTTTTCAGTAATTTCCTGCGCCGAAACTGGCTCACCATATTCGATGCCATTGGGAATGAAATGTGTACCGCGACCATATTTTTCTTGAAAATACTGCCGCATGCTTTCGCTGAGCACTATGATTTCATCCGCGCATTTCGCTGCGGTACGTTCTCCGAACTTAAGATATGCGGAGGCGAACTTGCCCCATTTGGCACGCTGCCAGTCAAGACCGTGAATGGTCGCTACCGTGCGAATGCCCGCCCAATGCGCCAGACGCAGCATGACGCAGGGACCTTCGGCATGATAGTGAATCACGTCAGGCCTGGCCGCAATGGCTTTCAGTGTTGCGAAGAATGAGGAGGTCAGCGCCGCCAAACCTTTCGCTTCAAAAGTCGGCACTGGAACAACACGCACGCCGTTGTATACAAAGGGCTTATTTGCGGAATGAACGCTTCCATCAAATTCAGCACCCGCAACATTATGCCCTTTGCGATTGTATGCGATAACCTTATGCCCCTTTGCAGCCATACGCGTAGCTAGTTCATCTACAACGACTTCGATGCCGCCTTCACGCGAAGGAATGCGCTTATGACCTATCATCGCGATATTAACCATCACCGGTCACCCCTTAGTTATTCAGAGTGCCGGAATCGTGCAACAAACGTTATGCAGGGCAGAGGATTGCACAGTCTGACCACTAACCAAACCGACGTAACGGCCGTTATCGGCTCTTTTTCTCATTCAGAAACGTCCGGAAAACCGACTGAATCAGATTTCAAACACAGTTTTTAAGTCACGAGCAAGCAAAGCGTTCATGGAAAACCTGTGAAGAATCCCCCAAAGTAGGTGACGGGGGCTGGGTGTGTCTGAGGGGGATGTAAAAATCGACTCTGGCGGATAATGAACGGGATTGGGCAGTTCCTGCGCGGTTTCACGTTACGCTTGAAAAACCAATTCGGGGTTCATTTGGAGGGAAAGGACGGGATTCGCATGCCGACCACAGGTCGATTGATTGCGAAAAGAGCCGATAACGGCCGTTATGTCGGCTTAGTCCCGGTTCGAGGACGGTAATCCAGTGCCGATTCGCGTAGCCCAGGTCATGGGAAAAATGCTTGGCGGTGGTGTCGAATCCGTAGTGATGAACTACTACCGCCATATCGACCGTAGCAAAGTGCAGTTCGATTTTTTGGTGGATGCCGATTCGACTCGCGTTCCAGAAGAGGAAATCAAAGCGTTGGGCGGCCGCGTTTTTCGCATCCCTCCATACCAGCATCCCCTTCGCTACCGCAAGGAATTGGTCAGGCTTTTCCATGAGGAACACTGGCCGATCGTGCACAGCCACATCAATACGCTCAGCGTATTCCCATTGTCTGCGGCCAAAAAGGCTGGAGTGCCGGTCCGTATCGCCCACTCGCATTCCACGATGGGCAAGGGCGAGTTTGCCAAGAACCTGATGAAGCTTGCACTGCGTCCGCTCTCGAACCTTTACCCTACAGAATGTTTCGCATGCAGTGAATACGCCGGAAAATGGCTGTTCGGCAGAGACGCCGACTTCACAGTGATTCCCAACGCCATCGAACTGGAGAAGTTCCATTTCGACCCAGTCCTTCGCCAGGAAACCCGCAAGGAACTCGGCATAGCCGATGGCATGTTCCTGATTGGCCATGTGGGTCGTTTCATGCCGCAGAAGAATCAGGCTTTCCTTGTCGACGTTCTCGCCGAGCTCCTTCCCCAGAAGCCGGACACGATACTCGCGTTCGTTGGTGACGGTCCAGACAGACCAGACGTACAGCAGCACGCCCAAGAACTCGGCATTGGTGACCACATTCTGTTCTTGGGCCAGCGCACGGACGTCAACCACCTTTACCAGGCGTTCGATGCTTTCTGTCTGCCGAGCCGTTATGAAGGTCTCGGCATGGTCGCCATCGAAGCCCAGGTCGCCGGATGCCCCTGTGTCCTCAGCGATCAGGTTCCGCACGAAGCCGATATTTCCAGAAAAACATCTTTCATAAGCTTGGAAAATAAATCTTCTTGGATTTCAACTGTACTCAACATTTCCTCGCAAACAGCGAATCGGCAGATTGAAACATCAAACACATGTGCTGAAAAATATGACATTTCAGCCAGTGCGAATCGTCTGACCTCTCTGTACGTAAGCAGTGCGGAAAGCGCGAATGGATGGGAGGAAACGCTGTGAATCCTCGCGTTGCTGTAATCACTTCAGGCTATTTGCCAGTACCGAATGTTCTCGGCGGAGCTGTCGAAGCATTGGACATGATGATGGTTCAGGAGAATGAGAAGACTCCGAATTTTGATTTCACTGTTTTTTCTTCTTGGGCACCCGGCGTAGATCAGATCGTGGGTGAAGGTAATTTCAAGTATACTGATTTCTGCTTTATCAAGACGCCATTGCTGGTTCGCGCGGCGGATCGTTGCATTTATTGGGCAGCCAAGCATGTGCTCCACAAAAAGAAGCTCATGAGCTATCGGTATATTGCGCAACGCCTGTGGTATATCAACAAGGTTTCCAAGAAGCTCGCACAGCCCGCAAAGAATGGCGGCCCAGCTTTCGACAAGATAATGATCGAAAACCACGCAACATTGTTCATGACCATGCAGAAGCACGGTAATTCCGAGCGATATGCGGGAAAAGTGTATTACCACCTGCATAACGAAGTTCTTAATGATTTCGGCTGCATTAAAGAGATTTCCAAAGTCAAAAAAGTACTTGGAGTTTCCAAATATATTGTTGGCACGCTTGACACGTATTTAAGAGAGCATGGTGAGCCTGGCCTGCGCGAAGATCAGAAAGCTGTATGGCGTAATGGCGTCGACACAAGCCGGTTTGGTTCGGAGAAGGCTAATAGCAAGGCGATTGAATTTCGAAAGAAATTCAATATAGCCGAGAATGATATTGTTTTCCTGTTTTCCGGGCGTCTTACTCCGGAAAAAGGCGCTGAAGAACTATTGAAAGCGTTTACTGAAGTAGCGCAGAAAGTTCCCAATGCCAAGCTGGTTGTTGCCGGAGCTTTCTTCTTTAATTCGAATATCGTGAGTCCATTTGAACAGAAACTTCGCGATTTAGCTTCAAATCCTGTTGTGAAGGATCGAATCATCTTCACTGGCTTTGTGAATTACGAAGATATGCCAGCTATTTATGCCATGGCCGATATATGCGTATTGCCGTCAATTTGGGACGATCCAGCACCCCTCGCGGTAATCGAAAGCTTGGTTTCTGGTAAGCCGCTCATCACCACTCGTTCCGGAGGCATCCCCGAATACGCCGATGGGCAGTCAGCCATCATCCTTGAGCGTGGCGATCAACTTGTTGACCAGCTTGCTGATACTATGACAAAGATTGCTCGAGACTCCGACGAACGTGATGCCATGGGCGCGCATAAAACAGCATTACGTTCCGAATTCAATAAAGAAACATACATGGCACAATTAGCCATTCGTCTGAGGTGACTACGTGGGTAAGTACAAGAATCTGCTAGTCAATGTCGGCATCTTCGGACTCAGCGCAGTAGCCACCAAACTGATGGCATTCATACTGATGCCGTTGTATACCCTGTACCTATCTACAGAGGAATACGGCATCATGGACATGGCTACCATCATGGTGACCACATTATTCCCTGTACTAACTCTGCTCATCAGCGAGGGCATGCTCCGTTTTACGCTTGATGATAAGTCAAAAGCCGCGTTTTATATTACCGAAACCATGCTGGTCATGTTGGCAAGCTGTGTGCTTTTGGCGATTCTTCTGCCAGTATTTGATTTGCCTATTTTTGGTGGATTAGGTAGATATAAAATTTGGTTCTTGTTGTCCTATGCGGCGTTGTGTTTTCCCTCTGTGATGGGTACTGTCGCTAGGGCTATGGATCAGATGAAACTCATTGCTTACGCCTCAATATTGTCTGCGCTTATTATGGGCGCGCTTGCTTATGCGTTGATTGCCGGAATGAATCTCGGTCTTATGGGGTATTTCTACTCTTATATCGTAGGCAATGGTTCAGCGATCCTGGTATATCTTTTCGCCGGTAAGCAGTATCAGTTTATCGATTTTACAGTATGGCGAAACAACGCGTCTCTTCGTAAGCAGCTTTGGCGCTACTCGCTGCCATTGGCTCCGAATTCATTGTGCAACCAGATTCAGACGACGGTTAGTCGTTTCATTATTACAGGTGTACTGGGTATTTCCGCTTCTGGTTTGTATGCTGCAGCTTCAAAGATTCCTAATTTGCTTAATGTGCTTCAACAGATTGTTCAACAGGCTTGGCAACTTTCCACGTTCCAAGAGTTTAAAAGCTCCGGGCTCAAGCATTTCTATGATGTAATCTGGCGTGTGTACCATGCCCTGATGTCGGTAGGAAGCGCATTAGTAATCACACTCTCTCCGTTCATCGCTAGGGTGCTTATGCAGCGCCAGTTTTACTCGGCATGGCCTCTTATATCCATTCTTGTGCTTGCCTTTTATCTTAGTGCTATCAACAACTTTCTTGGCACAATTTATCAGGCTTATATGCGTACAAAGCCGTTACTTGTGGCTACAGTTGTGGGAGCTGCAGCATGCCTCGCATTTACCGCTATCCTCGTACATGACTGGGGTATTTCAGCTGCTGCATTCGGCGTGTTTGTCGGTAGCTTGGTGATTTTCGTGGTTCGTGTGATTGATGTGCGTCGTCTGATGGCCATCAATATGAGGCCGATTCCTACGGCCATTACCATGACGCTGCTTACTGTCCAGTCCTTGGTAACCTCGAATCAATGTAACCATTATCTATTCTGGTCATCGATTTGTCTGCTGCTTATTACATTCGTGCAATGTTATGAACTTAAGCCTCTTATTACTCTGATATTCACAAGGAGGAAGTACACAGCATGAGTACTAATCCATCTGCCATGCCTGAGAAAACCCGAACTGAAGATCTCCCCCTGATTTCAGTGATTGTTCCTGTGTACAAGGTTGAGCGCTATCTTGACCGTTGTATACAGTCAATTGTCGACCAGACGTATCGAAATTTGGAAATCATTCTGGTCGATGATGGCTCTCCGGACGCTTGCCCTGATATGTGTGATGCTTGGGCGGCAAGAGATTGCAGGATCCGTGTCATTCATCAGGAGAACCGAGGATTAGGTGCCGCTCGAAATAGCGGAATCAGAATCAGCACCGGAGAGCTTATCGGTTTCGTTGATTCTGATGATTGGTTAGAACCGACTATGTATGAAATCCTATATCGTTCTCTCACCAAAGAAAACGCTGATACCTCCATGATCACCGGTGTCTTGGAATATCCTAACGGACGACAAATATATCTTTATCATCCTGATTTACATCTGGTAATGACCACTTCGGAATCCTTTAAATACATTAATCTGCCAGGTTATTCGACAATCTCTGCTTGGAGCAAGCTCATCAAACGTTCCACTCTAGGAAATATTCGTTTCCCGGAAGGGTGCACTGGCGAAGATTGGCAATTCACCTACGATATACTTGCAGCGAGCGTACGAACTACTTTTGATTCAACGCCGCAGTACCATTATCGACAAGTTGCGGGAAGCCTTTCTAACACGAGCACAAATTTCAATTTTGCTGGTTACGAAGCTACCAAAAACATGGTGAAACTGGTACATCAAAAATTCCCCGAACAGCTTCCTTTTGCGTTGTATGGACAAATGAGAAGTATGGTGAGCCTTTATGATCAGGCTCTTGTCACGGGGCATGCTAAAGAACAGCAATGGCGAGATTTCGCAGAAGACACTCGCACTTTCGTCAATCAAAACATGAAAGCTGTTACTGAATCCGTGACGCTCCCTCGTGGGCGTCGCCTGCAGCTCAAACTCATGGCCATCTCTCCAACGCTTTATGGCGTGTTTTTCTTACTTCATAAACGTATTCATCCGGAACGGAGCAAGTGAAAAATGAGCATTAAACAACTTGCGATGCGGTTAGTTTATGGCCACAAGGCTTCATCGGAGCAATACATATCATGGCTCCGAAGCCAGGGAGTACACGTGGGACAGCATGTGCATCTATATACGCCATGGTCCATCAGAATCGATACTCAGAGACCTTGGATGATTGAAATCGGCGATAACGTACATATCACCGCAGATTGCTCTATTTTGCAGCATGACTATAGCTGGGCAGTAATACAACGCCTTACGGGTGAAGTGCTGGGATCATGCGGAACGGTTCGTATTGGCAATAATGTTTTTGTCGGTCAGAAGTCGTTGATTCTCAAAGGAGCTGAGATCGGAGACAACACCATCATCGGAGCTGGCAGCGTGGTGACAGGCCGTTTGGATGGGAACGCTGTATATGCCGGTGCTCCGGCAAAGAAAATCTCTTCCTTGGAAGCGTATATCGACAAACGCCGCAAACTTCAATTAAATGAAGCCGTGTTATTAGTACGTGAGTACGAGCAGACATATGGAAAGCGGCCGCCAAAAAAGCTACTTCGGGAATTCTTCTGGCTGTTTGAGCCTAGGAACACTCAGCTGGATGAGGTATTCCAAAAGGTTTTCCAGCTTGATAACAATACCGAACGTTCACAGCAAGCGTTTGTTCAAAGCGAACCTATGTTTAGCAGCTATGAGGCATTCCTCAAATACGTTGAATCAAATTCTTAACAGCTAGCACAGAGAAAGAGGCTTCTATGAAAGACTCAATTACTTCTTACACCATTACCTGCAGCAGACCAACTAATTATGGCGCTGTTCTGCAAACTTACGGCTTGAACACCGCTCTACGCAAGATGGGTGTGGACGCCAAGGTGCTGGATTACAACCCCAAATACTACTACACGTCTACGCGGCCGCTGCCTATTCGCATGCTTCGCGCCATCGTACGCTTCCCTGATTTGGTCAAGGGGCGCAAAGTGTTCGGCAAATTCCTTGAGGACTACATACCTATGAGCGCCAAAACTTACCGTACGCTTGCCGAGATTGAGGCTGACACCCCCCAATCCGACGTCTATATTTGTGGCAGCGACCAAATTTGGAACTGTAAGAACAAGCTTAATGGTAAAGATGATGCGTTCTTCCTGTCATTTGCGCCTGCGGGCGCTCGCAAAGTAGCGTATGCTGCCAGCATTGCCATGCCTGAAATTCCTGACGATCAGAAGGATCGTTATCGTAGACTGATTTCCGATTTCGATGCCGTGTCTGTGCGCGAACCGTCGTCGGTGCCCATGCTTGAAGATCTCGGCATTAGTAATGTTCAATCCGTCATTGACCCAGTATTTCTGCTTGAGAAGGATGATTGGAACGTAATCGCCGATGCCAGCGATTTCACTCCTACTGAAGATTACGTACTGGTGTATGGCTATAACCGCCAGAAAGATGTATACGCTTATGCACGTCGGCTTGCCAAGAAGCTAGGCGTGAAAGTCTATACCATCGGTACTGCCATCGAAGATTACACACTTGATCAGGACCGTTATTTTTGGAATGCTTCCCCTAACACTTTTGTGAACCTGATTCGCAATGCGAAAGCCGTGGTGACAAATTCATTCCATGGCACTGTGTTCTCTATTGTGTACAACAAACCATTCCACTTCTTTACAGTTAAGCAGACCACAAATTCACGCATGCTCGACCTGCTGGATTCGCTGGCGTTAAAAGACAGACATGTTACCAGTGGCGACCTGCTGAGCAACCACATCGACTATACGCAGCCGAATACTCTACTCGCTTCATTACGTAAACAGTCATTAGCTTATTTACACAGCAGCGTATCGGAACCACTAAATCAGCATTAATCAAGAGTCCAAAGGAATGTCATTATGAATTGGAAGAGCACTGTAGAACAGTGGATGCCAAAACCGCTTATCGCTCCTCTCAAGAATCTGCGTCAAAGCATTCATCTATATCAAGATTCGTGGGCACAAGCCAAGCGGTTTAATCGTAGCTACTCTCGCATTATGCCCCATGAACGAGTAAGAATCGAGACACGAGTGATGTTTCTCAGCCATCAAATTGAAAAGGGTCTGAGCCATCACAATTTTCGCTATGGGTTTGGGAAAAAAGTTTTTAACGAGCTTCCGACCCTGCTTACACGTCTGGAACAAGCAGATCTGAATTTCGCTAATAACACTGTGTACAAAGAAAGTCTTGCTGCGCTTCATGAGTACATGCAGCGTCATCTCGATGCGGAGAAAGATATTTCTTGGCAGCAATCGTTATTCACTACAGATCAGTGGCAACACATTATGAATGCCGAATCAAACGATGGTGGAAGCATTTCTATCCGTAAAAGTGACAAGCTCAATAACAAAGATCTTTCCTTTGCTGCGTTAAGTGAAAATAGACATTCAGTTCGTGAATTTGCTGATGAGCCGGTATCCCTAGACGAACTTAACCAGGCAATTCAGATGGCCATGCGCACTCCATCAGTGTGTAACAGGCAACCCACCAGAGTGCATGTCATTCTCGACAAGGAAGTTATCGCACAGGCATTGCACATTCAAGGTGGTGTTAATGGATATCCAGCCCCTCCCGCATTGCTGATGATTACTTCTGACTTGCGCGCGTTTATGACATCTTATGAGCGCAATGAGGGATATACCGACGGCGGCCTGTTCGGAATGTCACTACTATTATCTTTGGAATCTTTGGGAATTGGAGCTTGTCCGCTCAATACCATGTTTACGGCAACTGCAGAAAAGAAAACCCGCAAACTTTTGCATTTGCCTGATAACGAAGTACCCGTCATGTATATCGAAGTTGGACATTTCTTGGACGAAACACGTACCTGTCGGTCCACTCGATTCCAAGGCTCAGATATTACCTCGGTCTTGCAGTAACCACAGACTGATATTCCCGTTCGCGTACTTGCATCTGCGTGATCAGATAGTCGCATAATCAGCAAGGAGTCTTCCATGGATGCACTCTCTGTTTTCGTCACTACATCATTGCTCAAAGCTGGAGCGCAAGTTGCCGGATTGCCATTGACGCTGAATTTGCTACTTACTGCATATGTAATTCTTCGTCATCCAAACCGAACTTTATTGATGATGAAGAGGTTTCGCGGATTGGCCGTGGCTTACGGAGCTCTGTTTGCGTCTGGTCTGCCATACATGTCTCAAGGGCGGATGTCTTTAGACATGTATGGCAATGGTTTATGAAGCGTTAGTCGTATTTGATCAACTGGCTATGCTGTTTGTTCTATGGGATGAATTTTCTTGAACAAAACCCCTTTTTGTGAATATAAAACATCAAAATAAGGAAAAGAATGTTTATTTATATAACATCTGTTTTCTGCTGCATACTTTTGGTATGTGTTGCAGATAAATTAAATAAAAAAGCAGAGGTTTTACCTTTTGCTATTGTTTTTTTGATTTTATTTACAATATCTGGATTCCGATATGGAGTTGGAACAGATTATTTTTTTACATATGTTCCAACTTATAAACAGATATATAATGGCACACCTCCACCAATGGAGCCAATATTTCTATGGCTTAACAAGCTATGCATTGATTTTGCAGGTAGTTGGTATCAGTCTATATTTATTATTACAAGCTTTATATTCATAGGTTTAATATATATTGTTATATATAATATGCCATGTTCAAAAGTTCTACTGACTGTTTCTTTTTTGTGTGGTGGGTATTTCTTATACTCATTTAATGTGGTTCGCCAGACAATAGCTACCGCACTATTCTGTTGTGCATTATTGTTTGTTGAAAGAAATATGGATGGCAAAAAACGATTACAGAGTCTTTTTGCAGCTTTTTTCTTGGTTGCGATAGCGGTAGGTTTTCATTATTCCGCTCTAATTTATTTTGTTGTTATCACTCTCCTCTATCTAAAGCTTGACAAAAAAATATATTTGTCCCTTTTTTTCGCTTCGGCTGTTCTCGTACCTACTTTCGTTGCAGTTATTGGCATTTTGCTCAAAGGGACAAAGTATGAGAATTATATATCCGGCTACTGGCCAGATCCCAGCAAAGCATTTTCATTATCATCTTTACTATTTGTAGGTTTCTTCTTTGTTTATTTGTTTACGGAATCTAAAGAGGATGATCATTGGTTTAATATTTTTAGAAATTTACATTTCATAGGATCCATAGCTATTATGATTGGCCTGTTTATACCACTAGGTCAGAGAGTTTCTGCATTGTTTTATTTGCTTAATTTTCTTAGCATACCGTACTATATTGAATACTATATTACAGAAAAAAATAAAATGCTTATAAAGATATTATATTTATCTTTTTGTTTTTTCATGTTCCTGCACACATTGGCAGTTAATGGAAATGGTATTTTACCATACCATTTCGCTATATGATAAGTTAATGTGACCGTTGGTTGCGATGCTTTTAGATTGAGAAGCGGGGAGTTTAATTACAGTATGGGATTTTGCCTCAACGAAGTTTTTGAATAATGCTTGGATAATGATGTATTGTGTTTTGTAAAGAAAAGAAAGTAAATGAGGAGATTATACTCTAGGCTGTCTGCACTCGATTCGCTACGAGGCTTCGGCATACTACTAGTTGTTTTGGGACACACATCATGGTCTGCTGGTCTGGTGTCGTGGATTTTTTCATTCCATATGCCATTGTTCTTCATCATTTCAGGAATGCTGTTTCACGAAAGGCAGTTTCTGGATTCATTCAAGAGGAAAGCGATAAGGCTACTCGTGCCATACGTGTTCTTCGGAACGGTGACTCTTGCGTATTGGGCTCTTATCGAGCGACGTCTCAGGGGAGACGAAGGATCTGTTCCGAATGCGCTGGCAAATATTGTTCTCGCTCGCGCAGGTAGCGATAATTACCCGCAGAATGCGGCGCTTTGGTTCCTGCCATGCCTTTTCGTTACGGAGATGCTTTTCCTAGGATTCTTCCTTCTTGTCAATAAAACGGGTTCTGTCGAGACGAAAACCGTAATGGGGGGGGGCTGGCGTAATCGGATTGCCGTCATGGCGCTTGCCCTGGTCAGTTTCCTTTCGATCATCGTCATGTGGTCCCTTGACCTGCCGGTCGATCAGTTCCGACTTCCGTGGGCTTTTGATATCCTGTCCTTCTCCATGCTGTTCTACTGCATCGGTTACTTGCTGAGTGAATTCATTCTCCCTCACGTGCAACAGGCCTCCCAAACGCAGGCGTTGGCACATATTGCGTTTGCTGTTGTCGGCGTTGCTGGGCTTTATCTTCTTTGGCTGTTCGACGGTTGGACCAAGCTGGAGGTCAATCTTAATGGAGCATCTACCAACAATCCGTTCTGGATGCTATGTGCCGCAATGCTTGGTTTCGCATCATCGCTCATGCTTTGCGTTGCTATCGACTGCCGGCTGCTGCAGTTCCTTGGCAGGGCGTCGCTTACCATCATGTGCGTGCATGAACCGGTGAAACGAGTGCTGATTTTTGTTATGGCGAAAATTCTTGGGATGAATACAGATGCATTGCGAGCGAATCTTGTATATGCGATGCTGGTGACTGTTGTCACTGTAGCTATCTGTGTTGCTGTTCATCTCATTATGGACAGGTTCGCTCCCGTGTTGATCGGCAGTTCCCGTCACAATCTGGCTTCGCAAGGCAAGGCAAGGGCATGATGGGAGAACATTTGCGGTTGGCATCATAGTTGCGATGGAACGTCGCTTTGTTGTTGTAATGCCTGTAAGAAGTCGGCATCTCGATTTCGCTTTGCCCGTTAATTGCATTCATCAGCAATGGTGGTGTCAGTGTGACAGATGATTTGCCGCACCGACACCACTAGCAAGCTCAGCTAAGTGCTCACTCTTCCTGCAGATGTTTGATTTGCTTTTCGATTCCGTCCCACACCAGTTCGAACCAGCGGCCACGGTTGCGGTTTACGGTCACTGCAAACAGTCCTTGACGCATGAAGTCAATCAGAGTGCAGACACTAAATAGATCGTCAACAGGATGCCGAGGATTTGCAGAATGGCGAAAGGCTGCTGATAAAGGTTCTCCAGCACGAACAGGTGCTTCCAAAGCAATGTTCTCGTGGCGGGATAATCGGTGATCAGGTAAACCGCGAATGCGGACCGGGCTATGCGGTTGATGATCCGACTGCGGAAGGAAAGCGGGTCGAACAGTAGAAACATGCCGAAGCCCACCATGATGACGGGCAGCTTGAACGATCCGGCGATGAAGATGCCCTTATCGATTCCGAACAACGATAACATAACGGAAGCGCATGTGTACAAGAGGAAGAATCCCAGTCCGGTTCCGGTCATCAGCCAAGTCTGTTTGAGCGTGAACGGCTTCATGTACCACTTGTACGCGGAGATGAGGATGAATAGGTAGATGAAGCCGAACACGCTATCGTTCACTCCAAAAGTTCCGGGAATGAAGCTTGTCAGTCCCCAGATCACCAGCACCGTTATGGCAAGCGCGTAATGCATATGTTCGCCGAACGCGCGTAGCCCCTTGGAAAGGAACGGCAGCAGGGCGAGGAAGGTGGCGTATGCGGTAACATACCACCACATTCCCATAATGGTCGGCGCGACGCTGCGAACGATCGTTTTCATACCGAAGTCAGCACGGTCGAAAACCAGAAAGAATGCCATGAGCGCAAGGCTCCAGAACAGCACTTCACGTTCCAAAATCCATATGCGCTTGAGGTTCGATTTGATGGTCTGTTCCTTGTCGAGGAAGAACCACGCGGAGATGGTGAAGAAGATGATGACGCCCACTTTGTCATCGCCCTGCATGACGAGCTGGAAGAAAATCCTCTCAGGCCCCAGCGGAAGATTCTTAGCATCATAGCCATTGTGAACGACGAAATGATGGGCGAGAATCATGAACATTGCGACGATGCGCAATAGTTCTATGCTGGAATTACGCCCCCATTTGAAATTCGGGTCGGTGGGACGGCCTTATGGGAGGCCGTGGTCTTTGAGCCCATAATCATCTCTCCTTCGTTTTTTCTTCTCTTTCCAACATCCCCCTCATAGGGGATTCTATCCATTCGGAAAGACTGAGTTGCAAAACCGGCCTATAACCCCCCGACAGAACCGCAGGCCGCAGGCGACTTCTGGCGTTCAGACAGCAAAGATGATGCGCCAACAGACTCGAAATGGCCTGCACTTACCGCGCACATGCCCTTACCTGTTCCTCAAGCATTTCCAAAGTATTGACGGAAGCCATGATCCGCTCTTTGCTCATGTTCTCGTAATACGGCTCGGCATGAACCACGCCATTAAGTAATTTCATCGACAGATTCAGCCTGTTAACCAAGTCCGGATCAAGAAACTTGCCGCACAAAGCAATGTTGCCACTGCACTTGTTTTCAATCCCCTCATTGCCATAGTAATGGGCAACCAGCGCTTCCATACCTTTCTCCACTGCGAGACGAAGATGAGTCGCCGCCTCAAGATATTCGCCAGACTCGATTCTCGATACAGCACGAATCCTTTGCTGCCTCATAGACCGGCTCTCGTCGAGATAGAACACCCGCATATGCCCCGCCATGTCCAGCTCAGCCTGGTTAAAAGAGCCGGAAACAGAAACAGATGTGTCGCTGGACTTTTTCAGCTTCGTCGGAGCGTATGCCCCAGAAGGGGCGGAACGGCGAATCAAGAAAGCGTCGTCACGCTCGTCCGCACATGCTGCGCTGACGGGAATCTCATGGCTTCCAGTATTTTCAAGCTCGTCCTGTAGATTGTCGTCGACTTTCTTTCGAACGGTGCTGCATACCAAATCGATAAAAACGATACCGCCAGCAATCAGAAGAATACTTTTCTCGAACCGTAGTGCATTCACATTGATGTTCATTATCGTCGCTCCTTAACTGTTTGAAGTTCCTTATTTTCATGCCGGCATGAAACATACGATACCTAAAATAAACCACCCTTGCAAAAGCATAAAATGCTCTAAGTCAGAAGAAATTAATAGGATATACCCCATGAATGGCATAATACTTGACGCACAAGAGCGATGGAACAAGAACCTTAGAAGTACGCGCAAGAATGAAAAACTCAGCCAAGAGAATCTTGCGGCGCTGATGCGCGAACAAGGGTTTACGACCTGTACTCAGAAGTCGATATCCAGATGGGAGCAGGTGGGGCGGAAACCAGGCTACGTATTCCCTTCGTACGACAAAATGGTCGGACTTGCAAAATGCCTCCAAGTTGACGTCCCCTACCTAACCGGCGACATGGGCGGGCGGACTTATGACGAACAATACATCGCAAACTCCATCGGAACAGATCCCGGCGTTGTAGCACTCATCAAGGAATTGGAACAGTATGCCTCTGAAAAAATAGATTACGAAGATGATGGGGAGCCGGAAAACATCACTCTGTATCACAACGCGGATGAGCTAGCGCTTTTCATTCTGGACTTCGTCGGAAGTGAATTCATTTCCAAATACAGAGACTTCGTCGCCGCATGGATGAACATCACGCCGCAAGACGATACCTCGAAAGCAAAAAGCGAAGAAGCACGCTACAGGAAGGATCTCAAGGTGGTGAAATTCGAGCTCGTGGATTCCTTCCAGGCAGCGTTGTGCCGGCAATATCCCGATCCGGATTCCGACGCATTTCTCACCGAAAAAGGCCTGGAATGCAAACGCAACGAGGATTTGCAACGCCAGCAACACAAGGAGAGATTACAAAAGAAAATATGGAAGAAATTGCTTGAGCAAGGAGGGACCGATTCCAACCAAGACAAGATGAGGCAAATCTCTTCAGCGTTGCAGCTACTTGTAGATGCCTCGGCAAAAGTATCGAACTATCGAGAGGAACGGATCGAAGCACTCAGACTTCGCATCGCAGCACGCGCTCGAGCTGCTCAAGGTCTTTCCTGATAGATAGAACCCGTTTAAGGGGATTTTGTGGAGACGTCGTAGGAAAGACGACCATGAGTTCACGAACCAAAGCCTCCCACAAGGCCGGCAAGCCAACCACCGGCAAGCCAACCACCGGCAAGCCAACCAGGATTCAACATGGGAAAGGGCACGAACTTCCAGTTCTTCATTTTTGATGATTGGAAGATTCCGTCCATGCTTATCGGATTCGGGCTTTTTGAACTGTTCGCACACAAGGAATTCCACAACCGTTGCGTTAACTGTTTGGCCGGATCCGCCTTCGGTGTCTATCTGATTCACTACCATCCGGCGGCCAAGGCTCTTTTGGATGGATTGGCTTTCACTCGACAAGCTGTACCTGTCCGCGCATCCGCTCGTGGCCATGACACTATGCGTGCTGGCCATCTTCGCCTGCTGCCTGGCATTGGACCTCGTACGCCAAGGCCTGTTCGCTGTGACCGTCGACCGCAACCGCGGCCGCTGGTTCGAACCGGTCTGGAACAAAGCCACGGAACGCTTATGCATGCGAACTCCAAGCAAAGCGCAAAGGTCGTCTTTCTAAAAAGAAGGACGACCTTTGCGAACTGGACATCGCCCAGCTTTATCACAGGTGAATATTCCACACAAAAAGCCTATTTTCAACTTCGACGTGTTTGAGCCTCATCCCGACCCATCGAACTGAAGAAATTCAGATTCGATGACCGAAGCGCTGTTTCGCGTCTGCACAAGTCGCGTTTGGCGTCTGCACAACTCAGTTTTTACTGCGATAGAAAGAGCTGTGCAGACACGATTTTTTGGAAATCACCTTTATTTAGGGTGATTTACCGTCCTTCCACACCCCTATCCCGTATTTTTGAGCCTTTCCTGTCTGCACAAGTCGGATTTCCCGTCTGCACAACCCAAGAAAAGGGCAGGAAATACTAGTTGTGCAGACGCGACGACTGCAGATGGACCGTTGCGTATGCGCAGATTGCGGAAGCGATCACCAGCAGCAGCGAGATGATGGCGAGCGCCTGCACTGCGGATCCGGAGCGAGGCATTTCCGGCTTCCCCGGCTTTTCTGGATCACCGGGTTTGCCAGGTTCTTCTGGTTTTTCTGGCTCGGCGACGGCTTTGATGGTTACCGCCACTTGTGTGCTTATGCCATCATGGTCGGAGGTGCGCAACTGTGGGCCCGCTCCCCCACTCGAGTTTGTATCTATAACATCATCCGCACCATTGCGCACGGCGGTGATGGTGATGTTCTGGCTCACGGCTTCGAAGGCTTTCCTCTTCTCAACCGCCTGCATTGCGCGATCGATCTGATCGTTCAACGCCTGCAACTGGTCACTATCCACCACAAGAAGATAGTCGGCGATGCCGTTCAGTTGTGTTTCCGTCAGCTTTAGTAGGTCATCGGCGCTCAACCGTTGAAGGCCGCTCGCCGGATTCAATTCAACCAAAGTCTGCTTGCTGGAGATCGCCAGATCGCCGACATGGAACATTCCGTCACCCATACCATCACCGCTAGTGCCGCCTGGAATCAGCCCAAGCGAGTCAGCCAAGTATGGCGCAAGATTCGACAAGTCGGAGAACGAGCCGCTCAACAAGGCGAGCGTGTTCAGTCCAGCTGGAATCATGCCCCGGTATTCGCCACCGCGAACAGTCACATAACCAAGGTTTTTAGCGTCATCCAGTAAGTTGAATAGCATCGGCGCGGTGAACGTTCCGCCCGAAAAACTGCCTTGCGCGGAAGTCTCATTCGTTTCGGCAAACCGCATCAACGTTGCATCCGAAGTGAACATGCCACTTTCCACGCGCAATGCGCCACGGCAATCGACTGCAGGCTGTGTTCCGCCCGCAACCGTTCCCGGGCCGACAATGGTGAGCTGCATGTTCGCAGGCACAGTGATCGTAGCAAACCCAGCAGCTCCACCGGATTCAGTGGCTTGCAGCCTATGCCCGTTCAGGTCAAACGTTACGTTTCGTACGCCTTTCGGTGGCGTAATCGTAACGCTTTCCGTCACGTCGGCTAGCAATGTGACCGTCGCGTTCTTCATCGACGTATGGCCGATCGCCTCCTGTACGCTCGCGTAGGTTGCGTTGCCCACTTGCGCGACCGCCTGAGATTCGGCGGCATCGGCAACTGCATCTGCAGAGAACAGCAGCGTTCCAAACAGCGACGCGATCGCGAAAACAGCGGTCAGCACCACCGAAACCAAATACTTACCTTGCGTTCGCGGGCACACATTCACCCGCTTCTCATGACTACGCATGATTATTTCCTTTTATAGGTTCTGTTGCATATTTCAATCCGCACCGAAGTGCGTGGGACCACCCTCAGCTGTGAGGGATAACGTTACAGAAATCATGGCGCCACGTTGCATTAATTATCTCACAATGCGCAAAGGAAAGCAAATTACCTATTTTGAAAATCCAAATCTCATATGAGATATATCAAAAGACAATCTTTAGTTATAGTGGACCTCATCACATAAGTTAAAACTGTTTCACATGAGTATCACAATATTCCTCACACGAATAAACGTATTCCAATAACTGCAAAAATACACATATGACGAATAATTGTTTCCCATCAAGAAACAAGCGAGCCCACAATCAAACAAGCGAGGTCGCAACCACACAAAAACACATTTCCCATCTGCACCACGTGGGAAAGCAAAAGAGCGCTCCGGGAGGGAGCGCTCTGATTTGCACGACGATTCGTGCGAAAAGTACTGCGGAATTTAGTAAGATCCGGTGCCGCGGAAGACCACGAGCACGGTTTTTGCGAGAATCGCAAGATCGCCTGCAATAGACCAATTTTCGATATAGGAAACGTCCAAATATTCGCTCTGCTCCTGCGAAAGATCCGAACGGCCGGAAACTTGCCACGGACCGGTAATACCAGGCTTAACCAGCAGTCGCGTGGAATAAAGGGAACCATAGCGGGCAACCTCTTCCGGCAAAGCCGGGCGAGGACCAACCAAAGACATGTCGCCCTTCAAAACGTTGAAGAACTGGGGGAATTCATCCAACGAAGTCTTACGAATAAAACGACCGACCTTCGTAATTCTCGGATCATCCTTCATTTTGAAGATGAAACGATCGGTCTGTCCATTTTCTTCGGCAAGTTTCTTCTTCAATTCTTCCGCATTGGTAACCATGGAACGGAATTTATACATGGTAAACGGCTTGCCATGCAAACCGATACGCTGCTGCGAGAAGAAAATCGGACCACCGTCATCAAGCTTGATGGCGATCGCCGTACCCAACATCAGCGGCGAGGAAATCAGCAGCGCGAAAGCCGAACCAACGATATCCAGCAGGCGTTTAATCACGTACGTCGTATTCGTATACTGCGGCAAACTTGCCAGCAATACCGGCTGTTCGGCCGTATTACGCAAGTACAGGCGGTGGCCGCTCACGTCAGCCAAGGAAACAGCCAACGCAAGCTCCATGCCAAGCGACTCGACCGCAAGCGAAATGCCATGCAGCATTTCGGAATCACGGGACAGCACGTCGGCAACATACACTTCCTGCGCACCCAAGCTTTCGCACGTACGCGGGAAAGCGGCATTGAACGGAATCACCTTCAGCTTGTCGGCACCTTCAATGGAAGGATCAGGCTCGAACGACGTGACCACATAAGCGTCTTTCTCATTGTCGTCAGCTTCGATCGGGCACACGGCAATCGGCGAATACCCCCAATTGGAGTAGTCCCGCATGGTGCGCAACGCACAATTGATACCGTCGGAAGAACCAATCACCACGGTCTTATACTTACAGGCGCCCTTCTGACGGCTGCGATGCTGCCACTGACGCATCTGCCAACGGGCGATGACTTCTAGGAAGAATGCAATGATCGGGGCGACGATAAGCGCGGTTCTCGGCAAGGAAAGATTGAAAATAAAAGCAAGCGAGCAGTAAGTGATGATGGTGAGCAGCGACGCGTTGATGATTTTCGCATACAGCTCGTAGCCTTCCGCCATCACATGACGATGATACGTTCCAGCAAAAGTGAGGCTCAACACCCAGATGAGGCTGAAGCAGATGAGGAACAGCCAGAACGGCATGGCCCCATTGATGGCATTATATGCGGCATCGTTGGCCCAAAGACTGATGGATAGCGAAATCAGCATGACCGCAAGATCGACCATCACCAAGCAGACGACAAAAGAATAACGCCATGCGGGCACAACCTGATTCCACCTGCCCTTGCGCTTTCCATCTTCACCAACGGAAAATGGCGTGTTCGAAAACATCATCGGCTCAAACTGAGGGCTGTTGTCTTGAGACTGATGTCGCTCCTGCTTCTGATCCTGGTGACGAGAGTTAGAAGAGACGATATGGATTTCCTGGGTTCTCACTACTTGATCCGAACCCTGCTCAGAGCTGCGGAAACCGCTTTGCATGACTCCTCCCTCTACTAACTACCCTCACCCGAAAAGAAGGGGGCTTCCCTCCATGAAGAGATAGTATCATAAGCCCTGTTAACAGAGTAGATCTCCAACTCGCTTTTGCGGTTAAATGACTATTGGAAACTTGCTTTTGACGCGATACCGCGAAACGCGCGGCAAGAACGGATGAAAAGTTGACGTCCGTTCCGTGAACGTGAGGCTACATGCGCATATACCCACATATTCCCCCATACTCCCCTGTTGCAAGATGGCTTGTCTAGAGCCGCTTGCTTAGCTGCTTAGGTTACCTACGGAACTGTCTAGCGGCCTTCAATCAGCGGGGTCTGGCGGAGGGTGAGCGGCTCACCCGTATCCGGAGCGGACTGCACATGTACGGTGATCTCATAGGATTCGCCGGGCTGCAACGTCACATTGCCCACGCCCACGGTCAGGCCATTATGCAAAGTCACACCCTTGTAATCGTCGGCATTCTGGAATTCCCAATCCACCAAACGACCGTTCGCAGGCGCGTAAATGAACAATGCCGTCTTGATCTGGCCTTTCGGAACGATATTTCCGGCACCGGTCACATAGTCAGCTTCGGAAGCCGCTTCTTCCGCCGTCATGGTGTTCTGCAACTTGATATGCACCGTATACTGGTTCGCGCCGTTTCGCGCGACCTTCTGGAATTCAGTGGTCACTTCGCGATGCAAATACCAGTCCATTTTCGACTCGGTTTCGTCGGAAATATACACGCCGACCTGCGGTTTCGCACCTTCCGTAATCAATTTGCCGGAAATAGTGGAATCGGCAATCAGATCCTGCTCATCCTCATGCGCACTCCACACCATCACATGCCCCTGCTCAACAGACGTGGAAAGCGCCTTGACATACGATTTGAAATCGCCCGCATTCTGCGTGATATGGTCGAACGCGGCCTGCGCGGCAACAGCGAAATACTCGTCCGTCTCCTGCGGAGCCATGCGCGCATACACGTCATGCAGCAACGTTTGGGCGGTATTAGTGCCATCCAACGTCGAACCGTCAGGCATGACAACGCCACCGGTCACCGCCAGCATGTTCTGCAGGAACAGCGGATCAATGGCGATCACACCATCAACCGCAACGCCATACTGGCGATTCCACATGGTGCTCACAATCTCGCCGGTGCGCGGAAAATCAGGCGTGAAATTCACGTCGCGAATATCCTTGCCAAGCTTGTCGGTAAACAGCAAACGTTCCTCGGCGGTCAAATCCACAACCGGCTCATCGGCATTCTGAATTTCCGAATCGGAAACGAACGGCTGCAAGCTCACGTGACCATCCTGCACCGTGACCAGGCCGAGCGATCCCGTAAGACCGCCGGACGGACGCGCCTCCGCATTCGTTTGCGCAAGGATCAGATAATTGCGCGGAGCATCATTCGCATGGCTTTCCGTGCCCAACATGCTGGGCAGCACCTGCACGATGGAATTCAAGGAATGCACCATGCTGTCAAGTTTTTCGCAATACGTTTCCGCGGTTTTCAGGGCGTCCGCGACCTGCGCGATATGCGGGGTTTTCACGGTTTTCACTTCCCGCGTGGCCTTGTCGATCGTATCGTCCGCGATTTGGAGCGGCTGCTGAGACGCTTCCAATCCGGAAATTTCGATCGTGCCGTTTTCCACGTGAATACTGTTCAGATCAACATTTTCGGCGACTTTCACCAGTTGCGGCAACGCCTGCGACGAAATATTCTCCATGGCGGCCACCGTGGTGCGTACGGCGGAAATGTCATTGCCCACATACGGCACGACCGACGCCACCTGCCACAGCGGCGAAGAGGTTTGCTTGTAGGCCTTGCGTACGTGATCGGAGAACGCGGTTGTCTGCTTCTCAAGCTTGGACGTGTCCGCTTCGGAGATGGTCTGCTGCAAGCCTTGAGCACTCGACACCGCCTGCTGCAGCTCGTTTTTCACGTGCAGCGCAGACCATACGAATGCGCCGGCGAAAACGGCGAGGGCTGCGACTATCACGAGTACGCCGATTAGGATCTTGCGACGGCGACGTTTGCGCTTGATTTGGCGAATATGCTCGGCGCTCATACGGCGGCGCACGCGGCGGGAATGCGGGGCGCTGGAAGTGGAATCTTCTGGACTGGCGGTTGCGTCGGAGGTTGAATCGGCATTAGACTGCGGCTCCTCCTGACGGCCTTGCTCAGGCTGGACGCCGAATTCTTCAGGCTGATCAGACGCGCCGTTCATATTCCGTTTCGCTCCCTAATTGTTTGCAAGCACTTCGGATTCCCCAGTGTAATAGTAGGGGGAGTCGATGAAACCTACGGAGCAATAACGGGGTTACTGAAGTTCCAACGTCGCCAATAATGCCTTGTGGTCGGAACCTTGAATCCGCTTGGTTTCCAAATTTCTGGCGTACACACCCTTGTCGTAGATGATATGGTCGATTTCAGCGATAGGGGATACCGAAGGATACGTCATATGCAATCCCTCGCCGGCACTCTCCCCCGCATCCGTAAAGCGATCGCCCAACAAATATCTGAAGCTTGCATGATCCCACGTGGAATTAAAATCCCCCATCAGCACATACGATTCCCCATTATCGTAATGCTGTAATTGCGCTATGGAATCCAAACTTTTATTCCATAATCCCTGATTGCTTGGTCGTGGAGAAAACGGATGAACCGACCCAAATCGTACTTTTCTGCCATTGAAATCAACTGTCGCGGCAGGAATACTACTGGATTCAATAGGAATGAGATCCTGCGTTGTTTCCTGCAGAGGATGCGCACTGTACAGTACGTTCACACCGCCATTGTCGTGCCAAGTGAGTTGCGCGGAAACGGAATACGGAAGATAATCCTCAATTCCAGCATCATGCAACCGATCTAATAATCCTGATGAAACTTCCTGCATTGCAAGAATTTCAACATGCTCGCTTTGGATTGTTTGCACGATTTGCTGCGCATCGGCACAACCTTGCTTCGTATTGAACGTCATGACACGCACTGTTGCAGAAGGTTGTATGGCACGATCATTGGTCGGAACGACATACCCCCAATGCCAAATAATCTGGATGATCACGCACAATACGCTTAACGCGACTAAAAGTTTTCGTTTGCCGACAGTGCGAAAAACTGTTGCAATAATTGCGATAATCACGGAAAGCAAGCCCAGCCAAGGCATGAGTGCGACAATCAAAGGCACGTACCGTTTGCCATCGAGACTGTTCGGCAGCATGCGCAGAAGCATCGCGAACACGATGACGGCGGATGCGAACCACAGCAACGCCGTAAGCAGTGAAGCGCGCGTTTCACTTCGTTGGACATCGCCAAGTCGAGTCATGCGCACTCCTCTCCCATTCCATCTTCCCGTTTCACTTCCTATTCCGCGCAATCCGCAATCGTATGCAATCACATGTTGCAACCGATAGTCTTACGCATCGTTTTTCACAACATCTCTCACAACATCTCTTCTCGTGAACGCTACCCGCGTTCATCCCCGCATATGTTTCCCGCGCGCATTGAGGGTGACGCTTTCACAAAAGTGCCACTATATGGACACTTTCCGGCATTTGGAATCGTTCTGATACGTTCATCCGATAATCTATAGGTTACAAAACGGCGCTTAGCAAAAAGAGGCAATCATGAGCGAAGAAGCAATGCGAGAAGAAGTGGCGCAAGCTGTGGAAGTGGCCGCAAACAAGGCCGCCGAAGAGGAAATCAGCAAGCTGGCCGAATTCGAAAGCGCCATCGACGAAACGCTCGCCTCCGGATATTTGGACGACACGCTCACCGTCACCGACGCAGACGGCGTGGCGCAAGTGCTGCCAGTGCTCGATTCCGAGCCGATCTCACACTTGGTGGAAGGCTTGGAAGCCGTAGGCGGGAGCGCCAATGTGTTCGTGCACACCAGCGCAGGCGTGGTGGCCCTCAGCGTAGTGGAATACAAGCCCAACGAAGAGGAGTAGCCGTCGCAGCATGCACGGTCAGGCGGCACGCCTACGGTTGAGGGCGCGTTGCACGGTTTCATGCGTGGAACCGGCACCCTGGCCGCGCACGCCGAAGAACACCATCAGCACCATCACGAAGCAGATTGCCGCACTGATACGAAGCGCCCACTGAATGCCGAACACGTTGGCAGCCGCATACACGGCTTTTGTGCCACCAAGCGCAGTCCAACGAAGAGACGTGAACGTCTCCATCAAAATCACCAACACCGGAGCGCCAATCGCGCCCGCAATCTGACGAACCGTATTCGTCACCGCGGATCCGGCGCTCACCTCTTCCGGTTCCAAACAATTCAGTGACCATGTGGTGATCGGCATCAACACGAAACCCATGCCGATCTGGCGCACAAACTGCCAAATCGACACCCACCAAATCCACGAAGTCATGGAAATCAAACTCATCATGACCGTGCCGAAACACAAGGTAATCGTGCCGATCAACGCCACCGGGCGTGCTCCGAAACGGTCAAGCACCTTACCACCGAAAAACTGCGAAATGCACTGGCCCAAAGCACCCGGAAGCATCACCAGGCCGCTAATCGCAGCAGAATAGCCACGGCAATCCTGAATGTACAGGGGCATGATCACCATAATCGAACTGAACGCGAAGAACGAGAGCGCGGCCGTGATCGTGCCAACAGTAAAACTACGATTCTTCAACACGCTCAAATTCAACAGTGGCGGCTGCGCTTCAGGATTTTCAATCTGCCTGCGCGCGCCATGAATCTGGCGGAGCACAAACCAAATAATTCCCACAACGCCAATCACCATTGGCAGCCAAACCATAGGATTTGCAAACGAATACGATTCAATATTCGTAAAGCCGAACATTAGCCCGCCGAAACCGAAAATAGACAGTCCAACGGAAAAAAAGTCAGCCTTCGCGGTTTTATCGTTCTCACCGAAATTATGCAATCCAAAATAGGCAAGAAGCAGCGAAATCACGCCGATAATGGTCAACGTGAGGAAAATTGAACGCCAACCGTTCAAGTCCGTCTGCACACCGCCAAGCGTCGGGCCGATCGCCGGAGCCACGCTCATCGCCATGCCAACCGTACCCATTGCGAAACCACGGCGAGACAGCGGATAAATCGAAAACACCGTGATCTGCAACACCGGCCACATCACACCCGTGCCAACCGCCTCAAGCAAACGCCCGATCAGCACCATCAAAAAAGTTGGACCAAGCCAAGCGAACAGTGAACCGATCGTGAACACAACCATGGAAACAAGCACGATTTCGCGCGTCGAAAAACGTCTCGTAAGGTATGCCGTAAGCGGCACCATCACGCCCATGACCAGCTGGAAAATCGACGTCAGCCACTGACCGGTCGTAACGGAAATACCAAAATCACTGACGATCGTCGGCAACGCGGCGCTCAACTGCAATTGCGTGAAATTACCGACGAACGTAATAAATGTAAGAATCGCAATGGAAATAAACGCCGTGCGCGTTAAATGACCGTCCTGATACGATTCCTCTCGAGTAAGCGCTCGGGACATGCTCCGCTTCGCTGACATCAATCACCTTCTCCACATTCAAACGCACAAACTATATGATAGCCCGTATGACAGAGGCATGGATATTCGCCTGCGGATTCCTGTTTTTGTCATTTGGGCCCGACCCCCGGAAAGTAGACACCGTGGGGTGAACAAAAGTAGGTGTAAGCCTATCAGACCTTAAGCGGCTTGGGACTCGAACTCATCGGGAGTTTGGTACCCGCACCAAGTGTGCCGACGGCACGTGTTGTAGCGCACGCACCACCGGAAGACGTCTCTGCGGCAGATCAGTTGATTGGCGAAGGTCTTCGCATCTTTGAGGACCTCCCGCTTTAAAGCTGCGTTGAACGACTCGGCGAGCGAATTATCCGCGCTGGTTCCCACCGCGCCCATCGACTGGGCAACGCCCAAGCGCTTGCATGTTGCCTGGAACTGCGACGAGGTATACACGCTTCCATGATCCGAGTGGAAAATCGCACCATCAAGACCTCCTCGCAGGTGGGAAGCGTTTTCGAGGGCCTCTTCTACCAGTTCGGTACGCATGTGATTTGCGATAGCAAAGCCGACAAGCTTGCGAGAAAAGCAATCAATCACTGTTGCTAAGTACATGTTCGCCCCGTCTGCGATCGGCAGATACGTAATATCGCCAACCAACACACGATTGGCAGCACAGGCTGTGAAATCACGGTTCACCAAGTCTGCGAACACGCGCCGGCCTTTGTCACGCGCAGTGGTCTTGACCCTGCGCTTCTTTTGAAATCCGAACAGGTTCTGGGCCCGCATCAAACGAGCCACTCTCTTGCGATTGATGCGCTTAGCCGGAGGTGTAGTGCCGTTGTCGCGCTTGCGGTCGTTGAGTTCAGCAGTGATGCGACGAGCGCCCCAGACGCCGTTTTCAGCGTCGAAAATTGCCTGGATCTCCGCGGCCACCACAGCGTCATCTACAAGGCGCGCACGGCGCCGTGGAGCCGAGTTCTTCCACTTGTAATACGAAGACCGATTTAGCCCCAGGACTGTGCACATCCGCTTGACCGAGTAGTCGGCGAGATTGTCGTCAACGAACTGGAAGCGGATCACCAGGTCGTCTCTTCCGCAAAATACTTCGCGGCCTTACGCAGAATATCGCGCTCTTCACGAAGCCTTTTGTTTTCGCGTTCTAGCTGGCGGATTCTTTCCGCATCAGCAAGCTTTTCTACGGGTGACGCTGCATCTTCATCCTTGGCGACGTTAGTGCCGAATTGCTTGTACCAGCATCCCAAAGTCGAGCGATTGATTCCGAGTTCTTCTGCGACCTTGCGCATTGAGGTATCCGGGTTCGACTCGAACATCGCGACGGCGTCGCGCTTGAACTGTTCCGTGTAAACCTTGCGGGGCATGGTGGTAGATTACCTTCCTTCCCAACCACACTGGCTGGAATCAGAGGTGTCTACCTAACGGGGGTCAGGTCCAAGGCGGGAACGTTTCCGGATGGAAACAAGCCATCAACCAAATGGCCGTCGCCTACCCGGACCGCTTCGACAAATACCTATAAACCAAACCCCACACAAACAACTTGACCCGCTCGGATATATCGGATATAATAGCCCCATGTTGATTTCAGGTACCGCTTTCCTGCGGTTGCGCACCAACCGCTAAGGCGGTTTCCTACCCGTAGGTTAAAAACCACTCCGGTCCTTTAGCCGGGCGGCCATTTGCCATGCCCGGCTCCTTTCAACTCCAAGGAGCACACCTGATGTCTGCATACGGACACGGCCGTCACGAACATGGCCAAAATTTTCTCACCGACCACAAGTTCATCAACTCCATCATCGATCTTGTAAAACAAACCTCCGGCCCCATCATTGAGATAGGACCAGGAAGCGGTGCCCTCACTCACCCGATGGCCCACTTGGGGAGGGCGATAACGGCAGTTGAAGTGGACGCAAAACTAGCTGCCAAACTCACACAAGAAATCTCCTCGGCGACGGTCGAAGTGGTCCATGATGATTTCCTTAACTTCCGGTTACCCGCCACTCCCTGCGTCATTGTGGGAAACATTCCCTTTCACCTCACCACTGCCATTCTTCGAAAGTTGCTGCATGCGCCGGCATGGACTGACGCTGTACTCCTCATGCAGTGGGAAGTCGCTCGCCGCCGGGCCGGAGTAGGCGCAAGCACGATGATGACGGCTCAGTGGTCCCCATGGTTCACATTTCACCTTGGTTCCCGGGTACCGAGGTCTGCTTTCCGGCCACAGCCAAACGTTGACGGGGGGATCTTAGTGATCCGCCGGGTGGATGACCCGAAGATTCCGATAAAGCAGCGCAAAGCCTTTCAAGCGATGGTGCACACCGTTTTCACCGCCCGGGGCCGCGGGATAGGGGAAATTCTCCGAAGGGCAGGGATGTTTTCATCACGTTCAGAAACACAATCATGGTTGCGCTCGCGAGGAATCGACCCCGCGACCCTACCTCCCAGATTGTGCACCAGCGACTGGATCGATCTCTTCCAGGTGACTGGTTCCTCTTCACCGCACCATCGACCCATTTCACCATCGGGAAGTAGTCAACGACCTCCTCAACGGAAAAACCGAATCCGGCGGCGTTAATCCCCCACCAAAACCGAAATCCACCAGTAGTACTAAAAAGTGAGCGAAGTCTGGCCGTAGACGTATCGATCACGGACAGCTCGCGGGGTTCGTTGTACTCGTTGAGGAAAATCATGTTCGCGACCATGGACCACATCCCAAAACATGGGCGCGGCATGTTCGAACAAGCGTTGGGTTAATTGTTGGTGAGTTTCGCGTAATCGGCAAACAGCAGCTTCTGGCACTGACGCTCCGAAGTGAGCTTGCGCGCCGCCCCCATTGCTTTATCCACTTCCCGATCGAGCGCGTCATGCGCCTTCACCAGTTCTGGTGCCATGGCCAGCGGGTTGTAGTGCTCGGCAAGAGATCGCTCCGGGTGCAGCGCGCGAACGTCGAGGAACTTTCTGCCCAGCCTTGATGATGCGCTTCTGAGTAGCTTCATCGAGTTCTGGGACGGGGAAGGTGTTCCACATCAGGATGCTGGAGAAACGATAATCCGATTTGATTCTTCCGCCTAGAGTTCTTTGCCAAATGATGAACATCGATGAAGAAATGAAGCCGAATTGTCGCCCGTCTGGGGTCAGATACCAGCATGTTGGCATCGCCGCGGATTACTGAGGGAGAGTTGGTTTGAGCAGTCCAGTATTTGCGGGTTTCACTAACGTGGCGAGGAGTAACTACATAATCTGTGGCAGGTTGGCGTATCTCGCCGAACAAGTCTGAAGTGCCCCAGGTTTTGTTCCGTTTGATGAAACCCGTTTTTGAAACAACGCACAGAGCACAACCCACGCCGATGCCAAGGCTTCCGCAACATCGACTACCCCATCAAACCCACGACAGTGGGATTCACACCCTCAATCGGGCCCGACCCCCGGAAAGTAGACACCGTGGGGTGAACAAAAGTAGGTGTAAGCCTATCAGACCTTAAGCGGCTTGGGACTCGAACTCATCGGGAGTTTGGTACCCGCACCAAGTGTGCCGACGGCACGTGTTGTAGCGCACGCACCACCGGAAGACGTCTCTGCGGCAGATCAGTTGATTGGCGAAGGTCTTCGCATCTTTGAGGACCTCCCGCTTTAAAGCTGCGTTGAACGACTCGGCGAGCGAATTATCCGCGCTGGTTCCCACCGCGCCCATCGACTGGGCAACGCCCAAGCGCTTGCATGTTGCCTGGAACTGCGACGAGGTATACACGCTTCCATGATCCGAGTGGAAAATCGCACCATCAAGACCTCCTCGCAGGTGGGAAGCGTTTTCGAGGGCCTCTTCTACCAGTTCGGTACGCATGTGATTTGCGATAGCAAAGCCGACAAGCTTGCGAGAAAAGCAATCAATCACTGTTGCTAAGTACATGTTCGCCCCGTCTGCGATCGGCAGATACGTAATATCGCCAACCAACACACGATTGGCAGCACAGGCTGTGAAATCACGGTTCACCAAGTCTGCGAACACGCGCCGGCCTTTGTCACGCGCAGTGGTCTTGACCCTGCGCTTCTTTTGAAATCCGAACAGGTTCTGGGCCCGCATCAAACGAGCCACTCTCTTGCGATTGATGCGCTTAGCCGGAGGTGTAGTGCCGTTGTCGCGCTTGCGGTCGTTGAGTTCAGCAGTGATGCGACGAGCGCCCCAGACGCCGTTTTCAGCGTCGAAAATTGCCTGGATCTCCGCGGCCACCACAGCGTCATCTACAAGGCGCGCACGGCGCCGTGGAGCCGAGTTCTTCCACTTGTAATACGAAGACCGATTTAGCCCCAGGACTGTGCACATCCGCTTGACCGAGTAGTCGGCGAGATTGTCGTCAACGAACTGGAAGCGGATCACCAGGTCGTCTCTTCCGCAAAATACTTCGCGGCCTTACGCAGAATATCGCGCTCTTCACGAAGCCTTTTGTTTTCGCGTTCTAGCTGGCGGATTCTTTCCGCATCAGCAAGCTTTTCTACGGGTGACGCTGCATCTTCATCCTTGGCGACGTTAGTGCCGAATTGCTTGTACCAGCATCCCAAAGTCGAGCGATTGATTCCGAGTTCTTCTGCGACCTTGCGCATTGAGGTATCCGGGTTCGACTCGAACATCGCGACGGCGTCGCGCTTGAACTGTTCCGTGTAAACCTTGCGGGGCATGGTGGTAGATTACCTTCCTTCCCAACCACACTGGCTGGAATCAGAGGTGTCTACCTAACGGGGGTCAGGTCCTTTCGGGGTAACGCTCCCCTATTTAGAGGTATCATGGCACACGAAAGAGGTAGGCAAGTTTTCGACGCAGGCAGCGTCGAGGGGGGGGGTGGAGGATAATGACAGTCAGGGCCATGTTCCACATCTGCATGGAGTTGTGGGGTATTTTCATATGCCTGATTTGCGCATGCGGAATTTTCATTGCAACCCCACACAAAACCAGACGAACTCGCATCAAAATACTCATGCAGATCGCCTGCATGCTTCTTCTTGGAACCGACGCGCTCAGCTGGTATTTTCGCGTAGATGCAGACGAAACCGCATACTATATGGTTCGCATAAGCAATTTCTCAGTATTCTGCATCAACTATATTTTCATGAGTTTCTTCGCAACCTATGTTTGGTTGACAGTGAGCAAACATCAGCATCGCAAACCAGCCGCATTGCGTGCTGTCTACGCATTATCCGTAATTGGAATTCTCTTACTTATCATCACACAATTCACTGGTCTTTTCTACTATTTCGATGACCACAATCTTTACCATCGCGGTAATTTCTATCTTCTTTCGCAGGCAATTGCGGTCTTGGGAATCGCATTATGCCTCTTCATGTTGATCTCATATCGCAAGAATCTTGATCGCATTATTTTCCTTTCCATGATGTCGTTCTTCGTGCTACCAGTATTGGCGACCATCTACCAAGCACTGGCATACAGTTTTTCATTGCAATGTTTGGCGATCGTGATCTCCACACAGATTATGTTCGTCATGGACACCGTGGAAATGAACATGCGATTCCACTCGCAACAGGCCGCCTACGAAAAAGCACGGTACGAAGCCGAACATGACGGCATGACCGGTTTGCTGAACAAGGAAGCGGGATGGAAACACATGCGCAAATACTTCGACCGCATGGATTCGCACGACGAAGCGATGCTGATGTTCGTCGACATCGACGATTTCAAAACCATCAACGACACATACGGACACACGGTCGGCGATTTCTGGATCCGCGAGGTCGCATCCCAACTTCGGCACATCTACCGGCAAGATGACATTATCTGCCGATACGGCGGCGACGAATTCATAGCACTCATCCGAAACACCGCCAGCGAACAGGTGCTTGAAACCACGCTGGGCATGTTCTTCCAACAGTTGGCACGCACCTCGGAACAGCACGGGCAAGACGTGCATTGCAGCGTAGGCGTGTGCCGCATTGCAGCCGCTGACGGTGCCAGCCTTGGCACGGGGCGCGCCGATGGAGACGCGATCGGAAGCGTGGATTTCGACCAATGCGTCGCACAGGCCGACTTGGCGCTGTACGAAACCAAACGATTCAACAAAGGAACGTTCACCGTCTACAACTACGACCGTTCCCAGCCAGCACCCGCAAATATCCGCGCCTAAATGAGCAGCTTCAGCTTTCCGGCAATTCCTGCGCTGGGCAACCGTGCAATACGGAAAGCATCGCCCGCTTTTCCTGCGAAGTGACAGTCAGCCCGTACTTGTCTTTCACGCCAATCTGCCGGGCCACGTAATCGCAACGGTATTCACTGTTCGTCGGCAGCCAGTATGCGGCCGAAGCGGAACCCTTCTGCTGATTCGCGGGCCCATCCACGGCCAGCAGATTGTACATGTCGTTGCCGAATTGGTACAGCTTCGCATGATCCCACGTGTTCGCGCCCGACTGCCACGCATTTTCCAACGCGACCACATGATCGATCTGCACCGCCGAAGACGTTTTCACTCCACGTACGAATTGGATGGTCTGACCGGTATACGGATCGTCAAGCGTGCCCGACGCAACCTGGCAGCTACGGCCGTTCTTATATTGCACGTCCGTCAGATCGCGCGCGAGCACGTCTTCGCGCACGTCGCAACCGTTGCCATCGTCGTCGGTTTCGCGGAATCCGAACGCATCGCGATCATATCCGGCCTTGCTGGGATTGTCGTCGACGGTAAGTTTTTCCAACGTTTCCGCAGCTGTGCCGGTTGCCGTGTACTCGCCGGTGATTTCGCCTACGGTCGGATTGACTTTCGGCAGCAGCATGCCGATAGTGACGCCGATTACCGCAACGACTACCAGCAAAATAAGAATACGTTCCAGCGGACCGTCGGCGTTGATCCAACTTTTTTTGAACCGTTTGCCGGCCCGCTGGATATCACGCACGTCGCGTTCAATATTCCGATAATTATAAGAATTACGATTATTCTTTCGAGGCATAATTATTAAAAATAATACGAAATTACGGAATTACGGAGTATCAGGCGTACGTGAACGTCATCGGATCATGTCCGGCGCGCGTCGGACCGTCAAGCGCGTCGATCGCGGCATGTTCTTCAGGGGTGAGCACGAATCCAAACAAATCGAGATTCTGCTTCTGCCGATCCGCATGCACCGACTTGGGGATGATGATCGTGCCATTTTCGATATGCCAACGCAGAATCACCTGCGCAGGGGTAACCCCATGCTCCGCTGCGATGCGCTCAATCGCACCATTTCCGGCGTTCAAATCAGCACCGCGAGCCATCGGCGAATATGCTTCCACGGCAATGCCGTGCGCCTTGCAATAGTCCACGACCTCGCGCTGCTGCCAGGTCGGATGCAGCTCAATCTGGTTGACGGCAGGATATTCGCCGGTCTCCTCATGCAAGCGGTCGAGATGCTCGGGCAGGAAATTGCACACACCCAGCGTGCGCACGCGCCCCTCCGCGCGGAATTCCTGGAACGCCTTCCACGTTTCGCTGGAACGCCAGTCGAACGGGGTGGGCCAATGCAGCATGTACATGTCGACATAATCGAGCTGCAGCAAGCCAAGCTGGCGGTCGAACGCCTTGCGTGCGCTGTCATACCCCTGCTCGGAATCGCGCAGTTTCGTCGTAATCCACAGGTTTTTGCGCTGCTCACCTTCCGTGAATCCCGCATTGTTCAGCGCGCGACCCACGCCGGCCTCATTGTTGTACCCCGCCGCGCCGTCGATATGACGGTAGCCGGCTTCCAGCGCACTCTCCACTACGGGGGTAACGCCCTCATCGTCGATACGCAGCACGCCCAAGCCGATTTGCGGAATCAGATTGCCGTCGTTCAATGTGACCATGGGGGTATGGAAAGTTGCCATGCGTTGTCCTTTCGAAGGCTGTGTTTCAGGCGATTATTCTCAACCGTTCTTATGCTTGTTCCAGCTTAGCCGCAGGTCGCCGCAATTCGGCCATATTTCGTGGCACATGCCTCGCATTGCGTCTTGGAACGGTTCGGACGCGCCGTTGCATGAGTCGCGCATATGCCGACAGATGATATGCGCGTACGTAACATAACCGCGCAGCCTCGTGCGCTATAACATTGCTCGGATAAGAGGGCGACGAACATGAACAGTACAGACGACGCGAACGATATGGACGGCATGGGAGGCATGGTCAATGCGGGTGCGACGGATGGCGTGGAATGCTGGGAAACGGCACGGGCGAATCACGATTTCTCTTCCCGCCACGGGCACGCGCTTGCCGGCATGCTTGGACCTGCTTTTGTGGCGGCCGTCGCCTACGTGGATCCCGGCAATGTGGCGGCGAATATCACATCCGGCGCGAGGTACGGATATCTGCTGGTGTGGGTGCTGGTACTCGCCAATTGTATGAGCGTGCTCATTCAATATCAGTCCGCAAAACTTGGTATCGTCACCGGAAAAAGTCTTCCCGAAATCCTGGGAGAACGACTTGGCGACGGCGGTCGATTCATGTTTTTCATGCAAGCGGAAGTCATTGCAATAGCGACTGATCTTGCGGAAGTAATTGGCGGCGCAATCGCACTGAAATTATTATTTGGACTTCCGCTTTTTATTGGTGGGTGCATAATCGGCATTATTTCTACGGTCTTGCTTATTTTTCAAAAGAGTGCCACGCATCATATTTTTGAAAAGCTGATTATTGCATTGCTGCTGGTGATTACTTTTGGATTTATTGCAGGCCTTTTTATTGATCCACCAAATCCTGCGCAAGTTTTGCAAGGTCTTGTTCCGCATTTCAAAGGAACCGAAACGGTATTGATGGCAACTTCCATGCTGGGCGCCACGGTGATGCCGCACGCGATTTACCTGCATTCCACGCTGGTGAACGACCATTACGTGCCAGGAGAGCCCAAACCGAGCGTAAAGACCCTGCTACACGGAAGCAAAATAGACGTGTTCTGGGCATTATTACTTGCTGGATCGGTGAATCTTGCACTATTGATTCTTGCGGCGAATTCATTGCATGGCATGACCGGCACGGATACGATCGAGGGTGCGCAACAGGCCATTCAGCATGTGCTAGGTCCGGTGATCGGCACGATTTTCTCGGTCGGACTGCTGGCTTCCAGCCTGAGTTCCACGTCAGTCGGCACATATGCGGGCGCCGAAATCATGCATGGACTGTTGCGGATCAAAGCGCCGATGTGGGCATGCCGCGTGGTGACGCTCGTACCGGCGTTGGTGGTGTTGTGGTTTGCTAAGAATCCGACGGAAGCGCTGATCATAGGGCAAGTTGTGCTGTCGATCGGCATTCCATTTGCGATTATTCCGTTAATGAAATACACGCACGACCGTTCTTTAATGGGCGATTATGTGGATGGTCCGGTGAAATTCGCGATCAATATGGTAGTTGTTTCGCTGATTGTCGCACTTAACGTGATTCTTGTAATTCTCACGCTCTCCGGTCGTTCCTGATGTGGGTCCCATTTCGGTGTCCGCACAGTCGACCGGCGCAGCTGCGTCCGCACAGCCGCCTCGCGCAGGAATTGCCGGAACACCGAGGTTGATTCGGGTCTGCACAAACATCGCGAGCTGCGTCGCGAAGCCAACGATACGAAATCAACAGCACAAAGGGCGATAGCGCGAAATCAACGGCACGAAGGACAACGGTACGAAACCGATGGCTCGAAGGGCGACGGCACGAAACCAACGGCGAGCTACACGCGCGTGGTGGCACGGGCGATCACGTGCGACTGGGTGGTGATGTAACTCGGCTCCAGCACACGCGTGCCGTCGATCCGGTCGAGAATGCGGCTGACCGCAGTCGGCGCAATCCAGTCGAGACAAGAATCCATGGTGGTCAGCGGAGGCTGGAAATATGCGGCTTCTTCAATATTGTCGAAGCCGATCACCTGCATCTGTTCAGGCACGGAAATGCCGTTCGCAGCCAAAGTGAACAGCGCACCCAACGCAAGCTGGTCATTGAACGCCACAATACCGTCGAATGGAATCCCGGAATCAATAAGCTGCTGCGTAATGCGAGCGCCGGAACCAATCGTCCAATCCTGCCCAGTGCTCATTACCAGTCGGGAATCGAATGCCGCTCCCCGCGCGGCGCACGCTTCGAGCACGCCGCGAAGTCGCAGTTGCGCATTGCCTTCCACTGCTTCACGCACGGAATCGATATGCTCCGGTTCGGTTCGCGATCCGACCACCGCGAGCCGGGTTGCGCCATGGTCGAACAGGTATTCGGCTGCGAGTCGGGCTTCCTGAATATCGTCGGGGGTAACGTGGTCGGCTTTGCCGTGTGTGGAACGCGCGCCCACGCATACGAGCGGATAGTCCACGTCCAAGTCCGCCGCTTCAAGGTTTTCGACTTCGGAGATCGACAGGATCATGCCGTCCGAGACGGTGGTGTTGAAGTTGCGCAGGAGTGATTGCGCTCCTTGTGCGGATCCTTCGGCGTAGGTGGTGACGTATACGGAGTAGCCGTAGCCGCGGGCCGCGTCGATTACGCGGTTGGCGAGCTCCGACAGGTATGGGGCGGTCAATGTTGGTACGGCGAGTGTGATGAAACCGGTTTTGCCGCGGTTGAGATTGCGCGCGGACACGTTCACGCGGTATCCGAGTCGGTCGATGACTTCCTGGACTTTTTCTCGCGTGGAGTCGGTCATACGGCCGGAATGGTTGATCACGTTGGATGCGGTTTTGAGTGAAACGCCTGCCTCTTCGGCCACGTCTCGTAGGGTGACGCGTTTTTTGTCCGGCTTCGGCTCCGGCTTTGACTCGCCCATGTTCGTCTCCGTGATTGTTGAATATGCCGGTAAAAAGTTTACCAGTTATGGCAAGCCCGCCATTCTTGAGTTTCAGAATGGCGGGCTCAGGTTGTGTGAGATTGTTGTGTTACACAATCAATTGCGCGAAATTGCGCGAAATTATGCGGAATTATGCGCGCTTTACGACGAGTACGCCGTTGCGATGCACGGTGTAGCTGCCCGTCTGTTCCTCTGCTTCCGCTTGGAACAGGTAGATTGGTTCGCCTTCGATGCCCTGCAATGCGATTTCTTTCTTGCCGCGCGGCAGATAGAAATCGAAGGTTGCGTCGGCGGACTTGCGCACGGTGTGCAGTACGTCGGAATCGGTCGGATTGGCGACATTTGCGGAATCTTCCACGATATTCTCGCGCACGAATTCCGTAAGATCGGCGACGTTGAGATCGCAGCCGACGAAGTATGTTTCGCCGGAACCGTACGGATTGCGGGTGATTGCGGCGGTGCCGCCGAGTTCCCATTCGTCGGCTTCTTCACCTTCGTAGGTGGCTAATACCTGCGCGCGTTCGCCGTCGACGTTCACATCGTTCTGCCACAGGCGGGTGACCGCACCGGAGCTCAAACGAATTTCGGACGGTTCGCCTTCGGCTTCCGCGCCGAGAATGTTGAATTCCTCGCCGCGAATACCCAGCATTTCGCGCAGCAGGCCGTCTCCGGCTCCCGGGTATCCGCCGAGCCAGGTGTGGAAGTTTTCGTCGATCAGTCCGGTTGCGTAACCGATGACCACACGGCCGCCGGCAGCTGCGAAATCGGCCAAACGCTGCGTATCTTCGGCGCTGAGCATGATCACGGTCGGCAGTACGACGGTCTTGTATGCGCTCCAATCGTATTTCAACGGCACAATGTCGGCACGGGTGCCGGCGTTGAGGAACGCACGGTACCAGTCGCGCACGTCATGCCAATGGTTGAGCTTCATGCTCGGCAGGGTTTCGGAGCGTGTGGCCCATTCGGATTCCGCGCTGAACAGGATCGCCGTATCGGACTGTTCCAGTTCGGTACCCTGCACGCCAGCGTCGCCGAGGGTTTTCAGCGCTGCGCCCAGTTCGCACACTTGGCGGAACAGTTTGGTGTCTTCGCCCGCGTGGGGCACGAGTGCGGAGTGGAAGGATTCGGCCCCGAATGCGGAGGCACGCCACTGGAAGAAGTTGATGGCGTCGGCACCCATGGCCACATGCGCAATGGAGTCACGCACGGTTTCACCCTTGCGCTTGCGTGCGTTGAGCGGCTTCCACTGCACGGCCGAAGTGGAATGTTCCATCACATACCACGGCTTGCCGAGCGCGAGGGAATCCATCAAAGCGTCGGAGCAGAACAGTTCGTCGATATGCGATTCGCCCTCATGGAAGTAATGGTCGTTCGACACGAAATCGACTTCCTCGGCCCAGTCGGCGTAGTCCATGCAGCACTGGTCGGTGGAGACCATGAAGTTCGTGGTGAACGGCTTGTCGGGGCAGATTTCGGCGATGGCGTCGCGTTCGGCCTTATAGAAGTCGAGCAGCATATCGTTGCCGAAACGCTCGAAATCAAGCTTTTGACCGGGGTTCACCATGGAGTCGGCGCCCATGAAACGCGGGATGAGCACTTCGTGGAAACCGTTCATTTCCTGACCCCAGAAGGTGGTGCCCCACGCCTTGTTGAGGTTTTCGATGGTACCGTATTTGCGTTCGCACCACAGGCGGAAGGCATTGAGCGCGTTGTCGGAGTAATCGTAACGGTTGTTCCAGCCGTATTCGTTGCCCATATGCCATGCGGTGACGTACGGGTTGGTGCCGTAGCGTTCGGCCAGTTTGCGGCACAGGGTGAGCGCGTATTCCTTGAACACCGGGCTTGTCGGGCTCCAGGATTGGCGCGATCCCGCGTTGACGGGATGGCCGAATTTGTCTTGCGGCAGCACTTCCGGGTGCTTTTCGTACAGCCACAGCGGCGCGGTGGCGGTTGCGGAGGCCAGATCGACCGCGATGCCGGCTTTGCCGAGCTTGTCGATGATGCGGTCAAGCCAGCCGAAATCCCAACGGTTTTCTTCCGGCTGAATGCGATCCCAGCTGAAAATGGCCACGGCCACGGTATTGACACCGGCCTGTTTCATGAGGCGGACGTCTTCGTCCCACACGTCTTCCGACCACTGGTCGGGATTGTAATCACCGCCGTATGCGATGCCTTTGCCGTTGTCGGTCAGCAGTTCCGGCCATTTGAACGTGCGATGCATGGATTACTCCTTTGTGTGCGTATGGCATCCGCTATAACGCTGAGGATGCCAGCTCGACAGCTTCCCTTCGAAAGCTCTCGTAAAATCTTTTTATAAAATCTAGTATATATATTTACTAAGATATTTGAGATGGTCCCGGGGATGTCCACGATGACACCCCCGAGGTCTTATTTTTTGTTCTTTTCGGACGATTGCCGAAAAATCGGTATGCGCTTTACCGAAATTTCAGCATGCGACCGTTGCGATCATTCCTTGACGGCGCCTGCGGCAAGGCCGGACTGCCAGTACTTCTGCAGGCAC
>OGEK01000015.1_pt1 | contig 187718 bp, 155 predicted proteins | sample 1570641 | NCBI WGS metagenome assembly OGEK01 (sample SAMEA2582136, study PRJEB24529) | metagenome | biome: Human gut stool | place: China | collected 2011
CTGTAAACGCATATCCGGATCTTATGGTGAGAACAGAAAGCGGTAAACTTTTACTAATAGAAACTAAAGGTGATCAGCTTGAAAATTCTGAATCCAGAGAAAAAGCCGAAACCGGGGCAAAGTGGGCAGAGATGGCTGGAAGAATGTATAAGTATTATATGGTGTTTGAAACAAAGAATCCTGGATATAATGGAGCTTATTCTTATGAGGAGTTTATGAGGATTGTTAAGGAACTGTAGAGCAGGTGAAAGATAAATATGAATTTTATAAGGGCTGAATTAATTCATAAGGCATTTCTTATGCAACCAATTAAGGCATTTTCTTTTGTACATTATAATACGAACATAAAAGTGAGTAAAAATAATGATTGTTTGGTAGTTGAATTAGTTGGTAGAAGAGGACAAAAAGGGTTGCTGGAAATATTTCATGATTTATATGATTTGTTATTTTTGATGTTAGGAGCATATCCCATAAGGCAAAATTTAACCTACAATGATAAAGCAATAGATACAAGTGAGTGGGTAGGACGATATATGACAGCCACTCATTTTAATGAAACGGAGGCAGCGTTTGGGGATATTACAATAGAAAATATTAATTCGAATAGTTTGATTAATATTAAAAAGGTTCATATGCAGTCACTTTCGTCACTTTCGCATATTGTATCAAAATATTACGAGCATGTTGTTACAAATCATAAAATTGAATTAATGTTACATACAATAGACGGATTTTTTATACATTCTATTTACTATGATGAGTTGCTTCAGAAAAAGAGGCAAAAAGCTAAGTGTAATGATACAAAATATAATGAGAATGTTGAACGAGTCTTTAAACAGTTTTTCTATTATCATCGAAAATACAATTGCGAAATATTGAGTGTGCTTGGAATAACAAAAAAGATATTTTATAAAACAGTTACAGATACGAGGAATGACTTTTCACATTTGTTGGGAAAAAAGAAGAATAGACTTATTTCTGGAGGAGACATGGTATATTACATGGATTTGATTTTTATAGCTGAACGTTTATTTATATTAGATGAAATTTTGAATTTAAGATTAAATGAGTCAATGATACAGGAATATATGTACATAATGCATGATTGGATAGACGAAGTTGTCAATAATCGAAAGAATAGAATTAAGTCGAAAAGATATATAAATATTCAGAAGTTACATAAAATTGAGAGAAACTTGTGTCTGGTAAAATGAAGATGAGAAGTGATGAGGGTAGTTAAATGGACGATATAGAAAATAATGAATATAAATTTTATAATTATGATATTGAAAATATAAGAGACATTTTTTTATGCTTATCAGATACAACATTTTCATCTTCTGAAGTATCTTATGGAAGAAAAGGGGCATATATATTATCGTGTCAAACCATGATGTCGGTATGTAAAACCCTTGAAACGATAGATTTTTGCTGCTTTAGAAATGCTTATGCAGATGCTTATACTTTAATTCGCAAATTTAGAGATGATTTAATGCAATATCTCTTTGTGTTAAATGTCATACAAAATGAGCATGGATTAACGGATAAAGAAGTTGAACAATTTGAGATGTCTCCAGAATCTATGATGAAAATGATTGAATTAGATATTGCTACATTAATTTCTGGAGAGAGAAAAACGGATGTCGAATTAGCTATGGAAAAATGGATTTATAATGTATTAGAAAATACAGAAAACGCAATGGATAGAAAAAATTTCTTTGATGCATCGAAGTATAAAGCGTATCTGATAAGCAATAATGAAAAAGTTAGATATATTTTTGAAAACTTCTTTATAGATAAATGGAAAAAAGAAGATAGAAAACTTAATAATTATGTTCATACGAATGGAATACAATATTTAATGAATAATTATGTATATCAGGATAGTAAAGTCCAGAAGGATAAAGAATTGATTGAATCATTACAGAATATAGTAGATATATTTCTTAGTATTTTAGCAGTTATTGATAGCATTAAATTCCATTCATCTGATTATCTTGATGCACTCGAAATGAATGCAGATCCGCAAGAAGGAAGTCAATATTGGGTATGTCCCATAATTGTAGACTATATGAATGAAAGATTTGATAGTGTTCTGTTGAAATATATTCAAGACAATGAAGGACATGGGATGCATTTCTTAGCTGGATACTATACGGAATTAGAATCCTGTGATTAAATTTATATGTTTTTTAAACTGGTGTCACAACGATTGATAGATATGGTTGGATTGAGGTCGAGGAAATAATATGACATATTTTGTTCAAAATTATGATTACCAAGAGATAAAAGTTGGAGAGATAAATCACATTTATAAAGTCGCAAATGATTATAATTCATTTCATAAATTACCTAGGCAAGGCAGGGGAGATACTGGTGATGAATATACATATTCGCGAGCTTTTTATCGAGGACAGAGTGATTCTTCATGGAAAATAATGCCAAGTATATGCAGAAATAAGGGCGTTGATGAGAGAATATCAGAAAGTGGAGATTTGTTGTTTGAGGTAATGGCATATGAGCAACATTATAATATACAGGCAACAAGATTAATAGATTTTACAACAGATATAAATATTGCTTTGTATTTTGCCTGTTGTGATAGCATGGATAAAGATGGTGCGGTATTTATATGGTCATATTCACCATATGATCCTAAATGGATGAGAACTAAAATACAATGTGAGCTTGTCAATATTCAAAAAGATAAACTTAGCATTCGCGAATTGGCAGAAGAACTTTTAGTGAAATATCCAGAGCTAATGGAAAACTATTGCGAGATAAAAGATTTCTGTGGAGAATTGGTATCATTTTTAGATCATGGATTTATGATAATGCAGCCAAGAAGCCAGCAGAAGACGAATATTCGAATACAAAGGCAAAAAGGATGTTTATATGTGTGTGGAGTGAAATTTGAAACACCGATTGATGAAATGCGGACAAGTCTGAATGCAGGAGATAATATAATTTGTCCACACGAAGTAGCAGTTCCGAGAGAATTAGATGGAGGGCATTCTTTAGTTAAGATTATTATTCCGGCTAAATTAAAAAATGCAATAATGAATGAACTTAAAAGTAAGGGGATTACGAAAGAATATTTATTACCAAATTAGATATGAATGTTTATTGGGAAAGAAGGTGTAACGCTAATGACTGAAGAAGAATTTAAGGAAATATTAGATAAAGAGGAAACAGATACAGTTGAATTTAAGTCTTGGATAAATGCAAGAAATATGAAAGAGATTATCTCGCTTGCTGTTGATGAATTAATAGCATTTGCAAATACTAAGGGTGGAACTGTTTACTTTGGTGTGGAAGATAAGCCAATTGAAGTTACTGGATGTGACAGGAATTATGATGGTCAGCGTATCATTGAGGGTATTTATGATAGGACTGTTCCACCTTTATTTACAGAAATATCAGACTTTGAATATCAAGGGAAACTCGTTATTGCAATATCAGTCAAAGCAGATGGAAAGACATATACAACTACAGATGGTAGATGCCTGAAGCGATTAGGTAAGAATTCAAAACCTGCATATCCGGATGAGTTGAGCAATGTTTATTCTTCTGCACAGAATCCGGATTTTTCTGGCAGAATTATAGGCGAAAGTACTTTGGATGATGTAAATAAGTTAGAAGTGTACAGCCTGAAGGAAAAGCTAAGAGTCAGGGATTCTAAATCCACATTACCGGATTTGGATGACATAGATTTTTTGAGAGACTTACAGCTCATAAAATATGACGGAGATGTAGAACGTCTGACTATTGCAGGTCTGCTTTTTGTAGGAAAAGAAGCATCGATTCAAAGACTGTTACCGCAAGCGGAAGTTATATATTTACACTATTCAGCTGATAATTTAGAAGAATATGATGCAAGACTTGATTTGAAGCTGCCATTAATAAGTGTCATTGACAAGTTGACCGAGAGAGTACAAGCATACAGTAAGATAGAGAACATTCAGGTAGGATTATTCAGACTGGAGGTTGAAGATTTTCCGCAGAGAGTATTTCAGGAAGCACCCCTCAATGCGCTATCTCATAGAGACTATCAGAGCAATGCAGCCGTTTATGTAAAACAATATCCGGATCGAATAGTTATTGAAAATCCAGGTGGATTCCTTGACGGAATTACAGAGGACAATATCATAACGCATCCATCTATACCAAGGAATAAGTTGATAGCAGAGACACTTCAGAATTTGAAATATGTTCAGAGAACAGGTCAGGGAGTAGACATCATTTTTAAGGACATGGTTTCAATGGGTAAACCTTACCCAAGATACAGATCATTTAATGATGCAGTTTCTTTGACAATATTCAGTGCAATAGATAACACAGAATTTGTTAAGTTTATTACCGAAGTGCAGGATAAAAACAGCAAAATTATGCCTTTGGCTGAGATGATGATATTAAGAGACTTAATGGACAATAGAAAAGAGCAGCTATCGGAACTATCAAGAAAAGTCCAAAAATCTCTGGACGAAACAAAAAAGTCATGCAATGAGCTGATTAGCAGAGGTTTGATAGAGATTGTTGGCAAGGAATATATGCTCACAGCTAAGGTTTACGAGGCACTAAAATCAGACGTGGAATATACAAGAGACAAAACAGTTCAGTATATCAAGGCTAAAAATATGATTTTAGAATATTTACAGACGAATGATCAGATAACATCTGCTAAGATACAGGAGATGTGTGGATTTTCTAAGCAGCAGGCAAGAAGTGTCATTGATAAAATGAGGAGTGAGGATCTGATTGATTTAACAGGTAAAGGACCAGCAGCTAGATATGTTATGTTTAAAAGAATTGAGTGATAATTGAGTTTTGTTTTATAAAAAACTCAATTGCCACTCAATTGAAATGAAATATTATGCGAGATTGAAGAGTGATTGGGGATATAATCTGAATTATGGACATGATTATGTGATGAATGTTAATGATACTCAGGGTGGCACTCAAGGTGGCACTCAAGGTGGCACTCAAGGTGGCACTCAAGACGAATTGCAGAAACAAATCTTTGACATTATAGAAGAAAATCCTCAAATTTCCACATCAGAAATTGCAACAAGGTTAGGTGTTGGTGTAAGGACTGTGAAGAGAAGAATAAAACAAATGACGAATATTGTATATGTCGGAAGTGGATATAGTGGTCATTGGGAGATTAAAGGGGAGTAAGCAGGCATATTTTATGGACAAGAATCCAATGTGATAATTGTTCAGATAAGTTATCGCAAAATTAAAAAAGAAATGTTCTTCTGAGGGAGGAAAGGTCTGGTGGGAGGAAATTGATAATCTCCCTAACCTCAATCTTTCGCTTGATATGAAGGATATGCTCCGTGTTTTTACAGAGGACGATTTGAGTGAATTTTTCTATCATCAGAAAGACGGAAAATGGTTGTATGATTTGAATGCAGAATAAGCAATCTCCCGCTTCAAGTGTGTAGAGCACTAAGCGGTGGGTAAGGGGGATGCTTATGTCAGTGGGAGTTAAAGGCTCCCACTGACAGTTACATTATCATCTTCGGTTCTGTACAGCACCATTTCCATTTCTTTGCAATATCCGTATTCATAAAATCCTTCTTTCTGTGAGTTGATGCTTATGAATTATTCGTTGTTGTCCAATTACCCGCAGAGCATGACCTTTACGCAGAACAGGCCGTCCTGATAGGTAACTGTACTTACTCCGCCGGATTTTTCTGCGATATGGCGGACGGACTGGATACCAACACCTTCTCCTTTTCGCTTGGAGGACAGAAATACACCGTCTTTTTCTCGGATAACTCCATCATATGTGTTTTCAACCTGAATCAGTGCCAGACTGTTGCCATGCAGATAGGCGGTCAGCTTGATTCTGCGTCTGGCAGGTGCAGTACGCAGGCTGGCTTCCAGCGCATTTTCCAGCAGATTAGAGAGAACCAGACACAGATTGATTTCGTCTACAGGAAGACATTCCGGCAGATCAATCTGCACGGAAAATGGGATCTGCTCCCGCTTCGCAAGTGCACAGTAATACCCGACCACGCCGTCTGCCGCCCGGTTTTCACAGAAATGCAGCTCCAGACTCGGGATTCTGGAAACTGCGCCGGAAAGATAGGCTTTGATCTTTTCAAGATTCCCTTCTTCTGCAAGGGCAGCGAGCTGACATAGCTGGTGGCGCAGATCGTGCCGCGCCTGCCGTGCTTCCTCAATGGAAGCTTTCAGGCTTTCGTAGCGCTGCTGCTGCATGGAAAGCAGCTGGTTCTCCTGCTGCAATCTCACATTCCGGTTGATGCTGATCGCCATCAGAAGGAAGATTGCGTTAAAGAAAAGCATCAAAAACAAAAGTGCGATGCTGACCACAAAATACCCCTGCAAAACACGCCCGGTATAGAGCGTGTCTGCATACTTGGGAATCATAAACAGATTCAGCGCAATGAACACCAGCGGCAGCACCCAGAACACATACCAGGTCTGTGCAAAATTTTCGTCCTCGACCATCCTCCGCACGCTGTGCGTCGCAGGATAATAGGCGATGGCGGCAAACAGCCAGCAGATCGCATGATAGCAAATCACGGCCCGCAGACAGAACCATGGCGCAGCCTGCGCCTGCGGCAAACCGGCCAGCATAGCGGCGTTGAGTGCTCTTGCAAGGCTGTTGATACAGGCAAATACCGCACAGACGGACAACGCAATCGTTCCGGATTTCCAAAGCGAAATCCGGAGCGTTTTTATGTAGATCACGACTGCAAGCAAGGTTAGACCTGCAAGCATCGGCGCAGTTGGCATGTGGCGTGCATAGCACATCACGCCTCCGGCGGCACAAAGCAGCGTAAGCAGCGGGGCAAGCCACAAAACAAGCTTTGACAGCGGCTGCTTTAAACTGGATTTTACCGGGAAGTAGGCAAGCAGCATGCCGGGAATCACCACGCCGAGCTCCAGAATTGGACGTAGCAGTTCCATTATACCATCCGCCCCCTTTGAAGCAGGAATTCCATAAGCGCCTGCCGGGCGCTTTTCAGAAGGTCCTGACTGACAAACACGCGGCTTCCGTCCGCCATGCGGAAGGCGGCACCTTCCAGATCCTTCGCGTGTTCCAGATTCACGATCACTCCGCGCCCGCACACAAAAAAGCGTGTGTCATCCTTTAGTGGGGCGATGAACGTCTTGAAGGGTTGGCGTGTGGCAAGCGTCTTTTGAACCGTCGTATGGACGTAGATCAAGTGGGCGAAGTGTTCTGCGTAGACGATGTCCTGATAGCGCAGATGGATCTCACTTCCCTCCACCTTTAGCTCCATATATTTGTCCGGCTGCGGTATGCGGGCAAGCAGCTCGCCCGTCAGCGCGTCGATGTCCGCTTCGGTAAAGGGCTTGACCAGATAGTGCAGCGCCCGTACCTGAAAGCCCTCCAGCGCATGGTCGGTCGAGGTCGTGATAAAAACCAGCAGGCAGTCCGTGTCGGTTTTCCGCAGCTTCTTTGCCGCCTCCATGCCCGTCATGCCATCCATATAAATATCCAGAAATGCGGCAGTAAAGGGCGCTTTCCTTGCCGCTTCCAGAAATGTCTCGCCGCTTTCGTATTCCAGAATATCCGCCTGTACTTTTCTCCGCTGAAGCTGCCGCTCCAGCCGGCCTTTCAGCAGTGTGCGTTCCGCGGCAAGATCATCCACAATCGCAATTCTCATGCAGGTTTCTCTCCTTGTGCTTAAATTCCAAGATAATTATATCACAGCTTGTCGAGGATGACAAAGAACTGCTGTCGGAATTCGTGCCAAAATCGCCCCTTTCGTGCTACGGCGCTTGAAAAAAACGAATGGTCTTTTTATACTGAGCGCAAGCAAGATGCCAAATCGGATGAAGGAAGGAGGGAGATCTGTGTATCGAATTGCCGTGTTGGCAGAACAGGAAGCAGAGCGGAAGCGCTACGCCGAGCAAATTACCCGGTTTTGTGAAGCGAAGGGGCTGTTTCCGCAGGTCATGCAATATGACAATCAGGAACATTTTTTTGAAATGGCGCAGAAAGCTGATCTAACCAATGCCGTCATTGCACTTTACGGGGTGGCAGGGTTGAATGCGGCTGAGCACCTTCGGTCCTTATGCCCCGCATGCCGGATGATATGGTGCAGTGATCTGGATTTCTCTCTTCACGCCTTCCGGCTGCGGGCCGATTATTTCCTGATGAAGCCGGTTTCCGAAGAAGCATTCCAGCTAGGACTGAATGCCTGGATTGAATAAACGGGCATCGAATCAAACCGGGACAACAAGCACAAGAATGGAGGATATCAATGAAAAGAAAAAAGTTACAATGTTCTGTACCAACCCTTATGCTGGCCGGTGTGTTGTGCCTGACATTGGCGGCCTGCGGTGCGAAGCAGTCTTCCGACATGCCTGCATCGGATACAGACCCCGCGGTAAGCACTGCCCTGCCGGCAAAGGCCATGAATGCCAAACGTGTTGACGAAAACCCATATATGGCAAAGAGCGACGCCAACATTCACCACGACGGCTACAATACCGACTCTACGGATGAAGTCCTGCCACTCGGCATCTATCCGGAGATCAATGTTTCCTATGAAAAAACTAACGCGAACGCTTCGCCTGCCATTTACTTTGACAGCTACGGCCACGCAGTCGTTCCGCTTCTCGGCGGCATCGCCATCCGCGATCTGAACGCGGAGGAAACCACGACGCTGGGTTATTTCTCCCCAAAGCAGCATGACGGCGGCGGTTACGTCATCCAGAGTTCCTATACGTTCATGGACTCAGAAAACCGCATCGTCTGCCCAACCAGCAACAATCATGTGCTGATGCTGCGGGCAACCGATGAAGCAGGAAACGTCCTGCCTGAATTTGAAAAGGTACTGGACATTGACATCAAGGCGGCAGCCGAGGCTGCGCTCGGCAAGGAGCTGACGCAGAATCTTCTGTCAGTGGTCTTTGACTACGATGGAAACCTCTGGTTTGCAACCGGCGGCTTCCGCATCTACCCGGAGCGTGAGCAGCAGGGTGTGCTGGGCTATATCGCGCGCTCCGCCATTGATGCAATTCTCAATGGCGAGCAGGCTGACCTCTCCGACGCGGTCTTTGTTTATGAGCTTACCCCAGGCGAGGGCGCGGAAAACGGCATTGCCGCCTCCAAGGACGGAGCGGTCATCCTGACAAACCAGAACTGCTATCTGCTGCGCGCGAATAACGGCGTTGAGGCCGTCTGGTGCACGCCGTATGAGAGTGTCGGCGCAAAAGTCAGTGGCGAAGGCGACAAGACCACCGGCGGCGGTCTTGCCTGGGGCGGCGGCTGCTCTCCGTCGCTGACACCGGAGCTTGTGATGTTCACCGACAACGCGGACCCCGTCAAGCTGCTGGCGCTCGATATGAAGACCGGTGAGATCGTTGCAAGTCTGCCGGTGCTGGATGAGCTGCCCGATGGCTATCAGGTGGCGGTTGAAAACTCTGCCATCGTCTATGACGACAGTGAGGGCACCGTCAGCACTATCGTGTGCAACTGGTTCGGCGCAGGCAGCGCAGGCCTTGCCGATCCAAACAGTGACTCTTCCATCCAGAGCTACGCCAACATCTATGACACAAACTGGCTGACGAAGGGCAACAGCATGATTGCTCCCGGTGTGGAGCGTGTCGATACGGTTAAAACCGATTCCGGCTATGAGATGAAGAGTATCTGGTCTCGAAATGACCTGAGCGATACATCGATTCTCAAATTTTCCACCGCGACGGGCTATATCTACGGCTATGTGCAGGATCCGGAAAGCGGCATGTGGCAGTACATCATTCTGGACTTTGAGACCGGCGAGACCGTCTTTACGATGGATGTTTCCAACAAGTTTGGCTACAACAATATGGCCATCGGTATGTACGCCGGAAACAGCGGCAACGCGCTCTACTGCCCGACGGGCTATCTGGAGCTGCTGTGCTTGCAGGACCGCTTCGTCTATCTTCCCGAAATGCCGTACCGCAAGGTCGATCTCGATAAGGTCGCGCGGAACGTGCTGTCGCAGGCGCAGTTTGAACAGGACGGCGGCGAGGGAGCGGTTGCAAGTTGGCGCAACACCGTGACAGTCGAAAACGTCCACCCCAACACGACGGTCTCGTTCCGAATGAACAATCTTTCCGGAAGCACTGCCGAGCTGAAGCTCTATGCCTACGGTGCGGACGGAAAATTGGCGGAGGTCAGCAATGAACTGTGGTCGATCACGGATGAAGCAGGCAGTGCCGTGGATAAGCTTTCTGACGGCACACTGTATGAGCTGCGTGTGAGCGTCGCAGACGGCGGCGCGTTCGACCTGAGCGAGACGGAAAAGGAAATCAAAATTTCCGTTGTAATTGCAAAGTAAGACTCAAGGAAAGCTGTCAAAAAACTACAAAATCACCCCCGTTTCTGATTGATATGCTCCCTTTATGAGGGACAGTGAAATAAAAACACTGTCAATCACGAAGGGAGCATTGTTCATGTCAAGAAGGAAAACCAGCAGATCAGAGCAACTGTCGGCGGCGAAAGCCTCTGCATGACCTGTGGACGCGTCAGCCCTTTGTCCACGCAGTCTACCTTTGAGGACTTGGCGGTGGATTTCGAGGGTACAACCGCCAGTGGCGCGAAGCGATTCTACCGGCGTACGCTTGACAAGCTGTGCCTGAAGCTGCTTGAAAGCAGGCTTGTCCATACCGTGACGCTGAAGCAGACCGAATGCCGCAAAAGGAACAAAAAATAGACGCCGCTGTCTATCTATATCAGGTAGACAACGACGGCGAAATTCATCTGTTCATGCGGATCTATGTACCGGATATGACAGCACTGGATAGCTGGCAGCCACCTGTTATCCGCGAACAATAAGGAGATAGAAAAGAATGGCTATGAAACGTATTGCAGCAATGCTTCTTACATTGGTACTATTGCTGTCCTGCGTCGGCTGTGCGCAGGATGGGCGCAAAGAGCCGGGCGCGGAAAAGGCAGACCTGGGTCTGACTGCTGATGTCAAGCCCGCCACAGACTTTACGGCAAAGGCAAATGCCGCCATCTACGATGAACTTGACTTCGATGATAAGCAGGAATATGAATTCGCCACCCGTGGACTGATCGACGCGCCGGAAACACTGGAACTAAAGGACGAGGATGGGAAGATCCTCTGGAGTCAGGAAGCCTATGCGTTCCTGGACGATTACGAAAAAGCGCCTGACAGCGTAAATCCAAGTCTCTGGGAGAACACGAAAAATAACCACGCTTATGGCCTTTTTGAAGTGACGGATGGCATCTATCAGGTCCGCGGCTATGACATGGCAAACCTCACCGTTGTCAAGGGCGATACCGGCTGGATCGTCTTTGATACGCTGATGAGCGTGGAGTGCAGTCAGGCTGCCATGCAGCTGATCGAAAAGAATCTTGGTAAATTCCCGGTCAAGGCCGTCATCATCTCTCATTCCCACGCCGACCATTTTGGCGGCATCGCCGGCGTGATGGCGAAAGAGGATAAGGCAGACGAGACACTTTCTATTGAAGATCAGCTCGCCAGCGGCAAGATCCCAGTGATCACGCCTGTGGGCTTCACGGAGCACTCCGTGAAGGAAAATGTCTACGCCGGTAAGGGTATGGGCCGCCGCAGCAATTATCAGTATGGCATCCTTCTGACCCCCGGCGTGACCGGCAAGCTGGCGCAGGGCATCGGCATGGGACAGTCCACCGGAACGGTCTCGTTCATGACGCCCAGCTATGAAATCACGCAGTCTGGCGAAAAGCTGACGATCGACGGTGTGGAGCTGGAGTTCCAGCTCACGCCGGGTACGGAAGCGCCCGCCGAAATGAACACGTGGCTGCCCCAGTACAAGGCGCTGTGGATGGCGGAAAACTGCACCGGCACGCTCCACAATCTCTACACGCTGCGCGGCGCGGAGGTGCGCGACGGCGCGGCATGGGCAAGCTATATCACCGAGGCCATTTCCCTTTACGGCAAGGACGCGGAGGTCACCTTCCAGTCCCACAACTGGCCGCACTGGGGAAACAACGTGGTGAACGACTACATGGTCAACACGGCTGCCGTGTATAAGTTCATCAACGACCAGACTCTGACCTATATCAATCAGGGCTACACCAGCGACGAGATCTCCAACATGATCGAGCTGCCGGAGGCGCTCAATAAAATCTGGTACACCCGCCAGTACTACGGGACGGTCGCCCACAACGCCAAGGCGGTCTACCAGAAGTTCATGGGCTGGTATGACAGCAACCCTGTCAACCTGAACCCCCTCATGCCAAGCGACAGCGCAAAAAAATGGGTGGAGTACCTGGGGGATGTTGACAATGTCCTGCAAATGGCAAAGGCGGATTTTGACAAGGGTGAATATCAGTGGGTCGCCGAGGTCACAAATACCATCGTCTTTGCCGACCCGACGAACACCGATGCACTGGAGCAGCTGGGGTATCAGGCGGAGTCCGGTCCGTGGCGCAACGAATATCTGACCGCCGCGCAGGAGCTGCGCCATGGAAACGCCAATTTCACCGCTTCCACCAAATCTACCGGCGACATGGTCAAGGCCCTCTCCGCGCCCATGCTGTTTGACTATATGGCCATTGTCATGGACAAGCAGGCGCTGGCTGACCGCGACTTCACCATGAACGTGATCCTGCCTGACGTGGGCGAACAGCACATGCTCCGCGTGAAGAATGGTGTGCTGCTGGTCTATGCGGATACATTGTCTGATGATGCGGATGTGTCTATTACCTGCCCGAAGAATGCGCTGTTTGCGATCCTGACCAACAATAAGGAAACGGTTACACAGGCCGTCAAGGTTGAGGGCAGCGCAGAGCTGCTGACGCTGATGATGGAGAATATGAACCAGTTCCCGATCACCGGAGCCAACCCCTTCAACATCATCGAGCCGTAACGGCTTCGCGGGGCGGTCCGTGGGAAGACCGCCCCGCTCGAGAGAAAACAGCGAGATGCTTTCAACGCAAATTAAAAGCTGTCTGTTTCTGTTGGAAACAGACAGCTTTTGCAGCCTTATGGTTGCCCTGCACACCCGAATCTGTCAGCCAACAGTAAAAATAAGAATTACTTCCTTATCACTGTTAAGCCAAGGTTTAAGAGTTATTAACAATTTATCACTCTGTCCATATACATTCCTTCCGGTAATACATGGCGACATGTGCATTGTGCCAGTCGCCGGGGTCATCGGTTATGTCGGAGTGGTATATCGGTGCCGGGCGCTTCGACAGGGCGGGAACAGTCACGAACTGTTCGTCATCGCCTGTGCTTCTTAGGTATTCATCGCGGGCAGTCAGTTCGCAGTCATAGGTTTTGGCGTCGCCGTTTATGAGTGAGAGCGTTGCGGCGGCGGACAGAGGAAGCTTGCCAAAGCCTGCGTCACCGCTCTTATATTCCGTCTCACCGACCTCTATACAGCCTATGCAGGCGATTACAAAGGCACAGAGACTTATGGCAAGCGCGAGGAGGGTGTTTTTGCGGCTTGCTTTTATTTTTTCAAAAAAATTATTAACGATGTCATCAAGGAATATATGCCTTTTTTCTGTTTTTATCTTATTCCCAATCCATCCCAGAAAATATATAAGATTAAAGGTGATGAGAACATACGCGGCAAAAAATATAATGTTCATCATTCTGTACGGCATGCGCAGCCCCTGCGCGTAGAATACAGGCGTTCCCATTGAGCAGTACAGACCGAAGGTGAACACTGCGACGAGGAGCGGATATCTGTAGGTGAAGCCGCTGCGCCTTGCTATGCGGTAAAATACCGGAATCATGCATATAAAAAATATAAGGCATGGAGCATTCAACACTTTGGCGATGCTGTAACCGCCGAATGCAAAGGTGTAGACGAAGGTCTTTACAATGCCGGTGCTTCCGCCCACGGATTGCTGGCGCAGAGCGTTTCCCGGTGCCGCCATGCTTATAAAAAGTCCTGCCATGGCTGCGGCTGCGACGATGATGTATGCCGCCATATGGTAAGGACGGATGACCTTATTTTTCCTAAGTATTACAAAATAAACCGCGGAACCCGCACTTAGAGCCAGAATAATGCACATGAAAAGCGCAGCTGCGTAGTTGCTTCCACCGATAAGAAAGGCAGATACAGAGCTTATTGCAGTGAGGATAATCGTGCCGGCAGCTTTGGCGGTTCTCATTCTTATAAGAAGCGCAAAGAGAAACAGCATGAGACTGTAAAAAAATGTATAATATATAGCACCGTTATACCAGTAAAATGAATCGCTCGGTGTCGTGCACAGCTGCATTGACACGAAGGTGAGGCAGATTCCCACAGTCGCGGCAAGGTAGCTGTCCGCCTTGAATATTTTTTTCAGCGCAGTGTAAAAAAAGAAAATCGAAAAGCCCATATACGCGCTGAGAAGTATAAGCGGCGCAATAAAATAGTATTGCTCACCGAATATTCCAGGCTGCAGGCGCATGAGGAAGATTGCTGAAAAATTGCCCTGCCATATATTGTAGGTGTTAATCATCTCGTCGAAGGAGCATTTTACAACCGACGCGAAGGAGTGGGTCTCATTCCACACCTGCACAGTCTCCGTGCCATAGTAATAGTCGTCGACGCTCGGGTGCGCGAACATGCCGATTACATACAGCGGTATGACCGAGAGGATGAAACATATGAGAATTATGTAAAAAATATTTTTTGTTGTCATTTTTTGGGTGAAGGATTTATTCATGTGAGCTCCTTGTGTTTGTGATATTAGTTTTTGACATGTATTATTATATTTTTTTTGAGGGGGATTGTAAATATTAGTTTGCATCAATTTGTCAGTCATAGTCGGGCAAATTGCCAAAGGAATATAATGAACGAAAAAAATGATTTAACTTATGCATTTTGCAAATCATAGAATGTCGTCAGACATATAGAATAAATTGAATATTTTATGTAAATAATATTCCTCATGAAGCACAGAAAAGTATATTACTATGACAATGAGCTGGAGGATGAATTTTCCGGCATAAAGAGGAACACGATAACTGTCGATGAAAATTACCGCTACAGCCACGGAAGGCTGTGGAAGGTGGCTGCATGGGTGCTGTATCACATAATAATGACTCCTGTTGCATTTATATACATGAAGCTGCGGTTCTGCATGAGGATAGAGGGGAAAGATAAGCTGTGCGGACTACGGGATGGCGGTCATGGCAGGTGCAGGCCGGCATTTTTCTATGGAAATCATACCCAGATCCCGGGGGATGGTTACATTCCGGCATGCATAAGCTTCCCGAGGAAGGCCATCATACTGGCACACCCTGACAATGTATCGCTCTACGGAACGAAGAATATCATGGAGATGCTGGGCGCCTTTCCGATACCTAATAAGCTCGGGGGCATGAAAAATTTCCTTGGGGAGCTTGAGAACTACATCGGCACGGGACACCCGGTTTTTATTTACCCCGAGGCACATATCTGGCCTTATTACACGAGAATTCGTCCTTTTAACGAGAGCTCCTTCCGTTATCCGGTAATATATGACCGCCCTGCATTTTCTTTTACCATAACTTATCAGAAACACCTTTTCAGGACAAAAATCACAATATATATTGACGGACCTTTCTATCCGGACACCACAATAAACCCAAGACAAGCTGCCGTGAAATTGCGAAATCAAGTGCACGATGCCATGACGGCGCGCAGTGAAAATTCCACCTATGAGAAAGTAGAATATATTAAGAACAAGTGATTTTACTATTATAAAGCAACAAAGCGGATTGAGGATAACGGATTGAATTATTAATCTAAGGAGGCTCCCATGAATATCCTGTTCTGCGGCAATTCACGCGCCTTTGACGGTATACTGATAGCTGTTCTTTCTATAACAAAATATTATAAGGGCGAGTTAAATATTTACATTTTTACCGCAGGGCTTGAAAATATGCGCGAGGACTACACACCGATATGCTGGCAGCAGGCGAGAATTATCGAGAATATTGTGACGGGTGTGTGCCCGCAAAGTCATGTTTTGCTGATTGATAAAACGCAAGATTTTAAAAATGAGCTCGCCGGCTGGGTCAATAAGGACACGGTATACACGCCGTATTCCATGCTGCGGCTATATGCGGACGACATTCTTGTGAACAGGCTTCTCTACCTCGACGCGGATGTGGTCGCCTGCGATGATATAGAGCCGCTTTACAACATGGGTATATCTGATTTTGAGATAGCCGGTGTGAGGGATTTTCTCGGGAAATGGTTTATTGAATATAATTACATGAACACGGGCGTGCTGCTTTTTAATATGCCGCGATGTCGTGAAAATGGTTTATTTAAAAATGCGAGAAAAATGTGCCGCGAGAGAAAAATGTTCTTTCCCGACCAGACCGCGCTGAACCGCGTATGTAAAAATAAGCTCTTTCTCCCCGAAAAATATAATGAGCAGAAGCGTTATAGACCAAACACCGTGCTGCAGCATTTTTGCAAATCTCTCCGAATATTTCCGTATATTCACACAGTAAATGTGAAACCTTGGGAGATTGAGAAGCTGCACAGTATATATAAGCTCCATGCGCACGATGAGATATTAGAGCAGTATGAGAGGATAAAAAATATAATACGTTAAACACGCTAAGTTTACAGAGCATGTTCTGTCTCCAACATCGTAGTGATTAGGTATATATAGATTATGGGAGGAAGAGAAATCAAATTTATTTGTATGTTAGATAATATATTTAAAACATTTATATGCATGTAAATTTTGCAGTGCAGCTGATTAAAAAGGGGATAATATATGGAAAACAATTTTTTGATTTTTATTACAATAATATTTCTGGTACTGTATTTTCCACGGCTGATTGGCTGGTTCGGGTGGATTTTTCCGCAGAAAAGCTGGAAGTGTGGGAGAAGGCACCGTTTTGCGCTCATTGTTCCGGCGCGCGATGAGGGCAGGGCGGTTCTGCCGCTTTTTAAGAGCATAGAGGAGCAGAGCTATGGTGCAGATTATCTAAATGGTGGTATTGGAAACGCAGATAAACATACGGAAAAAAATATAGATAGGAAAGCAGATAAAAAATCAGTTGATAGTCTGTTCGACACTTATGTTATCGTGAAGAATCCGCGTGACGAGGTGATTGGCTATGCGCGGGAGATTGGTGCGAAGGTGTATGTCGATGAGGCGCAGAAGAGCAAGGGTGACTGTCTTGATTACTGTATAAGGCATATTCTGGCAGCGGGAAAGAAGTATGATGGTTATATAATCGTCGATGCGGACTGCCGGCTTGATGTGGATTTCCTGGCAAATATGAACGATGCGCTTGCAAGCGGGGCGCAGGTGATAACGGGGCGGAAGCTGGTCGGAAATTATAGCATGGGTTATTTAAACAGCGCTTCAGAAAAAGTGGTAAATGCCATAACCTGTCAGAATGGCCTGGTATGGCCGATTATAGATGAGCTTGGGAACAGGTACAAGAGCGCGCTCGGGCTCACCACTATGCCGATAACAACGGGAATACTTATAAGAGGAGATCTGGTCGAGGAGTGGGGCGGCTGGATTTACAGACAGACGCTCACGGAGGACATGGAGCTACAGCGCGACTGTGCGTGCAAGGGGATAAAGACCTTTCACTATTCATTTGCGAAGCTGTATCTTGAGGAAACACCATCGCATACGGACACCAATAAGCGCAGAACACGCTGGATGACAGGAATGGTGGCTGCAGACAGGCTCTACTGTCGCAAGCTTCTAAAACGCCGCGGGGTGAGGGCTTCTATCGATAATTATTATATATTGTCGCTGTGGCTTGTGTATGCATACATCGGAACCTTGTCCGTGGCGGCAGTATTTAATCTGGTTACATTTAGAATATGGCAGGCAGCGGCGGCATTCATGCTTATCTATACCGCTTTTTTTGCGCTGTCCGTGATGGCAGTGCTTGCAGACTGGAAAAATATCGGACTGTCATGGTTTAATAAGCTGTGCCTAATGCTGGTGCACCCATTTTTTTACATGGAATACATCCTCATCGTGGGGCGTGCGGTGCTTGGCGTGCATCCGAAGGGTTGGGAGAAAATCGGGAGGGTGCAGTATTGATGAATTATTTTAAGCTCGCATACACAACACCCGATGTGCTGGAGAAGATAAAGGAGGCGGAGAAAAAGGGGGATTTCAATGCACATCTTGACCCGGTAGATTACGGCAGCAGCCTTCCGGTCGATGAAAAATTTCCTTATATTCCGACGGGAGCTTTAAAGTTCCGGCAGGCATTGATACGCGCGTTTATAATCAAGCCGTTTATGTGGATTGTGAACCGCTTCATATTCCGCACGCGGATTTTTGGATTTTACGAAGAGGGTGAGGGAGCGTGCCGTGAAGATAATCATGGCATGATAATCACCTGCAACCACATAAACAAGCTCGATGCACTGGTGGTAGAATGGGCACTCAAAAGGAGTGGTGTGCTGCGGGGACGGCAGCTCAAGGTCATGGTGGCGGATTTTAATAACCGGAGGGGGCGGCTCGGTGAGTACATGAGGGCGTTCGGTATAATGCCGTTTCCACGGGGACACAGGCTGGTGAGACGGTTCAACAGTGCTGTGTCGTACTATCTTGGAAAAGGCGACTGCGTCCTCGTATTTCCGGAGCAGTCTGAGTGGTGGGGCTATGACAGACCGCGACCGCTGAAAAACGGTGCATTTTACTATGCCGTGAAAAATAATGTGCCTGTTCTTCCTCTTTTTATAACCTGCCGCGATGCAGGAGATACTGAACATTATGCGCGAAAAAAAACAGGCGGCGTGGAGAGAAGATATTTTGACGTGCATATATTGGACAGGATTGAGCCGATAGGAGACGGCATAAGCGACCACGACAGGATACGCATGCTGCGTGATGAAAACAGCCAACGATGGAAAAAAATTCTTGACTTTAAAAAAAATTAAAATTATAATAGTTCGAGGTCGAACAGTTCAGTATCAAACTGTTCGACCTCGAACAGTTTTTTGCTGAAGGTTAAGGCTTTTGACGGATAACCGGGCTATAGATAATGGCACCATGTCTGTTATGTATGGGTTTTTATCTAAGCCACATCATGAGGAAAGGAGCACGAGTTGGAAAAGAAACGCTATTTGGGGTTCGAGATTAAGAAGATGGACAACACTATTTTTCGTCAGCTGAAAAAGAAGCTGGTAGAGGCCGGCTTTGACGAGGTAACGGTAATGCATGGGCATATCCTTGGATATCTAAGCAGGCATAAGGATGTTGACGTGTACCAGAAGGATATAGGTGAGGAGTTCGGTATAGGCAAGTCATCGGTTACCAATATACTTCAGCTTATGGAGAGGAAAGGCTACCTGGTGTGCCGCACGGACGATAATGATGGACGCTGCAAGAAAATAGTTCTCACGCAAAAGGGCGAGGAGACACACGCTGCTACGGTGCGAGTCATCGATATGCTCCACGAGGAGCTTGAACAGAATGTCACACAAGAGGAAAAACAGGTCTTTTTGAATGTTATAGAGAAGATGAGAAAAAATATCAATGATATGAATAAGGAGGATGAACAGTGCTAAAGACATTAGGTGCTTATGTAAAAGAGTATAAGAGAGCATCCATCGCGACCCCTTTTTTTATGATTTTAGAGGTGCTTATGGAAATGCTCATTCCGTATCTGCTCTCATCACTTATCGACAATGGTGTTGAGAAGGGTGATATGGGCTACATACTCATGGTCGGCGGCTGCATGGTAGTGATTGCCATGGTCGGATTGTTTGCCGGAATCATGGGTGGTGTTTACGGAGCGAAGGCCTCAACAGGTTTTGCAAAGAATCTCAGAAAGGGTATGTTTGACAATATCCAGACCTACGCCTTTTCTAACATTGACAAGTTCAGCACAGCGGGACTTGTGACAAGACTTACAACGGACGTCACAAATGTACAGAATACATACCAGATGCTCTTAAGAATGTGTATGAGGGCACCGGTGAGCTTAATCTTTGCGATGATAATGTCATTTATCATCAGTCCGCGCATTGCATTTATATATCTTATCGCGCTTGTGATACTCTCATGTATTCTTGCCGTCATCATAGGACATGCGACCAAGTATTTCAATGCGGCATTTCCTAAGTACGATGAGCTGAACGCGAGTGTCCAGGAGAATGTATCGGCAATCCGTGTTGTCAAGGCCTATGTCCGTGAGGATTATGAGAAGAAGAAATTCAAGAATGCCAGCAACAATATCTACAGGATTTTTGTAAAAGCAGAAAAGACGGTTGCATACAACAACCCTGTTATGCAGATTACGGTATATACCTGTATCTTGCTTATAAGCTGGGTCGGCGCGAAGATGATTGTAGGCTCCGGCGGCGTGCTACTCACAACAGGTAAGCTTATGAGCCTCCTGTCCTACTGTATGACAATTCTTATGAACCTTATGATGGTTTCCATGATATTTGTAATGATTTCGATGAGTGTGGCAAGTGCAAAGCGTATCGCAGAGGTGCTTGAGGAGAAGCCTGATATCACCAATCCTGATAACCCTTGCTATGAGGTAAAGGACGGAGAAATTGTATTTGAACATGTAAATTTCGGCTACAATAAGGGCGCCGACAAGAGAGTGTTAAATGATATCAACCTCACAATCAAATCCGGTGAGACAATCGGTATCATCGGCGGAACCGGAAGCTCCAAGTCAAGCCTTGTGAACCTTATAAGCCGTCTTTACGATGTGGATGAAGGTAGTGTAAAGGTCGGTGGCAGGGATGTAAGAGAGTATGACATTGAGACACTTCGTGATGAGGTGAGCGTTGTTCTCCAGAAGAATGTGCTTTTCTCAGGAACAATACTCGACAATCTTCGCTGGGGCGATAAGAATGCCACGGATGAGGAGTGCATGAGAGCATGTAGGTTAGCATGTGCTGATGAATTTATTGAGAAATTCCCGGACAAGTACAACACCTACATCGAGCAGGGTGGTACGAATGTATCGGGTGGACAGAAGCAGCGTTTGTGTATTGCCAGAGCACTTTTAAAGAAGCCTAAGATACTTATTCTTGATGACAGCACAAGCGCTGTTGATACTGCAACCGATGCGAAAATCCGTCATGCATTTGCCACGGAGATTGCACAGACAACGAAGATTATCATTGCACAGAGAATTTCAAGTGTTCAGGGTGCGGACCGCATAATCGTGATGGACAACGGACGTATCAACGGAATCGGAACACATGAGGAGCTGCTTGCTTCCAACGATATATACCGCGATGTATATGAGTCACAGACCGGAGGCAGCGGTGATTTTGATGAAAACGGAGGTGAAGCATAATGCCGGGACCAATGGGAGGAAGACCGCCAAGAGGAGCGAAGCCTACAGTCGCTAATCCTGGAAAGGTATTTAAAAGAATAATAGGCTTTGTGGCTAAGAATTATCTGCTGCAGTGCATAGTGGTTCTTGTATGTATTGTACTCACTGTATTTTCTACGATACAGGGAACCATGTTTACGAAAACACTTATTGACCAGTATATTATGCCGTTGATGCAACAGGCCGTACCTGATTATACGGAGCTGCTCCACGCAATCATAAGAGTGGCATGCTTCTATGCGGTGGGTGTTATAGCAGCCTATGTAAATACAAGGATGATGGTTTATGTTACACAGGGAACCATGAGAAGCTTAAGGGATGAGATTTTTGTACACATGGAGTCCCTTCCTATAAAATATTTTGATACACATGCACACGGCGATATCATGTCAATCTACACCAACGATGTTGATACGCTCAGACAGATGATAAGCCAGAGTATCCCTCAGCTTATCAACAGCTCAATCACCATCATAGGTGTGCTGGCAAGTATGATTATCCTTAACATACCGCTTACACTGTTAACTCTTGTGCTTGTAGGTCTTATGCTCGTTGTCACCAAGAAGGCTACCGGAATGAGCGGAAAGTACTTCGTAAAGCAGCAGAAGAACCTGGGTGAGGTAAACGGCTTTATTGAGGAGATGATGGGTGGTCAGAAGGTCGTAAAGGTATTCTGCCATGAGGAGGAGAACATGGAGCGCTTCGACAAGATTAACGAAGAGCTCTGCGACAGTTCCTACAATGCGAATAAATTTGCCAACATCTTAGGACCTATCAATGCCCAGATTGGTAACATCAGCTACGTTATCATAGCTATAGCCGGAGGTGCGCTTGCACTCGGCGGAGTCGGCGGCTTTACACTTGGAGGTCTTGCAAGCTTCCTCACCTTCAATAAGAGCCTTAACATGCCTATCAATCAGGTGAGCATGCAGTTTAACAGTATCATCATGGCTCTTGCAGGTGGTGAGAGAATATTCAGACTTCTCGATGAGACACCGGAGGTTGATGATGGATATGTTACCCTTGTAAATGCAGTCAAGGATGGCGGTACAATAAAGGAGACCGAAAAGCGTACAGGAATGTGGGCCTGGAAGCACTATCACAAGGACACAGGCATTACCGACTACAAGGAATTGAAGGGTGATGTGGTATTCGATGATGTGGATTTCGGTTACAATCCGGACAAGATAGTTCTCCATAACATAAAGATGTTCGCTGAGCCGGGACAGAAGATTGCCTTCGTAGGCTCCACCGGAGCAGGTAAGACGACAATAACCAATCTTATCAACCGCTTCTATGATATTCAGGATGGTAAAATCCGCTACGACGGAATCAACATCAACAAGATTAAGAAGAGTGATTTAAGAAAGTCCCTCGGAATAGTTTTGCAGGACACACATCTCTTTACCGGAACAGTCATGGAGAATATCCGCTACGGCAAGCTCGATGCGACTGATGAGGAGGTGTACGCGGCGGCTAAGCTTGCCAATGCAGACAGCTTTATCACTAAGCTATCCGATGGCTACAACACGATGCTCACCGGTGACGGTGCTAACTTAAGCCAGGGTCAGAGACAGCTTCTCGCAATCGCGAGGGCAGCAATCGCAGACCCGCCTGTTCTCATTCTTGATGAGGCTACCTCCTCAATCGATACGAGAACCGAGAAGATGGTCCAGGATGGCATGGATAAGCTCATGCACGGCAGGACGACCTTTGTCATCGCGCACAGACTCTCAACCGTTAAGAACAGTGATTGCATCATGGTTCTTGAGCAGGGACGCATTATTGAGCGTGGTACGCATGATGACCTTATAGAGCAGAAGGGAAGATATTACCAGCTTTATACGGGAAATAGTATTGCGGGGTAAAATTGTATTTTATAGTGAAAAGGCTTTGGCATTATTGCCGGAGCCTTTTTTCGTAAATGAGCCATAATATTATACTAATATTCAGATGTGCTGTACAAATCCCCCGACATTTACTATAATACATGCATGGGACATAGGTGTCAGACCCCTGTCCCAGACTTGGGACAGGGGTCTGACACCTATGTCCCAATATATAGAAGCGAGGTGTATCACATGAGTACGGTAGTCGAGAGACTTGGCGCGTTACGCGCACTTATGAAGGAAAAGAATATTCAGGCATATATTATATGTACTGACGATTTCCATGGCTCTGAGTATGTTGGAGATTATTTTAAGGCGAGAGCTTTTATGTCGGGTTTCACAGGCTCTGCGGGAACACTTGTAGTGCTTCCTGATGAGGCTGGATTGTGGACTGACGGAAGATATTTTCTTCAGGGAGCAGCACAGCTTGAGGGCAGCACAATCACTCTTATGAAGATGGGTGAGGAGGGTGTGCCTACGATAGCGGAATTCCTTGCAGATAAACTGGAGGATGGAAGTAATATAGGCTTCGACGGAAGAACTGTAACTGACGCTTTCATGGGCAGGATAACGGAGAGCATCAAGGGAAGAAATATGTCCTATGTATGCGGTGAGGACCTTGTCGACAAGGTATGGACGGACAGACCGGCTCTCTCTAAGGAGCCTGTATGGGAGCTTTCCGTTGAGTATACGGGCATGAGCCGTGAGGAGAAGCTTGCAAAAATCCGTGAGTCGATGAAGAAGGAGGGAGCAGATCTTCTGGTTCTAACAGCGCTTGACGATATCGCATGGCTGTTAAATCTTCGTGGAAATGATGTAGCATACAATCCGGTATTCTTATCATATATGACAATGACCGCCGACAGTGCGGTGCTCTATCTCGAGGAGAGCATTTTAAATGCCGATATCAAGGGCAGATTGGCAGCGGACGGCATTGAGCTTAGAAGGTATAACGATATTTACAGCGATTTGAAGAAGGTGGACAGGAACGCAGTCGTTCTTGTGGACAAGGCTACGGCTAACTTCCTTATCGTTCATTCGCTTCCGGACACAGCCAATGTAAGAGCGGAGCAGAGCCCTGTTGTGCTTCCTAAGGCAGTCAAGACTGTTGCGGAGAGAGAGAACGAGAAGAAGGCTCATGTGAAGGACGGAATGGCTGTCACACACTTTATATACTGGCTCAAGAAGAATGTCGGAAGGCTCGATATAAGCGAGATGAGCGCGGCAGTGCAGCTTGACGAGTTCAGAAAGAAGCAGCCGGGATACCTTGGAGAGAGCTTCGACCCGATTATGGGCTATGGTTCTCACGGTGCCATCGTGCATTATTCAGCAACCGAGGAGACGGATGCCAAGCTTGAGCCGAGAAGCTTCCTTCTCGCAGATACGGGCGGACATTACTATGAGGGAACGACCGACATAACAAGGACAATTGCACTCGGTGAGCTTACCGACGAGGAGAAGAAGGTGTTCACACTTGTTCTCAAGGGTCATCTTAATCTTGCGGCTGCAAAGTTCTTATATGGCGCAAGAGGAGAGAACCTCGACTATATCGCGCGTGAGCCGCTTTGGAGAAATGGCATGGACTACAACCACGGAACAGGTCACGGCGTTGGATATCTTCTCAATGTACATGAGCGTCCTAACGGCATCAGAACCAAGATTGCACCCGGCGGACCTTCTGCAGTGCTTGAGGAGGGCATGATTACCTCCGATGAGCCGGGAATGTACATTACGGGCAAGTTCGGTATAAGACATGAGAACCTCGTTCTCTGTGTTAAGAGGGAAAAGACTGAGTACGGTCAGTTCATGGGCTTTGAGCCGCTGACGATGGTTCCGTTTGACCTCGATGCCGTCGATGTATCCTGCATGACCGCTGAGGAGAAGGAGAGATTGAACGCATACCATGCGAAGGTATTTGCGGCAATCAGCCCTGACTTCGAGGGTGAGGAGCTTGAATGGCTTAAGAATGCTACGAGAGCTATATAAAATTATTTATCTGAGCAGGCTTTAAACATACTTGAGCATACTTAAAGCTCTGCAAAAAGTGTGATATGACAAAGGAAGCTGCCGCACCGTGATTTCCCATGGGCGGCAGTTTTCTTTTTTTCACACACGGCATATCTGTCACAGCTGGTGTTTCTGTCTGCCGATACGCTGCACAATAATATATGTATGTTCAGGGATTGCGACAAGGAAAAGCTTGACGAGCCGTTCGCACATCTCGACAGCGGGAACACCCATGAGATAGAAAAAGGGCTGCTTGCAATGCTGCCCGATATGATGAAGTGTGGCACATTGAAAATAAAAGTATAACCCCGGCACACGGCTATTTTGACTAAAAATATAATATCATTGTGCAATATAACGAATATTTGTGCTGATTTTCGCCTGCTTTTGGTCGAAAAGATTGAAAAATATTCCTTTTTGTGTTAAAATTTTCTTTAATACCAGATAGATTTAATGGACTGATTTGTCGATTAAATTATTAGCAACGAAGAAGGAGAGGAATATTATGACAAGAAAGTTCAGCGCAATGGTACTTACAGCTCTTTTGGTTCTGGGTGCGGTTACCGGGTGCTCCGGGAAGGGTGTGATGGCACCCTCAGTTGATAATGGTACGCCGGACGGTACGCATGATATAATGCAGGACGATAATACCAATAATAGCGGGGTAATTACACTTAAGGTGTGGGCTGAGGAGACACAGCACCCGACGGTACAGAAGATGATTGACAGCTTTATTGAGCAATATAAGGGACAGGCGGATTTCGATATCACGCTTGAGGCACAGCCTGATTCAACCACCAGAGATGTGCTGCTTGGCGATGTGCAGAATGGTGCGGATGTCTTTTCGTTCCCGGATGACCAGCTCAGTGCCATGGTAGCAGGTGGTGCATTGGCACCGGTTCCGAATGTACAGGAGGTTAAGGACGAGATGGTGGCAGAGTCGGTGGCTGCGGCGACAGCGGGAGATACATTATATGCATACCCTATGACTGCGGACAACGGTTATTTTCTGTACTACAACAAGGATTATTTCACAGAGGATGATGTGAAGACACTCGATTCCATACTTGCAGTGTGTGAGGAGAATGGGAAAAAGCTTTCCATGGAGCTTAATTCAGGATGGTATATGTATTCATTCTTCGGAAATACGGGGCTTAGCATGAATATTAACGAGGATGGTATTACCAACAGCTGCGACTGGAATAAAGTGGACGGGGATATAAGGGGACTTGATGTTGCGGAGGCGATTGTGAATGTTATCTCAAGCCCGGGCTTCGTTGCACAGCCTGATAGCGAATGGGTTGCACAGGCAGCGGACGGAGAGGTTATAGCGGCAATCAGCGGTGTATGGCAGGCTGTTGCCGTAAAGAATATCTGGGGTGATGATTATGGTGCCTGCAAGCTTCCTACATACACCTGCAACGGCAGACAGATACAGATGGCTTCCTTTACAGGCTACAAGATGGTAGGTGTCAATTATTATTCAAAAAATAAGGATTGGGCATTTAAGCTTGCACAGTGGCTTACGAATGAACAGAATCAGACCTTGAGGTTCGTAGAGCAGAATCAAGGACCTTCCAATAAGGTAGCGGCTGCTTCCGAGGAGGTGGCAAAGGTTCCGGCTATAGCGGCGGTTATTGAACAGTCACAATATGGAGTGCTTCAGCGTATCGGTAACAAGTATTGGGATTCCTGTACCAGGTTTATTGACAGCCTTCTTGCCGGGAATACGACGACGACGCAGCTTCAGGAGCAGCTTGACAAGTTGGTGGAAGGTATTACCGAGCGGTAGGAGGAGAAGATATGAATAAAAAAAGACTAAGCTTAAAATATATTATTCTTGTTCCGGTTATTATACTTGGTATAGTTTCGGTTGTATCTAATATCTGGTCGATGAATAGTCTGAAAAGAGTTAATGATACGGCAACTAAGATTGTCGAGGAAAATCTGTACAATATTACAAGTCTCAGCGAGATTCAGAAGGAAGCATCAGCTATACACAGACTTGCGCTGTCACATATAATTGCGTCTGACTTTGACAGCATGGTGGCACTTGTGGACTCAGTAAGAGCTGAGGAGGCGAAGCTTGATGCTATGCTTGATGAGTATTCAAAGAGACTGCCTAAGGATGACGAGCAGGCATTTTCACAGTTCATCAGCAGCTATGAGGGCTTAAAGCATGAGATAGCCAATCTCCTTGCATACAGTGGAAACAGTAAGAAGACAGCGGCCTATGAGCTTGCGAACGGAGCCATTTCGGAGTACAGCAGCGATATGGATGTCCAGATTGAGACTATGATGAGTAATGCCGGAACACAGTCTGAAAAAGCAAGCGCGGAGCTTGCGGCAAAGTATAGCTCAGCCAGAGTACGCGGTATGTTCATAATTATGCTTATACTGGTGCTGCTTTTTGTTACATTATATGGTGTGTTTATGCTTGTTATACGTAAGCTCAATGTTGCCACAAAGGAAATTAAGGGAATAATTAAGGGCATAGATGACAGACAGGGCGACCTTACAAGGCGTATAACCATACTTTCCAATGACGAGGTAGCAGACCTTGGAAACGGTATCAACACCTTTATGGAAAAGCTTCAGAACATCATGAGGCTTATCATAATCAATTCACAGAAGCTTGAGGCTGTTGTGGGGGAGGTGCAGCAGAATCTTCATACCTCGAATGACAGTGCGGCAGACTTATCAGCAGTCACGGAGGAGCTTTCCGCCACAATGCAGGAGATAGGTGAGTCGGCTTCAGTGATAAACCAGAATGCGGAGGCGGTGCTTGAAAAGGTAGTGGAGATAGCCGGAAAATCAGGCGAGATCAATGAGTACTCCAAGGGAATGAAGGAGAGTGCGGATAAGCTTGAGGCGGATGCAAGAACCAATATGGAGCGTACGAACCTTAAGGTTAACGAGATTCTCAATGTTCTCAATCAGGCTATTGAGGACAGCAGGAGTGTTGAGCAGGTAAACGGACTTACTAACGATATTTTAAATATATCAAGCCAGACCAATCTTCTTGCACTTAATGCTTCAATTGAGGCGGCGAGAGCGGGCGAGGCCGGACGTGGCTTTGCGGTGGTTGCCGAGCAGATAAGACAGCTTGCCGATTCGAGCCGTGAGACAGCTAATCATATACAGCAGATTAACGGCATAGTGACCAATGCGGTACACAACCTCAGTGATAATGCTGACAACCTTGTAAGCTATATGAAGGAATCTATACTGCCTGAGTTTGCTGCATTTGTTGAGGGTGGAGCACAATACCGTGAGAACGCAACGTATATCGAGAGTGTGATGAATGAGTTTACCGAAAAGACGGATGCGTTAAAGAATGAGGTCGATTCAATTGCCGACTCAATCAGCAGCATCACACATGCGATTGAGGAGGGTGCAAAGGGTGTAAACGGTGCTGCACAGAGCACGCAGACTCTTGTTGCCGATATGGACAATATCAACGAAAGAATGAATGAGAACAGGGAAATTGCGTCTGCTCTTCAGAAGGAGACGGACGTATTCACTAAATTTTAATGGTATATTTCCTCCTGTATTTCCACATACTATCCACATAGCACAGATTATGGAAAAATATGTAGAATACAGGAGGATTTTATTATATGAAGGCTACGGGGATAGTTCGTAGAATTGATGATTTGGGAAGAGTTGTAATTCCTAAGGAAATCAGAAGGACGTTAAGAATAAGGGAGGGGGATCCGCTTGAGATATTCACCGACAGGGAGGGAGAAATCATACTCAAGAAGTATTCTCCGATAGGTGAGCTGGGGGAATTCGCGAGGCAGTACGCAGATTCTCTGGCGCAGAGCACGGGGAATATTGTATGCATAACGGACCGGGATCAGGTAATAGCTTTTGCGGGGGCACCGAAGAAGGATGTTCTTTTAAAGCCTATAAGCAGGCAGCTTGAGGAGTCGATAGAAGCAAGGGAAAGCTTTGCTGCGGTGCGTGATGACAGAAGGTTCATTCCCATAATACAGGGTGAGAGTGATGAATACAGCTCACAGGCTGTAAGCCCGATTATATGTGAGGGTGACGCAATAGGTGCTGTCATAATCACAACGAAGGAGCCTAAAATCAGATTAACTGAAACCGACTTGAAGCTCACCGGTTCAGCAGCAGGTTTTCTGGGAAAACAGATGGAGTCATAAGCTGCAGCCGGTATATAGCATAATGCCCTTAAAATGCTTATTTTTTCTTGACAAATATAGCCAAAGCATATATAAATAATTGTGAAGGTTCAATATTATTTCAGGAGGATTTTCTAAAATGAACAAGACAGAATTAGTTGCAGCTATTGCTGAGAAGACAGAGTTATCCAAGAAGGATGCTGAGAAGGCACTTAAGGCTTTCACAGATGTAGTTGCTGAGGAGTTAAAGAAGGGTGAGAAGATTCAGTTAGTTGGCTTCGGTACATTCGAGGTTGCTGAGAGACCTGAGAGAGAGGGAAGAAACCCTAGCACAGGCAAGGCAATGAAGATTGCTGCTTCTAAGAGCCCTAAGTTCAAGGCTGGTAAGGCACTTAAGGATACAGTTAACGCTTAATTGATTGTAATAATCCTGAACGAATGAAGACATCCCAAGGCTGCGTCGGTGGTCTTGGGATGTTTGCATATTAAAATTGTACAACTGTTTATTGGTGAATGGGCGTTTAGTAATTATCTATAGCGATGTGTTGGTAAGAAGGAGATTAATATGAGATTAGATAAATATTTGAAGGTATCAAGACTGATAAAGAGAAGAACCGTTGCGAATGAGGCATGCGATGCGGGGAGAGTGCTTGTGAATGACAAGCCGGCTAAGGCTTCCTGCGAGGTCAAGGTTGGAGACACTATTGAGATAGCGTTCGGTACTAAGAATGTGAAGGTTGAGGTTCTGGATATTGTGGAGACCACGAAGAAGGAAGAAGCCAAGGATATGTTCAAGTATCTGTAGAGCGGGTGCTCTGTAAATATTTATGCATAATTACATAAATCCCATAATATATTTAGGATATGGCAGGAAGTATATATAAGGGGGATGTGTTATGGAGGAGCTTCCGGTATCCGGGAAAATACATAAAATATCATCGAACAACAGAAAAAGCTGTAGTGTTACAGGTGTCACGGACGTCATTTCATTTGACCTTAATCAGGTGCTTTTAGAGACAGAGTACGGAATGCTGACTATAAAGGGGCATGACCTGCATGTAGGAAAGCTGTCGGTTGACAAGGGCGAGCTTGAGGTGGACGGAAAGATAGACAGTTATGTCTATTCGGAGGTTATGAGTGCGGCGAAAAAGGGTGAGTCATTCCTCAACAGACTTTTTAAGTGAAAGAGGGGCTGCTTTTGAAGGAATTTATAGCGCATGAATTTCGTTTCCTTTTATGGTGTCTGTGCTGTGGCGCTATGCTCGGGGCGGCATACAGGGTGCTGGTGGTGTTTAGAAGGCTTGTAAAGCATCACGGTTTTTTTGTTGCTTTGGAGGATGTGCTGTATTGGTTTTTGTCTGCGTTTGTCATGTTCGCTGTGATACTTGTGGCAAATGATGGCGCAGCCAGATGGTTTTCGATAGCCGGGATGGTTGTTGGAATGGTAATTGTCTCCGTGATATTGAAATATATGGAGAAAGGGGTTACAATTATTTATTATAAGCTAGGAAAGGTACGTGAGCGTAAGGATGGCAAGAAAAAACACAAAACAGAAAAGTGTCATGCGAAAGAATAGGAAGTACGGAAAACACGTCGTTGTTATGCAGAATAGGCGCATATCGCATAATTATACCTGGCTTGCGGGTGTGGCTGCAATCATGCTTATGGCGATAATATGTCTGGTAGTAAGCAAGTCATCGGGCAGGCTTACGGATAAGAACGCTGCTTATGATAAACAGATTGCTGCACTCACGCAGCAGATAGATGAGCAGAATAAGCGCAAGGAAGAGCTGCAGACCCGCTCTATCTATGTCACGACCAAGCAGTTTATTGAGGAATTTGCGCGTGAGAAGCTTGGACTTATCTATGAGGATGAGCTGATATTCAGGGCTAATGATAACAGCGGGAAATAGGAAAATTACTTATAACTGCCCGGACAGGGCGGCTGCCGGTAAATAAGAATGTGAAACAGAAGAACTGCCGATAAATAAAAGGAGATTGATTCTAAGGGGAGAATCGAATGGACAATTTATTCTATTCACAGGGAAAACTCAGGGAGTATGCGGATGCATTCCGAAGACTGATGAACGTTTATGGTGGTGGCGGCAGGACAGCACTCTCATTGCAGCTTAAAGAGACGGCAGCTATGCTTGAGCGTATTTTAGGTGACAGTGAGGAACAGGCAGACTGTATAATCAGCGAGGAACAGAAAGGAAAACTGTATGATTACCTAAGGTCGGAAAGTATAAACGTGTCCGGGATACTGTATTTACAGCCGGTAAAGGGAAGAATTGAGATTGTCATGCGGCTTTCGAGAAAGAGAGGCTGTATAACGGCAGGACAGCTCGCACAGGATATCGGAGAAATACTTGGAAAGAGGCTCCGGGCAGCGGAGGGAAGCAGAAGGGTATTAGGTAAGGACGAGGGCGAATTTATTTTTGAGGAGAGAACGGATTACCGCATTTTATTTGGACATGCCGGCTGCAGCAGGGGCTTCGCACGGATATCGGGGGACAATTATTCCTACATCAACTTAGAGGGAGGCAGAAGCATTGTAAGCCTTGCGGACGGCATGGGCTGTGGCAGCACGGCTGATGAGTACAGCACGAGGTTTATCGAGCTGCTTGAGCATTTTCTGGACGCGGGATTTTCCGAGGAGTCGGCACTTGGACTTCTGAATGATACATTTGCCGACAATGATATGAGCGGTATTCCGGTGACCATTGATATGTGCAGTATCAATGAGTACGATGGGAAAGCGGATTTTTTTAAGATGGGTGCGGTTCCGAGCTTCATAAAGAGCAGGGATGGTATGGTGCGTGTGGTGGAAGCCTCATCACTTCCGGCAGGTGTGATAAGCGGAAGCATTATCGACCATGAAAGCGTTGAACTTAAGGATGGGGATTATATTATTATGATGAGTGACGGAGTGCTTGACGCACTTCCGTTTTATGATAAAGAAAAACACATGAAGGAGCTTATAGAGGGGATAGAAGAACGGATGCCGCAGGCAATCGCGGAGAGGATTCTGAGCGAAGTATATTTTTATGACGAAAAGATTGCAGATGATATGACCGTACTTGTGACAGGTATATGGAGGATAAGGAACGGTGAATAGTATGTATGACAGGGTAAAAGCTTATATTGAGAAAAATTGCATGCTTGAAGGCATTGGAAGAGTTGTAGTCGGACTGTCCGGTGGAGCTGATTCCGTATGCCTTCTTTTAATGCTGAAAAAATATATAACGGAAACACGTAAGGGCTGTGGAACGCAGCTTATGGCTGTGCATGTACATCACGGAATAAGGGGCGCAGAGGCGGATTCGGACGCTGCTTTCTGTAAAGCGCTGTGTGAAGAGCAGGGCATAGAATACAGGGAATACTGCTATGATGTACCAAGGCTTGCAAAGGAGCGAGGCTGCGGCGAGGAGGAAATGGGAAGGCTTCTCAGATACGGTGCATTTCGTGAAAATATTGATAATCTCCCGATGGGCATCAAGGGAGTTGCCGCGGTGGCACATCACCAGAATGACCAGGCGGAGACAGTGCTTTTCCATATTGCCAGAGGATCATCGGTGGCAGGCACAAGAGGCATGGAGCCGGCAGCGGGAGGCATAATAAGGCCGTTACTGTGTGTCTCAAAAAATGAGATTGAAAAATGGCTTTCGGACAATAATATATCATACTGTACGGACCAAACTAATTTTGAGGACATTTATGCGAGGAATGCGATAAGGCTCAGGGTCATACCTTATCTTGAAGAGCATGTAAATGAGGGCACGGTGTCGAATATCTGCAAATACGCCGAGAGGATGGCTCAGATAGATGACTATATTAAAATGCAGACTTCAAGGGCAGAAAAGCTGTATGTCACTTCCGATTTGTCCGGTATTCATGTGAAAAATGAGATAGTAAATGAACATCCGGTTATCTGCAAGAGCGTCATATATGATATTCTGAAAAAGCTGTGTGGAGCGAAAGACCTTGAGGATAAGCATGTTGCCTCCTGTGTGGCACTGTATGAAAAGCAGAGCGGCAGGAGCATAAGCCTTCCCAAGGGAGTAATTGCCAGACGTGAGTATGACGGAATTGTTTTTGTAAATATGTGTAATAATAGATATGGCAATGCCGGGTCATGCCAGGGTGATATTGAGCCGGAGTATGAGCTGTTAAGCAGCATTATTGTGCCTGATACTGATGAAGATGAGCATGGCAGCTTTTCACGGCTGTTAAATGATATAATTGATAAAAATTTAATGAATGATAACTGTACTAAATACTTTGATTATGGTAAAATAAAATATTATATCGCCGAAAACAGGGAGTGTGACGGTCTTGTTATTCGTCACCGCGCCATGGGCGACTACATGATAATAGGCTATGCAGAGCCGCAGCACAGGGAAAAAAGAAAGAAAATCAAAGAAATATTTATAGATTCCAAGCTTCCCGCCGAAAAACGACCTGAGATATGGCTGTGCGCCATAGGAAACAGGGTGTTGTGGGCGGCAGGAGTGAGACGCTGTGCGGAATTCCTTGTGGACAGGGATACTAAGGAGCTGTTTAAGCTTGAATTAAAACAAAAAGAAAAATAAAACGGAGGCTGCAAATGAAAGAATCAGTTAGGGTCTTACTGACCGAAGAAGAGGTTGACAGAAAAATTGATGAACTTGGAGCGCAGATTACACGCGATTATGCCGGAAAGAAGCTTCATCTTGTATGTGTATTGAAGGGTGGAGCACCTTTTATGTGTGAGCTTGCCAAGAGAATCAATCTTCCGCTTACAATGGATTTCATGTCGGTTGCAAGCTATGAAGGAACAGCTTCAACAGGGCATATCAATCTCAAGAAGGACTTAGATGAACCGGTTGAGGGTCTTGATGTTCTCGTGGTTGAGGATATTATCGACTCAGGGCGCACCTTAAGCCATCTTATAAAGCTGTTAGGTGACAGAAAGGCATCCAGTGTAAAGCTCTGTACACTTCTTGATAAGCCTGAGCGACGCGTTGTGAAGGATATTAAGGTAGATTATTGCGGATTTAATATACCGGATGCGTTTGTGGTTGGTTATGGACTTGACTATAATCAGAGATATAGAAATCTTCCATATATCGGTGTTGTGGAATTTGAGGAGGAAAACAGTTGAATAAGCAATTCAGAGGAGGAATTATCTATCTGGTGATAGTACTTGTGATTATGTATTTTATCATGAGCATAACTTCATTCGGAAAGAACAGTTCTTCATACGGTTACAGTGATTTTTTAAATGATTTTCAGTCGGGAAATGTGACGAAGGTTGAGATTTCCCAGAATGCCGAGGTGCCTACGGGAACAGTCAAGGTTACCTTCACCGGTGACAGCGGAAGAAGTTCTGAGCGCTTCAATGTTACCAATGTAAATGATGTGACAAGTCTTGTCGCCGCTGAGGGAAATATTAAGCTGGTTGTCAATGATGTTGTGCGCGAGAGTATTTTTGTGACTACCATACTTCCGTTCTTACTCATTGCGGCTGCCATGATTATGGTTACACTCATAATAAACAGGCAGGCAGCGGGCGGTGGCGGAGCTGCCAATTCCAAGATGATGAATTTTGGAAAGAGCCGGGCAAGGATGACAGATCCTAACTCTCCTAACCGCGTTACCTTCAAGGATGTAGCCGGTCTTGCGGAGGAGAAGGAGGAGCTTGAGGAGATAGTTGATTTCCTCAAATACCCTAAGAAGTATGTGGAGATAGGTGCAAGAATTCCTAAGGGTGTCATTCTCACGGGACCTCCGGGAACAGGTAAGACACTTCTTGCCAAGGCAGTGGCAGGCGAGGCGGGAGTTCCGTTCTTCTCAATATCCGGTTCGGATTTCGTTGAGATGTTCGTCGGTGTCGGCGCTTCAAGGGTGCGTGACCTTTTCGAGGACGGAAAGAAGAATGCTCCGTGTATAATATTTATAGATGAGATTGATGCTGTTGCCAGAAGAAGAGGCACAGGAATGGGCGGCGGACATGATGAGAGAGAGCAGACACTCAACCAGCTCCTTGTGGAGATGGACGGCTTCGGTGTGAATGAAGGTATCATCGTGATGGCGGCTACCAACAGGGTCGATATTCTTGACCCTGCTATTCTCCGTCCGGGACGTTTTGACCGCAAGGTTGTGGTTGGAAGACCTGATGTCAAGGGACGTAAGGAAATTCTGGAGGTTCACAGCAGGAATAAGAAGCTGGGCGATGATGTCGACCTTGAGACGGTTGCGCGCACAACGGCGGGCTTTGCCGGTGCAGACCTTGAGAATCTCATGAATGAGGCTGCAATCAATGCGGCAGCGCATAACAGGCAGTTCATTTCGAGAAAAGATATAGAACAGGCATTTATTAAGATAGGAATAGGCAAGGAGAAGAAGAGCCGTCTTATCTCAGACGAGGAGAAGCGCATTACAGCGTACCATGAGGCCGGTCATGCTATTCTCTTCCATGAGCTTAAGGATGTAGGACCGGTGCACACTATCTCGATTATCCCTACCGGAACCGGTGCGGCAGGTTACACCATGCCGCTTCCTGGCAAGGATGAGATGTTCAATACCAAGGGTAAGATGCTTCAGAATATTATCGTAAGCCTTGGCGGACGAATTGCGGAGGAGCTGGTATTCGACGATGTCACAACAGGTGCCTCACAGGATATCAAGCAGGCGACACAGACAGCCAGAGCGATGGTTACACAGTATGGCTTCTCTGATAAGCTTGGTCTTGTAAACTACGGAAGCGATGATGACGAGGTGTTCATCGGGCGCGACCTTGCACACACCAAATCCTATGGCGAGAATGTTGCTTCATTGATTGATGCAGAGGTTAAGGATATTATTGATGATTGCTATAATAAGGCGAAAGAGATAATTGTCAAGCACCGCAGGGTACTTGACGATTGTGCCAAGCTTCTCATAGAGAAGGAAAAGATTACCGGTGAGGAGTTCGATGCCCTTTTTGAGGCGTAGCGGTAATAAGGTGGCGAATTAGCAGATTAGAGAACTATGTTAAATGTAAAACAAACGGGGCTTCTTACATGATAGGAAAAAGTCATGTACAAACTGCACAAAAATATTTTGCAAATTTTGTCATGTTTGTGAACACTTATTTACAAGGTCATGCTAATATATACTCGTAACCCCCCCCAATACATTATATAGTTTTTGCTACACCCCATAAGAAATGAAATACCTTCTCCAAAAAGGACAGCGTCGTGAGCTGTCCTTTTTACTTTGCCTTAATTTTTCTTGAAATATTCCCCATACTATCATAGAATATATAGTAAGACTAAAAGGACATGGAAATGTCCGGACGTGTATCATAATATATCAGGCAGGAGGCTCAGCCTGTCTGATTATGAAAGGATTATGTATCTTAATGAAAATTACAAAGAATCTGTCGGGATTATCAAAGAATGAAATCAGAAGCACATATTTTTCAAATATGAAGCCTATCTTGAATGACCGTGCAATGTTTGCAGATGCCACGGAGGAGTACAGAAGCCCTGAGGAGCCTTCAGCCGGTGATACTGTGAAGCTTAAGTTCAGAACTGCAAAGTACAATGTGGATAGAGTTGAGGTTGTGGTTAATGGCATAGCATACAGCATGAAGAAGTTCATGACTAACACGAATTTTGATTATTATATTGCTGAATTTACGCTCGGAGCACAGCGCACGGAGTATTATTTCCATGCGCTTGTGGGACGTACAAGCATTTACTATAATCAGGCAGGACCATACAGGGAGCTCAATCCAACCTATAATTTTGTTATCAATCCGGGCTTTAAGACACCGGATTGGGCGAAGGGCGCTGTTATATACCAGATATATGTCGACCGTTTCCACAACGGAGACAAGAGCAATGACGTGGTTGATAATGAGTATGTGTATATAGGGGAGCCTGTGCACAGAATCACCGACTGGAATGAGTATCCGGCAACCATGGATGTGCGCAATTTCTACGGTGGAGATTTGCAGGGTGTGCTTGACAAGATGGATTATCTTGAGAGTCTCGGAATAGATGCAATCTACTTTAATCCGTTGTTTGTGTCACCATCTAACCATAAGTATGATATTCAGGATTATGACTATATTGACCCTCATTTTGGCGTTATTGTAAATGATGGCGGCGAGCCGCTTCCGGATAATGCCAGAAGCAATGACAATGCGACCAAGTACAAGAAGAGAGTAACGGACTATGCGAATCTTGAGGCGAGCAATGAGTTCTTTGCAAAGCTTGTCGAGGAGGCTCACAGAAGAAATATCAAGGTAATAATTGATGGTGTATTCAACCACTGTGGCTCTTTTAATAAATGGCTTGACCGCGAGAGAATATATGAGGGAAGCGAGGGCTTCGACAAGGGCGCTTATGTGGATAAGGAGAGCCCTTATCATGATTTTTTCAAGTTCCAGGATGACTATGCATGGCCATACAATCAGTCATATCTTGGCTGGTGGGGACACGATACTCTTCCGAAGCTCAATTATGAGGGCTCTAAGAAGCTTGAAGATTATATTCTTGGAATTGCAAAGAAATGGGTTTCACCTCCGTACAATGTGGATGGCTGGAGACTTGATGTCGCTGCTGACCTTGGTTTTTCGCCGGAATACAACCATATTTTCTGGCGCAAGTTCAGGAATGCGGTAAAGGAGGCTAACCCGGAGGCAATTATACTTGCCGAGAATTATGGTGATTCGTACAGCTGGCTTCAGGGTGACCAGTGGGATACTATAATGAACTATGACGCGTTCATGGAGCCGGTGACATATTTCCTTACGGGAATGGAGAAGCACAGCGATTCAAGCAACGATGCGCTCCGCGGCAATCCTAACTATTTTATTTCGCATATGCGTCATAATATGGCAAGACTTGGCGGACAGCCAACGAGAATATCCATGAACGAGCTTTCTAACCATGACCACTCACGTTTCCTGACAAGAACCAACAGGGTTATCGGAAGAACGGCGAGCAAGGGAGCGGAGGCAGCCAACTATGGAGTGAATAAAGGAATATTCATGGAAGCTGTCGTAATGCAGATGACATGGCCGGGAGCACCGACAATCTACTATGGTGACGAGGCGGGAGTGTGTGGCTGGACTGACCCTGATAACAGAAGAAGCTATCCTTGGGGACATGAGGATGAGCAGCTTATTGATTTCCATAGGGAGATGATAAGGATACACAAGGAGAACCCTGCACTTATACGCGGTTCCTATAAGAATATATATGCGGACTACAACATACTCGCCTACGCCCGTTTTTACAATGATAATAGTGTAATAGTTATCGTAAATAATAATGACGGCGAGCGGGAGATAAGTGTTGAGGCATGGCAGGCGGAGGTACTTGATGGCGATTACGTTGAGCAGGTTATGTTCACCATGAGGGACGGACATTCCTGTGATATTGTGCGTCACGAGGTGCCTTGCGGAATACTTACCGTCAAGCTTCCTGAGTACTCATCGGCGGTGTTCGTGAAGAAAAAGAAAAATTAAACTGCGCCGGACGTTGTGCGATAATGTAAATATTTATCTGATGAGGGGAAAGTAAAATGCAGCCGAATAGTAATAATTCTTCTGTGAATAAGAAGCTGTTAAATCTTGATATTATCCGTGCGGTGGCGGCGGTTATGATTGTGCTGGTACATCTTGAGCTGTTCGGCTGGGGTGGACATGGAGTGGAATTATTTCTGCTGTTGACCGGGTACACGGCTTTTCTGTCGATAGACAGGCACAAGGATGTTTCGCCGCTTTCGTATTATAAGAGAAGGCTTGCGAGGATTCTGCCAAGCTATTATGGGGTTGTGCTCATATATTTTTTCATCTATCTGGTTGTGCTTGGAGAGAGGTATCCGGCGAAGCAGATAGTGGTGAGCCTTGTAAAATATTTCACGCTCACAACCACCTTCTTTCCGCGTGACCTGTTGTTCTGGTTCTATCTTGGAACGACAGGAACAATTGTGACCATAATGTTATTCTATATCATTGCGCCGTTTTTGTATAAATTTATCAACAATTTCAGGCGTTCGGTGATTGCCCTCATTGTTGCGTTTGTTGTATGCCAGGTATGGGTGCATTTCCTTGGGATATTGTATGCTGGCACGGAGTATGCGGGGAGACATCCGGCATACTTTATATACCTGTGCTTCTTCGGTGTGTCGGCGTACTTTGCTGTCAAGGAGAAGAAGATATTTGAGTACATTGCACTGCTTATGATGATGGGAGTGGCTTTCCTCATTCTCGATGTAAGCAACACGAAGCTGTACTGGATTATAATGTTCACAACATTTATGCTTGTCACGATGGATATTGAGGACTGGCTTCCGGATAATAGGCTTAGCAGAGCCGGTGTGTCGGTTGTGCGGTTCATTTCTAAGTATTCGTATGCACTCTATCTAGGACATCCGATAGGAATACTTATAATGAAGAGTATTTTTAACCCGGAAACAACCACAATGCCTATGGCAGTGTACAAGCTTGCAGAGCTTGGGCTTTTCGTGGTGATGACGGCTGTGGTATACCTGCTCTTTGAAAAGCCGGCGGCGAAGCTGTTCTCAGGCAAAAAAAAGTGAGGGATTGGTGAACGGTCCGGAACCGGCGGCATGTGATTGAGCCGATGGCTGATAAATATAAAACAGGGAGTATGATATATGCTTTTTAATTCGCTAAGCTTTGCCGTCTTTATGACGGCAGTATTTTTAATATACTGGAATATTCCGGCAGGATACAGGTATCTGGTGGTGCTTGCCGCCAATTGTTACTTCTATCTTGGGTTCGGGGTAAGAAATTTCATACTCCTGTGTATTGTGTGCGTGGCAACGTATCTGGGAGCAATTTTTATGGAGAAGTGCCATGGAAGCTTGAAAAAGCTGTGCTTCGGACTGCCCTTTGCAGTGTCGCTGGGGCTTCTTCTGGTGTTCAAGTACTTTAATTTTGCAGGGCAGATATTGTCGGATACGCTTGGAATATTTGGCATTGGATTCACTCCTGCTGTGCTTAAGCTTGCCGCACCAATCGGAATATCCTTCTATACCTTCAAGGTTATAAGCTACATGGTTGAGGTGTACAGGGGAAAGCTTCCGGCACAGCGCAATTTTGCAAAATATGCTGTGTATGTCGGCTTCTTTCCACAGATTGCATCGGGACCGATTGAGAGACCGGGGCATTTTTTCGAGAAGCTTGAAAGCCTTGGAACATTGTCGGGTGAAGCCGGTGAAAAGTTTGAAAAAAACATTTCCAAAAGGAGCGGGAAAGCTTCCATGGCAAAAGGAGCTTTCTTCAGGTTTGATGGTTTTTCGTATGAAAAGGCTTCAAATGCGCTAAAGCTAATGGGTGTCGGATTTTTCAAGAAGATGATAGTGGCTGATTTACTTTCCGGTTATGTGACCAAGGTGTTCTCAAATGTCACAGCGTACGATGGTTTCGCCCTTATGACGGCGGCAGTTCTCTTTTCAATACAGATATACTGCGATTTCGCGGGGTATTCGGACATCGCAAACGGCGCGGCACAGCTCCTTGGCTTCAATGGCGCGAGAAACTTCGAGTATCCGTATTTTTCGTCTTCGGTCAAGGAATTCTGGGGCAGATGGCATATCTCATTGTCGACATGGTTCCGCGATTACATCTATATTCCGCTTGGCGGAAGCCGCGTGGGAAGCTTAAGATACGCACTTAATATAATGATAACCTTTATGGTGAGCGGTCTGTGGCATGGCGCTAATCTCACTTTTATCGTGTGGGGTGCGCTGCATGGCGCAGTCCAGGTGCTTGAAACCTTCGCGCACAATGCATGGGCAAGGCTTCGTGGGCGCGACCCGAAGGACAAAGCCTACAGAAAGAAGGGTGCGGCGCGTATTGTAAGTATCGTGCTTGTATTTATATTTGCGACGGTAGCGTGGGTATTTTTTGAGGCGGACAGCGTCAGTGACGCGTTGTATGTGCTCACTAATATGTGGCATGGAATCACATCGCCTGTGGCATATATAAAGGGAGGCCTGCAGTCAATCGGAATCAACAGCGGCATGATGATACATCTTGTGCTTGTGACAGGTATGTTGTTTGTCTATGACCTGGCTGCGTATATCGCCATGCAGCAGGGCAGCACGATTTTTGAGCGCTTTAACAGACTGCCGAAGGTGGTAAGATGGATTGTATATGTTGCGGTGGTCGATTTGATGGTGATATGGTTCATGCAGTATGGAGCGGACAGCAGCTCGTTCGTGTACTTTGAGTTTTAATACTGCGCTTCAAGGGCAAAACAGGCATTGAGGTGTTGCGGGTGTATAATGAGTTATATTTATATATATCGGCTCCATTGTACGAAGCAAGGTGTTCTAAGGACTCTGATAAGTTTTGCTGCAACATCCGCCACCGAAGCCGGCATACTTCCGTGTATGCATTGCTTCTGAACCGGCATCCGTGCCGGTTCTGGCTAGGTTTTGAACAGAGTCCTAAGAACAACTATGCTTCTCCCAAAGTCGCGATATATATAAATATAACTCATTATACACGGCGAAGTTGTTGAGCCTGTTTTGACGGTGAGGTTGTTTTTTTGGCGTCATGGTAAGTTATGTGAGATATTCGGTGTTTGTATAGTAGATTAAGATTTGGTAAGGGAATGGTATGAGAGAGAATAGATCGGGTTTTGTTAAATTCATAGTGAGTGTCGTGGTGTTTGTGCTGCTTGTCGGGGTGTCCCTGGGGGGATATTTTGCGGTGCAGTATGTGAGGGGGAAGAACAGTCCGTCGAGCTTCGGCCCGGAGCTTTATTATGCACTTGATTTGGCGGAGAAGAAAACGGAGTACACAAAGGTTATAATAGGCGATAGTGTGGCGCGTCTTATTTTTGCGCCGGATTATCAGGAGGAGACGGACACAACGTGCTACCTTGCGACCAATCAGGCGATAACGGTGCTCGGAAATTATATTCTGCTCAGCCGTTACCTTGAGAACAATCCACAGACGGAAGAGGTTTATTATATTGTGAGACCGCAGAGCCTTGCGAATCCGCTGTGGTTCAACTTTTCATTCCAGTATTTTATTGTTCCGTTTTACAATGATACCTATAAGCAGTATATAGATGAGGATACGAGGCAGTACATCGAGGACAGATTCGGGAAGCTGTATGCGACCAACGATATTGTGAAGAGCTTTATCGAGAACAACGCCTACTATATGGATGTGTACCTCAACAATGTGCTTGAGCAGCAGCTTGAGGTCCGCGATGAGAAGCACTTAAGCGACCTCACGATAAAGTATCTTCCTAAGATTAAGGAGCTGTGCGATAGTCATGGCGTGAAGCTTAAGGTGCTTGCGGCTCCGCTTCCTGACACGCAGGATAACCATGAATGGGCTGATTTTGAAAAGCAGATTGAGGATAATGGGCTGACCGGACTGCTCGGAGATTATATTGATGGCATAGACTATTACCCGGAGAGCGCATTTGGGGATGAAGCACATTTCACGCAGGAGTATCTTGACAGTGAGAGGGAGAATATTATCGAAAAGCTATTTAACACTATCAAGTAAGTCCCCACTTCTATTGCGTAGAGCAGTAAGTGGGGGAGACTTACTTGTGATGCGAATAGCTGCTAATAGTGTTATGAGCAAGCAGCAAAGCGGATTGTGAATATCCGCTTGACATAGCCATAGGAGAATTTGAATTTGGTACTGCCTTATGCAGTACCAAATTTGCTTTACAGGGGATAATGAAAATGTTTTATTCAGGAAAATTTATAGGAGATGTGAGAAATACTCAGAATATCAAGCTTGCCGAGCTTGCACAGGGCTTGTGTTCTACCGCACAGCTTGCAAGAATTGAGAGTGGGGTAAGAAGTGCGGAAAAACTTCTTTTTGACAGTCTGTATGAAAGACTTGGAAAAAATACGGAAAGGTTTACCGCGTATTTAGATTGCGATGAGTATGAACGGCTGCTTGCAAGAATAAGAATATGCTGCTGTATTGATGAGGGCAGGTACAGTGATGCAAGGGAACAGATAGCGGCGTATAGAAAGGCAACAAAAAATAACATACATATGCAGTATCTTTGCCTTGCAGAGTGTGAGCTGATGCAGAAAACAGGAAGCTCTGTGTCGGCGTGCAAGGATAAGCTGATGGAGGGGATAAGGTGTACATATCCTGAGTTTGATATAGACAATATTGCCGGGTATTATCTGAGCAGATTGGAAATGCTGCTTGTACAGCAGTATGTAAACTGCATTGAGCAGTCAGGGCAGAAGGACAGGGCTGGCAAATTGTATGGTGATATACTGGATTGCCTTGACAGCGACAGATATGAGCAGAGTGAGCGTGAGAGGCTGTACGGATATGTCGGATACCGGCTGATGAAATACTACATTGATTATGGACAATATAATAGGGCACTTGAAGTGGGCGAAAAGACATATATGTGTATTGCAGGCAGGGAAAAGTGGACTTTTATGACAGACCTTATAGAAGGAATTGCGATGTGCAGGAAGCCCTCGGCGAGGATGTGTCTGATACAAGAAAAAGGTTGTCAGTGTTACACAGAATGAATAGAAGGTTCGGCGTAGGGGCAGCGGAGGATTATTTTCCGCGATATTCGGAGGAGTATGCCGTCAATGTAAATGCTGTTATCCGCAAAAGGCGAATAATGAACAATATGACGCAGGAGGAGCTTGCGGATGGAATATGCGATGTCACCACGATATCAAGGCTCGAAAATAACAGGCATGCTCTGAGTGATGAGCTGAGGATAAAACTGCTTGAAAGGCTGCAGCTTCCTTGTGATAAATATTCGCTGTGCACTAAAGATACCTTTGATGATGGGCTGTCACAAAAGTTAAAAAAGATATCCTACGCTTTAAAACGAAGTGAGTTTGCCAGACTTACCCCAATGCCGGATATACCGGAAACAGAAGCACTTGACGAGGCACTAAGGCAGGCAGAAGTTCTGAGAAAAAACAGGGATGGAGTGTTGGTGTTTAAAAATGAGTGGGGAATTATTGACGATTTGGTATTTTATCGTGAGAGCAGAGGGGATTGCGACAGGTCTGTAATATATGGCTCAGTGGTCAAAAATTCATATATCAATCCGATGCCTTATGATTGTGAGATAGCAAGCATTATAAGAGCTATGCAGGAAGGAGAGCTGCTCAGGGAGATTGGCAGGTTTAAGTTAGCAGGCGAGAAGTTTATGGAAGCGATTAAGCTGTCAGTAAAGCTTTATGAGGCTGAGTGGCTTTCGCGTCTGCTGTATTTATACGTGCAGAATGTTCTTGAGAGAGGTGATAAAAATATTATATTTAAGGAAACAGAATGTGTCGAACTACTGGAATATTCCTATGCACTCGCATGCACATATGATGATAGAAAGAGAATTAAAGCAATCAGAGACTTATGCAATAAATATAATCTGAGAGATGTGAGTCTTGATTATTAGTTGAAGTTTCCATATTTGCCATGGTAGATTTTAGCGAAGCGTGATAAGGTAATGCTTGTCAAAGCGCTTGAACAAAATTGAAGGGAATTTATCATGAGCAAATCGAAAAATATATCAATAAACTCTTATTTTCACAGAAATAAGCTGTGGTTTTCAATGCTTATTCTGGCGGATATCATTCAGGCACTTGCGGTAGTCGCAATATCGTATTTTATATCCTGCGTCTTTGCGGCAGTCGGAGAGAGCAGTATGGACAGCATTATAAGGCTGATTCCATTAGGAGCAGTTACGCTGGCATTTTTCTTTTTAACACAGGGCTTTCAGAAGTATGTACTGCGTCTTTTTCTGAAAAAGACTGATTCGCAGATAAGAACTGATGTCTTTTCAGGAATTATGTCAAAGGATTTTAAAGATTTTGGCGAGAAAAATACAGCAGAATATATCTCGGTCATGAATAACGAGCTTGAAAAGGCAGAGAGAAATTATTTGTCAATGATGCCGTATATGCTTGAGACAATCATTCTGACGGTAATATCGGCAGCAGGTCTGTTTTTCTATTCGGCACAGATGGCGATAGTAATTATTGTCACAGCGGCTGCCACTATTGCGGTTCCGGCACTGTTTGGGAAATACACCTCCGATGCAACGGATTCTTATATGCAGGCAATGTCAGCATACAATGTAAAAATTAAGGATATTTTTGCCGGATACGAGGTGATAAAAAGCTTCAGTGCAGAAAAAATAATCAAAAGTGTACATGACAGAACACTTGCATCCATGGAACAGAAGAAGTATAAATATCGTTCGGTAAATGATATGTTTTCCTGTTTTGTGATACTTATTACATATTTGATTATTATAATCCAGTATATCATTGCAGCATATCTTATAACTAAGGGCAGCATAACTCTCGCACTTGCGATGGGTGCGCTTGACCTTGGGCATACGGTAAATAATCAGGCGAGGGAGGCAACGAGTGCATTGCTATCTCTGAGGGGAACAAGAAAAATACGTGGGAGAATAGAAACACTACTGAAAAATACAGATGAGCAGGAAAGTTTGGATTACGATATGGGGACATTTGACGCCATAAGTGTAAGAAATGTCTTATTCGCATATAATGAAGGGCATAATGTCCTGAATAATATCAATTTTATATTTGAGAAGGGCAGAAAATATGCCATTGTCGGTGGGAGCGGTTCCGGCAAGTCAACGCTTATAAAACTTATAATGCAGTATTATAATGACTACACCGGAAGCATATATTGTGATGCTGTGGATATCAGGGCGATTCCAAAGAAAGCTCTGTATGGCAGGCTTGCAATGATACACCAGAAGGTTTTTATGTTCGATGACAGTCTGAAAAACAATATCACGATGTATCAGGACTACGGTGACGATGAGCTCTCAGAGGTTATAAAAAAGGCAGGTCTGGAGGAGGTTGTAAAAAATAACCCGCTCGGTCTTGAACAGAGGGTTGGCGAGAATGGAAAAAATCTGTCGGGAGGCGAGCAGCAGAGAATAGCGATTGCCAGAGCACTGCTCAAAAAGTCTGAGGTACTTATACTTGATGAAGCGACATCAAGCCTCGACAATGCGGTTGCCGCCAGGATTGAAAATACTGTGCTTGCTCAGAATAATATGATGGCAATAGTGATTACACATAAGCTTGTGGAGAATATTTTGAGGCAGTATGACGGAATAATAGTTATGCATAAGGGGCAGATTGCGGAATACGGCACGTTCGATGAACTTATGGAAATGAAAGCCAAGTTTTACAGTTTATTTATGTTAAATAATTAAGCTAAGAAAGCTGCACGGAGAAGAAATCGGGAGCAATGCAGCTATTGTAATAAAAATGAAGTATGGTAACTTAAGCTCAAAAAAATTAAGTGAATAATGTTTAAGTAATGTTGTAATAATGTTTGTATAATGTCATATATTATTTCAGAGCCTCATCTTACTTTATTATAGGCGGAAATGTGGGTGATTTTTGGCTTATAATGTATTAGTAATGTTGTTGTAATGTTTAGTAATGTTTGATATAGTTATCGGGAGTTTGACACTTCTTTTTTTTAGCGTTCTGATGTAAATCCTTTATTTAAGCCATTTATGGCTTATTTTTTTGTCAAATTTTATGATTTTATACGTGCTTTTTTGTACTGGTTATAGTTAGTTAGAATTAACTGGGAGGTTCACTTATGTATATCAATATTACAGGCAGTAAAGATAACAAGGATGTTTACATTACACAGTCCTACTGCAAAGACAACGGTAAAACTTCTTCCCGCATCTACAAAAAACTCGGAAAATACAATGATCTTCTGGCACGGTTTTCCGGAAACGAAGCCGCCATGATGGACTGGGCGAAAAAAGAAGCGAAAAAAACTCTGCTCTACAACCAACGCAGGGAAAAAGTTACGGTTTCCTTTTCCGCGCTTGCCCGTATCCCACTGGACGAAGAGCGGCTCTTCAACGTCGGCTATCTGTTCCTGCAGCAGCTCTGCACCGAACTGCGGCTCGACAACATCTGCAGAAATATCCGTAACCATCACAGGTTTACTTACGATTTCCATGCTATCCTTACGGATCTGATCTATGCAAGGATCCTTTCCCCTTCCAGCAAGCTCAGCAGTTTCTCTTACTGCCAGTCCCTTCTGGAAGCGCCAAAGTATTCCCTGCAGAATCTTTACCGTTCCCTTTCCGTTCTCGCAGAAGAATCGGATTACATTCAGGAAGAGCTTTACCAGAACTCCAACTTTGTCCATCCGCGTAACTCAAAAATTCTTTACTACGACTGCACCAACTATTATTTTGAGATTGAAGCGGAAGATGGCATGAAAAAGTATGGAAAAAGCAAGGAACACAGACCAAATCCTATCGTGACCATGGGACTTTTCATGGATGCAGACGGCATCCCCCTTTCCGTTGACCTATATCCCGGAAACCAGAACGAGCAGCTTACCCTGAAGCCTCTGGAGACGAAAGTGATCCGGGATTTTAACTGCAGCGAGTTTATCTTCTGCTCCGATGCCGGGCTTGGCAGTAAGGGCAACCGCTTTTTTAACAGCTTTGGAAACAGGTCTTATGTGATCACGTATTCCCTGAAAAAAATGAAAAAGGAAGAACGTGAACTGGCGCTCCTTCCAACACAGTTCAAGGTTCCGGGATCAGACAAGTTCATAGACATATCCACGCTGGATGAAACCGACCCCGAAGTATATAACACCGTTTATTACAAAGAATACCCCATTGTCACGGGAGATATGGACGAAACTGTTATCATCACCTACTCTCCGAAATACAAAGCATACCAGCAGAGAATCCGGGCCGGTCAGATTGAACGCGCCATCAGGATCATGCAGTCCCCGGATAAAGCCAGAAAAGGGAAAAATCCAAACGATCCTTCCCGTTTCATTCAAAAAACAGCAGTTACCAACGATGGTGAAATCGCACAGAAGCAGGTTTACCAGTTGGATGAGGAACGCATTCGTGAAGAGGCCATGTATGATGGTTTCTATGCTGTTGTAACAAACCTGGACGGTGATGTCCGAGAGATTATCAACATCAACAAACGCCGCTGGGAGATTGAAGAAAACTTCCGGATCATGAAAACAGAATTCGAAGCAAGACCTGTTTTTGTAAGGCGGGAAGACAGTATAAAAGCCCACTTTATAACCTGTTACATTAGCCTTCTGGTTTACCGTCTGCTGGAAAAGAAACTGGGAGAAGGATTCACCTGCAGCGAAATTTTGAAAGCCCTCCGGGAAATGAATGTAACCCTGCTGTCCAAAGACAGTGGCTACATTCCCTCCTACAAACGCACGAAACTGACAGACGCCCTGCACACAGCCTTCGGGTTCCGAACGGATTACGAATTCATCTCAAAGGCAGATATGCGGGCGATTATCAAAGAAACGAAACAGAAAAAAATAGCACAATTTCAAAAATAGTACATATCGATGCAAAAACCAAAACAGCCATACCACAGATAAACACTGGGGGGCATGGCTGTTTTTGGCTCTATAAAGTGTCAAAGATGGGATTTTAACAAGCCTTTCAGAAAATGGCAAATAGGAATATTTTATTTGTTATTTGTGTGGTCTTATGCTAAACTGATGCTGGACGATATTTGGCATCAAAGCTTATAAAAGGAATCATTTCGTATCGGAAAGATACAGAAGGAGGAATTTTATGAGTGAAATTGTAATCAGAGATGTGAAAACTTTTGTCACCGCCCCCAGGGGGATCAACCTGGTGGTTGTGAAGGTAGAAACATCGGAGCCGGAGCTGTACGGCTATGGCTGTGCCACTTTTACGTGGAGACACAAAGCGGTGGTAACCGCAGTGGAGGAGTATCTGAAGCCTCTGTTTGTGGGAAAAAACGTACAGAACATCCAGGAAATCTGGCAGTCTATGATGGGCAGCTCCTATTGGAGAAACAGTGCGGTATTGAACAACGCTATGTCCGGAGTAGATGAGGCATTGTGGGACATCAAGGGCAAACTGGCGGGAATGCCGGTCTATGATCTGCTCGGGGGAAAATGCAGAGAAGGAATTGCCCTGTACCGGCATGCCGACGGAAAAAACTGGGAAGAAGTCAGAGAATGTATTTATGGTTATGTGGAAGAGGGATATCGATATATTCGTTGTCACATGGGGCTCTATGGTGGTAACCTTGACAGCAGACAGGTGCTGGTAAAGCCGGAAAATGCACCGGAAGGCGCCTATTATAACCCGAGACTGTATATGCAGAGCGTTGTAGAGCTTATGGACAAGGTTCGAACGGAATTCGGATGGAATCTGGAGATCATGCATGATGTCCATGAGAGACTATCTCTGGCAGATACTCTGACATTTGCCAGAGAGATGGAAGCATTCAAATTGTTCTTCCTGGAGGATTGCGTGAGACCAGATCAGGGAGAATATCTTAGATATCTGAGAGAACAGACAAGTGTACCGCTGGCAATCGGGGAACTGTTCACTAACCAGACGGAATGGCGGACGATCATTCAGAACCAGTGGATCGACTTTATCCGGGTACACTTAAGTGATATCGGAGGCATCACTCCTGCTGTCAGACTGGCTCATTTTGCAGATGTATATCAGGTGCGTACTGCATGGCATGGTCCCAATGATCTGTCGCCGATCGGAATGGCGGCGCAGATGCACTTGGATCTTGCGATGCCTAATTTTGGTATTCAGGAATTCTCCGGCTTTGAGGATGCGGAGCGGGAAGTATTCCCCGGCTGTCCCGAAGTCCGGAACGGTTACGCTTATTTAAGCGGTGCGCCTGGAATCGGAACCGGATTTGATGAGAAATTAGCAAAAAAATATCCTGCAAACGAAAATGTGAATTTTGGCTGGCTGTTCAGCCGTCTGCCGGATGGCACGCCGGTCAGACCGTGATGAGAAGATAAAAGTATAAAATTATAAAGAAATGAAAAGAGTAAGAAAACGTTTAATGCTGACCGTATGCGCTATGGTACTGCCTCTTGCGGTGACGCTGATCATATATAATATTTATTCTATGACAGCGCTGAACCGGCAGGCTGCCCAGAGCGCAGCCGGTACCGGCTATATTTACGAACAGTTTTATGAGAAAGATATTAAAACGGTCGAGTCTTATATGATTTCGGAAATGGTGGGAAATGATTTCCGGAGACTCAATTATCCGTTGGAGTCATTACAGGCCTATCTGTGTGGGCAGAGCATTCTGGAAGATTTTACAAAATATCTGACTTCGGATGTGGATGGACTGGTGGCATTGGAATTCTATTCGGAGAGTAATGATCTGGTCCGGATCAAGCATGCCACAGGTACTCGCTATGAGCAGACCAAACAGTCCAGAATACGCCGGGCCGTATATGAGGAGATGAAGCAGGGGGAACTGAATAATGACTGGTATGTGATTCCGGTGGGGGATGATTATTTCCTGATCCGGATTCTGAAATACGGTTCTGTGTATGTCGGTGCGGTCATGGATTTTGACCAGTTTATGAAGCCCTCCGCGGAAGATGGGGGAAGCACGTCTTATCTGGTCTATGCAACGCAGGACGGACAGGCGTTGAATCAGGAAAATCTGCTGGAAGAAAAACAGATCGATCTGAAACAGAATTCCAAGGGCTATTACATTACGGGAAAAGGAATGGAACGATACCTTGTGGTGTATGAGCAGCTGCCTTATGGAGACCTGCTGCAGTATTACATCAGTCCCTATGGAAGCTTCTGGAGTTATATGGGAGCTTTGCAGTGGTTCCTGCTTTTTTGCAGCTTTATTTTTATTCTGCTGATCCCGATCTTGTATTTTTATATGTACCGTTTCTTCGTAGCACCCTTAGAGGGACTGAAGGCTACTATGGAAGAAATCGCCGAGGGTGACCTGAACGCTCATGCGGAGGAAAACAGCGATGTGGAGGAATTCCGCCTGATGGCGACCACCTTTAATCACATGATGGATCAGATCCAGAAGCTGAAGATCGATGCCTATGAGCAGGAGCGCAGGATTCAGAATGCTACGATTCAGTATTTACAGATTCAGATCCGCCCACACTTTTTCCTGAACTGCCTGAAGAATTTCTATGCGCTGGCGGAGCAGAAGGAATACCGCTCCATTCAGGAACTGACTCTGGCGCTGTCTTCTTATCTCAGAAAAGTGATCGCTTATGAGGAAGATACCATCAGTGTCCGGAAAGAGATGGAGAGCGTGGAATCCTACCTGAAACTGTCACAGCTGGGATTGTCCGTACCGGTGAATTACAGCATCGCCGTGGACGAAAAACTGGAAGAATTTCAGATCCTGCCGTTGTCGGTGCTGACTTTCGTGGAGAATGCAGTGAAATATGGTGTACAGTCCCAAAAAACACTGCTCATCAGTATCCGGGTATCGCTACTCCCTGGAGAGACGCCGGAGGATACGTATGTGTGTATTACGATTCTGGACAACGGTCCCGGTTTCCCGGAAGATGTGCTGCATGTTCTGAACAAGGGAGAATTCGCGGAAGAGAAGAGCTCGGGGATCGGTATTCAGAATGTCTGGAAACGTATGAAAATACGTTATGAGGAAAAAGCAACAATATTATACAGCAACTCGAACGGAGCTTGCGTGGAGATGTATTTACCCTATGGAAAAGATGAATGTATTAATAGTAGATGACCAGATCAATGTGGTAAGCGGTGTCATGTTTGGGGTGCATTGGGACCGTCTGGGGATTTCGCAGGTATACAAGGCATATAATGCCTATGAAGCAAAACAGGTACTGCTGGAGAAGCAGGTGGATATCATGCTGTGCGACATTGAAATGCCGGTGGAAAACGGGCTGAGCCTGTTGGCTTGGTGCAGAAAGCAGGAAATGGATGTGGAGACCATTTTTCTGACGGCACATGCGGACTTCCTGTATGCCAAGGAGGCCGTGGCGCTGGGGAGCTTTGACTATATTTTACAGCCAGCGAGATATGAAGAGATCGAGGATGCCGTCGGAAGAGCGGTGGAGAAGATCCGGATGAAACAGCGGGTCAACGAGGACTCCCGCTACGGACAGCTGCTGAAGAACAAAAAGGGATTTGTCCTGGGGGCAATGTTAGCGGATCTGTTCTCGGAGGAGAAGGATGACGTGGAAATAGCAATGCGGAACCTTGGAGAAATGGGGATCCGTGTGGCGGAAAATTCCAGACTGTGCCTGATGGATGTGGTTCGTTGGGGAAAGGGACTGGAGAACTGGGATCAGACGTTGTTATATGATACGATCTCCAATGTGCTGGAGGAACTGTTCTACCCTTACGCATGGAAAGCACTCCTTTGTCAGCAGGAAAAGGGAATCTATTATGTGCTTCTGTGCACTGACAGTGCGGCAGAGTTGAATGAAGAATCCATGTATCATCAGATGGAGCGTTTTCAGATCATGTTTCAGAAATTTTTCGATTGTGGCTTTGCCATATATTACGGCGCATTGGAGAATCGGCAGGCGGTCCGGGAGCTAGTGCGGGCCCTGAAAAAAGCCGACCAGAACAATGTGGGACGCAAAGAAGGAATCTACAATGTGCAGGAGAGTAAGCAGAAGGAACGGGAAGCCGAGGAACACTACTGCGGGAACTGGGTACAACTTCTGGAAAATGAACTGTACGATACCGTGGTAAAGGATGCTTCGGATACCTTACAGAGACTGGCGGCGGAGGATCAGCTGAATTCCAAAAATCTAATGCGGTTTTACCAGAAGATCATGGGTGTGATCTATCTGGTACTCCAGAAATTAAATATGGATATGGAGCAGTTGTTTCCGGAGGAAGAGACCATGCAGCGTGTCATGTCCGCCTATACATACACGGAAGATACGTTATGGCTGGTAAAATATGTAACGGCGAGACTACATGAACTGCGGAATACGGAGTCGGGGAAGGAGACTCAGATCGATGAGATATTCCAATACATCCGCAGCCACATGGATGAGGATATCAAGAGGGATGATATTGCCGATGCGGTGCACCTGAATGCCAATTATATTTCTGCGTTGTTTAAAAACAAAACGGGAATGTCATTAAAAGAATATATTATCTCAGAGAAAATGACGCTTGCCCGGAACATGGTCCGGGAGACGGCGTTACCCATCAGTGTGATCGCCATGAAAGTGGGATATACCAACTTTTCCCATTTTTCCCAGAGCTATAAGAAGATCAACGGGGTCTCACCTACGGAGGATCGGGAAGAGACTGGGCACACAACCGAATAGTTTTTCAAAATGTCACATTTTTTACAATAGAATGTGACATTTTTGATATTCTGGAAGGCGGAAAGTAAAAAAACATATTTTTTTGACACAAACAACATTTTTAACAGATAGATACGATCGTGGGATTTTTTTATAATGAATTCATCATCAACGAAGACCTACGAAAGGAGAGGAAATTTATGAAAATGAAAAAGTTATTGGCAACAGGATTTGCTACCGCGATGGCAGTAACGACTCTTGCAGGATGCGGATCTGCCGCAGATAACAACGCTTCACAGAGCGCAGGCACAGACAGTGCGGCAGGAAGCACACAGGTAGCAGCGTCAAATGACGATGTGACCACCATTACCATTTATGCGTACAACAATTCCACCACGGAGGCTGCGGAAAAGGTTGCAGCAGCGGTAAGCGAGATCACAGAGCCCGCCATTGGCGTAAAAGTAAACCTTCTGACCGGCGTAAGCTCAGAGCAACTGAATCTGGCACTGGCTTCCGGAGAAGACCTGGATCTGTTCTTTGCAATGCCTTGGCAGGTATCAATGTCCACCATGGCAGCTACGAACCAGATCATTGCACTGGACGACCTGTTAGCAGAATATGCACCGGATGTATTGTCCGGTATCTCCGAGGATGACTGGCGGTGTTCTACCGTATCCGGAAGTATCTACGGAGTGCCAATGAATAAGGATAAGGCACAGGGCCGTGGTTTTGAAATGGTAAAATCCATTGCGGATGAACTGGGAATCGACTACTCCACTCCCTGGACCTACGAAGATCTGGATGCCAACCTGAGAAAAGTAAAAGAAGCATATCCGGATATGTATCCCCTGGTTCCCAACGGCGGAACAATGATCTATCCGGCATGGGCATGTGACGTGCTGAGCGATGATCTGGGCGTACTGGAAAATGCACTTTCCGACAGTACCCAGGTAGTGAATTTCTACGATACAGATTCCTTCAAGGAATATTGCAAGTGGGTATACCAATGGGCACAGGAAGGTCTGATGATGCCGGATGCAGTCAATACCACAGAAGGGTATCAGGAATTCTTCAACTCAGGTGTCGGTTTTGGTACTTTCACTTCCTTCAAGGCAGGATTTGAAGCAGAAGAGACCAGAAAATGCGGTAAAGACATCGTAGTAGTACAGATGGAGAACGGTGCACCCCATTCTACCACAAGCATGGTAAATGCAAGCTGGTGTATTGCTAATAACAGCAAGAACCCCGAAAAAGCAATGCAGATGCTGAATCTGATGTACACCAACCCCGAAGTATCCAACCTGTTAGTCAACGGTATCGAAGGCGACAACTGGGTATTTGCAGATGAGAGCAAGGGTGTGATCACCTATCCAGAAGGTGTGGATTCTTCCAATACTTCATACTCTTCCGTAGGTTGGGCTTGGCCTAATGAACAGATTACCTATGTATGGGAAGGTGATGAGCCCGATGTATGGGAACAGCTGGGTGAGTTCAACAAAAACGCACAGTCCTCTCCTGCAAAAGGATTTGTATGGGATAACTCCGGAGTACTGAATGAAGTAACCGCATGCAACAACGTAGTAGAGAAATATCGTGCAGGTCTGCTGACCGGATGTCTGGATCCTGAGACAGCTATCCCCCAGATGAATCAGGAACTGGAAGCAGCAGGCATCAACACCATCATTGAAGCAAAACAGGCACAGCTGGATGCATGGCTTGCAGAGCAGAACTAAAGCACTACAAATCATAAAAATAATCGTCCAAACCTAAAATATAAGCTTTGAAGCCAAAAGAGGTCCCGCCAGTTCTTTAGTGGGACCTCTTTCAAAAGAAAGGAACAGGTAATACTCATGAATAAGAAGAGTACTTTCGTAAAATGGAGACGTTATCTTCCTTTATATCTCATGTTGATCCCCGGTGTTGTATACATTTTTATCAACAACTATATCCCCATGGCGGGACTAATCATGGCATTTGAAAAATATGATTACAAACTGGGAATGTTTAAGAGCCCGAAGATCGGACTTGACAACTTTACTTATCTATTTGCCACAAAAGATGCACTGAATATTACCAGAAACACATTATTATATAATGCAGTATTTATTATCCTGGGGAATATCTTGGCCATTACGGTAGCAGTTCTGTTAAATGACGTGAGATCCAAGACGAAGAAAAAAATATATCAGACGCTGATTCTGATCCCTTATCTGATCTCCACAGTCATCGTCAGCTATATTGTATATGGCTTTTTAAATACACAGAACGGATTCATTAATAACTCTATTTTGGAGCCTTTGGGCAAGAATGGTATCGCCTGGTATTCACAGCCAAAGTATTGGCCTTTTATTATTACATTTGTCTATCTATGGAAAAATTTCGGCTACAGCAGCATCATCTATTTCGCAACGGTGGTGGGAATCGACAAGACCTATTATGAAGCGGCGGTGATTGACGGAGCTACCAGATGGCAGCAGGTCAGATATGTGACACTATCCAGTCTGAAACCCACAATCATCACGCTGGTGCTGATGTCCATCGGACGTATTTTCTATTCAGACTTCGGCCTGTTTTATCAGGTACCCATGAACAGCGGAGCCTTGATCGATGTGACTAATACGATCGACACTTATGTATATCGTGGACTAACAACACTGAACAACGTGGGTATGTCGGCGGCAGCAGGCTTCTATCAGTCCATCGTTGGATTCATTCTGGTACTGACCGCCAATATGATCGTCCGCAAGGTCAGCCGTGAAAATGCACTGTTTTAAGGAGATGAGATTATGGTTATAAAAGATACCAAATACCAGGTCGTGATCAATACCGTATTAATTATATTGTCTCTGATGTGTGTCATGCCGTTTATACTGTTGCTCAGTTCTTCCATCACTTCAGAGACAGCACTGGTGAAGACAGGCTACCGGTTCTGGCCCACGGAGATCGACCTGTCCGCCTATAAATATTTGCTGATGGACAGTACCTCCATTGTCAGAGGCTACGCAATATCCTTTTTCGTGACAATTGTGGGAACACTGACGAGCCTGATGCTGACTACTTTATACGCTTACCCGTTGTCCAGAAAAAATCTGCCAGGAAGAAATATTTTTGCCTTTTATATTTTCTTTACCATGTTGTTCAACGGTGGACTAGTGCCTGGCTACATGATGTGGACACAGATGTTCCATATTAAAAATACGATATTTGCTCTGATCGTTCCCGGTTTGTTGTTAAACGCATTTAATGTCATTATGATGCGTACATACTTTACGACAAACATCCCGGAGGAAGTCCTCGAAGCGGCAAGGATCGACGGTGGCGGAGAACTCTACATCCTCACTAAAGTAGTGCTTCCTATGTCAAAACCCATTATCGTGACGTTGGTACTGCTGATCGGACTGTCTTACTGGAATGACTGGCTGAATGGTCTGTACTATGTGAACCGGGATAATCTGTACAGTATTCAGGTATTGCTGAAGAAGATGATGGATGATATTGAGATGATAAAAAAGGCTTCCGCAGCCGGAGCAAGTACCATGAAGATGCCCTCCATTTCCATTCGTATGGCAGTGGCGGTTATGGGAGCACTGCCTATCATGTGTGTCTACCCATTCTTCCAGAAGTACTTTGTCAAAGGTATTGTCATCGGAGCAGTAAAAGGATAAATAAGGAGGAAACGGAATGAGCTTTCGCAAAGATTTTGTTTGGGGCGCGGCAACAGCAGCTTACCAGATTGAAGGAGCCGCTTATGAGGACGGCAGAGGAGAATCCGTTTGGGATGTGCATTGCCATGACACGCGTAAGAACCCAGAAGGAAAACAGAATATTTTAGACGGAGAGACAGGTGATGTGTCTTGTGATTTTTACCATCATTATGAGGAAGACATTCAGAGAATGAAGAATATGGGACTGAAAGCATTCCGCTTTTCCATCAGCTGGTCCAGAGTATTGCCAGACGGTACGGGACGGGTGAATGAAAAAGGACTGCAGTTTTACAGTGATTTGGTGGATGCTTTGCTAGAGGCGGAAATTGAACCCTGGGTTACTTTATTTCACTGGGATTTTCCCCAGCAATTACAGATTCGCGGGGGATGGCAGAATCCCGAGAGCCCCGAGTGGTTTGCAGAATATACGAAGGTAATCGTGGACAGACTCTCCGACAGAGTGTCCCACTGGATGACGTTAAATGAGCCCCAGTGCCATCTGATTATCGGACACGTGCAGGGAAGCTGTGCTCCGAAGTTACGGCTCACCGAGCCGGAGTATCTGCTGGCAATCCATAATCACCTGAAAGCCCACGGCAGAGCGGTGCAGGTCATCCGAAAATACGCGAAGAAAAAGCCCGAGATCGGTGTGGCATTCTGCTTCGGAAGTTCGGTGCCTGTAAGCAACCAACCTGAGGATGTGAAAGCAGCAAGAATTGCCACCCTGCGGGAAGATACGAAGGACCTGTGGGCAGTCTCCTGGTGGCTGGATCCCGTCATTTTAGGACATTATCCGGAGAAAGGCATGGAAGCCTATGGCGAGAATTGCCCGGAGGAGTTACGGAATCCGGAAGACCTGAAACTGATCTCGGAACCGTTGGATTTCCTGGGAATCAATGTCTACCAGAGCGGACGAGTGGAATCGGATGGTCAGGGGGGATATCGCGAGGCGAAGAATCCCTGCGGAGCACCGGTGACTGCAATGAAGTGGCAGGTGACACCGGAGAGTCTGTATTATGTACCGAAGTTCCTGCAGGAAAAATACAAACTTCCCATCGTAATTACGGAGAACGGACTGTCCTGTCCCGACTGGGTATTCCTGGACGGTAAGGTTCATGATCCTATGCGAATCGACTTTATGCACCGCTATTTAAGCTGTCTGAAAAAAGCGGCAGAGGAGGGAACTGATATCTGGGGTTATTTTGCCTGGTCAGCTATCGATAACATGGAGTGGAACAACGGTTATACGGAGAGATTCGGACTAATCTATGTGGATTACACCACTCAAAAGAGGATCCTTAAGGACTCCGCATACTGGTACCGCGAGGTGATTGAATCGAACGGTGAAAATCTGTAAACGAACATAAAAAAGAGACTGCTATTTTGATATGCAGTCTCTTTTTTGATGCACCAGACACTTGCCATATTTATTGGAAAAGGGGTATTATGATAAATATAAATAATAAGGAGGCTGATCCCATGAGGCCGATACCGGTGATCGGGGATCCGGAGCGCTATATAGACAGTGCGTTTGTGGATTCCGCGTTTATAGAATTGAAAAGTTGTGATCTGTGGGATGTGAAAATGCTGTATCCGATCCTGCATATGGACCATGCGGAAGAGAAGTGCTTCGTCCGTAAGGAGATGTATGAGAGGCTGGTGAAGGCGGCGGGGAATCTGCCGGATGGTTACCGGTTCCGCATCTGGGATGCCTGGCGCCCCTTTGCGCTGCAGCATGAATTGTTTGAAAAGTATTCTGTGGACATCATCCGGGATTTTCATTTAGAAGAGTTGCCGGAGGCAAAAAGGAGAGCTGCGATCTGCAAATTTGTCTCGGACCCGGTACCGGATACAAAGGTGCCTCCCGCCCATACCACCGGAGGAGCCATTGATCTGACGCTTCTGGATCCGGAGGGCAGAGAGCTTCCTATGGGATGTGGATTCGATGCTTTTACGGATAAGACCTGTGCAGCGTATTTTGAGGCACCGGAGCATGTACAGAGTGCTTTGGACGAGCAGGTTCGTGAAAACCGCCGTCTGCTTTATTATGCTATGATAGATGCGGGATTTACCAATCTGCCGTCGGAATGGTGGCATTATGATTACGGTGACCGGTTCTGGGCATATTACATGCGGAAGCCCGCAATCTATGAGGGCGTATTTACGAGGGAGGAAATTCATGGATAATCAGAAACAAAAGAAGAAAAAAAGTGTGATGGACACGCTGTCCGCCACTATGGTACTGGTGCTGATCGCACTGTTGCTGGTGTTTGTTGGATATACGTATCTGGCACTGAAGAACGGTTACACGCTGGATGACCTGATCGACAATATCGTGGGGAATCTCATCGGTGTGCTGGCGGCATTTCTGTTATTCGATATACTGAACAACAAGCTGACCCAGGATGCCTACGCCAGAGAGACCTCCCAGCAGATCACCAAGACGCTGATGGGAGAGCCGGAGATCCTGGATTCTTTCAGCGATGAAGATAAAAAGACTTTCCTGAAATCCACCATTACCTCCATGATAAAGGATGAAGATGCGGTGGATATGCTATCTACCAATATGGAGAAATATTTTGACAGGGCAAGAGGCGCCAGGATTCGGAAAATGTTCGATTACACGATCAATCTGGAGCCGAATCTGACAGAGGAATATGTAAAAGCCGGTTTCCCCGGAGCCATAGACGGAAAGTATTACCTGATCGATGAGGAATTGAAGTTCAGCGTAAAGTGTCTGGGAGGAACAGACGAGAACTACACGGGCGATGTGATCAGACTCGGTTTCGCCTATGATAAAAAGAGTCTGGATGGTGGATTGCTGGAGACCGGACAGGATGCGGATTTCACCAAGAGCATTTTCAATGAGGATCTGGTGGTGGAACCGGAAGCCGTGGACTTCATCAACAGTATTCCCGCGGACAAGGTCCGGGATGTGATCAATGACCTGTTCATGCCGATTTTGCGAATTGACAACAGCGGAGATAATGACGACGAAGCGCAGTTCGAAGTAGAGCGAAAGAGCAACGGATTTATCCTGAAATTCAAGTTGGATTTTGACCGGAATGAGGCAAGCGGGGAGCATCTGGTCAGCATCTATTTCAAGATGCCCCGGGTATGGAACTCTATTTTCGAGGTGACTCTGGTGGATCCGACCAAGGAGCCCCATATCAAGCTGAAATACAAGAATGGAATGGATGTCACTATGTATTCCTATCTCAATAAGGAAAGCACTGCCAATGTCGGAGCCTGCATCCAGAGAGCCGGACTCTATGACATTGCGATCAAGGACGAGTGGATCTACCCCAAGAGCGGCGTGATCTTTCATATTAAAAAGGCATAATTTGCCAATAAATGTAATTGCAATCAAAGAACTTCTATGCTATTGTGGATATAAAGCATAGAAGTTTTTTTATGCATCTAATTAATTCTTATATATGTATGATTCGAGTTTTTAATCCCAACTTTTATTGAAAAATGACCTTATTTGACCGGAAGCAATATTTGTAAGAATTACAGATATTCAGCCATAAATATTATATAAGTACATTAACGAAGGAGGAAAATTTAATGCAAAGCAGAATGAACAATACTGGTTATTTTGTGGCAGTAGATGGACCTAATGGAAGTGGAAAGACCACAGTAATTAATGCAATAGCAGAAAAACTGGGTTTGATGGGGTATAAAGTAAAAGTGACGAGGGAACCGACAAATTCTATATTGGGAGAATTTGTGCGAAAATATGCAGAAGGACACAAGGGATTAAGCACTGCATGTATGGTAACGGCAGATCGATACGAACATATTAAAAATGAAATTGAACCTATGCTTTATGATGGCAACATTGTCATTACAGACCGTTATATTTTATCATCATTGATATTGCAAAGAATGGATGGAGTGAATGCTGATTATATAATGGATTTAAACGCACTGATAATACGTCCGGATCTTCAAGTTACGATTATGGCTGATGTGGGGACTCTTCAGAAAAGATTATCTGATCGTGCTGAACTAACAAGGTTTGAAAAGAATAATCGATCGGATGAAGAACTGTATTATATGGAAAAAGGAATAGAAATATTGAAGAAAAATGGAATATCGGTTTTAGAAATAAATAACTGTACCGAATTGGATAAAAATGTAGATACTATCGTTGAACATATTGTAAAAGAGGTGAAAAGGAAATGAAAAAATGTATTCTTATTAATTCGCCTATATTTTGGGATGCTGCCGCAGAAGGAGAAAACTATCTTTCACCGCTTGGACTTGGATATATAGCTACATATGTAGAGAAGGCCGGGATTCAGGTTGAAATACTGGATGCTGTGAAACAAAGAAAGTCGGTAGAAGATATTGTTAAATATATAGAGGAGAAACAGCCGGATTATGTCGGAATAAATATTTTTACCCAAAACTATAAATTGGTAAAGGCTATTTGCGAGCAGACCAAGGTGAAATGTGAGTGGTTTATTGGTGGACTGGTAGTGGGCAGCATTTATGAGGAAATTGTAAAATGGAATCTTAAGAACAGAATGAATATTATTATAGGTGATGGCGAATATATTATTCCAACAATTATTTTAGATAACAAAAAGGTAGAACCAATTAAAAAAATTGAAAATATAAAAGTTTTTAGAGTAGATGCAGAATCAGAATTTTTTCCAAGAGATATTTCAGATATTGTATTGAATAGAAAATTTTTCCACGATGAAATAATAAAAAATCATTATGGCGAAAGAGAAATAGCAATGGTAACATCGAGAGGATGCATTTACAACTGTGCTTTTTGCGGAGGGGCAAGAAGTGTGAACGGAGGGATTCCTGTCAGAATTAGATCAGAACAAAGCATTGTGAATGAAATCAACGATATATTAAAGATGTATCCGGAGGTGAAAAGTATCAGGGTTTTGGATGATTTATTTCTGAGTAATAAACAGCGTATTAAACAGGCAATACATGTATTTTCAAAATATCCGCAGTTGAGTTGGAGAGGAATGGCGCATGTGCTTTCTTTAAAGCCAAATTTAGATGATATAGAAAAACTGAAAGGGGCTAATTGCAGAGAACTATTTATGGGAATAGAATCCGGATCAGAATCCATGAGAAAAAAGATCAACAAAGTAGGAAGTATTGGAGATGTTATAGAAGTGGCTCAAAAAATTTTGCAGGAGGGTATTGACTTAAAAGGATATTTCATTTATGGTTTTCCACAAGAGACGGAATGTGATTTCCAACAAACATTTGAACTGGCAAGAAAAATTAGCAATATTTCACAGACAACAGAGGGCAATTTTAGGACGAGTGTTTTTCAATTCAGACCATATCATGGAACAAAGTTGTATAATGACATTGTGTCTGAGAAGGGAATTGTCCATGAATGTGAATTTAATGACATAATAAGTAAATTCAAGGGAAGAAACCAATTTAACTTTGATTTTGGTAACTATAGCGAAGTTTCAGATGAAATTTTGAACCAATATATTATCAAAACACAAGAGATAGGGGAAGGAAATGCTTGAAGATATACGGATGTGTAGTAAATGCGGATTATGCAATAATCAAAGACCATTGTTGGATTCGGAAAGACCGTGTCAGGTTTTTTGGGTTGGACTGTCTGCTAAAAAAATTACATCTGAAGAGGAAACACCTTTATCAGAGCAGACAAATACTGGAAAACTGATACAAAAGATAGAAGAGATGTGTAATGAAGTGAGTACTTATAAAACCAATCTGGTAAAGTGTCTTCCGCTTACGGAACAACAGAAATTGCGTTATCCCAGCAAAAAAGAAATGGATAAATGTTTTGACAATTTAGTAAGTGAAATTAATGCGATGTCACCTAAAATTGTATTTTTGTTGGGAGAAAAAGTTTATTCTTCTGTCGCAAGGCATTTACATTTAGATTTTGAAAAGTGGAATGATTTCGAATATCATTATACAGAATGTAATGGAACCTATTATGTTCCAATTCATCATCCATCATATATATGTGTCTATAAGAGAAAACAAATGGACGATTATATCGCAGCAGTTGAAAAAATGATTAATGAATTGTTATGAAATTGATATTAAGTATAGGATGCAAAGGGTAAAGGCAGAATGAAACCAAGATCTCCCCAAAGTATGCAATTATATAAAATGCTCCTATCCCGCGGCTACCCGGAATCGTTCTGTGATCTGGTGACGAAGAATCTGAATACGGATTTTACGGCGAGCCGTATGATCGGTTATCTGTGTCATTATTCTGATCTGCCGCCGGAGGAGATCGCGGACGAAATGCTGTCGATCTTAAGTGACCGCAATCGCATTATGCAGAAGAAAGAACTGGAAAGCAATAATGCAGAGTGGAATCGTATTCTGATGCAGGGACTGGGGATTGATACAGAAGAGGATGATGGCGACATGGTAGATCCGACAGATTTTTGACGGTGATTACGGCTGCGAGGAACGCTTGCCCGGACAGGGAGGTAATAACATGGAATACATTACAAGAGACGAAGCATTCCTCACTGCTTCCGGAAATCCCTCGGAGCACAGCCGTATACCTGCTTAAAGGTGCGCAGGAATAATTTATAGTTCGTGACTCCGTGCCGATCCAGTATTTCGCTGATGCTCAGATCGGTGTCTTTTAAATCCTTGCAGACATGCGTCAGACGCACGCTGTTGATATAGGAAGTGAGGGTGGTTCCCATGTTCCGTCGGAAAAAACGGCAGAAATATTCTGGGTTCAGATGAGCCAGGGAGGCTGCATTTTCCAGAGAAATGGCTTCGGCGTAATGGGATTGGATGTACTGAATCACCGGTTCGAGGCGATGCAGATTTTTCTGACTCTGAATCCGGGAAGTATTGTCGACGGTGACCTTATAGTGGGTCATAAGGATGTATAAAAAATCATAAAGCAGACCGGAAAACCGCAAAGTATAGCTTTGCGGTTTTTTTGTATAGAGATCGCCCATGGAAGTCAGAATCTCCTGAATCTGCGCATCGGCAGAAAAATCCCTGCGGGAGAACAGAAAACGGATGCTTTCATATTCTGGGATGGCACCTATGAGAAACGCATAAGGAATCTGTAATAACAGAACCCGGGACGGTGTCGTGGTCCGGGTAGCATGGACGGCGGCGGAATTTACCACATGATAATCTCCGGCATGCAGCAACAGAACCCGCTGTCCCTCAATGAGTTCCATGGAACCCTCATAGATATAGATAACTTCCATGCTTCGATGCCAGTGTTCCGGTATGTAATCGTTATTGCTGTTATAGATTGCAAAACGGACGTTGATTCCGCTTTCAAAAGCAACCTCTTCGTGTGGAAATTGCGGCATCGCAAAGCCTCCTTCTGAAATTATATTATTTCCCGCGATATATTTATATCATAGAATAAAAAGAAGGAAAAAGTCAATATTGACCTAAAAAGAAGTCATAATCAGATATAGGAATCAATGTGAAAAATTGCTAAACTGGTAAACAGAAAGAGCAAGTGGACAAGGTTGAATGACAGGAGGTTATAGCAACATGACAAAGAAAAAAATCAAAGATCTGATAGCAAAAATGACATTGGAGGAAAAGGCGGCAATGTGTTCCGGAGCAGATTTCTGGCATACTGAAAGCTGCGAGCGACTGGGGATTCCCGCAAGTATGGTATCCGACGGTCCTCACGGTCTGCGCAAGCAGGATGACAAGGCGGATCATCTTGGAGTAAATGAGAGTATTAAAGCAGTATGTTTCCCGGCAGGATGCGGAACCGCTGCATCCTTTAACAGAGATCTGTTGTATCATATGGGCGAGACACTGGGCAATGAGTGTCAGGCAGAAGGCGTCAGTGTCATTCTGGGGCCGGCTGTGAACATCAAACGATCTCCTCTGTGCGGTCGTAATTTTGAATACTATTCAGAGGATCCCCTGGTGGCGAGTGAGACTGCAGGCTCTCTGATCCGCGGTGTGCAGAGCAAGCATGTGGGAACCAGTTTAAAGCATTTTCTGGCGAATAATCAGGAGACCCGCAGAATGTCCGTGAATGAGATCATTGACGAGAGAACACTGAACGAGATCTATCTGGCAGCATTTGAGGGAGCGGTGAAGAAGGCAAAACCCTGGACAGTTATGTGCTCTTATAACAGGATCAACGGTACTTATGCCGCGGCTCATCACAAATATCTCACAGAGACCCTGAGAGATAAGTGGGGATTTGACGGTTATGTCATGAGTGACTGGGGCGCAGTCAATGACCGTGTGGAAGACTTAAAAGCAGGTCTCGATCTGGAGATGCCTTCCTCTATGGGAGTCAATGATAAGCTGATCGTAGAAGCGGTACAGAACGGAACACTGGAGGAACAGGTACTGGATACCGCAGTGGAACGTATTCTGAACATCGTATATCGTTATACCGAGAACCGAGATACCGAAGCGGTGTTTAATCTGGATCACGACCATGAGGCGGCGAAGAAAGTGGCGGAAGAGACCATTGTATTGTTGAAGAATGAGAATGTGCTGCCGCTGACAGAGGGCGAAGAGATCGCCTTTATCGGAAAATATGCGAAAAAGCCCAGATATCAGGGCGGCGGCAGTTCCCATATCAACAGTCATAAGATCACAGGAGCCCTGGATGCGGCAGAGGCAGCAGGCAATACACATATTGTGTATGCCCAGGGATTTGATGACAAAGAAGACAAGACGGATGAGGTACTACTGGCAGAAGCCGTGGAGACAGCTAAAAAGGCAAAGGCAGCCGTGATTTTCGCAGGACTGCCGGATGCATTTGAATCCGAAGGCTTTGATCGTAAACATATGCGGATGCCGGATTGCCAGAACGAATTGATCGAAAGAGTGGAAGCGGTACAGCCTAACACCATAGTCGTATTGCACAACGGTGCACCGGTGGAGATGCCCTGGGCAGATCGTGTGAAAGGTATTCTGGAAGCCTATCTTGGAGGACAGGCTGTGGGAGGTGCCGAGTATGACATCCTCTTCGGCAAGGTGAATCCCAGTGCGAAGCTTCCGGAGACATTCCCGAAGCAGTTGGAAGATAATCCTTCTTATCTTGCCGGCTTCGGTGAGGGCGACCACGTGGAATACCGGGAAGGCATTTTCGTGGGATACCGCTATTATGATAAGAAGAAAATGGATGTATTGTTCCCCTTCGGCTACGGATTGTCCTATACCACATTTGCCTACAGCAATCTGTGTTTGGACAAAAAGACAATGAAAGACACAGAAGAACTGACGGTGTCTGTGGATGTGACCAATACCGGAGACAGAACAGGTAAGGAAGTTGTACAGCTCTATGTGGCGGATAAAGATAGCACTGTGATCCGACCGGTGAAAGAGCTGCGGGATTTTGTCAAGATCGAACTGGCACCCGGAGAGACAAAGACAGTAACTTTTACGCTTGGAAAGCGAGCCTTTGCTTACTATGATGTACAGATCCATGACTGGCAGGTGGAGACCGGAGAGTTCGAGATCCTTATAGGAGCATCTTCCAGAGACATTGCTCTCAGAGATACCGTGACTGTAGAATCCACCGTGAAGATTCCCTTCCACTATACCACAGATACGACAATGGGCGACATCATGAGCCGCCCGGAGGCCTGGAAACTGGTACAGAGTGTTCTGAGCAAAGGAATGTTCGGTCATGACAGCGAGGTCAGCGAAGGCGGCGATGCCGCGAAGGAAGCCATCAGCGATGAGATGAATGCAGCGATGCTTCAGTATATGCCCCTGCGCGGACCGGTCAGTTTCGGCGGCGGAGTCAGCATGGCAGATGTACAGAAGTTGGTGGACCGCCTGAATGCCATGGAAGAATAATTAACTGTTTATATATAGCAATCCCTAAAAGTTAGGCAAAAACTAACTTTTAGGGATTTTTATATATACCGCTGAGTGACATTTTTAAGTCGGATGAATGCAAGAAAGAATGTGGAGAATTGTTATAATTAGAATATGAAAAATAAACAGACATAGAAAGCCGCATTACCAAGGCACGTTAAGGAGGAAACGGATGAAAAAAATAGCAATTGGCGGAGGACAGGGATTTTGGGGAGATTCTCCAGATGCTGCTATCCATATGATTCACAATGCAGATATTCAATATCTTGCATGTGACTATCTGGCAGAACTGACGCTGTCCATTATGGCAAAGCAACAACTAAAAGATCCATCAAAAGGTTATGCTCCTGATTTTGTGACAAGATTGTTGAAAGCAGCAGGAAAAACTGCTTGGGAAAGAAATATTAAAATTTTGACAAATGCAGGTGGCATGAATATTTCAGGATGTGTAGATGCTATTCGACAGTATGCAACTGAAGAAAATATGAAAGGGTATAAAATCGGTTATGTAACAGGGGACGACATTAAATCAAAAATCCCGCAGCTGTTAAAGGATGGATGGACATTTCCGAATTTTGACTACGAAGGCGATTTCACGGATATTGTTGATAAAATATATAATTGCAATGCCTACATTGGTCATGAAGGCATTCAAAGTGCAATTGAAGACGGAGCAGATGTTGTAGTCACCGGAAGAGCAGCTGATAGCGCACTTTTCCTGGCTCCGTTGGCTTATGAATTTGGTTGGAAAGACAATGACTGGGATAACCTTGCAAGAGGAATTATGGCAGGACATTTACTGGAATGTGGTGGACAGGGAGCAGGCGGCAATTATATGTATGATTGGCGTAGCGTACCTCAGATGGAAAATCTCGGATTTCCTATTGCAGAGTTGACAGATAAAACATTTGAAATTACTAAGGCCCCTGATTGTGGAGGAGTCATTTGCGAGCAAAGTTGTAAGGAACAATTTTTATATGAAGTGCTAGATCCGGCAAATTATCTGACTCCTGATGTAAATGTGGATATTAGTAATGCTACTATTACACAGGTTGGTGATAATCGCGTCAGAATTGATCATATTCATGGTAAAGAGAAACCGGATACTTTGAAATTGTGTGTTGGGTATCATAAAGGGTGGAAGACGGTTTCAATGTTGAGCTTTGCATGGCCTGATGCTTATGAAAAAGCCCGATATTGTGCAGACATTATCATGAAGAAAATGAAGCAAAAGGGAATGAAAGCGGATGATGTTCATATCAGTTTTATTGGTCTGAACAGCCTTCATCTTAATGTGGCTGATATGAGTGAAGAAGCATTGAAAAATCTGAACGAGTGTGTAATGCGCATTGCTGTATTTTCAGAGGATAAGAATGAATGTGCGAAGATCATCCCGGAAATCAGCCCTATGCAGTTAAACGGACCTCCCGGAGCATCTTTCTTCGGAGGAAGGGCTCGTGTGCAGGAAGTTATGGCACTGTGGCCGACATCTGTTCCACGAGAGGCAGTAGAGATCAAGAGCCATATTATTACAATATAGTTTTGCATAGAGAGGACAAGATTATGAGAGAAATATTATTGAATGATATCGCTCATGGAAGAAGCGGTGACAAGGGAGATACCAGCAATATCTGTGTATTTGCCAGAAAACCTGAATATTATGAAATTATTAAAAGAGAAGTAACGCCCGAAAGACTACACAATTTTTTCGGCGACATGGTAAAGGGCGAAATTATAAGATATGAAGTTCCCAGCCTTGGTGGATTTAATTTTGTACTCAAACATGCACTTGGAGGTGGTGCAACCATGAGCTTGCGGTTGGACAGCCTTGGAAAATCTATGGGGAGTGCCATTATGAGATTAAAGATTCACGTAAAAGATGAGGAATTATAAGGGGATCGGAGGTGAGACCTTATGGGATTAGAAAAAGTGGAAGCACTACAGAATTTGGTAGTTCTTGACTTGACCCGGGTAGTAGCAGGACCCTATGCAGGCTCTATATTGGGAGACTTCGGTGCTGAAGTAATAAAAATCGAAGTGCCGGAAAAAGGTGATGATGCCAGAAGCTATGGTCCTTACAGAAATGGAGAAAGTGTTTACTATGCGAACCTGAATCGCAATAAAAAAGGAATTACATTGAATTTGAAGACGGAAGAAGGGAAAAAAATCTTCCTGGAACTGGTGAATAAGGCAGATATTCTCTTGGAAAATTATCGACCTGGGGTTATGGAACGATTGGGATTGGGATATGAAGTTTTGAGAGAAAAAAACCCACGCCTTATTTACGGAGCAGTGTCAGGCTTTGGCTGCTATGGATCGTACTCTGACAGACCGGGTTATGATATTATTTCACAGGCAATGGGAGGTCTTATGAGCGTTACCGGTGCAAAAAACGGAGATCCTACGCGTTCCGGAAATGCCATGGGTGATATACTGGGCGGTATGAATCTTGTGATTGGTGTTTTAATGGCTTTGAACGTAAGAACACTCACCGGAAAAGGACAAAAGGTAGATGTATCATTGGTAGATTCTGTAGTGGCCAGCCTGGAGAATGCATATACAAGATATTTTGAGTCGGGGCAACTTCCTGTAAGAAATGGAAATGCGTATGCATCTATTGCACCCTATGATAGTTATCAGGCGAAGGATGGTCAGGTTATTATAGCATGTGGAAATCAAAAGCTATATGAGAAGCTTTGCAACGAAGTTCTTCATATGCCATGGATGATAACGGATGAACGTTTTCTTACGGTTTCTTTGAGAGTACAGAATAACGAAATACAAAAGAAATATATTGAAGAGTGGACAACGCAATATACTGTGAATGAAATTGTAGAAAATGTATTGGCAAAAGGAATTCCGGCAGGCCCCATCTATAATGTAAGGCAGATCACAGAAGATAAACATATCGCCATAGAACGTGAAATGTTTGTGGAGATAGAACACCCTGTGATTGGGAAAATGAAAGTAAATGGCAATCCTATTAAGTTGATGGATAATATGCCTGAGATCAGTAAACCGGCACCAACACTCGGACAACATAATGAGGAAATATTCTGTGGGTTACTGAAACATTCCGAGGAACAGATTAAGGAATGGAGGAAACATAACATTATATGATGGAAGATATACCATTCAGTGCCATTATGAAGTCGCCTGAATGCAAGAAAGAATCTTGAAAACTGATATAATGGAAATACATAGAAAAGGTGGTGGAGAGATGAAAACAAAAAAACACAATTGGAAAAGATGGCTACCGCTCTACTTGATGATGGCACCTGGATTAATCTATATTTTTATCAATAATTATATTCCTATGTTTGGTACAATTATTGCCTTTAAACATATCAATTACCAGAAAGGCATTTTGGGGAGTGATTGGGTAGGACTGAAAAATTTCAAATTTTTGTTTGCCACAAACGATGCCTGGGTAATTACAAGGAATACGTTATTGTATAATCTTGCTTTTATAGTGATTAATACAGTGGTTGGAATTATTCTTGCAATTTTTATATGCGACGTTGTGAGCAAAAAATTAAAAAAGCTTTATCAAAGTGCGGTATTGCTCCCCTATCTGATGTCAATTGTAATTATTAGCTATATTGTTTTCGCATTTCTTTCAACAGAAAACGGAATGGTGAATAATTCACTGCTGATTCCATTCGGGAAAAATCCGATTTCGTGGTATGCGGAACCAAAATACTGGCCGTTTATTTTGACACTTGTGAATGTATGGAAGGGAGTCGGATATGGTTGCTTGATTTATATCTCGGCGATCAATGGTATTCCCAAAGATTACTATGAAGCTGCAAATTTAGATGGAGCAGGTAAGTGGAAACAGATTCGATGTATTACGCTTCCATCCTTAGTCCCTTCGGTGATTACGCTTACTTTGTTATCGATTGGAAGAATTTTCTATTCTGATTTCGGATTGTTTTATCAGGTACCGTTGGACTCCGGAACATTGTATTCTACGACAAATGTAATTGATACTTATGTATATAGAGCACTGATTAAACTGGGAAATGTTGGAATGTCTTCTGCTGCTTGCCTATATCAGTCGGTTGTAGGATTTGTTTTAGTTCTCACCGCTAATTTGATCGTTAGGAAAGTAAGTAAGGAAAACGCACTGTTTTAGGAGGAGAAAAATGATCCGTTCAAAATCGAATATGCGGTTTCAGATTTTAGCGAATTTTATACTGATTCTGTTTACCATATTTGTAATTACCCCTTTTATTCTTTTGATTATGTCTTCCTTTACGGAGGAAAGTACACTGATAAGAAACGGATATTCATTTTTTCCGGAAAAATTCAGTTTGGGAGCCTATGCTTACATATGGAAAAATGCGTCTAAGATAATGAGGGCCTATGGAATTACAATTTTGGTCACAGTAGTTGGAACAGCTGTCAATGTTATGCTGTCAACAATGATTGCCTATCCGTTATCTCTTGAACAATTGCCTGGAAGAAGAGCAATAACTTTTTACCTTTTCTTTACGATGCTTTTTAGCGGTGGATTGGTACCATCCTATTTGTTGTACAGTAATTATTTTCATATAAAAAATACAATTTGGGCTTTAATTGTTCCTAACCTGTTGCTGTCGGCAATGAGTGTGCTATTAATACGTACATATATATCAACAAGTATACCATCAGCATTGTTTGAGGCTGCAAAGGTAGATGGGGCAGGAGAATTTACAGTATTTTTTAAACTGGTGATTCCTTTGTCTAAACCCATTATTGTAACGATGGGAACTTTTGCCGGTCTGGGTTACTGGAATGACTGGACAAATGGTTTATATTACCTTACGGATACTAAATATTATAGTATCCAGAATCTGTTGAATAAAATGATTACAGATATACAGGTATTGTCTTCTAATTCGTCCATGGCTTCACAAGCCTCTTCGGAAATGGCAAAATTACCTACAGTAGGTGTACGTATGGCGATTGCGGTTGTAGCAATGCTGCCGATATTTGTATTATTTCCGTTTTTACAGAAATATTTCCAAAAAGGAATTGCATTAGGAGCAGTAAAGGGTTAATACATTGCCCTTACAAGATAAAATAAATATATGGGAGGATAACAAATGAAGAAAAAAATTTTATCAATGTTACTCAGTATGGTGTTGACGGTAGCTTGCTTTACGGGATGCGGGAGTAACCCAAGTAGTGGTGGAGAAACCGGTGGAGCAGCTTCTACAGAAACACCTAAAAATCCGGAAGATATGTATACGGTCACAATGGCTGTGATTGGAAATGATCAGGAGGACATGGATCTTGTAGAAGCAGAAATGAATAAAATCCTGGCGGAAAAGGTTGGTGCACAAATTGATGTAATCACATTGGGATGGGGAGTATATCAGCAGCAGTTACAACTTATGTTATCCGGTGCGGAAAAACTGGATTTGGTCCCTATAATGTATAATAACGTGAGTACCTATGTAAACAGCGGTCAGGTATTGGATATGTCTGATTTGATTGACCAGTATGGCGTTAATATGAAAGAAGCTTTGGGTGAAGATATTCTCAAAATTGCTAATATGAATGGCTATGTGTATGGTGTGCCGGTGGAAAAAGAATGGTATGCAGACAGCTGTCTGGTAATGAGAAAAGACATTTTGGACAAATATAATTTGGATGTGTCTAATGTGAAATCTTTGGCTGATTGTGCACCTATTTTCGAAACGATTCATGAAAATGAACCTGATATGAAAATTATTGTAGGCGCTAAAGATGGTTTGATCGGTAACATATATTTTGCCGATGTACTTTCCGATCGCTTTGGAGTATTGGATAATGGCGGTGCTGATACTACGATTGTGAATTACTATGAGACGGATAACTACAAGAATCTGGCTGCTACGGTTCATGATTATTATGAAAAAGGTTATATCGACAAGGATATGGCAACATCTACAGATGCCGGAACCACAATCCTGAAGGCCGGAAATGCATTCTGCTTTGCCACTCCTTATAAACCGGGCGTTGCGGAACAGGAAAGTCTGAATACCGGTTATGAACTGGTGGCTGTAAGAATCAACCCTACTCCTGCGTTTTGCTATACCAATGCTGTTGCCGCAATTACATGGGGAATTGGTCAGAATTGTGAAAATCCGGAGATGACAATGAAAGTGCTGGACTACATGTACGGTGATCCGGAATTAATGAATCTGTTTAACTGGGGTATTGAAGGTGTTCATTATGTCGTAAAAGATGCTGAAAATGATGTGATTGGATTCCCGGATGGGGTAGATGCTTCTAATGCAAAATACAATCTGAATATGGGATGGGAACTTCCGAACCAGTACAAGATCCATGTATGGGAGGGAAGCTCCAGAAAGATTATGGATGCGCAGAAAGAGATGAATGCCACTGCAAATAAGTCAAAAGCATTAGGTTTCATGTTTGATAGTACATCTGTCAGCAATGAGATTGCAGCACTAAACAATGTGGTTAGTGAGTATTCGGCTTCTATCGATTGTGGCGCAGCTGATCCTGCCACGGCCATTCCGGAGTTTAATGAGAAGTTATACGCAGCCGGTCTTCAGACTGTAATGGACGAGAAGCAGAAACAATTGAACGAGTGGCTGGAAAATCAAAAGTAATGTGTTATAATGTGGCTGTGAATAACAGGAATAAATAAATATAGGAGGTCCCGATTAATGTCGAGAAAACATAAGAAGGTCTTGAGAAAAAATATTACTCTGATCATGTGCGCATTAATCGGGACAATTGTTGTTGTATACGGTGTTGGTATGATATTATTCCGTGGATATGTCAAAGAGATAGCAAATATAGCCAGCCGGACATTTGATTTCTACGGGAATGAATTGGATCAAAAAATGAATGGCATTAATACGCAGCTTGTAAACACGTTGTTGAATAATAAATCTATCAGAGAAATAGAAGAGATGGATTTAAACACAGAGGATAACTCTGTGGTTTACAGCATTGCGGAGCAAAATGAATTGAAACAATATTTTCAGGCAATGGCAATTAATTATGGGGACGAATACCATTTTTGGTTTTATAACAAAGACAAAGATATTTTTCTGATTACGGGAGACGATGAATACCTTCAAAAGGAACTTTTTAAAGGATATATTAGGACAGTGGCTTCCGAAGAACGGATTCCTATAACAGAAAAGAGAAAATGGTTTGTGCAGGATGTTCAAGGAACGTTGTTTCTTACAACTACCTTTTGCCTGAAAAATAATTATGTGGGTTGTTGGATACGGCCTGAGAAAATATGCGCTTCTTTTCGAGAAACACAGGAAGATACACTTTCCTTTTTTATTCGGGATTTGAGCACCGGAGTACATTATTTGGAGAATAGCAGTGCATCCGGAAGTATGTTTCAGAAAAATGAAAACATTCAGGAAATAAGTAGCGCGCATTATTGGGAATACGAATTTGAAAATGCAAATGTATCTATAGGAATAGATGTCAGCGACAAAATAAAGAAAAGTGCTGGAACCTATGAAATACTGATGGGAATTACCACAGTATTGATTTGCTTTATGTGTATTGGAGCTTTTTATTATTTCAGGCACTATGTACAAAAACCGTTATACATTTTTGAAGAGAATCTACGAAAATTTCAGGAAACTGGAGAATTAGAGCAAAATAATTATTATGAAGAATTCGAAAATGTAGGTGAAATCTGGAGAAATCTGGAAAAAGAAATTCAGGAATTAAAAGTTCAGGTATATGAAGAACAGCTGGAAAAACAGAAAACTAAAATAGATTATTTACAATTACAGATCAGGCCCCATTTTTATATTAACTGTCTTAATAGCATATACAGTATGGCGCAGTTGAAACATACAGAAGAAATCCAGCAACTGGCATTGTATGTATCCGGATATATGAGATCTATTTTCCGCAAAGGAACGAAGCCTATCTTAATGGATGAAGAATTACAGCAGATTGTAAATTATGTAAAAATCCATAATATTTTATACCGCTATGATTGCAAGTGTCATATCTGCGTAGATGAGCGTGTGAAACAGGCAATGATTCCACCGTTGATAATGATAGTCTTTGTGGAAAACTGCGTGAAGTACACGGTAGGAAGCAAAAGAAAGATAGAAATTAGCATTGAAGGAAGCTTTCTGGATGAGGAACAGAAAAAAATACGAATTCGTATAGCGGATAATGGTCCGGGTTTTCCTGAGAATGTGTTAGAAAAATTTCGAAAGAATGAATTTGGAGCAAATGATGACAGATTCCAAATTGGAATACGCAATACAAAAGATCGGCTTCAACTGCTCTATGGGGCGGAAGCAAGTCTCATGATAGGTAACGGTGAAAACCTGGGAACGGAAGTTATAATAATAATTCCGTATCAAAACGGAGATGAAAAGAGTGAATATTCTATTAGTAGATGATGATGTGAATGTGCTGGAAAGTCTGCAGTTTGGGGTTGCATATTCGTCACTGGGAATAGAAAAGATTTACGTTGCTGAAAATGCTGCGGATGCCAAAAAGATACTTAAGAATGTACCGATCCATATTATGGTAACAGATATAGAAATGCCAAACGAATCGGGAATTGAATTGTTAAAATGGACAAAAACACAGAATTTAGACGTGGTTACTATATTCTGCACGTGTTATGCAGATTTTAATTATGCCAAAAAGGCTGTGGAACTTCAATGTTTTGACTATTATCTGAAACCGATTTCTTTTGACGATTTTGAAAAAATAATATCTAGGGCTGTAGAAAAAGTCAGACAAGAGAGCAGGAAGAAAACATATTATCAGTATGGCGTGTATTGGTTGGATGATGTAAAAAACAGAAAAGCACATTTTTGGGAGCATATCATGTTTCCGCTGGCAATTCCGGATGAAGAACTTTTAAATGCATTGATTGAAGACAATCGTTTGGAATATGACACTGAGCAGTTGTTTGATGTTTTTTTGCTACATACATATGAAGAAGAGGAACGTTTTCAGAATCTGACTTCAACAATGAGCGAATTTATTATTAAAAATGTCGTTACAGAAATTTTTAGCGATATGTGCAATATGGAGACCATAGTGAAGTATGGAGAGGATACCTATGTGATTGTAACCCGTAATCTAAAAGAAAATGCGGAGATGGTACTGAAGAAATTGATTATGCAGTGTGATATCCATCTTAATTGTCGAATGCGTGTATTTTATGATCTTGAATGTCCTCTGCCCGCCGTAAAGGAATGTTTTGAAAGGTTGATTCATATTTGGAATGAAAATATCAGCAACGATGTACAGATATTCTGGGCGCGGACATACCAAAGGGAAGAAAATACATATTCATTCGGTGCTATTGGAGAATGGGAGATTTATCTGAACACAGGTGCGGTGAATAAGATTTTAGATGAAATCGATCACTATTTCTCAGAGAAAAAGAGACATCATGGGTTAACAGCGTATGAATTAAAAGCTATGCAGGTGAATCTGATTCAGATGGTGAATACTGTGTTGATGAAAAACAATATCGAAGCCCATGAGCTATTTGTAAATACGGAATATGAAACTTATCGGAAAATGTCATTGAAGAATTATGATAACTATATGGAATTTTGTAAATATTTATTGCAAAAAGCATATAGCTATATTGCCTACGTAAGAGAAAATACATCTATTGTAGAGGTAGTTAAAAAATATATTGAAGAACATTATAATGAGGAAATTTCCAGAAATGAGCTGGCAGGAATTGTATATTTAAATGCAGATTATCTGGCAAGACTTTTTAAAAAAGAAGAAGGAATCTCTATTACCGATTATGTTATTCGTATGAGGATAAAGAAGGCGTCTGAACTGTTACAATACAGTGACATCTCTATTAATGAAATTGCTATGAAAGTGGGATATGATAACTTTTCATATTTTTCCAGATTATGTAAAAAAGTGTTGGGATGTAGTCCGAAAGATTATAGAAAAAAAGCAAAGGAGAAATTAAATGAGTAGTTATTTTGAATGTTCGGGAAATGGACCGATTGTGACAACAAAAGCAGGAAAAATAAGGGGATATTTGTGGAATACAACATATACATTTCAGGGGATTAAGTATGCAAATGCAAAAAGATTTCAGATGCCGGAGGAAATTCAGCCGTGGGATGGGATAAAAGATGCTACTTCTTATGGCTATGTATGTCCATTGTTAACCCAGGATGTTCCCAACGGTGAAATTATGGTTCCTCATAGATACTGGCCTATGGATGAACACTGTCAGTATTTGAACGTTTGGACGCAGACGTTGGATACTTTGGCAAAAAAACCGGTTATGGTATGGCTTCATGGAGGTGGATTCTATGCAGGATCTTCTATCGAACAGATAGCATATGACGGTACAAATTTAAGCCAATTTGGGGATGTGGTTGTAGTATCATTGAATCATAGATTAAATCTTTTGGGATATTTGAATTTGTCAGAATATGGAGAAAAATATTGGAACTCGGGAAATGTTGGAAATGCTGATATTGTAGCGGCATTGCGCTGGATTAGAGACAATATTGAAGCGTTTGGCGGGGATCCTCAAAATGTAACGTTATTCGGGCAATCCGGAGGAGGCATGAAAATATGGACGCTGATGCAGACACCGGAGGCTGATGGCTTGTATCATAAAGCGATTATTCAGAGCGGCGTATTGGAAGATTTTATTGATGAAGAGAATACAGATGCCAAACCACTGATCCGGGCAATGCTGCAGGAGCTTAATATGGAAGAATCGGATATTGAGAAATGGGAGGATATGCCTTACAGAGAGCTGGCAGATGCTTATAATAAAGTATCCGATAAAGTACTGGCTGAAGGTGGTTATATAGGAGGACATCCGATTCGGAACTCTTATTACATGGGGGATCCCTTAAAAATTGGATTTTCGGAATATGCTCAAAAGGTGCCGGTGTTAATAGGAAGTGTGTTCGGAGAGATGGGATTTGCACCCGGGCTGATCGGAAGGAATCAAATGACACAAGAGGAATTGATCAGGATTGTCGAAAAACGATTTGGTGAACATACTCAGTCTGTGATTCAGGCATACGCGCAGGCATACCCGGGAAGAAGCATTGCAGACTTAACTACATATGATATTTTTTTCAGAAAACCGGTAATTGATTTTGTGAAAAAGAGAAAGACATACAAACAATCTAATATATATGCATATGTCTTTGCTGTTGAATTTCCTCTGGATGATGGAAAGCCGGCATGGCATTGTTCTGATCTGGCTTTTGTATTTCATAATACAGATAAGGTTCCCGTGGCTAATATGCCGGGAGTCACGGATAAACTAGAAGAAAAAATGTGCAAGGCATGGGTGAATTTTGCTAAAACAGGAATTCCATTCATTGATGAAACGATTGCTTGGCCGGCCTGTACAGAAGAGACAGAAAATTATATGGTTATCGACAATGATAAATGGCAGGTAAGAGAGAAGTTTGATTACGAATTAGTGAAACAGGTAGCGGACAGTGGCATGAAATCTCCATTTTCTATAAAAGAAAGGAGAAAAATGTTGCAGAAAACTCAAAAAGAAGCAGAAGAGAAAGGCGTATTTTTACATTGAAGACAGAAAAAATAATAACTGAATTATTGGAACAGATGACCTTGGATGAAAAGATCGGGATGGTTCATGGAAATGGATTGTTTCAGAATAAAGGGGTAGAAAGACTGGGAATACCTTCTATGAAATTTTCAGATGGACCTATGGGTGTTCGGAATGAGTTTCAAAATGATAAATGGATTCCCCTGGGCAATACTGATGATTATGTATCTTATCTTCCAAGTAATAGTGCTATAGCATCTACATGGGATGTCGATGTTGCATATGAAGTTGGCAAGGTCCTGGGAGCGGAAGCCAGAGGCAGAGGAAAAGACATGATTTTGGCGCCGGGAATTAATATCAAACGAAGTCCCTTATGTGGGAGAAACTATGAATATTTGAGTGAAGACCCCGTGCTGACAGCAGAGATGGCAGTTGCTTTGATAAAGGGAATACAGCAGAATGATGTGGCAGCCTGTGTAAAACATTTTGTGGCAAACAATCAGGAAACTAATCGACTGCATGTGGACACTAAAGTAAATGAGAGAACCTTGCAGGAAATATATTACCCGGCGTTTCGACAGTCTGTGCAGAGGGCAGATGTTTATTCGGTTATGGGAGCCTATAACAGATTAAACGGTACCTATTGCTGTGAAAATAATCTGTTGCTGAAGGAAGTATTGCGTGATCAATGGGGATTTGAAGGAATTGTAATCAGTGACTGGGGAGCAGTGCATAATACGTTAGATGCGGGGCAGGCAGCACTTGATATTGAAATGTCAGTATTTGATAATTTCGACGAATATTGTCTGGCAGAACCTTTGAAACAAAGGATCTTGGATGAATCAGTAGATATGGCGTGTCTGGATGCAAAGGTACGTAACATCTTGCGAGTAATGTTTAAGTTAAAAATGATTGGAAAGGAAGCGGTACATCGAAAAAACGGCTCCTATAATACTATGGCGCACCGGCAGGTGTTGAAAAAAGCAGCGGAAAAATCTGTTATTTTATTGAAAAATGATAGTAAATTATTGCCACTTGGAAATACATATCATAAGAAAATTGCAGTCATAGGTTGTAACGCAGACCGAATTCACTCGGGCGGTGGAGGTAGTGCAGAAATTAAGGCTTTGTATGAAATATCACCGCTTCTTGGAATCAAAATGGAATTTGGAGGTAATGCAGAAATAGTATATGAACCGGGGTATTATATTCCGGAAAAAAAGGAGCTTAACGGAGAAAACTGGCAGGCTTCCAGTGTGGATGACAAAGAAAAAATACAACAACAGATCCGCAGGATGAGAGAAGAAAAAAGAAGATTAAAAAAGGAGGCATTTTATTCAGACCTATCGGAAATTGAGGAAGAATATCACAGAAGAGCTCTGAAGCTTGCTGAAGAGAGCGATATTGTTCTGTTTGTAGGAGGGTTGGATCATGAATATGACATTGAGGGAGAGGATCGTCCCTGCATGAAACTTCCGTATCATCAGGATGAATTGATTACAAAATTATTAAAGGTAAGACCGGACACAATTGTAACTATGATAGGAGGATCTCCGGTGGAGATGCCATGGGAAGAAAAAGCAGGTACAATTTTGTGGTCTTATTATGCCGGAATGGAGAGTGGCACAGCCCTAGCGGGAATCCTCACCGGAAGAATCAATCCCAGTGGAAAACTGGCAGAAACTTTTCCTCGTGTTTATGAAGATACACCGACAGGTCATAACGGACAATTTGGGAGAGATAATATGGTCTGTTATGAAGAAGAAATTATGGTCGGATATCGTCATTATGAGAAAAATGATATTTTGCCGATGTTCTGCTTTGGACATGGACTCTCTTATACAGAATTTGCGTATCACGATCTGCAGGTGAAACAAGATAATGATGCAAAAGACAGAGTGAGCATATCGTTTGATATAGAAAACGTAGGTCAAATAGACGGAAGAGAGATTGTACAGATTTATGTGAGGGATGAGGAGTGTACAGTAATCAGACCAGAAAAAGAGTTAAAGGCATTCAAAAGCATTACGCTGAAAGCGGGGAGTGTATGCAGAGTAGAGATTACTTTGGATAGTATGGCGTTTTCATTTTATGATGAGAAGAAACATGATTTTTGTGTGGAACCCGGAATTTTTGAAATATGTGTAGGCAATTCAACGCAAAATATTTTATTGCATCAGAAAATTGAATACCCTAACTGCAGTAAGCAGAATGTGTGAAATCCCGATTCTAATTCATTATAAAATAAAGGATAAACTAGCTACCGCTTTGGGCTGACTGATGAGACCGTCAGCTCAAAGCGGTAGTTTTATTATTTTATGGAATTATGAAAGCGGTTGTCAAATTGGAAAGCGGAATGCGGAATCCTTAGGATATGGCTTGCCATTGTAGCAGATTCCGATTATAATAAAAGATTGTAACGGCAACGGCTTGGAATTGGGGATTATCATGAATATAGTAGTAGACGGATATAATATATGTTATAAAACAACCGGTACCGGCGATAAGACGGTTGTGATCTTACAGGGCTGGGGTACGGATCTGGGAGTGTATGATTCCGTAGCCGGTGTGATAGACGGCAGCAGGTACCGTGTGATCCAGTTCGATTTCCCGGGCTTCGGCGGCAGCGATGAACCGAAGGAACCCTGGGATGTAGACGGATTTGCGGATTTTTTCTGCAGATTTATGGAAGTAATGCAGGTAAAGCAGGCCACCCTCATCGGGCATTCCTACGGTGGCCGCGTGATCATCAAGCTGGCAGCCAGAGAGAGCATCCCTTTTGAGATCACAAACATTATCCTGATCGACAGCGCAGGTGTCCTGCCGGTGCGTACTACTGCACAGAAATGGAAGATCCGCAAGTACAAGATCCTGAAGAAATTCCTGAACATGAAGCTGATCTATGCTATGTTCCCGGAGGTGATCGATGACTGGAGGAGCCGACAGGGATCGGCAGACTACCGCAATGCGACACCCATGATGCGTCAGTGTATGGTGAAGGCAGTGAATGAGGATCTGACGGAGTTGCTTCCGAAGATCCGTCAGGAAGTGCTGCTGATCTGGGGAGATCAGGATACGGCAACTCCTATCCGGGATGCACATATTATGGAAGAGAAGATACCCAACTGCGGTCTGGCAGTGATCCCGGGAACCGGTCATTTTTCTTTCCTTGAGAAGCCGGCACAGTTCCGGGGAATTATGGAGGCATATTTGCAATGATCATACGTGTGCTGATAGCGGTCGTGCTTGCTGTTCCGGCATATTTTTATACCATGCGGTATAACATTCATATGTTCCAGCAGAACGGCTATAAGAATAAAGAACACCTTCACTGGCTGAAGAAGAAGTTCCGGCTGCAATGGATTCTCTATTTTGGTCTGGCACTGGGCATTGTAACCTGTGTGTTTCCGTACCTTGCCCTTGAAATCTTCGAGTATCTGGTACTGTTCGTGATCATCGTGGTATATCGTGCCATGAAGCGGATGAATACGAAGAAAAAGCTGGTGTATACTGCCCGGGTCAAGAGATTGCTCGCTACGGAGCTGATCCTTACGGCTGCGGTATTCGCTCTGGTGTGTGGATTTGGCGGAATGAAGCGGATCCCGGGGCTGTGCCTGATCCTGGTATCTGTGAATCTGTTTCTGGATATTGTGGCTAATGTCATCAATCATCCCATGGAGGCGGGGATCAATCAGCATTATATCAATGACGCTGTGAGAAAGCTGAAAAGCGTCCCGGGACTTACCGTCATCGGTGTGACCGGCAGCTACGGCAAGACCAGTGTGAAGTTCTATTTGCAGACACTTTTACAGGAAAAATATAACGTACTGGTGACGCCGGAGAGTTTCAATACGCCTATGGGTGTGGTGCGGACCATCCGCGGTTCCCTGAAGCCCACCACGGAGATCTTCGTCTGTGAGATGGGTGCCCGCCATGTGGGCGATATCAAGGAGATCTGCGATATGGTGCATCCCGATCACGGTGTGATCACATCTATCGGACCGCAGCATTTAGAGACCTTTTTTAACATGGAGAATATTCAGAAGACGAAGTTCGAGCTGGCGGATGCCCTGCCGGAAGGCGGCATGCTGTTCTTGAACGGTGACAACGATTATATTCAGCAGCAGGCAGCTTCTCCCGCGTATGATCAGACCCCGGAGAAGATCTTCTATTATTCCGAAACGGAAGGGACAGGATACTGTGCCAAAGATGTGAAGGTATCCCAGTTAGGTACGGAGTTCACGGTAGTGACCCCGGACGGCGAGAGCGAGAGATTCCAGATGCGTCTCATCGGGGCCCACAATGTCATCAATGTGGTGGGGGCTATCGCAGTTGCTCATAGAATGGGTATGACGCTGCAGGAACTGCGGATCCCGGTACGCCGGATCGAGCCGGTGCCCCACCGTATGCAGATGCGGGAGCACGGTCTGGTGACGATCATCGATGATGCTTACAATTCCAACCCCGTAGGTTCCAGGGCAGCGGTCGAGACGCTGGCTATGTTTGACGGTATCCGGATCCTGATCACGCCGGGCATGGTGGAGCTGGGTGACAAGGAAGCGGAATACAATCATAAATTCGGTAACTACGCAGCGGATTGCTGCGATTACATCCTGTTAGTGGGCAGACGGCACACCGAGCCCATCAGGGAGGGCGTGCTGGAGAAGGGATTCCCGGAAGAGAAATGCCTTGTATTCGACAAGCTGGAGGAAGCTGTATCTTACGCCTATGCCATCAAAGGGCAGGGACATAAGTATATTTTATTAGAGAATGACCTGACGGATAACTATTAGACGACTCAGAGGCGATTTCGCGAAAGTGGTTCCGGATAGTTGACAGAGAGTAGTAAAATTCAGGAGGGAAAATAAATGAAGACAAGAGTAGCAATGCTGTTTGGCGGCAAGAGTGTAGAACACGAAGTATCAGTGATCTCCGGCATTCAGGCTGTCATGAATATGGACACAGACAAATACGAAGTGATCCCGGTCTATATGACCAAGCGCAATGAAATGTACATCGGTGAGGAGATCGGCAAGATCGAATCCTACAAAAATATCGATGAACTGTTGAAAAAGTCCCAGAGAGTCATCATGACCAACGAGGACGGCAAGGTATTCCTGACTCCGTTCCCGGTGAAGATGTTCGGCGGGAAGAAGCCGGTAGAGATCGACGTGGCTTTCCCCGTAGTCCACGGTACCAACGTAGAGGACGGCGCTTTCCAGGGTTACCTGAAGACCATGGGTATCCCCTTCGTGGGATGTGATGTGACCGCATCTGCCATCGGCATGGACAAATACATTATGAAAGCTGTCTTAAAGGAATGCGATGTGCCGGTACTGGATGCACAGCTGTATACTCTGGCAGATTATGCGGAGATGGAGACACTTCTTGACAAAGTGGAAAAGGGACTGGGTTATCCCGTGATTGTAAAGCCTGTCAACTTAGGTTCCAGCGTAGGTATCAGCGTGGCAAAGAACCGCGTGGAACTGACCCATTCCGTGGACGATGCTTTCAAGTATGCCACTAAGGTACTGGTGGAGCATGCCATTACGAATCTGCGGGAGATCAACTGCTCCGTACTGGGAGATGAGAATGATGCCATCGCCTCTGAGTGTGAAGAACCCCTGCATACCAAAGATATCTTAAGCTATGAAGACAAATATGTCAGCAATGCCAAGGGCAGTGGTTCCAAGGGCATGGCGAGCGTATCCCGCAAGATTCCCGCAGAGCTGTCACCGGAGAAGAGAGAGGAAGTCCGGGAGCTGGCAGTCAGATCCTTTAAAGCACTGGGCTGTAACGGTGTGTCCCGTATCGACTTTATGATCGATGAGGACAACGGTAAGCTGTATTTTAACGAGATCAATACCATCCCCGGATCACTGGCATTCTATCTGTGGGATCCGGTGGGCGTTCCTTACAAAGAGCTTCTGGACCGTATGATCCAGCTGTCTTTGAAGAGAGCCCGCACCGAGGAGAGACTGACCTTTACCTTTGACACCAATATCCTGAATTCCGCAAGCTTTGGCGGTTCTAAGGGTGGTAAATTGTAATAGCCGGTTTATGGATTTTATGATTATTTAATATATTTTTTAGCACTCTGGACTTGCGAGTGCTAATCTATAGTGATAATATAATCTCTGTAAAAGCAACAAGCGACTGCAGCAGCAGACAATTGTTTGAAAAGAGATGTGAAGTGGTCAGCCGCGCAGGGAACTGTGTGGCTGATTTTTACATGGAGAACGTCTTGGTTGTGTGGCTCACCGGTTGGGCAGAATGGAGGGAATATGACGAAGACAACAAAAAGAGATTATTATGAAGTACTGGGTGTCAGCAAGACAGCGGACGCCGCAACGATAAAAAAAGCATACCGGAAACTGGCGAAAAAATACCATCCGGATACCAATGCAGGAGACCCTGTGGCAGAGGAGAAGCTGAAGGAAGTCAACGAGGCTTACGATGTGCTGGGGGATGAAAAAAAGAAGAAACTATACGATACTTACGGTTTTGCCGCTTTCCAGGAGGGATTTAACGAGGAGGCAGCCAGACAGTATCAGGAGCAGTTTAAGAACGGAGGAGGTTTCCACTACAATGGAGGTACCGGCGGCTTCGGCACCGATGGATTCGGCGGCTTTGGCAACGGCACGTTCCATTACAGTACAGGAGGAAGCGGTTTCGGTACCGGTGATTTCGGCAGCTTCGGCGGGGATGAGGATATTTTTGACAATCTGTTCGGTCAGTATTTCAAGGGACAGAAAGGCTCCGGACGGGGCAGCCGGGCGAACTACCGCAGCAAAGGTCAGGATGTGGAATCCGGCATCACCATCAGCTTTGACGAAGCAATGCATGGCTGCGACAAGACCTTTACTTTAAGAGATCCGGCTACCGGCAAGTCCGAATCCGTGCAGGTGCACATTCCGGCAGGTATCGATACCGGTAAAAGTATCCGCCTGAAAGGTAAGGGTGGTGAAGGTTACTCCGGCGGTGAGAGCGGTGACCTGTATCTGAAGGTGACGGTACAGGAGAAGCCGGGCTGGGAGCGTAGAGGACAGGATCTGTATACCACGGTCAATATCCCCTATACTACCGCAGCCCTGGGCGGCGAGATCCGTGTACCCACGTTGTACGGCGATGTCATGTGCAAAGTGAAGGAAGGTACGCAGTCCGGAAGTAAGATCCGTCTGAAAGGCAAGGGTGTGGTATCCATGAAGGATAAAAATGCCCACGGCGATCAGTATGTCGTGATCCAGATTCAGGTGCCTAAGAATCTGACCCCGGCAGCAAAAGAAAAATTACAGGAATACAAGAAGGTCAGTGGATTTTGATCCACTGGCCTTTTGTGTTTTTTGATAAATGATAAAATTTTTCATTAAACGAAAAAAGCTGGAAATAGGAAAAACAGGTGCTTATAATATTCATTCATAAATAGAATAAACAAAAGACTTCACACAGGAGGAAATGAATTATGTTGAAATGTTTGAAAAAGATTGATAAAGCTAAAACCGGTATCTTCGCAGCAGGCGTTCTGTTCGGAACCGCAGGTATCAAAGTACTGTCCAGCAAGGATGCGAAGAAGCTGTACACCAACTGCACCGCAGCTGTTTTGCGTGCAAAAGAGTGCGTAATGAAGACGGCTACCACCATTCAGGAGAACGCAGAGGACATCTACGCAGAAGCTCAGCAGATCAACGAGGAGAGAGCAGCACAGGCAGCTCAGGAGTTTGACGGTGAGGTTGAGGCAGAAGCAGCAGAGACTGCAGCAGATGCTGAATAATCCATCGAAGCTTACAACACAGAATAAATGACACCTGCATGCTCCGGCATCGCAGGTGTTTTCATGAAAGCAGGCATAAATTATGAGATTTGTGATCAAACATGAGATAAAGGGGAGACTCAGGGTTCACATTCTGCAGAGCCGCATGAGCTTTGCGCAGGCAGATACACTGCAATACTATCTGGACGGACAGAATAATATTGTCAGTGCCAAAATTCAGGAGCGCACCCTGGATGTCACGGTAGTCTATACCGGTTCCAGGGAGGAGGCACTGAAGACACTGGAGAATTTTACGTATCAGGGTACGGAAGTACCGGAGAATTATCTTGCTAATTCCGGCAGGGAGATGAACCGGGAATATAAGGATCAGCTGATCAATAAAGTGGTAATGCATTATGGGATCAGGCTGTTTTTACCCATGGATATCCGTTCCGTGATCACCACGGTAAAATCTTTCAAATATCTCTGGCATGGAATCAAGACCCTGGCAAAGGGCAAGATCGAAGTACCGGTACTGGATGCCACTGCTATCGGTGTATCTGTGCTGCGCGGTGATTACAACACCGCAGCCTCTGTGATGTTCCTGTTAGGCATCGGTGAGATTTTGGAGGAGTGGACGCACAAAAAGTCTGTCGGTGATCTGGCGAGGAGCATGTCCTTAAACATTGACAAGGTATGGGTTGTGAGCGACGGACAGGAGATCCTGGTGCCGTCCACATCCATTAAGTCAGGAGATCTGGTAAGGATCCACATGGGCAATGTGATTCCTTTCGACGGTACAGTGACGGATGGAGAAGGTATGGTGAATCAGGCATCTCTGACCGGAGAATCCGTTCCGGTGAGAAAAATTCCCGGTGGAACTGTCTATGCCGGAACTGTGGTAGAAGAAGGTGAGCTGACTATCTGTGTGAAAGAAAACGGCGGCTCCAGCAAATATGAGAAGATCATGACCATGATAGAGGAATCCGAGAAGCTGAAATCCTCTCTGGAGGGTAAGGCAGAGCACCTGGCAGATAAGCTGGTACCCTATACTTTCTTAGGCACCGGTCTGGTATGGCTGTTCACACGGAATGTGACCAAGGCATTATCCGTGCTGATGGTGGATTTCTCCTGCGCATTGAAGCTGTCTATGCCGTTAGCGGTATTGTCTGCGATCCGTGAGGCAAGCACCTATGAGATCACGGTGAAGGGCGGCAAATACTTAGAGGCTATGGCAGATGCCACCACCATTGTATTTGACAAGACCGGAACACTGACCAAGGCACAGCCCACGGTGGCAGATGTGATATCCTTTAACGGGCAGTCTGCGGATGAGCTGCTTCGGATTGCTGCCTGCCTGGAGGAGCATTTCCCTCATTCCATGGCAAAGGCAGTGGTACGTGAGGCAGCCCGCAAGGAGCTGGTGCATGAAGAACTGCATACCAAAGTGGAATATATCGTGGCTCACGGTATTTCTTCTACCCTGGATGGCAAGAAGATCATTATCGGAAGTTATCACTTCGTATTCGAGGATGAACAGGCACAGATTCCGGAAGGCAGGCAGGAACTGTTCGATCATCTCTCTGAAGAGTACTCTCATCTGTATATGGCCATTGATGGTAAACTGGCAGCGGTGATCTGTATCGAGGATCCTTTGAGAGAGGAAGCACCGGAGGTCATCCGTCAGCTGAAAATCTTAGGAATCAGCAAAGTCGTAATGATGACGGGAGACAGCGACCGCATTGCAAAGTCCATCGCAAATATCGTTGGTGTGGATGAATATTATTCCGAGGTACTGCCGGAGGACAAGGCAAAGTTCGTAGAACAGGAGAAGCAGTCCGGCCATAAGGTCATTATGATCGGAGATGGTATCAATGATTCTCCCGCACTGTCCGCAGCAGATGTAGGTATCGCCATCAGTGACGGTGCACAGATTGCCAGAGAGATCGCGGATGTCACCATCGGTGCGGACAATCTGTATGAAGTAGCTACCCTGAAGGAATTGAGCAACTCCCTGATGGAGCGGATCCATAAAAATTATCGCATGATCGTAGGTATCAACACCGGACTGATCATTTTAGGTGTAGCAGGAATCATTCCTCCCACTACGTCCGCTCTTCTGCATAATACATCTACCCTGTGGATCAGCACCAAGAGCATGAAGAATCTGTTGGACAGAGAAGAAGCATAAAAAGAGAAAAAGCAAAGGCCATTGTGAGAGAAAAAGAGAACTCCTCGCAATGGCTTGTGTTTTATTTTATAGTAAGTTGCTGCTAGCTGAAAAATGTAATACAAAAAAATGTAATACAATTTGAACGGAATGTACGGTACTTTTATAGGAATTATATGTTGCATATTTGCAGATGCATGTATATAATGATATAGTAATTCCTAGTTGGACGCTAGAGATAGGAGGAAGTATATGTCAGAACAATTATTACAGGTGCGTAACTTGTCCGTAAGTGTAGAGGACAAGCCCATCCTTCATGGAATAGATTTAGAGGTTCGCCCCGGAGAGACCCATGTCCTCATGGGACCCAACGGTGCGGGCAAATCCACATTGGGTTACACCATCATGGGAAGCCCCCGGTATGAGGTGACCGGTGGTGAGATCCTGTTCAAAGGGAAGGAATTATTAGAGGAATCTGCAGACCAGAGAGCGAAGGATGGTATTTTCCTGTCTTTCCAGAATCCCCTGGAGGTACCCGGAGTATCTCTTCGGAATTTCATCCGTAATGCCGTGGAACAGAGAAGCGGTTCCCGTATCAAGCTGTGGACCTTCAAAAAGGAACTGGAGCAGGCCATGGAAGTATTGCAGATGGATCCTTCCTATGGTGACCGTGATCTGAACGTGGGATTCTCCGGCGGTGAGAAGAAAAAGGCGGAGATCTTACAGTTACTTATGTTAAAACCCTCACTGGCAATCTTGGATGAGACCGATTCCGGACTGGATGTGGATGCGGTACGTACGGTATCCAAGGGTGTGGAAGAGTACCAGAAGGACAAAAAGGGTGCGCTGTTGATCATTACTCACAGCACCAGAATTTTAGAGTCTCTCCATGTGGACAAGACCCATGTACTGGTGAATGGTAAGATCGTAGCATCCGGCGACGCTGCCCTGGTAGACGAGATCAACGAGCATGGTTTCGAGCGTTTTCTGGAAGCATAAGGAGGTTGACGATCTGAATGAGTGAACGTGAAAAGACATACGTGGAAGACGTCAACAGAAGCATTTATGATATCCGTAATGAGGAGAAGGACGTCTATCGTATTAAAAAGGGACTGACTCCCGATATTGTGGCGGAGATTTCCGAGAAAAAGAAGGATCCCGCATGGATGGCAAATTTCAGATTACAGTCTCTGCAGATCTATAATGAGATGGAAGTCCCCGACTGGGGTCCCTCTATTGAGGGTCTGAACATGGAAGACATCGTAACCTATGTAAAACCTAATACCCATATGAGTGCCAAATGGTCCGAGGTACCGGAGGATATCAAGGATACCTTTGAGAAGCTGGGAATCCCGCAGGCGGAGCGGAAGTCCCTCGCCGGTGTGGGCGCCCAGTACGATTCCGAACTGGTATATCACAATGTCAGGGAAGAAGTGGCAGCCCAAGGCGTAGTCTATACCGATATGGAGAGTGCCCTGAATGGGGAATATGCGGATATGGTGCGGAAGCATTTTATGAAGCTGGTGACACCAAGAGACCATAAGTTCGCAGCGCTGCACGGTGCTGTGTGGTCCGGCGGCTCCTTCGTATATGTTCCCCCCGGAGTGTCCGTGACGATCCCTTTGCAGTCCTATTTTCGACTGAACGCACCGGGAGCCGGACAGTTCGAGCATACCCTGATCATTGTGGACGAGGGTGCATACCTGCATTTTATCGAAGGTTGTTCCGCCCCGAAGTACAACGTGGCAAACCTCCATGCCGGCTGTGTGGAGCTGTTCGTGGGGAAAAATGCAAAACTGCGTTACTCCACCATCGAGAACTGGTCCAAGAATATGTACAATCTGAATACCAAGCGGGCGTTGGTGGAAGAAGGCGGTACCATAGAATGGGTATCCGGTTCCTTCGGATCCCACGTATCCTATCTGTACCCCATGAGCGTGCTGAACGGTAAGGGAGCGAGAGCGGAATTTACCGGTATTACTTTCGCCGGAGCCGGACAGAATCTGGATACCGGTACGAAAGTGGTTCACAATGCACCGGAGACCACTTCTTATATCAACACGAAGTCTATCTCCAAGGATGGCGGGATCAGTACCTTCCGAAGCTCCGTAGTGGTGAAGAACAGTGCGGCAAAGAGTAAATCCGCCGTATCCTGCCAGTCCCTGATGCTGGACGACAAATCCCGTTCCGATACCATCCCGGCGATGGATATCCGTACCCAGGATGCCGATATCGGGCATGAGGCGAAGATCGGCAGGATCAGCGACGAGGCAGTGTTCTATCTGATGTCCCGCGGTATCTCAGAAGAGGATGCCAGAGCCATGATCGTCAGCGGATTCGCAGACAATGTATCGAAGGAGCTGCCGTTGGAATACGCGGTGGAGATGAACAATCTGATCCGTCTGGAGATGAAGGGCAGCATCGGTTAATGTGGCAGGAGGAATGGAAATCAGTATGGAAAAAGAATATAATATGACCATTAACAGACTGCCGGCGAAGACCTGGAACTGGCTTCGCATGAACGAGACGCAGTTGGAAAAGATAGAAGTACCTACGGCAGGAGGGGTAAAGGTAAGCCTGCCGGAAAAAATAACAACAGCAGAAAATGAGGGATCCCAGCCTTGGAATGCGGATTTTGCAGGCATCCCATCCGGCATGGGAGAGGACATGGACGGTCTTCTGACAGCAGCGGGAGTGAAGGCACAACATTATGAGGCGTCTGAGGAAACCACAGAAGCACAGCCGTTGCTGTTGGATTATACCTACGTACAAAATAGTTTACAGGCCGGTGCCGTAGCAGTGAGAGCCCGGAAAAACAGTGAAATCACTGTGATCCAGGATTTTGCTTCCGACAGGGAGGCAGCAGGGCAGGCGGCAGTATCCACCAGACTGCATCTGGAAGAGGGAGCGAAGATCCGCCTGATCCAGATTCAGAGACTGGGCAATGGATTTACCTTTATGAATGATATCGGAGCCCTGTGTGAAGAGAAGGCTTCCCTGGAAGTGATCCAGCTGATCCTCGGCGGAAAGAATACTTACCTTGGATGCAAGACTACCTTACAGGGCAGAGAGAGCAGCCTGAATGCCGACACCGCTTATATCGTGGGCGGTGACGGAAGACTGGATATGAACTATGTAGCTGTGCATGAAGGCAAAAAGACCCAGAGCAATATGCAGGCCGGCGGCGTGCTAAGAGACCATGCCTTTAAGCTATACCGTGGCACTATTGACTTCAAATGGGGTGCCAAGGGCGCGGTAGGCAATGAAAAAGAGGATGTACTGTTATTATCCAACGATGTGGTGAACCAGACCATTCCCCTGATCCTCTGCGCGGAGGAAGATGTGGAAGGTAATCACGGCGCCACCATTGGCAAACTGGATGATGAGTTGCTGTTCTACCTGGAGAGCCGCGGCATGAACAGAGAGCAGATCTATGAGATGATGGCGATGGCGAAGGTGGATGCGGTCTGCCGTAAGATCCCTGACGCTTCCACACAGGCAAAGGTACAAAAGTTCCTGGGCAGAGCCGTGGAAGAAGAGGAAGCGGAAGAGTAAGATAACAGGAGGAAGTATGACGACTTCAATCAGCGAGATCCGTAAGGATTTTCCTCTGCTTATGAGTAACGATGTGATTTATCTGGACACGGCGGCGACTTCCCAGAAGCCGTCCTGTGTTCTGGAGGCAGAGAGAACATTTTATGAAAAATACAATGCCAATCCCCTGCGCGGATTATACGAGCTGGGAGAGGCGGCAACCGAAAAATACGAAGAAGCCAGAGAGACGGTAAGGGAGTTTTTGAATGCGAAGGAAGCGGCGGAGATCATCTTCGTCCGCAATGCCACGGAAGGTTTAAACCTGGTGGCGTACAGTTTCGGCTCCCTGGTACTGAAGCCTGGGGATGAAATCCTGGTGAGCATCATGGAGCACCACAGCAATCTCCTGCCCTGGCAGCAGGCAGCAGCCAGAACCGGAGCAGTGGTGAAGTATCTGGAGTGCACCGAAGACGGAAAATATACCGAGGAAGCTTTTAAGGAGGCACTGAGCGAACGAACGAAGATCGTTGCTATGACCCAGGTATCCAATGTGCTGGGCTGCAAAAATGATATCAAGCGTTTTGCGCAGCTGGCACATGAGGCAGGCGCTTATTTCGTGGCAGACGGAGCCCAGAGCGTTCCCCATATGGCAGTGGATGTACAGGATCTGGATGTGGATTTTTTGGCATTTTCCGGACACAAGATGTATGCTCCCATGGGAATTGGTGCGTTATATGCGAAGAGAGAACTGTTGGAGCAGATGCCTCCTTTCCTGTGCGGCGGGGAAATGATCGATTCCGTCAGCCGTACCGGAGCCGTGTGGGCGGAAGTGCCACATAAGTTCGAAGCAGGAACGGTAAACGGTGCCGGAGCCTATGCACTGGCAGAGGCAATCCGGTATGTGCAGAAGATCGGTTTTGACTTTATCGAAGAGAGAGAAGCGAAGCTGACAGCCATGCTGATGGATGGCATGAAAGAGATTCCCGCAGTACACATTCTGGGCTCACAGAAAGCAGAAGACCATCACGGCATTGTGACCTTCAAACTGGACGGTGTGCATCCCCATGATGTGGCTTCTATTTTGGATGCGGATCATATCGCGGTCCGGGCGGGACATCATTGTGCCCAGCCGTTATTGCAACATTTGAAAGTATTGTCCACCACCAGAGTAAGCCTGGGTGTCTACAATACGGAAGAAGAGATTCAGGCATTTTTAGAAAGCCTTGCAAAGATAAGGAGACAGATGGGCTATGGAGAATAAGACATTTTATAATGAAATCCTGACGGAGCACAATCTGCATCCGTATCACAAGCACAAGCTGGAGGATGCGAATCTGGTGTTGGAGGGCGTTAATCCCAGCTGTGGTGATGACATTTTTCTGGAGCTGAAAGTGGAGGATGGTGTGGTAGTTGACGGTGCCTTCGAAGGCGACGGCTGTGCCATTTCCCAGGCTTCCGCGGACATGATGCTGGAGCTGGTCATTGGCAGAAGCAAGGAGGAAGCGTTGCATCTGGCAGACCTGTTCCTCAAGATGATCAAGGGAAGTATTACCGAGGAAGAGCGGGACGAACTGGAGGAAGCCTCCGTATTGCAGGATATCGCCCACATGCCTGCCAGGGTAAAATGCGCGGTGCTTGGCTGGCATACTATGCAGGAATTATTGAAAACAGAAGAAAAATAGCTGATAAAAAGATAAAGATACATCTTGCACGCCCTTTTTGGATACGCTACAATGAAAAAAAGAAGTGTAAGAAAAGCGGGGGGCTGTGCATGTTCCACATAGAGCTTATCATTGAATTCCTGGAAAACGTGATGAACAATATTGTCCAGGTGGCAATACTGTTCTTTGAATTTGTCGGAGTGATCGTTATTATTCTCTCCGGTCTGAAAGGGTTTTATAATTATGTGCGGCGGGTGCCGGATATGAAGATCACCCTGGCGCAGGGGCTTGCTGTAGGGCTGGAGTTCAAGTTGTGCAGTGAGATCCTTAAGACCGTTATTGTCAGAGACTGGAAGGAGATCGTTACCGTAGCCGGTATCATCGGACTTCGTGCGGCACTGACTTTCCTGATCCATTGGGAGATCAAGGAAGAAAAGAATCATTCCTAAAAATCGGCAGCTGATGAAAATCGGCTGCTTTTTTTTAGAATGATTTCCGGTTACCCAACAAAAGTCAATAAGTTTATCCAGATAAAGAGATTAAATTTGTAATGGTATATAGGTTAAATTTGCACCTTGGAAAAAAGCTGTCAGAGGACTAACATATAACGATAAAGTATGTATTTATAAAAAAGTGTAAAGAAATGCTAAAAAAACCGTTGCATTTGACACTTCGACGTGCTAAAACTATCGATAGCATGAACGTAAATGTAATCGATTACGCATGCTTAAAAGGAAAGCAGAATGGAATTACAAAAGACACTTACTCCCGGGGAAGCGCTGGAACGCGTCCTGCGATCTTATCAGACCTACTACAATATCAAAACAGAGGCTGTAGAACCGCCATTCGCAGCCGAAGCAATCTTCGGATCCCATAATGAGCAGTACTTTCTGATCAAGAAAGCTAAGGTGGCAGATATTGACACCAACGAGACTGTGTATTTTGCCACAGAGGAATCTTTATCAAAGGATCGCCTTCTGGAACTGGACTCCATCGCCTGGGAACGGGGAACTGCCAACGTGCAGCCCTCATCTAATCATCGGAACAGCGATGTTGTCCTGATCATTCTGACCGGTCATGCAGAGGAGGATGCGCTTATACAGGTGAAAAAGTGCAAGCATTATCAGAGTTACCTCTGGGGATTTCATGGCTGGAGTAATTACCGTTTGATTGTCGCCGAGTTATCTTCGGGTCGGATCGTCCACAACCGCCACGGACAGATTTTGAAGAAGCTCGTAAAAAAGGCAATGAAAAATTAAATCTGTGTATAAGAAAAGGAGAAACACAAATGACAGCATTATTAATTGTTTTGGCCGCTATCGTATTATTGTTTATCGGCTATGTGTTCTATGGCTCCTGGCTGGCAAAACAGTGGGGCATTGATCCTACCAAGAAGACTCCTGCTATTGAGAAGGAGGATGGTGTAGACTATGTTGCAGCAAAGCCCGCCGTACTTATGGGACATCATTTTTCCTCTATCGCCGGAGCAGGCCCGATCAACGGACCGATCCAGGCTTCCATTTTCGGATGGGTTCCCGTATTCCTGTGGTGTATTATCGGTGGTATTTTCTTCGGCGGTCTGCAGGACTTCGGATCTTTATTCGCATCTATCAGACATGACGGTAAATCTGTAGGTGAGATCATCGAGGATTCCATGGGATCCAGAGCAAAGAAGCTTTTCATCATCTTCGCACTTCTGGTATTGATTCTGGTAATCGCTTCCTTCGTTAACATCGTGGCAGGTACTTTCCTGACTGTGGCAGACGAAGCCGGCAAGACCGCTTTCGGTTTTGTGACCAATCCTACCGGTAACCAGTCTACCGCTATGATCTCTTTGTTATTTATCGTTCTGGCTGTTATTTATGGTTATGTGACCAACAGAATGGGTGTCAAGACTCTGCCCGCTACCATCGGTGGTATCATCGGTATCGTAGCTATTACTGTTTTAGGTCTGAACGTTGGTTTTGCCATGAACCGTATCGCATGGATCGTATTCGTAGGTGTGTACATCGCTGTAGCTTCCCTGGTTCCCGTATGGATCCTGTTACAGCCCCGTGACTATCTGTCCAGCTTCCTGCTGTACGCTATGATCGGTCTGGCATTCATCGGTGTGGTTGCAGGTGCTTTCACCGGTACTGTTGCTTTCGATATTCCAGCTTTCACCAGCTGGGAGCCCAAGGCAGGACAGACATTGTTCCCTATGCTGTTCATCACTGTAGCATGTGGTGCATGTTCCGGTTTCCACAGCCTGATCGCTACCGGTACTTCTTCCAAGCAGTTAGCTAACGAGAAGGATGCCAAGGCAATCGGTTACGGCTCCATGCTGATCGAGTCTGCTCTGGGTATCATCGCGCTGGTAGCAGTCGGTGCAGTATATCAGAAGTACTTAAACGGTGAGTTCGGATCTCCCGCAGCTGCATTCGCTGCAGGTATCGCATCCATGTTCGGTACCGAGACTTCCAAGGCATATGGCACCATTTACGCACTATTAACTCTGTCTGTATCCGTATTCGCGCTGACCAGTCTGGATACCGGTACCCGTCTGAGCCGTTTCATGTTCTCCGAGCTGTTCCTGAAGGAAGGCGAGGCTACCTACAAGGATGCCAAGGGCGCACGTAAAGTGCTGGCTCATCCTCTGTTCGGTACTGTTTCTATGGTACTGATCGGTTGTATCCTGGGTGGTCTGTCTCTGAGCCAGATCTGGGGTCTGTTCGGTGCAGCCAACCAGTTGCTGGCAGGTATCGCACTGATGGCAGTAGCTGCATGGCTGGGTGAAGTTGGTAAGAACAACAAGATGTTCTACTTCCCTATGGTATTCATGCTTGCTGCAACTCTGACCAGCCTGGTGATCACTGTAATCAACAAGTGTAAGGCTATCGGCGCCGGCACCGCTGCATGGGGGGACTGGTTCCAGCTGTTCTTCGCAACTGCAATGGCAGTGCTGGCAATCTTCCTGGTAGTGGAAGGTGCACAGACCTTCGCTAAGCAGATGAAAGAGAAGAAGGCTAAGAAGGCTGCTTAATATAAGCGCAAGATACAAAAGATAAATAAAGTTTAGCAAAGAGAAATCCCGGAGACTGTGAAAGGCCTTCGGGATTTTTATTGTGTATGCGGGGACCGCAGAAGCGGTGTCCGGAATAATAATGGATGCGGCAATCGCAATATCAGCCCCGCGTAAGGAACCGGGGCAATTCTTCAATGGGAATCGGCTTGGAGAACTTATAGCCCTGTAAATAATCTGCATGACTGATGATACACAGTTCTTCCTGGGCATCGGTCTCTACACCTTCGTACAGTACCTTGTAACCCAGACGCTCAAAGGCGGTAGAGAAGTAATCCAGCATGAAGCGGGAATTGGCATCCTGATCCGCCATCAGTAAAAGGCTTCTGTCGAATTTGACCACATCCAGTTTCAGGCTTAAGATCCGGTCGAAATTGGAATAACCGGTTCCAAAATCATCCAGATAAGTACATACCCCCAACTGTTTGAACTCACTGACGCATTCCTGTACCAGTTCGTATTCCGTATCGTTCTGGGACTCCGTAAACTCAACGGCAATGGTGTGGAAGTCGATTCCGGCGGCTCGTACGATGGATTTGAATTCTTCCATGAAGTCCTTTTCGCCCAGCTCTTCCACAGAAAGATTTACGGATACACGGGAGATCTGATAGCCCTCATCTTGCATCTGCTTGATCTGCCTACAGGTCTTATTCAGAATGATCATGCTGAGGCGGTGGATGTAGCCGTATTTTTCTGCCAGAGGAATAAAACGATCCGGGAATACCAGTCCTGTCTGTGGCAGACGCAAACGCATCAGGGATTCTGCGGTATCGTAAGTACCCGTGTGGACATTCCGTACCGGCTGACAATAGACCAGAACGCGTTCGTCATCTAAGGAGCCGTGTTCCGCAATATCCTTCAACTGGGACTTGATATAATGCATTTCTTTATAAGTCTGGTAATCTTCTTCCCCGAAGACACGATAGGAATTCTGCGCTACTTTTTCGGAAAAGTAATTGAATACCTCGTAGAACTGTTCCAGATTCTCACAAAAGTCCAGATGGTCGAAGAGTACCAGCTTGTAGGGAAGCTTATATTCTTCATAATATTTCTGGAACACCTTTTTAATCAGGGATACTGCCCTTTCTGTGGCATCCGGGATATTGTGGCTGTTCACTGCCAGTACGAAGAAGCTGGTGGAAGGATTGAACAACATACCCTTTCGAAAATAATCCGTCCAGAAGCTGTAGAACAGCTTTCCCATTTCCTCTGTCATGACGTATTCGAAATCCATGTCAAAGCGCAGGCACAGGTAGTAGGTATCCTGAGCGGTCTGTCGCTGCTGGCGCAGATATTCATCCAAGGATGCGGAACCCAGGGCACCGGTCTTCGGGTCGTAGGCGTTGGCATGGAGCATGTACAATACCACCAGAAGCGGCAGAAAATAGGTTGTGGCCAGGAAAGAAGTCGTATTCATGGCAGCTTCCATGACTACGATCAATCCACAGACCGTCTCAGTAAATATCAGCATATGGAACAGTGCGGTAGGAAGTCTGCGGCGGTAGCGAACCAACAGAAAGAGGATCACCGCCAGATACAGAAGATATCCGACCATAAAAGGAGTGGACAGGATATTTTCATACCAGATTCCGTAATGATCCTGATGAAATCCCCAGCCGGTCAGAGGAGATGCCAGATCGGCAACTCCGGTCACCACAAGGATGGCGAAGGACAGAAAGGTATATTTCCTGCCGATATTTTTCGGGAAGACGATCAGTATTTTCAGGTAAGCAATATAGAGACAGAACAGGGACAGAAGACTGATATGGTAGACGGCCCGGAGGATCCAGAGAAGGGTGTTCTGTCTGGAAAAAAGGTCGGCATAATAAAAGGCGATATTGGAAACTGCGGCAATGAAAAGCAGGGCAAAACAGGCTTTGAAGATCCGAAAGGTCCGGCTCTGTTTAATGAAAGTCTGTCGGATCAGTAACAATGCCAGAAGACACATAACCACCAACAGAAAATCTGCCACGGGAGAGTAACTGTGGATGACGATATGATTTGTGGATAGTAACAGGTTCAACCCCATAAAAATTCTCCTCTCTGGTAATGTAGAAAATGAACAAACAATATAAAATGAATTTACAATATACCATAAGAGGAGAAATTTGTCAGTGGGGCAGCTGTGGGAAATTAGTCCTATTTTGAGCAAATGGGAAAAATTGTAATAGATTTAATGTTCGAAGAATGCAACGGCAACAGCACCCGGGCCCACATGGGTTCCGATGGTGGCACCCAGAGTGCTGACGGGAAGCTCCTTGGCATAATCCTTCCAGAGATGCTCACTGTCGTGAATGTATTTCTGTAAAAGTTCGTCACTCAGACCGGTATAGCCCAGACAGAAGGGCTTGGAGAAGTCCACGCCGTCCGCTTTTTCAATTTCACGGATGAGGAAGTTACTGCCGTTTTTGGAACCACGGGCTTTTCCCAGCATAATGATCTCACCGTCTACGACTGCTACCACGGGCTTGATGGCCAGAGCGCCCCCGATGAATGCCACAGTGGGGGAGATACGGCCCCCTTTTTTCAAGTATTCCAGAGTGTCTAAGAGTCCCATGGTGTGGATCTTATGCTTTTGCTCTTGCAGAACGCTTACGATCTCTTCCGCGGTCATTCCCTGCTTTTTCAGCTGCAGGCCGTATTCTACCAGAATCTGTTCCCCAATGGTGGCATTCAGACTGTCTACGACGAAGACTTTGCCTTCATAATCCTCGGCAGCGATCCGGGCACTCTGGCAGGTGCCGGACAGCTTGCTGGAAATAGTAACCACAATGACAGTTTCTCCGGCCGATACAGCTTTTTCGTAGGCTTCTTCGAAGACTGCGGGAGATACCAGACTGGTGGTGGGCAGAGTATCACATTCGATCAGTTTCTCATAGAATTCCTTATGACTGATGGTGACACCGTCAGCATATTCCTCCTCACCGAAGCGGATATGCAGGGGGAGAATCGTGACGTCCTCTCTTGAACTGTTCATATCGGATGCGGAGTCCGTGATAAAACGTATTTTTTCCATAATTGTTTCCTGTACTTTCTATATATAGTTATGATGAATATTCTTTTGGGCGGAAATGCGCCGGGGCATCCATCGGGATGGACATACGACATCGTTCATGTCACCTTGCTGTTAATTCTGTTGGAAAGCCAGTCAGGGTGAGTTGCGGATGGATCATTTCTCTGTGGGATGCTTGACAGAAAACTCTGTAAGATACTGCTCCAGATTATGGGAGATCCGTTCCAGAGAGCCATAGAGATTCAACCGTTGTTCTTCCGTCATGCCATCACCGCCGTGAGCCAGTGCGGAATAGATCCGGGAACTGATCTTTTTGACTACAGTATTGCCTTCTTCTGTCAGATAATACAGTGTGCGGTAGGAACGTTTATGTTCCGGCAGCTCGCAGGACACCAGCCCCTTGGAACTCAACTGGCTTAAGGTACGGGAGATGGCGGCCTTGTCTTCCTTACACAGCTCCGTCAGCTGCGTGGCGGTCAGCCCCTCCGGGTGCTTTCCCAGATAATACAGACACATGGTATAACCGGCTTTTAAGTCCATCTGTCCCATTTCCAGTTCTTTCAATTTTTGCAGATAACGGTGCAATTCTGTGATAGATACCACAAATCTTTCAAAACGATCCTGCATGAAGGTTCCTCCTGTAAAATGTTGACACTGCAACAACTTTATGAAGTGTAACACAAGGATGTTGATAAGTCAACAAAAAGAAGGGCAAAAAAATACCTTATCCATTAAGATAAGGTACTGATAAGAATAAACTATGCAATTTCCAGCCGCTGCTTTATTTTTCGGACATCATTTTCCAATACATTAAGCCGGACGCGAACCAGTTCATCATCTTCTTTTACTTTTAAGGCCCGGTCGAATTTTCTGGATAAATCTAAATGAGCTTCTGCAATTGTACAGATATTACGACTGACTTCATTCTCAAGAGTCAACTCCATATTGGTAAGGCGATTCGCCATAGAGAGCTGACCGGATTCCAGATTGGTAAGGCGCTGTTCCATGGCAATCTGACCGGATTCCAGATTGGCAAGGCGCTGTTCCATGGCAATCTGACCGGATTCCAGGTTGGCAAGGCGCTGTTCCATGGCAATCTGACCGGATTCCAGATTGGAAACACGTTGTTCCAAAGAATCGAATCTTTGCTCCAGTGAATCAAGTCGCTGCTCCACCCTGTCGAGTCGCTGTTCGACCTTATCAAGTCGCTGCTCCACCCTGTCGAGTCGCTGTTCGACCTTATCAAGTCGTTGCTCCACCCTGTCGAGTCGCTGTTCGACCTTATCAAGTCGTTGCTCCACCCTGCCCAGTCGTTGGTCTATACTTTCTAATTTAATTACTATCGTCTCTAATAATTCCCGGTTGGTCATGAATTCTCCTCCTGTACATGTATACTAGCACAGTTCAAAAGTGTTGACAATTGGGCAATATAGAGAAAAAAGCGATTGTGAATTATTACAACAAAAAATATGATAAATGGATGATAAGCCCCAAAAACATGATATATCCAAGGAAAAAGAGTACGGCAAAATAAACAATGCCGATTGGAACGGTAGAAGAGCCAGAGAGAGCGGCTACGGTATGGATTGTACTGCGTATTCGTTTATGCTATGCTAAATAGCAGAAGTATTCCGGAAACGGGAATGCACAATGTGCAAAAAGCATAATGCACTAAAATCACATGGTGTGATAGATCGTATTGAACATAGAAAGAGTGAGGACTACAGCATGCTCAGACCCAGCATCGGTATTGATTGGGACGATGTTACCGCCCCGTTTAACAGTATCGCCATCCGTATGGCAAATGAAAAATATCATCCGAAGGAACCCTATCGCATGGAGGAAATCACTTCCTGGGCCAACGAAGGGCGGACTTCGGTGATCAAAGAATTCTATAACGATCCGGAACTGTACCGAAGGCAGATCCCGACCGAGGAGACGAAACGAGGGATCCGCAGACTGATGCAGATCGCGGATGTCTTTTTCATTACTGCGGTGTCACCACATTTTATGGGAGTGCGGGCAGAACAGATCATGACCCAGTTCCCGGAGCTTCCACCGGAAAATATTATTCTGGGAAGTGCCAAGGATCGTGTCCATTTTGATATTGTGCTGGATGATGCCATCCACAATATTCTGGAGAGCAAGGCGGAGTATCCGGTGCTGATGCGGAAGCCCTGGAATGCCAAAATGACGGGGCTGTTGTCCGTAAATACCATGGCGGAATTTGTCTCTCTGGTGAAGCAGATCATGAAAGCATCCACTTCTAAGACAGAGAAGATCACTGCTCCGGCGGTGCTGGCCCTGGTGGGGCCGTCCGGCTCCGGCAAACGGGAGATTACGGAAGCTTTGTGCGGTAGCCGCGGGACAGGCGCGAGCGAAAGGACAGAGAGTGGGGAGATTTTTGTCCGCCCGGTGAACTACTGCACGGAACCGGGGCGCTACGGCCACAAGTACGTCCCGGAGGAAGCCTTCGACCGGATGAACTTTTTTGAAAAAACGGCTTATGCCGGGGTACGGTACGGCACCAGAAAGGAAGACATTCAGACCTTGCTGGATCAGGGAAAGTTTGCGGTGATCCCCGTGGATATGTGCGGTGCCATTGCCATGAAGCGTTCCTTTCCCACCCATATTATCTATGTGGCGAGAGATAAAGAAAAGCTGATCGCCGATATCATTGATTCCGACTATGACACCGAGGAAAAGACACTTCGGATCCTGTCTATCGATGCGGAGAAGCGTAATCGCAAGATCTGTGATTATGTGATCCATAATGATACCATAGAAGGGGAACGTGTCAGCGGAGCGGAAGAAATCCGGCGGCTGATCCTGCTGGAAGGCGAAAAATACTGAAATGTACCGGGGAGCGATACCCGGAAAACGGAATAGAGTTGCACAAAACCGGATAGAGAAGGAGCGGGGCGGACGGATACGTATGGAAGAAAAACAGCTGAAATACTATAAAATGCATCATGATTTACAGGAACAGATCCGACTGGGAGAACTGCGCAGCGGTGACCGTGTTCCCTCGGAGAACCAGCTGGCCGCCGCTTATCAGGTGAGCCGCCAGACCGTCCGCAAGGCACTGGCCATTCTGGAACAGGAGGGATACATCTATGCGGTACACGGGAAAGGCACCTTTGTGTCGGAGCGGGTCCGCCCGGAGCATAAGTCTCACAACATTGCCGTGGTGACCACCTATCTGTCGGATTATATTTTTCCCCGGGTTATTCAGGGCATCGATGAAGTTCTTACGGCACAGGGGTATAGCATTTTATTAAAAAATACAAGAAACTCCCGGAGCCAGGAGGCACGGTGTCTGGAGGAACTGTTGCAGAAGGATATCGACGGGGTCATCATCGAACCCAGTAAGAGCCAGATCAGCTGCAGACATCTGCATCTGTATGAGCGGCTGGAAGAATACGGAATTCCCTATGTGTTTATTCAAGGCTGCTTCGACCAGATGGAAGACAAGCCCCAGGTGCTGATGGACGATTGCAGGGGAGGTCATCTGATCACAAAATATCTCCTGGATACCGGGCATCGTGATATTGCCGGAGTGTTCAAGGCAGATGACATCCAGGGACAGAACCGTCACCGGGGCTATGTACAGGCCCTGCAGGAAGCAGGTGTCCTCTACGATCCGGACAAGGTGATCTGGTTCCATACCGAGGATCGTAAAGTCCACCCACAGGAGGGAATCCGGCGTCTGATCTCCAAGGGAACCAGACTCGACAGTGTGGTCTGTTACAATGACCAGATCGCCATGCAGGTCATCCCGACGCTGACTTCACGGGGGATTCGCGTCCCGGAGGACATTTCCGTCACCGGTTATGACAATTCCTACATGGCCATCGGCGGAGGTTTTCAGCTGACCACTATCGTTCATCCCCAGGAAAAACTGGGAGAAATGGCGGCACAGCTGTTACTGTCACTGCTTCATGGGGAATCTCTGGGACCGGAAGAGAGAAAGATTCTCATCCAGCCGGAGCTTGTCGTAGGAAATACAACTTGTTAGCAGAAGCATACAAGTTGTAATATGGTAATATCGAAATTGTATTCAACTACAGGAGGTATTACTTATGTTACAGACAAAAAAATATCAATTCTGGTTTTGTACGGGATCACAGGACTTGTATGGGGACGAGTGCCTGGCAAAGGTAGCGGAGCACTCTCACAAGATCGTGGATGCCCTGAACGCTTCCGGTGTGTTACCTTATGAGGTGGTATGGAAGCCGACCCTGATCACTAACGAACTGATCCGCCGTACTTTTAATGAAGCAAATCTGGATGACACTTGTGCCGGTGTTATCACCTGGATGCATACTTTCTCTCCGGCAAAATCCTGGATCCTGGGATTACAGGAGTATCGTAAGCCCCTGCTGCATTTCCATACTCAGTTCAATGAGGAACTGCCCTATGACACCATCGACATGGATTTCATGAATGAGAACCAGTCTGCCCACGGTGACAGAGAGTACGGTCATATCGTGACCCGCATGCGCATGGAGCGTAAGGTTGTGGTAGGCCACTGGTCTGATCCTGTGGTACAGGGCAAGATCGCATCCTGGATGCGTGCTGCAGTCGGCGTGGTGGAGAGCAGCCATATCCGTGTCATGCGTGTGGCTGACAACATGCGCAATGTAGCGGTAACCGAAGGTGATAAGGTAGAAGCACAGATCAAGTTTGGCTGGGAAGTAGACGCTTACCCTGTAAACGAGATCGCAGAGAGTGTAAATGCCGTATCTGTATCCGATGTCAATGCACTGGTAGACGAGTACTACGAGAAATATAATATTTTATTAGAGGGAAGAGACCCCGAAGAGTTTAAAAAACATGTGGCTGTACAGGCACAGATCGAACTGGGATTTGAACGTTTCCTGGAAGAGAAGAATTATCAGGCCATCGTTACCCACTTCGGAGATCTGGGTGCGTTGAAGCAACTGCCCGGACTGGCCATTCAGAGACTGATGGAGAAGGGCTACGGCTTCGGCGCAGAAGGTGACTGGAAGGTAGCCGCCATGGTACGTCTGATGAAGATCATGACCGCAGGCAAAAAGGATGCCAAGGGTACTTCCATGCTGGAGGATTACACCTACAATCTGATCAAGGGCAAGGAAGGTATTCTGGAAGCCCATATGCTGGAGATCTGCCCCACCATTGCGGACGGTCCCATCAGCATCAAGTGCCAGCCCCTGTCCATGGGAGACAGAGAAGATCCTGCAAGACTGGTATTTACTTCCAAGGAAGGTCATGGTATCGCTACTTCCCTGATCGACATGGGCAATCGTTTCCGTCTGATCATCAACGATGTGAACTGCAAGAAAGTGGAGAAACCCATGCCGAAGCTTCCTACCGCTACCAACTTCTGGACTCCCGAACCGGATCTGTATACCGGCGCGGAAGCATGGATCCTGGCAGGAGGTGCACATCATACCGCATTTACCTACGATCTGACCGCAGAGCAGATGGGTGACTGGGCAGCCATGATGGGCATCGAGGCTGTATACATCGACAAGGATACGAAGATCCGCGATCTGAAGAGAGACCTGATGCTGGGAGAAGTATTCTACCGCTAAAATATGCTACCCGAAAAATCTGTTTTCGTGTATAATAGAAAATAGTATTGCAGAGAACGAAATAAAAATCTGCAGGCAGAATCTGCGGGTAGAAGTTACCTGCAGATAGAAGAAGGGTATCGTAGAAATGTTAAAAGTGTTTTTGGTGGAGGATGAATTTGTCATCCGTGAAGGAATCAAAAATAATATTGACTGGAAGGCTCATGGCTATGAGTTCTGTGGGGAGGCCGGCGACGGAGAGCTGGCCTATCCCATGATCCAGAAATTGCGTCCGGATATCGTGATCACCGATATCCGGATGCCGTTTATGGACGGCCTGGAACTGAGCCGTCTGATCCGCAAGGAGCTTCCGGACACAGAAATCATTATTCTGTCCGGTTACCAGGAATTTGAATATGCCAAGGAAGCTATCAAGCTGGGAGTGGCCCAGTATCTGTCCAAACCCATCAATGGTGAGGAACTGCTGGCGGAATTGGATGAATTGTCGGCGAAGATCGAGGAGAAGCGCAGAGCCATTCAGATCAGAGAGCGGTATTTGCAGGAGATGGAGGAAAACAATCTCAGAGAGCGGAAAAAACTGTTCCAGGAACTGGTCACCGGAGAAAGCACCGTGGCAGAACTGTTGGAATCGGCAGAGATTCTGGGGATCGATCTGTCGGCACCCTGGTACAATATTATTCTGTTCAAGACCCAGTCTCTGCGTCATGCGCAGGATGAGTATTCCGGCAGCCTGATCCGGATCGAACAGGAACTGCGGGGACTGGAAGACGGCAGGACGGTGATCACCTTTGATCGTAATCTGGAAGGAAAAGCATTCTTACTAAAAGCCGATTCCGAGGAACAGCTATTGCTGCTGCAACAGGAATACATAGAAAAGGTCAAGGACATTATGGAAGGCTATGAGCATGTGCGGTATTTCGGTGGTATCGGCAAGCCGGTGAACCGTCTGCGGGAGCTTCCGGCATCTTTTGAACAGGCCAGTCATGCTTTTGCCCACAGATATCTGGTGCAGGACAGCCGGATCCTGGACAGCGGACATATGACGGAGGAAGCGCAGAAGGAAGATAATTTTGACATCAAGGAAGTCAATCCAAAGCAGATCGACCGCACAAGAATCCAGGAATTCTTAAAACAGGGTGACCGGGAGGAAGTGGTCTACTTCGTGGAAGAATTTTTCCGGGATCTCAGCAACAAGGCACTGCAGTCCAATATTTTCAGGCAGTATATTACCATGGATGTCTATTTCTGTGTGGCAGATTTTCTGGAAAGCCTGCAGACGGATACGCAGGAACTGGAAACACCCAATCAGGACGAGAAGACCCTGCAGGACAGCGATAGTGCGATCCATTACATTACCAGAATTCTGCAGAAAGCACTGGCGGTCAGAGATAAGGCTGCCAGCAGCCGGTATGATGATGTGGTGGAACAGGTGATGAAATACATTGATGAGAATTATGCAGACGAGGAACTTTCCCTGAATCTGCTGGCATCCCACGTGAATTTCTCACCAAACCATCTGAGCATGATCTTCAGCCAACAGACCGGACAGAGCTTTATCAAATATCTGACAGACTATCGTATGAACAAGGCGAAGGAACTCTTGCGCTGCACCGGCAAGCGCAGCAGCCTGATCAGCCAGGAGGTGGGCTACAAGGATCCACACTATTTCTCCTATCTGTTCAAGAAGACCCAGGGGATGACCCCTACCCAGTACCGGGGCGGCACCAATTAGCCGTGGCCATGGATAAGGGGGATTCCTATGAGAAAAAAGATAAAAGAATTGTATGAACATTCGACACTGGTGGCAAAGATAAGATATTCCTATCTTTGCCTTCTGGTGCCTTTTGTATTGTTCCTGATCTTTTGCTTCTATAATTTATGGAACAATAACCGCAGATACGAGGATATGATCAATTCCTCCGTCATGGCCAGCCAGTTCAGCCTGGATTTCCAGAAGGATTTCGATTATGAGACTTATCTGCTGATTGTAGGGAACAAGACACTGGAAGAGTCCAGTCTGCATGATATGCTGGTGGAGGCAGATGGCATCGTGGCCGGTCTGGAAGAACTGACGGAATCTCAGGAGAACCTGAAACGACTGACCAGTGTCAAAAAATATCTGAACAATCTGGAGACCTATATCGGCAGGATCGAGGACAATATCCGGGAAGGCAACCGCTACGAGGACAACATGGAAATCTGGGAAAATGATGTGCAGATTGTGACGTCTCTGGTGGGTGATACCATTTCCCAGTACATCTATTACGAGATCCGGGGGATTCAGGAGAGCAGGCAGCAATATCAGGATTTCTTCGTGAATATGATCCGTTTCTCCATCATTGCCTTTGCACTGATACTGATTCTGTTTTTATTCTTATCCTATTATATACCGTTAAGTATCACGAGCCCCATAAGACGCCTTACCCAGGTGACGGATCAGGTGGCAAAAGGTGACCTGACGGTGCGCTCCGACGTGACGGGGGGCGTGGAGGCCCAGGTGCTCAGCGATTCACTGAATACAATGATCGACAAGATCAACGAACTGTTAGAGCAGGTGAAGACGGAGCAGATCCGGTTGCGCAAGGCGGAATTTGAACTGCTGCAGTCCCAGATCAATCCGCACTTCTTATATAATACGCTGGATGCCATTGTATGGCTGGCGGAAGCGGGAGAACAGAAAAAGGTCGTGAGCATGGTAGGCAGCCTGTCGGACTTTTTCCGGATCTCATTGAATCAAGGACAGGATATTCTGGATGTAAAAGAAGAACTGCAGCACGTCCGCAGCTACCTGGAGATCCAGCAGATGCGTTATCAGGACATCCTTCAATATGAGATCTGTGTTCCGGAAGAATTAAACCATTGCCAGATTCCCAAGATCACGCTGCAGCCTCTGGTGGAAAATGCACTGTACCACGGAATCAAGAACAAACGTGGCAAGGGCATGATACGGATCGAAGGAGAACTGGACGGAGAGGATTGCATTCTGTTGATCACGGACAACGGCAAGGGGATGACGCCGGAGCGGCTGGAGCAGGTGAGGAAAGGCATCCGCAACCGGAAGGCCCGGGAGACCGATATCTACGGCCTGTACAATGTGAACGAACGTATCCGTCTGAATTTCGGCGAAAACTATGGTATCACCATTACCAGTACCTACGGGGAGGGCACCTGTGTCACGGTCCGGCTTCCGCAGCATTAAAAAAATGAACCACTATCGTAAAAAAATCAACTTTTTACGCCGGTGGTTTTTTTTACCATAAAAATTTCAACTTTTCCGTGAGGTATCTTCATGGTTTTTTCCCCGGATCCGCTTTACAATAAGATCATCAAAGAAATAGTTCTTTGGGGAACAAAAACAAATTGGGAGGTTACACAATGAAGAAGAAAATTTTAGCAGCAGTAATGGCAGCAACCATGGTATTCAGCCTTGTAGCATGCGGCTCCTCTGATGCAGGCAGCAACGCAGCAACCGGAAGTGCAAACGCAGCAACCGGAAGTGCAAACGCAGCAACCGAAAGTGCAAGCGCAGGAACGACCAGCTCCAGCTCCTCCGGAGATATGATCAAAGTCGGCATCATCAATAACGACCCCAACGAGTCCGGTTACCGTACCGCAAACGATAAGGATATGAAGAATACCTTTACCGAGGCTAACGGCTACGAAGCATCTTTCGCATACAGCTTAAAGAACGATGAGCAGATCACTGCAGCACAGAAGTTCATTCAGGATGGCGTTGACTATCTGCTTCTGTCCGCAGCAGATACCGCAGGTTGGGATTCCGTATTGAAGGATGCACAGGATGCAGGTATCAGAGTTATCCTCTTCGACCGTACCATTGATGCAGATGAGAGCCTGTATGAGGCATCCATCGTATCCGATATGGCAAAGGAAGGCCAGACCGCAGTTGACTGGTTAAAGAGCCAGAACTTAAGTGAATACAACATTATCCACTTACAGGGTGTTATGGGTTCCGCAGCACAGCAGGGACGTACCGGTGCTCTGGATGACGCAGCAGCAAACGACGGATTCAATCTGGTAACACAGCAGACCGCTGAGTGGAACGCAGAGAAAGCACAGCAGATCGTACAGTCCGTAATCGACGCAGGTACTCCTTTCAACGTAATCTACGCTGAGAACGATGATATGGCTAAGGGTGCTGTAGCAGCTCTGGATAAGGCTAATATCTCCCACGGCGTTGGTAAAGACGTTATCGTTATGGGCTTTGACTGCAACAAGTGGGCTCTGGAAGAACTGAAGGCAGGCAACTGGAACTACGATGGACAGTGCAATCCTTTCCAGGCTTCCTACATCGATGACATCATCAAGAAGCTGGAGAGCGGCGAGACCATCTCCGAGAAGATCATCATCATGGATGAAAAAGGCTTCGATGCAACCACCATTACTCAGGAAGATGTAGACAACTACGGTATCTAATCTGACGTAAACGACCAGAAGCGCGGCGCATGCTAGCTCCGCGCTTCTTTTATCAAAAGAGTAACTATTCAGAACCCCATTCGCAAAAGGCTCTTTCAGAGCCCACTTTATTGCGAATGTGGTTACTTCGCCCTATAAATATCATAAAATATTCTTACGAATGCCAGCATTCGAAGAACATTTCATGATATTTACATGGCTCTGAATAGTTACAGATTAAGGGGTGAAACTTTTGGACAATAACACAGTATTGGAAATGAAAAATATTCACAAAAGCTTTCCCGGTGTACGTGCTCTGAAAGGTGTGGACTTCCATCTGAACAAAGGTGAGATTCATGCGCTGATGGGAGAGAACGGTGCCGGAAAGTCAACCCTGATCAAGGTACTGACAGGTGTCTACAGCAAAGATGAAGGTCAGATCTTCATCGACGGCAATGACAAAGCCGTATCCATTCACTCTCCGCAGGAGGCACAGAAGCTGGGCATCAGTACGGTATATCAGGAGATTACACTCTGCCCGAATCTGTCCGTGGCGGAGAACATGTACATAGGACGTTCCAATAAGATCTATCAGAACTGGAAAAAAATGAATGAGGACGCAGACAAGATCTTACAGAATCTGGATATCCCCGCGGAAGCGTCCCAGCAGCTGGCAAGCTGTTCCATCGCCGTACAGCAGATGGTAGCCATTGCCAGAGCTGTAGATATGGATTGTAAAGTACTGATCCTGGATGAGCCGACCTCCTCTCTGGATGAGCAGGAAGTGACAAAGCTCTTCGGCCTGATGCGCGATCTGAAGGCCAGAGGCGTGGGTATCATCTTCGTAACCCATTTCCTGGATCAGGTATATGAAGTGTGTGACAAGATCACTGTTATGCGTGACGGCAGTCTGGTAGGTGAATATGCCATCAAGGATCTGCCCAGAGTACAACTGGTATCCAAAATGTTGGGTAAGGAACTGGATGACCTGTCCGATATTAAAGGCGAGCAGCCCACGGAACAGAAGACGGAGAACGGAGAACCCTTATTTGAGACCAAAGATCTGTGCAGCGATGCCGGAATCAAACCCTTTGACTTCTATATTAAGAAGGGCGAGGTCAATGGATTTACGGGACTGCTGGGATCTGGCCGAAGTGAGTGCGTCCGCGCTATTTTCGGTGCTGACCGTGTCATCGGCGGTACGGTGAAAAAGAACGGCAAGCAGGTCAAGATCAATAAGCCTCTGGATGCTATGCGTTGTGGAATCGGCTATCTGCCGGAGGATCGTAAGCGTGACGGTATCGTAGGTGACTTGTCCGTAAGAGAGAATATTATCCTGGCATTACAGGTACTTCGTGGATTCTTCCACCCTATTTCCAAGGCGGAAGCTAATAAATTTGCAGACGAATACATCAAACTGCTGGATATCAAGACGGCATCGGCCGAGACACCCATCAAGTCGCTGTCCGGCGGTAATCAGCAGAAGGTAATCTTAGCCAGATGGCTTCTGACCCATCCGGAATATCTGATTCTGGATGAGCCCACCAGAGGTATCGATGTCGGTACCAAGGTGGATATCCAGAAGCTGGTACTGAAGCTGGCAAGTGAAGGCATGAGCGTGACCTTCATCTCTTCCGAGACCGACGAGATGCTCCGTACCTGCTCCCGACTGGTAGTCATGAGAGACCGCAAGGTGGTAGGAGAATTGTCCGGAGAAGATCTGACCCAGACCAAGATTATGAGTACGATTGCCGGAGGTGAAAGTAAGCATGAGTAATGAAAAGAAAGTAGAAAAAGGTAATAAAAATTTCCTGAGCGGATTGTTCCGGCAGCAGATTTTCATTCCCATTGCAGCCCTGATAATCCTGGCAGTATTCAATCTGATCGTAGACCCCAGTTTCTTCAAGATCACACTGGGATATAACAGCGCAGGAGATCCGGTATTGTCCGGTTACCTGATGACGATCCTGGACTACGGTTCCGAACTGGCTATTTTAGCCATTGGCATGACACTGGTCACTGCAGCTTCCGGCGGACAGGATATCAGCGTGGGCGCTGCCATTGCCATCGCAGGCAGCGTGATCTTACGAGTACTGTGTGGTACGAATTCCAGACCCGATACCCTGCAGGCCCCCATTATCGTAGCATTTCTGGTAGCCTGTGTGGTAGCCATGCTCTTCGGTGCCTTTAACGGTGCCCTGGTAGCATATTTCAAGATCCAGCCCATGGTAGCGACCCTGATCCTCTATACGGCAGGACGTTCCATTGCAGCATGGATCAACAACAACGAGCTTCCTATTGTAAGTGATCCGACCTTCAGCTATTTCGGTGGATTTATTCCGGGAATTCCCATTCCCACACCGTTCTTCATTGCAGCGGTCTGTGTACTGGTGATCTTCCTGGTATTGAAGTTCACAACACTGGGACTTTACACCCAGTCTGTTGGTATCAATGAGAATTCCTCCAAGTTAAACGGACTGAATCCCACATTTATCAAGTTCCTGACCTTTGTGATCCTGGGACTGTGTGTAGCGGTAGCAGCACTGATCAAAGTAAGCCGTCTGTCCTCCATCAACTACTCCGTTATTGCAAAGGATATCGAGATGGATGCCATCCTGGCAGTAGCTCTGGGAGGTAACTCTTTAAGCGGTGGTAAGTTCAACATGGCAGCTTCCATTCTGGGTGCTTATGTCATCCAGTTCCTGACCACCACCTTGTACAAATTCGACGTACAGTCCGATGCACTTCCTGCTTACAAGGCGGTAGTGGTTATCCTGTTGGTAGTCTTAAGTACTCCCAAGGTAAGAGAATGGCTGTCCGCTTTCGGCAAGAAGCTGAAGCAGGGCAAGGCTGTAAAGGAGGTTGGCTGATATGGGTAAGAAGTTAAAAAATATGACAGATACCAATCTGCTGCTGACCATCACGATCGTAGTATTCTTCGTAATGTATATCGGAGCCATCGTGTTCCAGGGAAAAGGCTTCTTAAAACCTCAGACATTTTTCAACATTCTGAACGCTAACGCAGCACTGATCATTCTGTCCTGCGGCATGAGTTTAGTCATGATTACCGGTGGAATCGATATTTCCGTCGGCGGTGTGGTGGCACTGGTCAGCATGAGCTGCGCCGTATATCTGGACTTCGGCGGCGGTAATGTATTTGTATCCATGTTACTGGCAGTAGCCATTGGCCTTGCTTTCGGTATCGTACAGGGCTTCCTGGTAGCATACCTGGATATCCAGCCCTTTATCGTGACCCTGGCGGGTATGTTCTTCGCCAGAGGTATGACAACGATCGTAAATACCAAACCTTTCAACGTGGCCAACGAAAGTTTCACTGCTTTGAAGGAAACCCGTGTGATCGTTCCAGGAATGGGCTCCGTGAACAAACTGGGCAATTACGTCAATGCTTATGTGGAGATCGGTGTGATTGTGGCGCTTTTAGTAGTCATTCTGATGTTTATCATGCTTCGCTGGACCAAGATGGGCCGCAGCTTCTATGCGGTAGGCGGTAACAATCAGAGCGCGCTGATGTTAGGTATCAATGTGAAGAGAACCAAGTTCATGTCCCATCTGCTCTGCGGACTGTTGGCAGGTATCGGCGGTTATGTGTACTTCCTGCATGTAGGAAGCGGATCTGCTTCTCATGCCAGCGGCATGGAGATGAACGCCATTGCATCCTCCATCATCGGCGGTACGATGCTGACTGGTGGTGTCGGCAATATCATCGGAACTTTCTTCGGTGTATTGTCCCTGAGCACCATCCAGAATATCGTATCCAGTGCAGGTCTGGATCAGGCATGGTGGACCGGTATCACCATTGCAGCTATGCTGTGTCTGTTCCTGGTAGTACAGAGTGTGGTCATCGCAAGAAAAAAGAAAATGCTGCAGAACAAATAAAAGCAGCTGAAAATAGGGAGGAGCGGAAAGAGCGTGGCTGGTGTGCAGTCACACTCTTTTTCCGCTAGTAAAAGGAATCCACCGAATATCAGGGGGTAGAAGTTATGAAAAAAACGAAGGTAAAAAAGCAGAAAACTCTGAAAAAGCAGGGATGCAGCCTGTTCCTGTTGTTGATGCTGCTGGCACTGGCACCGGTAGTTTTGGCAACAGTGATCCTCAGTACCACATCTTTACGTCTGACCAGAACGAATCTGGAAGGCAGTGTGCAGACCACACTGCATGTAACTGCGGATAATCTGGCAAAATACTGTAAGGAAAATGAGATCACGGCAATGAATGCCAGCGGTTATTATGAGTACCTGGACAGCCTGAAGGAAGAAGGCCTGGAGATGGCCATTCTTGCAGACGGCATTCCGGCTACCACATCCATTAAAAATGAAAATGACTATCGTATCCGTGAAATCCCCATGGATCAGGATCTTGGGACGGAGGGATATTATGATAAAAATGTAGTGATTGAGGGAAATACTTATTATGGTTATTATATCCCGATTATGAATAACGGACAGATCACTGCAGTGGCTTTTGCGGCGGAACGGAAAAATGAGATCACCGATGCCCTGTGGGAGATCGAGGTTGTATTCATGGTCTGCGCAGTGGGCATGGTGATCCTGTTTGGTGTTATCTGCTTTTTCCTGAGCAGAGCACTGTCGGGCAAGATGAAAGAGACCGGCAGCAGGGTGGATGCCCTGGCGGAAGGTGATCTGAGTGCCAGAAAAGAATCCGACAGTATTGTCCGGGAGATCCGTAATCTGTTACAGAATACCTCACAGATGCAGCGGAATCTGGCACAGGTCATCGGCGGTGTACAGGAGGTATCCGGAGAACTTCTAAACAGTGTACGGCAGGTGGCAGAGGGAAGCGATGCCACCACAGAACAGGCTGGACAGATCAGTCAGGCGATGGAGCAGCTGTCTTCCGCAGCGGAGGAAATGGCGGAAAATGTGCAGAATATCAGTGACCGTATGGATGAGATCGGAGAGGCGGTCAATGACATCAGTGTCAGTGCCGGACAGCTGCAGAAGGATTCGGAAGAAATACAGGACAACAGCAAAAAGGCGGGGGAAGGCATGGAAAAGATCATGACCGGCAGCAATCGTTCTGTGGAATCCGTGAATACCATTACAGCGAAGATTCATGAGACCAACGATTATATCGAAAAGATCGATGAGGCGGTAGCTCTGATCTTCTCCATTTCCGGACAGACCAATCTGTTAAGTCTGAATGCCTCCATCGAGGCCGCCAGAGCCGGAGAGGCGGGCAGAGGCTTTGCCGTGGTGGCGGAAGAGATCCGCAAACTGTCGGAGCAGAGCGCTGCCGGTGCCGAGCAGATCAAAAATCTGGCCCAGGGCATTATGGAGAAATCCGGTGAGACTGTGGAACAGGCGGATGTGGTAAAGAATATCATCCGGGAGGAACAGGATCACATTATTGCAACCAGAGAGCAGTATCAGCAGTTAGAGCAAAGTATCAGACATTCTGCGGAAGAGATCCGCAAGATCGCCGGAGAGACCGGACGTCTGTCACAGCAGAAAGAGGATATTCTGGGCAATATCGGCAGCCTCAGTGCTATCAGTGAGGAAAATGCTGCCAACAACCAGCAGGTGAATGCAAACATTGAGGAAATCCTGACACAGATACAGACAGTGGGCGCAAACTGTGATAAAATGAAACAGATCTCCGGGGAACTGGAGAGCTCTGTGGCGTATTTTCATACAGAGAAAGAACCTGCCGGAAAATGAGAGAATGACAGAGCGATTTCCGGGCGGGAAGTATGACAGAACAGGATGACATTACAGATATGAAGAAATGCAGAACAGGAAGACGATGGATGGCGGGTCTGCTGCTGGGGCTGGGAATCCTGCTTGCAGGATGCGGCGACAGACAAAGCACTGCGGAGGATATTGCAACACCAGAGGATACACAGACAGACCGTATTGTGGTGGGATTTTCCCAGGTGGGAGCGGAATCCGACTGGCGCAGTGCCAACACGGAGTCCATGAAAAGTACCTTTACAAAAGAGGCCGGGTACGACCTGATCTTCGAGGATGGTCAGCAGAAGCAGGCCAACCAGATCCGGGCCATCCGAACCTTTATCCAGCAGGAGGTGGACTACATCGTGCTGGCACCGGTGACGGAGACCGGATGGGACACGGTGCTCAGGGAAGCAAAGGATGCCGGGATCCCGGTGGTCATCGTGGACCGTAAGGTGGATGTGGAGGATGACAGTCTGTTCACCTGCTTCGTGGGTTCGGACTTTGAACTGGAAGGCCTGAAAATGTCGGAGTGGCTGAATTCCTTTTCCATCAGCAAGGGAATTGCACCGGAGGATCTTCATATTGTAAATATTCAGGGAAATATCGGAGCTTCCGCCCAGATCGGACGTACCAGAGGATTGGAGCAGGGCGCGGCAAAATACGGTTGGGATCTGTTAGACCAGGTATCGGGAGAATTTACCCAGGCCAAGGGGAAGGAAGTCATGGAAGCTTTCCTGAAAAAATACGACAATATCAATGTGGTCTATTGCGAAAACGACAATGAGGCCTTTGGCGCCATGGAAGCGATCCGGGCGGCGGGAAAAAGGGTCGGCAGCAATCTGGCGGCAGGAGATATTATGATATTGTCTTTTGATGGTGTCAGCACAGAATCCATGGACTGCGTGCTGAAGGATGAGATCACCTGCATCGGAGAATGCAATCCACTGCATGGCCCCAGGGTGGAGGCTTTGATCCAGATCCTGGAAGAGGGAAGGATACCGGAAAAATTTTCTTATGTGGAAGAAGGATTGTATGCCCACGACGATACGGTGACCGCCGTGACAGTGGGAGACAAGACCTACCGGGTACGGCGGGTAGACGATGAGATCCGCAACGAAAATGCATATTGACAGATTTTGTGACGATTCGGACGTTCCCCTGCAGGCGGTCCGGATCGTTACTTTTTTTCCATGAGGGCTAAAGTAATTGTAAATCCGTCCGATACATATTGTGAAACATCAAAAGACATTCGGGAAGGAGGAGTCGATATGCGTATTGAAGCGTATACACAGGTACAGCAGCTGTATCAGTCACAGAAGGTCAGCAGGACTCAGAAGACTCAGACAGCGTCACACACGGACAGACTGCAGATCAGCAGCCAGGGCAAGGATTTCCAGACCGCTAAGGCAGCAGTGGCAGCAGCACCTGACATCAGGGAAGAGTTAACGGCTCCCATTAAAGCAAGAATCCAGAACGGTACTTATGGAGTGGATAATGCAAGCTTTGCGGAGAAGCTGCTTCAAAAGCAGGAAGAAATGAGGTAGTTCCTTGGCTAGTTTAATGGAAAACCTGATAGATGTACTGGACAGAGAGAGTACGGAGTACGAAGCTCTGCTTCAGCTATCACAGCGCAAGACACCGATTATTGCAGGCGGTGATCTTGCAGAGTTACAAAAGATCACGGACGAGGAGCAGGAGCTGGTCAGCAGGATCCACAATCTGGACAAGCAGAGAGCGGGAGTGACTGCGGACATAGCCGATGTATTGAACAGGGATGTTAACGACTTGAAATTGCCGAATCTGATCACTATGTTATCTGCACGGCCTGCGGAACAGCAGGCACTGGCGGATTCCCACGACAGATTACAGGCAGCGGTCCGGGGACTGAAGCGCGTGAACGAGCAGAACAGTGAACTGTTAAACAGCGCGCTGGAGATGGTGGAATTCGAGATGAATCTCCTCCAGGCATCCAAGGCTGCACCCGAGACAGCGAATTACAACCGGGGAGCTTACAATGCAGGCAATACCATGGGGGTCATTGACCATGGATTCGATGCCAAGCAGTAAGACCGGATCCCGGGGATCTGAGGATCCCCTGATACAGAGGTGAAAGTTTATGCCATTAATGGGTAGTTTATATATAGGTTCGTCCGGATTACAGACAAGTCAGAATGCGCTGAATACCACAGCGCATAATCTTTCTAATGTGGACACCACCGGCTATACCAGACAACAGGTACAGCAGTCTAACAGAGCTTATGTCACATTATCGACAGACCCTAAGTCTATTTCCAACAAACAGACAGGTCTGGGTGTCACATATTCCCGCGTAAAACAGGTCAGAGATTATTTCCTGGACAAGACATACCGCAAGGAATCCGGACGTAGTATGTTCTATGAAGTGTCCACAGAAGTCATGGAAGAGGTAGAGAGCCAGCTGGGAGAATTGAACGGCGAGGCATTCCAGACCACCATGACAGACTTCTGGACCGCTATTCAGGAGCTTTCCAAGGATCCCAGCAGTTCTGTAACACAGGGCATGCTGGTGCAGAGAGCGGCGGAATTCGTACAGAGAGCCGGAGCAGTATACAGCGGATTGAGCTCCTACCAGAACAACCTGAACACACAGATTAAGCAGAATGTAGATAAAATCAATAAATATGGCAACCAGTTATTAACGCTGAACGATCAGATCCGTGCCATTGAGAGTGGCGGCATTGAACATGCCAACGACCTGAGAGATGCGAGAAATCAGATTCTGGATGAACTGGCAGAGCTGACCAACATGACCTTTTCCGAAGATCGATACGGCAGTGTATCCGTACAGATCGAGGGCGTGGATTTCGTAAAGGACGGAACCTGTTATGAGATCGCTCTGAAGACGGATGAAGCCACCGGCTTCTACACTCCGTTCTGGCCGCAGGATGCCACCTACACCGTAAGAGCTGATGGCACCAGAGATTATAATATTGACGGCGCAGAGGTATTTGATCTCTCCGTGGAGATTTCTTCCGACCTGAACACAGATATCGGCGGCCTGAAGGCAATGCTTCTGGCCAGAGGTGATCACAGAGCCAATTATACAGATCTGGCGGAAGGAAAATACGACAGTGTCTCCCAGTCCGTTGTCATGAATATTCAGGGTGAGTTCGACCAGATGATCCACAATGTGGTGACGAAGGTGAACGATATTCTGGCGAAGGCTGCAGGAGTACAGACCGGAGATCTGAAACTTGCAGATGGTACTACACGCCCCAATGTCCGCTATTGTGTCTCGGATCCGAATGGCTATATGCGCATGGAGGATGGCAGTCCCATCCAACTGTTTACCAAGGTCACAACGGATGGCTATGAGAAGGTGATCGGAGAAGACGGTGTAACAGAGTATTGGATTATGAAGGATGAAGATCCGGACAGCCCTGAGAGCCTGTATACCATCGGCAATCTTCAGGTAAATCCGGCGCTGACGAAGGAGCCTTCCAAGCTTGGATTCCGTTTGGCAGACGGTTCCGAGGATAAGGAGACCGCAGATGCTTTGAAAGCGGCATTTACCGAGGAAGCCTACACGCTGAATCCTAATGTACAGAAAAAGACTACTTTTGTAGATTATTATACCGACCTGGTATCGCAGGTATCCAATTCCGGCTATGTATTCCGGAGTATTTATGAGAATCAGGTCACCACTGTGGAGGCTACACAGAGTGCCAGAGAACAGGTTATCGGTGTATCCACGGACGAGGAACTGTCCAACATGATCAAGTTCCAGAACGCATACAACGCATCCAGCCGTTATATCAACGTGATCAGTGAAATGCTGGAACACATTCTTTCCACGCTGGGTGTGTAATGTGTAAGAAATAGGAGGTAAGTTATGCCCTCACAGTTTTTTGGATTAAATATTGCATATACGGGACTTCTGGCCAGTAATGCTGCCATGAATACCACTTCCAATAATATCGCCAATGTACAGACGGAAGGCTACAGCAGACAACAGGTGACACAACAGGCCGCCAATGCGCTGCGGGTGTTCCAGACCTATGGCTGTGCCGGTGCCGGTGTAGAGACTCTGGCCATTGAGCGTGTACGGGATGAATTCTATGACGGAAGATATTGGGATAACAATGCACTGCTTGGCGAATATGACATGAAACAGTATTACATGCAGCAATTGGAGACGTATTTTGATGATGACGGTAAGAGCACCGGGTTCAAGACGAACTTCGATCAGCTGATGATCACCGGACTGCAGGCACTCCTGAAGGATCCCAACAGTGCCACAGCCAAATCCCAGTTCGTGGGATATGCCGGAGCACTGACAGATTATTTCAATGGTATGGCGGGTAATCTGGAAAAAGTACAGAAGGATATCAATCAGGAGATTAAACTGAAGGTGGATCAGATCAATTCCCTTGCCGGTGAGATCGCCTCCCTGAATAAACAGATCAACACCATTGAACTGGCTGGAACAAAGGCCAATGAGCTGCGTGACCGCAGAACCCTGCTGATCGATGAATTATCCAAGATCGTGGATGTGGAAGTCAAGGAGACTCCGATCATCGATGCCAACAACGAGAACCGTGAGACTGGAGCCAACAGATATATGGTCAAGATCGCAGGCGGACAGATGCTGGTGGACGGCAGTGATTATAACGGTCTGGAATGCGTGGCGAGAACCTCCTATGAGAAAGTAAACCAGACCGATATTGACGGTCTCTATGAGATCTATTGGTCAGACGGTCAGAAGTTCAACCTGTACAATGCTTCCATGGGCGGAGATCTGGCAGGACTGATCCAGATGCGTGACGGCAACAACGGGGAGAACTTCACCGGACAGGTGACCGCCACCGGCACGACGACCACGGCAGACGGCAAGACCCACGATACCGTAACCGTAAAAGTAACCAAGGCTTATCTGCAGGACCTGAATAAATGTAATCTGTCGGATCAGGGCGGTATCATTGATCTGGGCAATCAGGAATTCTATTATGATTCCTGGGAATATACCTGCGAATATGATGCGAACGGCAACGCCACTTACTCCTATACATTTACTTTATCGGACAGTGAGAAGAATCCCCGGGGAATTACCAATGACCGTGTAGGGAAAAAGGCGGAGATCGGTACCGACCTGTCCTATCAGGGCATCCCTTATTACATGAACCAGATGAATGAGTGGATCCGTACCTTCTCTCAGAAATTCAACGATATTCTGACTTCCGGTTACAGTGGCAACGGAGATCCCGGCGTGAAGATGTTCACCGGTAATAAAGCTACCGGTGGTGAGCAGTTCCTGCTGGATGATGCGGCGAAGCGATATGACAAGCAGGAGAAGAAAAACAGTAAAGTTACGGTAAAAGTCAACGATGACAGCTACTATCGTCTGACAGCGAAGAATTTCGATATTCTGGATGCCATGGAGCAGGATCCCAGCCTGATGGCAAACCGAAAAAATGCATCTGACGGCGTGGAACAGAATGACCTGTTGAACGATCTGAAGAATCTGGCTACGGATAAGAGCAAGATGAGCTTCCGCGGCAACAGTGCCTCCGAGTTTTTACAGTGTATTTTGTCAGATGTGGCGTTGAATGCATCCCGGGCCAATACTTTTTATGCAAGCTTTAAGGATATATCCGGTACCATTGACAATCAGAGACTCTCCATCTCCGGCGTGGACGAGGATGAAGAAGCCGTAAATCTTGTAAAATACCAGAACGGATACAATCTGGCTTCCAAGATGATCCAGACACTGACGGAGATTTATGACAGACTGATTCTGGAGACCGGAGTCTAAACTAGAAAGGAGGCAGCTATTCGGATTCCCACATATGTTCGCAAAAACGCACGTATCCGTGCTTTCTCGCTGCTACACAGCTAATTTTGCTCACGTGTGTGGTGACTCTATTCGAGTCACCATTCGAATCAGAAAACTGTTACTTATATGCAAGCATAACGTACCAGTTATTCTGATTTTTAGAATCCTGAATAGTTACGGAGAAAATGAGAATTACGAACAAGATCATGCAGCGTAATAATCTGTCCAATATCAATACGAACAAAGTATATCAGGATAAGCTGAGCACCCAGATGTCTACCCAGAAGAAGGTCAGCCGTCCTTCCGATGATCCTGTGGTATCCATCCGTGCCCTGCGTTTACGCAGCAATGTGACCGAGGTGACGCAGTATTACAGCAAGAACATTCCGGATGCGGAGAGCTGGCTGGACGTAACCGAGGATGCACTGAAGAACCTGACAGAGATCATCACGAATATGATCAAACAGTGCACCAAGGCATCTAACGGAGATCTGAAATCCGCAGACCGCCAGATCATTCTGGAACAGCTGAAAGCCCTGGGAGATGAAGTGTACAGCACCGGCGATGCAGACTATGCGGGCCGTTATGTGTTTACCGGATATCGTACCGATACTTCTCTGAGTTTTGATAAAGAATACAATACGAAATATGAGATCACCGAGCAGCTGGACAACAGCTCCATCACACAGCTGACGAAGATCGACACCGGAAAATTGCTGGATATTACTGCTGCAAATTATAATAATGCAAATAACAGCAAGATCACGGAACAGGATATTAAGTCCACCGAGGTGTACCGTATCCAGCTGGCTTATGATGACTGCAGAGACAAGAATGCAAACCCGGCTGCAGCCCCGTCTATTTCTTTCTATGAGAAAGACCCTGTAACCGGCGAAGCTGTAATGAAAGAACCGACATGGGATTCCACTATGTTCACAATAAAGTCCTCCACGGAAGACCCTTACACCGAGGCAGCAAAAAATGATGATGCACTGATCTATGTGCCGGATACCGGTGAGATCCTGCTCGGCAGGAACCGTTATGATAAACTGATGGCCTGCAAGGATGATCCTTCCACCTCGGGAAAAAATGAAGGTGAGATCCGCGTAACTTATCAGAAGGATCACTGGGTCAAGGGTGATCTGAGACCCGAGCATTATTTTGCATGTACCAGTACCGATGCAGACGGAAAAGTAACGGATTATAACAAGTCCTATCTTGACGGCAAGAGCGAAAAACAGGTCATCGAATATGATGTAGGCTTCAACCAGACCATTCAGGTGAATTCCACTGCAGATGAGTGCTTCCGGCACGGTATCGGACGTACGGTGGACGATCTGGTACAGGCCATGCAGGATGTGGTGGATCTGGAGAATGTGAAGACCAGGATCGAGGGACTGCAGGAGACTGCTACCGGTACGGATGCACAGACCCTGACGAAGCAGATGGAAGCAGTAGAAAAAGCACTGACTCTGGCAAAGGACAAATGCCAGAAGATGTTCGAAAGCGGCATTACTACGTTCCAGGGATATCTGGATGATGCCAACCTGTGCGTTACCAACTGCGGTACCAGAAGCAGCAAACTGGAACTGATCGATAACCGCATGAAGAGCCAGAAGACCACCTTTGAGACCTTAAAGAGTGAAAACGAGGATATCGATGTTACCGAGACCGCCATTGATCTGAAGAGTGCGGAAATGACCTATGAAGCGGCACTGATGGCTACCGGTAAAGTAATGCAGACCACACTGTTGAATTTCATCTAGAGCAACAGGTTACGGAAAGGCGTAGGTATTTTATGAAGATCAATACAAAATTTTTTGGAGAAGTTGAGATTGCGGATGACAAGATCATCACTTTTGACAAAGGTATTATCGGATTCCCGGAACTGAAGCATTTTACCATGCTCCACGATGAGGAGAAGGGCAGCAACGTAGGAATCCGCTATTTACAGTCTCTGGAAGAACCCGGATTCGCCATGCCGGTCATGGATCCGCTGCTGGTCAACCCTCAGTATGATCCGGAAGTGGATGACGAACTGCTCACTAGTGTAGGCAATCTGACTCCGGAGAACATTCTGGTCATGGTGACTGTGACTGTGCCTGCTGACCTGACGAAGATGACGGTGAACCTGCAGGGTCCCTTTGTGATCAACGTGGAAGAACGCAAGGCCTGCCAGATCATCCTTGAGGGAGATAAATACCCGGTAAAATATCCGGTATACGACATCCTGAAATCCGGAAAGGCGGGTGAGTAAGATGCTGGCATTGTCCCGTAAGAAGAACGAAGCAATCGTCATCAACAACGATATCGAGATCACCGTTCTGGAGGTCAAAGGTGATCAGGTCAAGATCGGCATTACCGCACCCAAGGAAGTGCCCATCTACCGCAAGGAAGTCTACCTCCAGATCCAGGAGGCCAACAAGGCCGCTGTGGATGCCGAAGGTATGGCAGCACTGAAGAACCTGTTGGGGTAAAACAAAGAAAATAATGGAAATGACACAGACTCCGGAGTATGCAATCCGGAGTTTTTTCTGAATACGCATATTGAAAAAAGAGGGCACAATTTCCCAAAATTATAAAAATACATTGAAAGGACTTAGATATAATAGTATAATTTGAAAAAAGAGGGCACAATGTTCTCAAAATATCAAAGTGGAGAAAAACATGGAAATAAAAAGAGACTTATATCTGCAAAGAATAGTAGATAGAATGCATAATGGAATGATAAAGGTTATTACGGGAATAAGACGTTCCGGCAAATCATATCTGTTGTTTACCATATTTAAAAACTATCTTATATCCCAAAATGTTCCGGAAGATCATATTATTGCGATAGAACTGGATATGTTGGAAAATAAAAGGTATAGAGATCCCTATGTAATATTGGATTATATTAAAAGCCGGATAACAGATGAAAAAGATTACTATATTTTCCTTGATGAAGTCCAACTCCTGGAAGAGTTCGAGGAGGTTCTGAATTCTCTTCTTCATATAAAAAATGCAGATATTTATGTAACGGGAAGCAACTCTAAATTTTTGTCAAAAGATATTATCACCGAGTTCAGAGGGCGTGGAGATGAAATACATGTTTTTCCGGTCAGTTTTAAGGAATATATGGATGTATTCGATGGTGATAAATATGAAGGATGGAGTTCTTATGTTAATTTTGGTGGGCTTCCGTTAACCATTACGATGAATACAGATGAGCAGAGAATGGAATATCTTACCGGATTGTTTGAAGAGACATACATTAAAGATATTATTGAACGTAATCATATAGAAAAAATTCAGGAAATAAACGACTTGATTAATATACTGGCATCAGGAATCGGTTCACTGACAAATGCATCGAAAATAGAAGCTACATTTAAAAGTGTGATTCAGTCAGATATCAGCCTGAATACCATTCGGAGCTACATTGAGTACCTTAAGGATGCCTTTATTGTAAGCGAGGCCAATCGATATGATGTAAAAGGAAGAAAATATATTGGAACTCCACTGAAATATTATTTTGAAGACGTAGGTCTCAGAAATGCCAGACTTGGATTCAGACAGACAGAAGAGACTCATATTATGGAGAACATCATTTATAATGAACTCCGGGTTCGGGGATTTCATGTGGATGTTGGTGTGGTTATGAAACGGAACAGAACCAAAGAGGGAGTGCAGGAAAAAAAACAACTGGAAATTGATTTCGTAGCAAATAAGGGAAGCAAACGATATTATATTCAATCAGCATTCAGTCTTCCGGATGATGAGAAGAGAATGCAGGAAAAGGCATCCCTGATAAATGTAGGTGATTCATTTAAAAAGATTATCATTGTAAAAGATATTATTAAACCATGGAATGATGATGACGGAATATTGACAATGAGTATTTTTGATTTTCTGTTGAATGAAAATAGTCTGGACTTATAGTTTTTAGGACAGTAGATTCCATACAAAGCATAAATAAAGAGGGATTACGTGTGTTTCATATTATAGATGAACGTTTTTTTGTACCGTTGGCATCTCCGAATAAATTAGTATATTGGGAATGTATCTGCAAGTTATTTTCCGTCATGGATCATCAGCTTTCCTTTGGAGTGGACAGAGATGTTGTGGTGGAGGAACTGCAATATTATTTTGAACAGACCCAGGCAGCGGATTTTGATGAAGAAGAATTCCAGGGAAAAAATGCAAGAGATAAGGCAAACTGGATGTTGCGAAAACTGGAAAATTATGGATGGATAGACATCGAGACAGATAAAAGTTATGTACAAAGAGTTAATTTTAAGGAATATGCCGTCAAGATTATAAAGACATTGTTGGAAATTGCAGAAGGTAAGCAAATCGAATATCAGGGATATATTTACACTATATATAGCCTGGTGCGAGGTACAACGGACAATCCGGGAATCGTTCTTTTGTCAATTGTGGAAAATACAGATATGTTGATTACCGGTCTGAAAAACCTGAGTTCCGGAATCAAGCATTATATTGATGAACTGACAAAGTATAAGACTCCGGCGGAAATTATGGATGTTTTATTCAACGATTACATAGAAAATATTGTAGACAAAGCATATCATCGATTGCTCACTTCAGATAATGTCTCTAAATTCCGACCGGAGATTATAGAGAGACTGGAAAGTAAAAGCCATAGTAAGGCTTATGTGGAAAAAGCAGGTGCGGAACTGGCTTCCATTCGGGAAATTGCGCCGGAAGAAGCAGAAGAACTGGTCTATCATTATATTCATCAGGTCATAGATGCTTTTCAGAATATGGATGAAATCCTGGCAGAAATCAATCGTAAAAATACGCAATATCAGAGGGCAGCTATCAATCGTGCCAAGTTTTATCTGATTGGCGGCGAGGATGTCAGGGGGCAGATCAAGGATATTCTTTCTGAAATGAATGAGAAAATCAATCGGGAAAACATGGATCTTGGTGGAATTTACAGGATTGAATTTTTGGATGATCTGATCCGGATATACAGTTCAGCAGTTATAGATGAGAAATCTTTTTATACTCCGATTGAAGGAAAGAAAACATTTGAACCGGAAATAATCCAACAGGAGGAACCGGACACTGAACTCAGGAATGAGAAGAAAAGGAAAATGCTTGAAAAGCTGGCAAGAGTCCTGAACCCGGAGAAAATAGATGGATATGTAGAAAAACAGCTTGGAGAAAGACCGGAAATGTTAGCTTCGGAGTTACCGTTAGATACTACGGATGATTTCGTGAAGATGATTTATGTTCGATTGTACGGTCAGAGAAAAAACATGAAGTATGTAGTGAGTGTAAGAGAGACCATACAGAAGGAAGGTTACCAATTTACGGATTTTACAATACGAAAGAAGGTACAAAAGTAGGATGGATATTTTAAACGGAATGTTGCAGAAAGACAGGGATAATTTCTCACGGATATGTAACCGGCTGCTAAGTTCCTGCTTTTTATGTAAAAGAAATGAAACAACCAGATTAGATTATTATTTTGTAACAAAATACAAGGAAAAATTTGCGGAATGTTTTGCACTATTGGGCTACCGTTTGGAAATTAATGAAGAATATGGTGTGGTTCAGTTAACCAATCCACAAAACTATAACCGCTACAATATGAAACTGTTTGAATCGGTTCTCTTGTTAATTCTCAGAATTTTATATGATGAAAAGAGAAGGGAACTTTCTACTACAGAGGAAGTAATTGTAAATGTGGGGGATATTCATGAAAAATTCTTAAGCCTGAAGATCAGAGATAAAATGATAGACAAGACAACTTTTCGCAATGCAATCAGTACATTGAAAAGGTTTCAGATCATAGAGATATTGGATACCAGCCTTACGGAGGAAGAATCCCGGATTATTATCTTTGACTCTATTCTGATGGCTGTTCGCGTGGAAGATATTAAGGCAGCTTATGAAAAGCTGGAAATTTACAAAAGAGGAGGAAAAAACAGTGAAGAAACTGACGAGAGTGAAATTGATTAACTGGCATCGCTTTGTTAATGCAACAATAGATCTTGAAAAATCTACACTGATTTCCGGAGAAAACGGAGCTGGAAAATCCACTCTTTTGGACGCTATTCAGTTCGTGATTATTTGTTCAACCAATTATTTTAATAAGGCAGCTCATGAAAACGGGAAAAGAAAACTGACCGGGTATATTCGCTGTAAGACCGGAAGAGAAAATAAACCTTATGAACGGACAGGAGAGATCAGTGCACATGTTGCACTGGAATTTTATGAAGAGAAAAAGGATAAATATTTTGTGATCGGTGCCGTGGTAGACTCTGCTTCGGAGGGACAGGAAAAAACGGCAAGATATTTGATGGACGGAGTACGATTCGAGGACTCTATGTTTTTTCAAGGAAAAGCGCCAAAGTCTATCAATCAGTTTCGGACAATGAATAGTTCTAAAATAAAACAATGGTGTACTACAGATAAAGAAGCAAGATCAATGATCAAAAACCGCTTTGGACGAATCGAAGATAAATTTTTCCGGCTGATTCCCAAGGCTCTGGCTTTTCGACCGATTGATGATATTAAAGATTTTGTGTATTCCTATGTATTGGATGAGAAGGAAGTCAATATTGATGTATTACGTGAAAATGTCCGGACTTATCAAGATTTACAGCGTACACTGGAAAACGTAAAAATTCGTATCGAGAGGTTGGAAAAAATCAATTCCTTACATGCCCAGGCAGCGGATGGATTACAGAAGGATAAGCAATATGGATATTATCTTGCGAGAGTAGAAGCGGATCTTATCCTGGAAGAAATAGAAAAGATGCAGGCTGAGATACAGACGGATACTTTGCGGTTGGAAGAACAAAACGGTCAGATCCAGACTGTGAAAAAAGAACAGATGGAAAAACAACAGATCAGAGATGATTTGCGTGCGGAACTTGCAACAGATAAAGATTTTCTGGCAAAAGACGAACAGGAGAAGCGACTGCAGTTATTGGAGAACAGAAAGACAGATTTGCTGAAGGAGCGGGAAAGCCTTCAGGAAAGCATGGACTCTGCCAGAATGCAGTTGAAAAAATTGCTGGAAGTAAAGGATGTGGACACATCTATAAAACTTTATTATCGAAACTTGTGCATGCCAGACAATGATATGAATCTGGCGCAGACAAAGGACACACTTTTGCAGGCTATTTCCTACAAAAATCTAATGCGAAATAAAGTGCTACAGAAAAAAGCAGAGACGATAGCAAAGGAAGCCGAAATCAGCGATGAAAAGCAGGAACTGGACAAGAAAATTGAACAGTTAATGAAGAAAAAATTTTCGTATTCTGAAGATGTAGAACGTGTAAGAATGGAAATTAAGGAAGAGTTTCAACGTATCGGACGGACTCCGGAACCGCGTATTTTATGTGAAATGTTGGAGATTACAGATGGATCCTGGAGAAATGCTGTGGAAGGTTATTTAAACACGCAGAGATTTTATATTCTGGTGGAGCCTGAAAATTTTGATATTGCATTGGGAATTTATGACAGGCTTCGAAAAGAGAAAAAAGCATATGGAGTAGGCCTTATTAACACACAGAATCTGGAAGAATATGATACCGCACCGGAAGGATCTCTGGCTACCGTAGTGTCTTCCAAAAATAAATACGCAAAACGTTATGTCAATATGATTCTCGGAAAAGTTCATATGTGTGAGCATTATCGGGAACTAAAAACTTATAGGATATCAATCACAAGAGAGTGCATGAAGTATCAGAACAACGTAGCGAGTGCTATTAAACCATCCGTTTTTGAAACACCATACATTGGACAGAATGCCATAAAGGTACAACTGGAACAGGCAAAACAGAAGCGGGAGGAATTGAAGCAACAGCTGGCGGACTTGAAAAGCAGGCTGAAACAACTGGAATATGTACTGGAGCCACTGAATACGGATCAGGATACAGATATTAAGTACCGTTTGGACGTTATTGGTGATTTGCGGCAGGTTTCTCTGGAAATTGACAAATGCAAAGAAAACATTGCTACATTGAAGAAAAATTCCAATATGATCATGAAACAGCTGCAATTGTCTACCTTGGAAAAAATGTTAGAGGAACTGACGGTAAAAAGGAGTAATTTAGACAGAACTGCCGGTAAGACGGAGGAAAGAATCAGCCTGACAAAACAGAAAATTGCAGAGAATCAGGCAAATCATGTAGAAAAAGCACTATTTTATGAAAAACTTGGGGCAGACGCTGCAGATTTATTGCCAATATGGAGACAGGAATATGAGAAACAGACAGAGGGTAAGTCTTATGCACAGTTCAGAGATAATTATTTGCGAAGGAGAAAAGCAAACCAGACACTGATTGATAAGGCAACGGACTCTATGAAAGAGGTAATGAGGGAATATAAAACAGCGCATGATTTTGGTGCACCTGCTTCGATGGAAGGATATCGGGATTTTGAAGCGGAGTATTTGAAACTGAAAAATTCAGAACTGCTGCAGTATGAGGATAAGGTGGAGACGGCCAGAAGCGCAGCGGAAGAAGAATTCAGAGAGCAGTTTTTGTCTAAGCTACAGGAAAATATGAAGACAGCCCAGTCTGAATTTAAGGAATTAAACAAGGCATTGAATGATATTACGTTCAGCAATGAAAAGTATGAATTCCTGTATATGCCGAGTAAGAAATACCGTCAATATTATGAAATGATCATGGATGATTTTAATGCGATGCAGGGAGAGTCTATTTTCAGTGGACTGTTTCATGAGAATCATAAGATAGTGATAGAAGAACTGTTCGAACGGCTGGCACTTGATAATGACAATAGTACAAAAGCACTGGATGAATTTACGGATTATCGTACTTATATGGATTATGATATACGCATTATACACAGCGATGGAAACTATTCCTTATATTCAAAGGTGTGTGAGGAAAAGAGCGGTGGTGAGACACAGACACCTTTTTACGTCACCGTAGCGGCATCTTTTGTCCAGCTGTATAAGAACAATATTGGCGGAGAGGCAGTGGGACTTGTGCTTTTTGATGAAGCGTTTAATAATATGGATGATGAAAGAATAGGCGGAGTTCTGGAATTTTTGCGGCGGTTGCCGCTACAGATATTGATTGCTGCACCACCGGATAAAATACAGTATATCAGTCCCTTTGTGGAGGAGACATTACTTGTAATGACAGATGAAAAAATCAGTTATGCAGAGAGGTATGTAAATGGTACAGTATGACAGAATGGTTTTAAATCATTTGCTGGATACCTATGAAAACAGTCTGTTGTCAATTGGAGAGAACAGGAGAAAGATACAGATAGAGTTTCGTTTTACGAGAACATCTATACCGGCATATTATGATGAGAGTTCATCAGAATATGAAAAAATTCATATTTTGATGAATGCACTGGAAAATAAAAATATGATAACTGTAATCTGGAAGGACCATAAGCAGGGACATTTCATACAAAAGGTTCGGATGAATGCGGATCAAATTGATGAAATTTACCGGTATACAGGAAGAAAACCAAAGCATGGTCTGGAGGAAGAAAACAGAGTCTTTCTTCAAAAATATCTGAATGAAGATGCTCCGGTCACGGTAAGTTTTGTAGGATATCTGTTGGAACGACTGGAAAACCACAAGTCGGTAAAAGAATACATAACATTGGAAAATCTGCAGGAAACAGAAAAATTTCTTCGGGCATGTGTATCTGTAGAACAAAATAAAACACCTTGTTATATCAGAGAGTTCTCCATTCAACATTTTCAGGATTCTAAATATTTTGAACAGATAGAAAGCAGGATTATCAGAGTGTTTCGGCAGTTCGATGAGGAATATAAGGAAATGGATGCAGTGGAACTATTGGCGGAATATGGAATTTATCAAACCCCTGATTTTGTGTATTTTAAGGGAGATGTGCGCCTGCTGGTGGAAGGGGAGGAGATGAATTTGTCCCTTTTAAAGCAGGGAATTGGAATTTCGGGAGAGGATATTGAAAACATTCGTTTCTCGGATTTCAGCAGAATACAGAAGGTAATAACTGTTGAAAACCTTACTTCTTTTTTCAGATACCATGAGGAAAACAGCCTCCTTGTTTACCTGGGAGGATACCACAACAGGGTACGAAGAAAACTGCTCCAAAAGATTTATGATGCAATTCCTGCTGCAAAATATTATCATTTTGGGGACATAGATGCCGGAGGATTTCTTATTTTTCTGGATTTACGTAAAAAAACAGAAATTCCATTTGAAAGCTTCCGTATGGATCTGGATACGCTGAAACAATATTCACAATATGGAAAAAAATTGACAGAAACAGATAAAAAACGTCTGGAGAAATTAGGAGAAGAAAAGGAATTCAGCGAGGTTATCCGATATATGCTGGAGAAAAATATAAAATTAGAGCAGGAATGCATTATTGAATAGATGGTGTCGTGAAATTTTTGCAGCACCTATTAATTTTTCAGGAGAATTTACCGATACAATCCTTAGAGAAGCAAGGTCGTGCGCCCACGGAAGGCGCTTTTTATCACACGGAGGTGACCATTATGACCATAGAACCGATTTCCAGTCTCATGACAGTGCAGGCACAGAACACAGCCGCTGCCAGGAACACTGTGACAAAAGTAACTACAGAGGAGAATCCCTCAGAATACAATCCTGCCAATGTAAAAGCAGCAGATAAACTTGACCAGACCACCGCAGTTGTTGAAAATGCGCAGAGCAAGGATCAGAATAATACTTCTGCCGATGCTAATAGCGAACAGCAACAGCAGGTGACCAACGAGCAGATCAAGAAAGCAGTAGAGAAGCTGAATAAGAACATGATGTCCCATTCAGAAGCTGTTTTCGGTATTCATGAGGCGACAAACCGCATAACGATCAAAATCATAGACAAGGATACCAAGAAAGTCATCAAAGAGCTTCCACCTGAGAAGACTTTGGACATGATCGCCAAAGTGTGGGAGTTAGCCGGTATCCTGGTAGATGAGAAGAGATAAGAAGTAAGAATCAGGAGGAACACATTATGGCAATGAGAATGTCTGGTCTGATGTCCGGTATGGACACAGAGACTATCATTAAGGAACTGGTATCTGCCAAACAGACCAAGGTGGATGATGCCAAAAAGGCACAGACCAAACTGCAGTGGAAGCAGGATGCCTGGAAAGAATTAAATACTAAACTGAAAAATCTGCAGGCAAAATATATCGCTAATATGCGTTTTACGTCTTCTTACAGCAAGAGGACCACAAAAGTATCCAACAGTAATGCAGTCAGCGTGATCACCGGTGAAAATGCCGTCAAGGGAGTACAGTCCCTGCAGATCAACAAGCTGGCCAAGACCGGTTATCTCACCGGCGCACAGATCAAGGCTGCCGATGGGGGAAGTCTGACTGCTGCATCTAAATTAAGCGAACTGGGAGTGACCGGAGAAGGTACCTTCAATATCACTGCGGGTGGAAAGAGTGTGGATATTACGGTAAATGGTGACAGTACCATTTCCGATGTGCTGAATAAGATCAAGGAAGCAGGTGTCAATGCCAGCTTTGATGCGAAGAACCAGAGATTCTTCGTCAGTGCCTCCGCATCCGGGCGAGACAATGACTTCAGTATTACCGCATCGGACAGCACCGGTGACGCAGCGCTGTCAGCATTGGGACTGAAGGCAAGTCTGATTGGCGATAAGGGGGATCAGGCAACACTGGACAGATATAAGGAGTATGCGGCTTTCTATGTAAGCGGAGATGATGCAGCTACTCTTGCAAATATTAACAAGGATGGCCGTATCACAAAGGATATTGAATCCAAAGTAAGCAGTTATCTGGAGCAGTATAAGTCTCTGCTCAGCACTAAGAGTGATGCACAGAAGAAGATCGATGAGATCAATGAAAAATATAAGGATTCCAGCCTGGATACTGTAGAAAACTATACGAAACAGTTGGAAGCAAAGCAGAAAGAGAAGACAGAGCTGGAAGAAAAGATCAAGAATCTGACAGATGGTGATGAAAAAGATACTGCACAGAAGGAACTGGATACGCTGAATGAGGAGATTAAGACATTGTCTGAAAAGAAGACGGATGCCCAGTCTCTGAAAAGCGCACAGAAGAGTATCACCGATGCAGATACAAAGATCGCAGATATACAGAAGCATATTACTGTAACAGAAGGTACCGATGCGGACGGTAATGCAACTTATACTGCAGAAGCCACACAGACATTGAAGGACCAGGTAAATAACAGCTATCTGTCTCAGGCAAAATACGCGTCCGATGTTGTAACATCCATCAATAACGGAACCTATACGGCTACCGGAGCTACTAAAATCAGTGGTCAGGATGCCAAGATTACATTAAATGGTGCGGAATTCACCGGCAACAGCAATGTCTTCGAAATCAACGGCTTGACTTTCACTGCGCTCAGTGAGACGAAAGACGGTGAGGATATCACTGTTACTACCGAAGATGATGTAGATGGCATCTATGATATGGTGAAGAACTTCCTGAAGGAGTACAATTCCATCATCAATGAGATGGACAAACTGTACAATGCGGATTCTGCCAAAGGGTATGAACCCCTGACAGATGATGAGAAAGATTCTATGTCTGACTCTGAGGTAGAGAAATACGAGACCAAGATCAAGGATGCTCTGCTTCGCAGAGATAGTAACTTGTCTACCATCAGTTCTGCATTGAAGAGTATTATGTCCGGCAGCGTGGACGTGAACGGCAAGACTATGTACCTCAGTGATTTCGGTGTTGAGACCCTGGGTTACTTTGAGGCACCGGACAATGAGAAAAATGCTTATCACATTGCAGGTGATCCGGATGATGCCAATACCTCCGGTAAATCGGATGTGCTGAAGAGCATGATCAGTAATGATCCCGATACGGTAATCGCTTTCTTCTCTTCTCTGTCTAAAAACTTATATACCAAAATGAGTGATCTGTCCAAATCTGTAGACGGATATCGTTCTTATGGAAGTTTTTATGATGACAAAAAGATGACTTCGGACTATAATGATTACAAGACGAAAATATCCGAGCTGGAAGAGAAGCTGAACGATTACGAGGATAAATGGTATTCCAAGTTCTCCAAGATGGAGACGGCTCTTGCAAAGCTGCAGAGTAATTCCAGTGCGGTGACAAGTTTGCTAGGAGGATCATGATATGGCGTTACCTAATGCCTATGCGCAGTACAATAACAGTAAAGTGTTGACAGCTTCCCCCGCGGAACTGACACTGATGCTCTATGAAGGTGCCATTAAGTTCTGCAATATTGCAGAAGTGGCAATAGAAGAAAAAGATGTTGAGAAGGCACATAATAATATCCGCAAGGTACAGAATATCATCGGATACCTACAGTCTACCCTGGATACGAAATATCCCGTAGCACAGGATTTCATCAATATCTATGATTATCTGTCCAAAAGATTGCTGGAGGCCAACGTAAAAAAGGATAAGGAAATCCTGGAGGAGATCAATATGCATCTTCATTCCGTAAGAGATAACTGGAAGGAAGTCATGCGCATCAACCGTGAGAAAGGGGCTATCTGATGGAAAGTCAGCTGACGATATTGTCCGAGAGCCTGGATCGGAAGCTGGAGGTATTACAGAAGATTCAGGAATATAATAAGCGCCAGGAGGAAGTTTTTTCCGCAGAGAAGGTGGATATCCGTCAGTTCGATGCTGCCGTGGAGGAGAAACAGCACCTGATCGATGAAGTGGTACGCCTGGATGACGGCTTTGAAATTCTGTATGAAAAGCTGGCAAAAGAGCTGGAGGGCAACAGACAGCGCTACGCAGCACAGATCAAAGAAATGCAGGCCAAGGTAGCCAAAGTGACAGAACTCAGCGTGTCCGTACAGGCACAGGAAGCCCGGAACAAGAAACTGGTCGAGAATTATTTCGCCAGAGAACGTGCCGGAATCGGCCAGAGACGCAAGAGTGCCAAGAGCGCCTTTGACTACTACAAGAGCATGAGCGGCGCCGGATATGTACCGCCCCAGATGTACGACAATAAACAATAAATACAACGGATAAAGGGAAGCAGATAGAGATATCGGCTTCCCTTTTTTATGACGGAATTAATGTGATAGAATAAAAATGTGGTTTCGGCTAAAATATAATCAGAGTATAGATTAGCCGAAAAATGCTTGATATTTTAAAATAATCCGGCTAAAATATAATCATAAAAAAGATCAGCCGAAAGAGGGACTTTTATGAGTTATATCAAAAGAAATCTGGAGAATGTAGTAAGACAGGTAACCAGGGAATATCCGGTACTCCTGGTAACGGGACCGAGACAGGTAGGAAAGACGACAATGCTCCAAAAACTGATGGAGGGAACGGAGCGGGGATATGTAACACTGGATGATTTAAACGAAAGAAATATTGCAAAGACCGATCCGGAACTGTTTCTGCAACTGCATAAACCACCTGTATTGATTGATGAGGTTCAATATGCACCGGAACTGTTTACTTATATCAAGATAAATGTAGATAAAAACCATGAGCCGGGAGCATTTTGGCTTACGGGATCACAGGTGTTCAAATTGATGCAGGGAGTACAGGAGTCACTGGCAGGAAGAGTGGCAGTACTTTCACTTACATCCCTGTCACAGGCAGAGATATCCGGAGGAACGATGAAACCGTTTACGGTAGATCTGGAGGATTTAAACGAGAGGCAGAAAGAGAGAGAGCAAGCTGATACAAGAGAGATCTTTGAACGGATTTATCAAGGCTCCATGCCTGCGATCGTAAGCGGTATTAACAGTAACAGTCAGCTTTTTTACAGCAGTTATCTGTCTACTTATATTGAGCGGGATGTAAGAGAATTATCGGATGCAATAGATTCGCTTAAGTTCCTTCGGTTTATTACTGCGGTGGCAGCAAGATGTGGGCAGATGGTTAATGCAACAGAGATTGCCAGAGATGCAGATATCAATCAGACGCAGGCGAAGGATTGGCTGACAATTCTGGAAACGCTGGGAATTATTTTTTATCTTCATCCGTATTCTAATAATTTGTTGAAGCGCCTTGTGAAAACGCCCAAACTGTATTTCTACGATACGGGTCTGGTGTGTTACCTGACGAAATGGAGTAGTGCGGAAACGTTAGAATGCGGTGCTATGAACGGAGCCATTTTGGAAAATTACGTGGTCGCGGAAATTCGGAAAACCTACCTGAATTGTGGAAAAGAGCCGTATTTGTACTATTATCGTGATAAAGATGCCAGGGAGATTGATATTGTCCTGGAACATGATGGAATATTGAATCCGATTGAGATTAAGAAAACTGCAAATCCCGGAACAGAGCTGGTAAAGGTATTTGAATTACTCGACAAGGCATCAACGCCTCGTGCGAAGGGCGCAGTTATCTGCATGAAACCGGGACTTAGTGCGATTGACAGAGACAATTATATCGTACCAGTCTGGATAATCTAAAATAAAGTCCCTGCCTGAATATCAGACAGGGACCTATAATTTCAAAAATGTTTTTGCGTATACGTCTTTGTCCCTAAATTCCCCTTACAAATTTCCACTTGTACAAGATGAATATTTGAAACAGCAAGAAATTCTTAGATCCCCGTTGTAGCATGAAATAAGCCAGAGATGTAAAAAAATTGCAAGAGTAACTTCCGCTTGAGAATTTGCCGAAGTTACTTCAGCTTTGGGGATGGAAAGGCCGGAATTTACTTTGGCAATTGAGTAATAAAAAAGGCAACATTTTTCTTACTAAGAATTTCTTGCTATCTGTCCGATATATATGTAAAATAAATAGATAAGAAATAATGTATCGCATGATGCGTGATATATTCAAGGATGAACAAGGTTGCATGGAGGCAAAAAATATTAGTCAGGCATAGATGCCGCTATTGCAGGAACGTGTAATAGCGGCATTTTTTCTTTCTTTGTTCTTGGCTTTCTATGGAGGAAAAACAATGAAAATATATGTGAAAGAGTCAAAAAGTTTATCAATACAAACTGTGTCATTAATGTTTTATGATTCAGTAACGATTGTTCCACTATTATCATTAGATGATGTTTTATATAGTGATTTGATTATTGTATCCCAATCGGATGTTTCGTCGATGACAGGATTGGAAGAATATCATGTGATTATTTATGAACAGCTTTTTCAAGAATTGTCTGTGCGGGGATATCAGGAATATTACAATAACCACGATTATTACTATTTGAAAAATGCATTGCAGCAGGCTCAAAACACCAATATTACGACATTGATATCCGGCTCATCATATGGTGCGTTTGGGATAGATCTGGAGTATATAGATAATGCGGTAAATATGTCTTCGATTTCTCAAGACCTGTATTATTCCATAAAACTTCTTTGCAGGGCATGTGAGACTAACAGAAATATTAGAAACATAGTTCTTTGTGTGGGGCATTATTGTTTCTTCAGCGATTTGTCTTTAGCAAAAACACCATCTGAATTGCAAAGAATATCCAAAGTGTATTATCCTTTGCTTCATGATTCTCATAATTGTCTTATTCTGCCGCCTAAGGATGAATATTATATGCAGGGAAATCTGATTGATTTTGAAAAGGTTATAAATGCATATGCAGCAACAGATTATAAAGATGGCTTTTTTAATGAAAAGCGACCTCGTAACCGATGCGCAACGGTAGTATGGAATGCGGTATCAAAAAGTTGGAGTGAACTTTCAACAGAAGAGAAAGACCAGGCTGGAAAGACCAGAGCAGAAAGTCATAACAAGGCTATTAAACATACCGCTTCGTTTAATGAAAATCTGGGTGTGTTTCAAGATTTTGTTTACTTTTGCAATGACAGAGGTATCAATTTGCTGCTGACAGCAATGCCTGCATCAAGCCAGTATTTAAAATATTTGACTCCGGAATATAAGAACATCTTTTATTCGGTTCTTGATAAGGTAGATGGAACGGTGCATCTTTTGGATCTGGTGGAGGATAGCAGTTTTGACAACAGCGTTGATTTCAATGATACGGATCATTTAAACGATTCAGGTGCAAGGAAACTGAGTCAGATGATTTCTTCCATACTCAATGAAATCAATAATTAGTCACTTTGTCTGGAAATGCATAATAAAGAGGAAAACATAATGACAAATGAAAAAATATTGGTGACACAATCTTCAATGCCACCCTACGAAGAATACATAGAAGCAATTAAACCCTTATGGCTGGCTCACCAATATGGGAACTTATCATAAACGACTGGAAGAGACATTAAAAGAATATTTGGGAGTACCGGAGTTATCTCTTATGGTGAATGGACATATGGCGTTGGAATTAGCTATTCAGTCATTTGATTTTCCGGAAGGCTCAGAGGTGATCACCACCCCGTTTACTTTTATTTCAACGACGCATGCAATTGTCAGAAATCGCCTGAAACCGGTATTTTGCGATGTAAAGGAAGAGGATGGAACAATTGATGAGACGAAGATAGAAGACTTAATTACTGAGCATACGGTGGCAATTGTACCGGTTCATGTCTATGGAAATGTGTGCAATGTGGACGAAATTCAACGGATAGCAGATAAATATAATTTAAAAGTTATCTATGATGCAGCTCATGCCTTCGGAGTTACCTATAAAGGAAAAGGTATTGGAAACTATGGAGATGCTTCAATATTTAGCTTTCATGCAACAAAAGTATTTAATACGATAGAAGGAGGAGCGGTTACTTTTTCAGATCATAAGATGTATGAAAAGTTATATAATTTAAAGAACTTTGGGATACGAGGGGAAGAATTGGTAACTTCCGTTGGGGCAAATGCGAAAATGAATGAATTTTGCGCTATTATGGGATTGTGCAATCTAAAACATCTTGATGAAGCGCTAAAAAACAGGCAGGAACGTTACAATTATTACAGGCAGGGTCTGGAAAAAGTAAAAGGAATTTGTTTCTTTGCAACAAATACGGAGGCAACAAATAATTTTGCATATATCCCTATTATTATTAAAGATGATTATGGAATTACAAGGGATGAGATATATGATAAATTCCATGAGAGCAATATATATGCAAGAAAATATTTTTATCCTATCACTGCGGATCAGGCTTGCTTTAGAAATAAATATAAAAACAATAAATTGGATGTAGCACGTTATATCTCTCAAAGAGTACTGATACTTCCGTTTTATGAGAAAATGCAGATAGGGACAATAGATACTATTATTCAAATCTTGAGATAAATGGGAAATGTGATATGAAAGATGAAAAGAAAAATTCTAAATTGAAAGCATTAGTTTTGGCAGGAGGTTATGACCAGATTGCTTTAATAAAAGAACTAAAAAAGAGAGATTATGAAGTACTATTAGCGGATTATTTTGAAAATCCTCCAGCAAAAAAGGAAGCAGATTTTTTTGCACAGATTAGTACTTTGGATGAAGATAGAATATATGAATTTGCGAAGAAAGAAAGAGTCAATCTGGTAATTACAGCTTGTACAGACCAGGCCTTACTTACGGCAGCTAATGTATCAGAAAAATTAGGATTATCATTTTATCTTAATAGTAATCAGGCAAGAAATGTAACAAATAAATTCTATATGAAGCAAAAGTTTAAAGAATATGGAGTTCCATCGGCTGATTACAGGATGTATGAGAAAGAAGATAAAATTGAGTTATCGACATTAACAAATTTCCCATATGTGGTAAAGCCCTGTGACTGTAATAGTTCAAAAGGTGTTATAAAAACAAATAATGAAAAGGAGTTAGAAGCTGCCATTAAAAATGCATTTCAACTGAGTCGTAGCAAAAAAGTAGTGATAGAACAATATATTTCAGGAAAAGAATTGTCTGTAGACCTGTGGATTGACAATGGGAAACCGCAATTGCTTGCCGTATCAGAAACGAAAAAAATGAATATTGAAAAGGGTATATTTACTATATATCAGAGTTTATATCCAGTGGAGATAGATGATCTGATAAAACAGAAGATTATTTCAACGGCTATACAAATATGTAATGCTTTTGAGTTAGAGAAAGGCCCCATGTTGATACAGGCTATTTTGTGTAATCAGGAGCTATATGTATTAGAATTCAGTGCAAGGATGGGTGGAGGTTCCAAATACAAATTTATACAATATGTAAGTGGTATAGATATAATGAATCAGTACGTAAATCTTATTGTGGATAATGATAACGTCAGTATTAAACCAGAAAATAATAAAGCATATTGCGAGATGGATTATATTTATGCTTATCCAGGTATAGTCAACGAATTTAAAGGAATTGAAGAACTAAAGGAAAAGAGGATTATTGAAGAAATTTTTTATTATAAAGAAAAAGGGACTGAAATAACACAGAAAGTGGTCAGTGGAGATCGGGTCATGGGATTTTTAATAGGTGCAGATTCTCAGGAGGATTTGATTGACAAAAGGAAAGAGATGCTTAATAAAGTAAAAATACTGGATCCTAGTGGCAGGGATATTATGTACAGAGAATGTTTTACACAGTGAAAGGTGTTAAAATGGGAGAAGAGAATAAACAGATATATTTTGTCTGTGGTGGTGGACACCAGGGTCTGGCAATGGCGGCACATCTGGCACTAAATGGTGAAAAAGTTACACTTTGGAATCGAACACCGGAACATATAGATGAAATCATGAGAACGGGGAGAATATATTGTTCGGGCGAGGTAAATGGAATAGCAAAAATTGAAAAGGCATCTGATAACATTGAAGAGGTTGTAACAAGCTATATTTTGGTTACGGTGCCAAGCACTGCTTATCATGATGTGGCGCAAGTGCTGGCTCCTTACGTGAACCGAAATACAGTAATTGTATTGAATCCGGGAAGAACATTTGGAGCCATTGAGTTTTCAGAAGAATTGAAAAAGAACGGTGTGAAGGAAATGCCACAAATTGCAGAAACACAAACAATTGTATATACCTGTAGAAGAAGTGATAAAAATTGTGTAACTATTTTTGCAATGAAAAGGGATGTGGAAATTGCAGCGTTGGACAGAATGTATTTGAATAATATATTGAGGAAAATGCCAGTATGCTTGCAAAAGTATTTTGTGGCTCAGAAAAGCGTTGCGTATACATCGTTTGCAAATGTGGGAATGATTTTGCATTGTGCACCTGTACTCATGAATATTGGATGGATTGAAAATGAAAAAGTTGATTTCAAGTATTATTATGATGGAATCTCAAAATCAGTAGCTAAGTATATTGAAAAAATGGATGCAGAAAGAATCAATGTAGCAAAAGAATTGGGATACAAAATAGAAAGCGTTTCAGAGTGGTTGAGGCGAACCTATAATGTAGAGGGAACGGATTTATATGAATGCATTAAAAATAATATTGCTTATAGAGAGATTGATGCCCCTCCCTCATTAGATAGTAGATATATATATGAAGATGTTCCAAATGGATTAGTTCCAATAGAATATATTGGAAAACAATTAAATGTGGAGACGAAGTACATAACAAATATTATAGACTTAGCCAATGGAGTTTATGACGCTGATTTTAGAAAGACAGGAAGACAGTTTCCGGTACAGACAATAACGCAATATTTTTAATTTTTCAGTTTGAAACGAAAGGAATATAGGATGGTGAATGAGACTGAATCATATTGGTCTATGAGGGCAAAGAATGAGTATTTATACAAAGGAGAAAAGTTATATACTATAACTGCAGCACCTTATTATGTTAAAAGACGAGAAATAATTATTAAAAAATTAAAAAATATAATTACCAAATATGATTGTAGAAGGATTGTTAACGTAGGATGTGGAGATGGAGAATATTTACTGAAAATATGTGATGAAAATAAGAAATATCATGGAATTGATATTTCAACAGAAATGCTTAAAGAAGCTGTAAAAAATTGTAAGGATCACAATAATATTTCATTTGAATTATCAGAAAGAGGAACGCAAAAATTTCATGATTATGACATGGCTTATGCAGTGGCAGTACTGGCTCATGTAAGTGATGAAACAATGGAAAATTTATTAAAAAACATATATGATGGTATGGAGGATAAAGGAAAAATTTGTATATGTGAGCAAACGGCACCATATGAATTTTCAGGAAATGGTTGGAAAAGAAGAAGTTTTGAAACATATAGGGATGCATTGGAAAAACAAGGGTTCAAATGTATGATACATGAGACGTTTAGAATAGATTTTGGAATACACAGAAAATTATTTGAACGTCATATTGCAAAAAAATTTTTGAGTGAAAAAAGTAGAATAGAATGTAATAAAAATAGAGTATATCTTTTTCTGAGTAGATTATGTGTTTTTTTGTCGTTTAAGAGACTATATCATAATAAATTAAATGGATGGGGATATATTTTTATAACTGCAGAAAAATAGAGTATCGTTTTATGGAACAAAGATAGGAGATATACTATTGAGATTTAGAAAAAATATTATATAAGAGTGTATAGCAATGAGGTGTGAAGAAATTTTTGGATTAATGAAAACCCTGGTGGATGCACATACAATGGGGATAGATGCAGCGGTATCATTACTCAGAGAATGTAATTATAAAGTTATAGTTTCTCCGCTGCGTGTTCAGAAGGCATTGGAAACACTAGAGAGTGAGGAAAGTCAAAGAATAATATTGGATTGGATTAAGTCTAATAAGATTAATCATATAGGGGTTTCTTATAGATTGGATCCAAGAGATGCCGTCAATATTTTTGGAAGACTGGTTGCGCTATTAAAAAAGGAACAATATTTTGAATGCTTATCAGCAAATGTAAAAAGTATATATTTTGCTGGGTTGAAACCAGCGTGTGATGAAATAGCAAGAGAATATAGCGGGAGAATATGCACTTTTAGGGGTGGAGAATCTCCGGAAGAGACTCTTATGGTTATGGGGATACCGAAAGAAGATATTCCGGAACATATTGTATCGGGTTGTAAATATGATAGAAAAATACAGGAATTTGGGAGAAATATAATAAAAAAGGAGAATTATAAGTCAGAAGAGAAACTGATTGCTAAAAAATATCCGGAGTATGCCACGAGAAAAGATACACTAGTCAAACGATTGGATCACAACTTTGAAAATGGTTTTCAACCACTTATCAGGGCACATTCCGGACCATATGATCCGGATTTGACAAGAGAAGAATGTGTAAAAAAATATATAGGGTGGTGTAAAGAATTAGCACAGGCTGGATATTTGGATATTTTGTCGATTGGCTCATCGCAACTATCCCAATCCAATTTTGGCGAAAAATGGAATGATAAAATAAACGGTGGAGGTGTTCCTGTCAATTCGGAAAAGGAATATATAGATATTTGGAATGCAGCGAAACCTATGCTGGTGCGAACGTACTCTGCAACGCAAAATGTATGTAGAATGGCAGAGATGTATGAGCGAACGATAAATATTGCATGGCATGCATTATCCTTGTGGTGGTTTGACGAATTGGATGGCAGAGGACCTAACTCATTATATCGGAATTTGAAAGAGCACATCGCTACAATAAAATATATTGCGTCAATAAATAAAACCATAGAAGCAAATGTATCGCATCATTTTGCGTTTCGGGGGTGTGATGATACTACATATATCATATCTACTGTTTTGGCGGCTAAAATGGCTAAGAAGTGTGGCGCAAAATATTTTGTATTGCAAAATATGCTAAACACTCCAAGGAGCACATGGGGAGTGCAGGATTTGGCAAAATCAAGAGTTTTGCTAAGACTGGTCAAAGAATTGGAGGATAATAATTTCAGGGTAATACTTCAAACAAGAGCAGGATTGGATTTTTTTAAGCCGGATATTGATGAAGCCAAGGCACAACTGGCAGCGGTTACAGCAATGATGGATGATATTGACCCTAAGAATATCTATAGTCCGGAAATTATTCATGTGGTGAGTTATAGCGAGGCATTATATCTGGCCACACCGGATATTATTAATGAAAGTATAAAGATAACAAGACATGCGCTGAAGGAGTATAGAACTCAAAAATGGAATTTGGGAATTGCCTCAGAGGCGGAAGAACAAATAAGAGAAAGACAGTATCGACTGGAAAGGGATGCCAGGAAAATCCTGAAAGCAATGGAAGAAAACATTGAAAATTTATATTCGCCAGAGGGACTGTATATTGCATTTACTGCGGGGTGGCTTCCGGTTCCTCAATTATGGTCTGATTCCGAAGAGTTTTTAATGGCAAAAAACTGGCAGACACAAATCAAAAATGGCGGAGTAGAGGTCGTTGAGAACGGAGCGATATTGCCAGTGGATGTTCGGATAAATAGATGCATTAGTAATATACCGCAGGCAAAATATATTTTAAATACAAAATACGGAGGTTGATTCATGAAAAAAATAATAGGATGTACGGCTGGAGAATGGGCTTTAAAGTTGTATACAGTTGATAGATTTATAAGCTTAGAATATTTGTTAGATGAACAAGAAGGTGAATATGGTATTTGTGGAGTTTCAAAAAGGGTACATTCTTATGAGTATTTGAGAAATGAAAAGATAGATGACCTGATTGTTATTATAAATGATACACGAAAATATGAAGAAATCAAGAAGAAACTTGAAAAATACGGATTAATTGAGAATATACATTTCTTCAATGGCTGGAAATTAGACAGCAATTTTTACCATGAGGTATATGCAGATAAAAGCTGGCAGGAGTTTGAAAAAAGTGATACAAACGCATTAAAAAGACAGCGCCAGGGATGGAAAGATAGAGCACGGGCTATGTCACAGCTTATTCCTGAAGATGTGAAAACTTTAATGGATATCGGATGTGGAGAAGAATTGTTAAAAGAATTCTTATGCAAAGATATCAACTATTACGGATTGGATTATTGTGAAAGAAACAAAGAGACCATAATTTGTGATATCAATAAAGAAAAATTACCGGATATTAAGGTAGATCTATATTATATGGCAGGAATTATTGACTACGTAACAGATATTCCGAATTTTATTAAGCAGCTTTCCAGAGCAAAATATGTTGTAATGAGCAAAACCAGAAATGAAAGATTTATCAGGCTGGATGATAAGGTTATGGATAGTGGATATATGAATTATGGAATAAGTTCATATTATTGTTCAAATCTGATTACGGATATGTTTGAAATTGGATTTGTCTGTAGAAAAATGCAATGGAACTATAAACAAAGGGATGAATATTATTTCCTGTTTGAAAATTATGTGCTGAAACAGAATAACTGATTGTGCAATTGCTGCGGAAATCAGAGAATGAAAGAAAACGGAGATATTGATAAAATGAATTGCACGGAAAGGAATGGAAATACAGTATATGTCTATATACAGACGTATCAACTTGGTAAAGATTATTTGCTAAGAGCTCTGGATAGTATAAAAAAACAGACATACCAAAATTTTCAATGCATAATTTATGATAATTGCTCGGATGTGGATGTTCGGGAAATGATTTACGAATATATAAAAGAAGATTCACGCTTTTCTTTGACCTATTTTGATAAAACAAAAGAGCGTGCTATTGCATGGGAGTACGGGATTCCTCAAATTTTGCATATGGCCGGTGATGAGGGAGGATTTATGTGCAGAGTGGATGCAGATGATGAACTTGAGCCGGACTGTTTTGAAAAAATGGTTGCTTATATGAGGAGCAACGATTTGGATATGGCTGCATGCGGCTCACTTTTTGTCGATGCAGATACCATGAAAGTGAGGGGGATCCGGAATATACAGAGCAATGTTATTCTGGAGGGGGCATTATTTGAAAGCTGTTTTCCCTAATATTATCAGGTAATGAGGACACATTGGGCCAAAATGTACAGACTTGATGTGATTAAAAAGATGAATTTGTCTAATTGTAATATTATACCTTATGGTTCAGATACCTTATTTGTCAGGGAAGCATTGCTTATGTCAAATCGAGTGGGGATAATGCCGGAAGCACTTTACAGGTATTATGTCTATCCGGAAGTCAGGGATTACAATGTTGTGAAGGGGAGAACCAATGCCCCCAGAGTTTTATTAGAGAGGGATGTATCTTTTCTTTTGCAAAAATGCGGCAGTATCTCCAGTAATACAATAGAATGGCTGATAAATGTGTATCTTCAGGAGAATATCGATGTTTTTAACTTGGTTTTAAGCAACAGAGATGACAGTCGGCAAAAAATAGAGGATATCTATTTTGTACTTTCATCAACGCCATGCCGTATGGCAATGAGACTGGGAGCCAGGGGAAAGTATACATATTTATGCGATTGGTTACTTCATCAGAATATATTGGAAGATGAACAGATATTTAATAAATGTTGTGAAATTTTTGGAATTATATGTGCAGTTCCAGAAAAAATTCCGAATGGCGGAAATGCAGATTATTTTAGATTCCTGATTAAACTGTATGATTTCTGGGATGATTATGATAGTAAACAGATCGTAGAAAAGAATCTTATGAATTGTGCCAGAAACAGTCTATTGCTACAGAACTGTGATTTCTATTATTATAAATTTAATGCAGATATTGTGGAACTATTGTTGAGAGAGAATTACAAAGAGGCATGTCGAAAATAGCTATTTACTTTGAAGAATAAGAAAATAAAAAAGTCAACATTTTTTGTAAAAAGGGGTTAAGTTTCTAAAATACTCTCCGATATACTTAACAAGTAAAGCAAATAAAAGCTTACCTAACAACTTCTTCCAAATCAAAAGTTTCGCACGCCCGAGATACGGAAGATACTGGCGATGAAAGTAAAGGGAAGTGCGAGCCCGGAGCAGACATTGCCAAAGCAAATAACGGAGCGCAGGGAAGCGCTCGTCAATTCAAGGAGGAATATATTATGGTAGTACAACACAATCTTACAGCTATGAACTCTAACAGAATGTTAGGTCTCACCACCAAGACTCAGGCGAAATCTACTGAGAAATTATCATCCGGTTACAAGATCAATAGAGCAGCAGATGATGCAGCAGGACTTGCAATTTCCGAGAAAATGCGTCGTCAGGTAAGAGGTCTGACTCAGGCTTCTGCTAACGCTCAGGATGGTATTTCTGCAGTACAGACCGCAGAAGGTGCTCTGAACGAAGTTCATGATATGCTGCAGAGAATGAATGAACTGGCAGTTAAGTCCGCAAATGGTACCAATCAGTCTGAGGATCAGTCTTACATCCAAAGCGAAGTAACCAACCTGATTAATGAGATTGACCGTGTAGCTGCTACTACTACTTTCAATGAGAAATCTCTGTTAGATGGTACTTTCTCCAGCATTGCTCTTCAGGTAGGTGCTGAGGCAGCAGCAGATAACCAGATTAAAGTAACTATCGCATCCATGGATTCAACAGGTCTTAAAGTTAATGCCGTAGATGTATCCTCAGTAGATGGTGCAAAAACTGCAATCACTACTATTAAGGGTGCAATTAAGACTTTGAACTCTCAGAGATCTGATTTAGGTGCTATCCAGAACAGACTGGAACATACCATCAACAACTTGGACAACGTTGTTGAGAATACTCAGGCTGCAGAGTCTCAGATTCGTGATACCGATATGGCTACTGAGATGGTTAAGTATTCTAACAACAATATTCTGGCTCAGGCAGGTCAGGCTATGCTGGCTCAGTCTAATCAGGCTAACCAGGGAGTACTTTCCTTACTGCAGTAATCGTAAGTATATTACAATTAGCTATTATAGAAGGAGTTGGTGTGAAGCCAGCTCCTTTTATATAGAGACGATTAAGTGTTTAAAATATGGAGCCTATGATCAAGAGATCATAGGCTCCATATTTTAAATTGAGTGGTATGACCTAGAAGGTAAAAGGTTTTTCACCGTTTATAATTCGCTGTGTGATTGTCTGAGCCATTGCAGTGATCTGCTTTTTATAAAAAGGATAATCATGACCGGCACAGTGCTGTATGGGAGTCATATAGTCACTGTACAAAGCGGTAAGTATAGCATCGTAGTTCTTAGGAACCGGCAGAAAAATGTTTTCAAAAGGGAGATAGTCATAGGAGTCAAACCATTTTCGCTGCAAATGAATACTCTTCTGCGAATCTTCGGGAATATAGGAAATTATAGAACTATCGGAGGTATTGTATGTCTGACATAATGAATCTGCTATGCGGAGCAATTGATTTTTGATACTGCGTTGTGTATCCAGCTTAATATTGCATAGTTGTTCCAGTTCCGGGAGCATCGCCATTATATCTTCCGGATTGTCATCGTATCGGCCAACAACGGAAATCAGGATATAAATCAGCTGATTTAACAGGGATTCCTCACTGGGATTCGTCGGCAGAGCATCCAGAGGGAAAATATCAACTCCGACAATATAGGGACACCGGTGAAATTGCGATAACCGCGACGGATCATAAGAAATACTGCTGGCATTTAAAATACGTGAAAATACATAGGTATATTCATCCTGAGTATAAGGACTGTTGATATGATACTCTCCGGTAAGCTCCCGAGGGGCAACCTCTAAAAAACGTTGGTAGTCTTTACGAAGCATACAGATATCCATATCATCATCCCAGGGGATAAAGCCCTTGTGCCGGATGGTACCCAGTAGAGTTCCGTAATATGCAAAATAAGGAATATCATATTTTTCACAGATCTGTTTTATGACACACATAACCTCTAATTGTGCTGCCCAGGCACATTTCATCATGGGCTCAATATAAAAACCATCCCTGGTTTCTCCTAAAAAGTAGGAATCATCAAATGTTAACATAGTTATTTGTTCTCCTTCGTATTGTTTTGCTCCATGAGGCATTCCGCCAGGATTCGCTCCTGTTTTTTCCAAAAAGGATAGTCATGAGCCTGAGTACCACGGACAGGAGTCATATAATCCCCATAATTTACTTTGAGAACCTCATCATATCCGGCAGGGGCTGTTACGGTAATCGTCTCAAAGGGAAGTACAATACATTCCTGATACCATTCGGCTTTAAGGCGCAACTTTTCTCCGCTGTCAGCGTGAGAGGCATAATGAGAAATATCGGAGCCCCCACTGGTATTATAGATTTGGGAAAGAGAATCAGCAGCCTTCATAAGCTGAGGTTTTAATTTCTGCGAAGGATCCAAGGTGATATGGCATAAATTCTCAATGTCCGGCAATAAAGAAAGCGTCTGTTCTGGATTCTCTTCGGATACCTGTGCAGTATATACAAGAATTCGTAAAAGCTCGCACAGGGCATGATCCTCATCCGGAGCCGGTGCAAGAACATCTAAAGGAAAGAGGTCTAAACCCACAGAATAGGGACATCCATGAAAACGATTCAGATAATCCGGAGAATAGTTAATTTTAAGTCCGCTTCGCACAATGGTGTGAAGCTGGTGGTGAAAAGGATTATTGTGAATGTTCAGAATCTGCCATCCTGAAGGAAGCTCTGCAGGTGCAATTTTCAGAAAACGTTCATAATCGCTGCGGAACATGCTAATATCAATATCATCGTCCCATGGAATAAATCCCTTGTGGCGGACGGCACCGAGAAGTGTGCCATAGTCAGCAAAATATTGGATGTTGTGACGATTACATATCTCGGCAACAACTTCCAATACCTCGATCTCAGCGGCCCAGGCACATTTCATCATAGGTTCAATATAAAAATCATCACGGATTTCACCTTGAAAATAATTGGGGGGAAAATTAGCCATACAAAAGCCCTTTCTCGTATCGTTAAAATCGAATCAAGTATAGCATATCTGAGCATAAAAAGATAGAGACAGATGGATAAAAAATGCAAAATAGAAAAAGAAAATAATGACAGGGCTTATATACGGAGAATTGAATATATGATACAATAGATAATATATGAATTGCAAAGGTTTAGATGATTTAATATGGATGTGAGAGACACTATTTCGGGTATTATGAATTTGCCGAAAACAGAGATAGGTAACATATCTGAAGTAAAAAAGGTATGACAAATCAGTCTTTTTTATTTTCCTGTGACGGGGAGGAATACATTCTCAGAATTCCGGGTGCAGGAACGTCTATGCTGCTAGACAGAATATAAAATATCCAGATTTTATAGAAATGCATGCGTCTGTAATGCTGAGAATGATAACGATTTAAAAAGATGTATGGTTTTTCTTCGGGATTTTCACCAAATCTTCATTCATTATATTGGAAAACTACGGCTTGGCACAGCAGATGAAAAGAGACGTACCCATATCGGAAATGATTGCATTTTATGCAACCACGTTTGATGCCCTTACAATGGTGATCTCGGTGTATTCTTATAAGAAAATCAAAGCAGATGCAGAACCGGATAAGCGCATAAAAACATTTTGGGCAGTTGTATTTATACTGTTTCCCATAGTGCTGATTTTCAGTGAAGAATCTATGTACCGTTTGCAATCTGTATCGATTATTGCAGCATTCCCAATAGGGATAGTTATTGTGTTGATTATAATAAGCTTTTTTAAAGATGCACATAGAATCCTGCACGAAAAGTGAGTAAATCAATAAAACCAATAACGGAAAATAATTTTTGAATTACGACATGCTTTCAACTATTTCATTGATATTTTTTCCAAGCAAAGAATGATATTTTTGCTTAAAACATTGACGGAATTCATCATAGTGAATCAAGTTACAAAAATGGTCGGAGTCGTGTAGACACCATGGGTATAACTGCGTCGGAACAGCTATGCGATATCCATTTTCGAGAAAGTTAATACTTTGGAAAGCATCGTAAAAGTCCCAACCGGTAAGTGTTTCTTCGTCCCAGCGAATGTCGTAAGCAGTCATCATTAGAAAACCGTCAATTAAAGCTACGGAAGAGTAGCCGTCTTGTTCCAAAGAATAGGAATAAGTGTCAAGCGGTGGATAGGGGACAGCGGGTGCGGAAGAGGACAGATATAGATTACCACACCGGGGAATATGCCACATAATTCCGTCAGGAGAAATTTTTGTATATCCGACCATGCCAAGAAGCCCTATTTTAGGATCACTTAAAAAAATGGAAAGTGCATCATTCAAAAAATTGCGATTGAGAATAAATACGTCCTGATGCATATAAATTTTATATTTTGCATTGCAAGAGACCATAGCTTCATTGTACGCGGAGGTAATGGAAGAAGCATTTTCAACGGTTAAAATCTCTATATCATAATTCTTGGGAATTATCAGCTGATGAATGTAAAAAATACATTCGTTCAGCATTATGGAATTGTTACTGCAAATAATAAATGCAAATTTATGATTGTCCATCGGCAGCTCCTGGATATATAATATTTAAGTACGAATAAAATTGTTGATCTGGGATAATGCGTTCTCCTTGTATAATAATCTGGACTGCTATATAGGAGACAGCGTTACATTGAAGCCAGATAAGAGCATCTGTAAGTGATTCCTCCGTAAAGTGGAAAAGGATACGCCTTAAAGCAAAAAGAGTTAACATATATTTATCGATTAATTCATTTGCATTGTCACACGCTGAACTAAGAGGGGAAGGTGCGAGATATTTATTTTCTATTTGTAGTATATAAAGGATTCTTAGCAAACGGTGTGTCGATCCGATATAGGTGAAGGCGTAGTGACCGTCCCCCTGTTCAATGTACTCGATCAAACAGGATATGTTGTCATAATCATTATTTTTAATTAGGGTACTGAGCGAAGTCAGAATGGTCTCATAGGCTTTTAATGCCAAAGGATATTCATTATATAATTGACGAAAGTATTCTTCGGCTTCCTGTTCAAGATTATGATGAAGCATATTAACTCTCCTATTGCTTAGTTTCTTATTTATTTTATCACTTAAAGTATAAAAATGATAGAGTAGAAATATATTTAGATCGGAATTTCCTAAGTATATTAGAATTAAAGAAAAGCTATTGATATGCCGATATAATATATAACATAAGGATTTCAAGGATGAATTCGATAAAACAGGGAGGTTATATTGCAGAAAAAGCAGACAAAATTTACGAGGTAGGTGTTGTTTGCTTTTTCTATTATTGCAATAAAAGTGAAATATGGGAGAAAAAATATTTGTTACGCAGCCATCTATGCCAACTTTTGAGGAATATGTAGATGCAATCAGACCTTTGTGGGATAGCCGTTGGCTAACCAATATGGGAAGTTATCATAAACAATTAGAGAAGGAATTAAAGAAATATTTGGATGTTCCGGAATTATCTCTGATGGTAAACGGACATATGGCACTGGAACTGGCTATACAGGCGTTTGATTTTCCGGAAAACAGTGAAGTCATAACGACGCCTTATACGTTTGTATCAACGACACACGCAATCGTAAGGAACCATTTGATTCCGATATTTTGTGATGTAAAACCGGAAGATGGCACTATAGATGAGACCCAAATTGAAGAATTGATTACAGAGAAAACGGTAGCAATTATTCCGGTACATGTATATGGAAAGGTATGTAATGTGGAAGCAATTGAACATATTGCGTATAAGTACAACCTAAAGGTGATTTATGATGCGGCGCATGCCTTTGGAGTGAAGTATAAAGGAAAGGGAATCGGTAACTATGGGGATGCATCCGTTTTCAGTTTTCATGCTACCAAGGTGTACAACACTATAGAGGGGGGAGCTGTTGCATTCTCGGATCATAAGTTATATGAAAAATTATATAATCTTAAAAATTTTGGAATCAGAAATGAGGAACTTGTTGTAGCGGTCGGTGCAAATGCAAAAATGAATGAATTCTGTGCGATTATGGGACTGTGTAATCTTAAGTATATCGCTCAGGCAATAGATAATAGAAAATACAGATATAAGTATTATCTGGAAAAACTGAAGAGAATTCAAGGAATCGGATTTTTCGAGGAAGCAGAGCAGACAACAAAAAATTATGCATATTTGCCTATTATTGTAGAAGAAAGGTATGCGTTGTCAAGAGATGAATTGTATGAAGAATTTCGCAGAGAAGATATTTACGTAAGAAAATATTTTTATCCTATTACAGCGGATGAAGCCTGTTTCAGAAACAAATACAAGAAGGATGCCTTGGAAAACGCCAGAATGCTTTCAAAACATGTTTTGATTTTACCGCTTTATGAGCAATTAGAAATAGAACAGATAGACCGAGTTGTTCAAACAATACAGAAAAATAGCCTGAAATAATAAATTTTAAGAAGAGGACAAGAGGATGCAGGAAAAAAATATTGCTGAAATTAATAATGCTATTATCAGCTTATTAAAAAAAATAAATAGGAAAGATCAGCAACAGAACATGGTTTCTGATATCGAGGAGCTATGGAAATTATTGAAAAACTTTGGAAAAATATTTCCAGAGGACATAGTAAATCAATACAGTGAGTTCTTTGATAGTTTTGAAGATTTTTTGCAAAATTGTAAAAGTATTGGTTTCTTAGAAGAGAACATGCAGATGATGATTTCTTCTTTGGATTTATTATTTGAATGTATACAAGAAATACGTAAATATTTTGACGAACATTCTCAAAAATGTGCCTGTTGCAATTCAAAGGTGCTGTATTTGGAAACAACTGAGGGAAAAAGTATATGTCCTGACTGCGGCGCAAACAACAGCGACAGGCTGATTATTTCTTTTTTACAAAAAGAAGAATTGCAGAAGGCGGCAGAGGGATATAAAGTGCTGTATGTTTTACCGACAGCCGCTGTATCTGCATGGATTCAGATTCACTGTCCACATATAAAATATGTGACAGTGGATTCTCTTGCACAGATTACTGATTTTGCCGTTACTGATACAACTTTTGGCCTGGTTATTTATTCTCCGAAAATGTGGAATGCTCACGAGGAAGAGGAGCGTTTGCGCGAGATAAAACGGCTCCTGAATGAGGATGGAAAATGTATTTACAGAAAAACAATAGAATCTCAAAACGATGTAGGTAGCCTTGGTGGGATATTTTATGAAAAATGCTTGGGAGAAGATTATTTCGATCAAGGAGTATTTGAGAAACAGGGGCTGAAAGAAACAGACAAGTTATATGTACTTACAAAAGAAAGTAATGTTTCTTTAAACATGGCTGAACAATATAAGGTGGATCCGGATTTGTTAGAGAACGGACCACTCGTAAGTGTAATTATGTCATGCTACAATCATGAACAATTTGTAGAAGAGGCAATATTAAGTGTTTTAAATCAAACTTATAAAAATATTGAATTTATTGTGGCGGATGATGGATCGAGCGATCACTCAGCTGAGATAATGAAGAAATATTCACAATTTTATGCGTATGAATATTATTCAAGAGAAAATACTGGTGGTTTATATAATAATATCAAAAAACAGGCAACCGGAAAGTATATCGCATTAATGAATTCGGATGATGTATGGGAAGTTAATAAAATTGCATCGCAAGTAGATTATATGGAGAACCATCCGAATTGTGGAGTGTGCTTGACATGGTGTAAGTATGTGGATGAAAACAGAAACGAAATAGATGATACTATATTTATAAAAGGGAATAGAGATAGCTATCAATGGATGAATTATTTTTGGAGACATGGAAATGCATTATGCAACCCTTCTTTTCTCGCTATTAGAAAATTTGGCCTTGAGGATGTTCGATTTGGTGCGGCTTGCAGGCAACTTCCGGATTTCTTTAAATGGGTACAATTTATTCAGGAAACACAAATTCACATTATACCTAAAGTGTTTGTGGAGATGAGAAGACATCATAATGGATTAACAGAGAATGTCAGTGCATCTACAAAAGAAAATACGATAAGGCATGTGTTGGAAGCTGGTTGCAATTGGATGTGGATTATTAGGCAAATGGATAATGACTTCTTCAAAAAAGCATTTAATGATTTAATGATAAATCCAAATGCAGAAACAGAAGAAGAAATAATGTGTGAAAAATACTTTTTAATGTTGAATAGTGAAAATTTTGCGATACAATATGAAGCTTTTTGCTATTTCAATGAAATATATAATCAGACAGCAGAATGTTTTAAGAAAAAATATTTTTATGACTGGAAAAATGTTGCGAGGGACATTTTAAATAAAGGGATAGGAAAACTGTTTGTAAATTGATGAGAATCAGATAGATTAGGAGTTTAATATATTATGAGAATTGCCATAATGCAGCCCTATTTTTTCCCATATATAGGATATTTTTCACTTATTAAAAATTCAGATTATTTTATTTTCTTCGACACACCTCAGTATATTAGGAAGGGATGGATCAATAGGAATAGGATAATAGGTGCAAATGGAGATGCGGTCTTTTTTACAGTTCCGGTAAAAAATGCCTAGAGAAACGCCAATTAACAAAGTACTTATTTCACAAAAAGAGGATTGGAGGATGAAAATATTAGGGCAACTTAATGTATATAAGAGGGCGCCGCATTATGTAGAAGTAATTGAGCTTGTTAAGTCTACATTGGATATTCAAAATGCCGAAGGAGAAAGAAATGCATTAATAGAATTATATCATTTTCTCGCTAATGCAATACATCAAGAGAAAGAATATCCGGAAGAAGTCAGAGATAACTTAAATATTTATTATAGAGGAATTATGCCGGTATAAGATTGATAGAAATGATGATATTGGAAAGCAACTGCGCATGTTAGCAGAAATGATTTGCAAATTATATATGGGAACAGACAATTCCGATTTGATGATGCTATCTTTCGATAGCAATATTATTTTAAAAAAGGCTTGGTATCAGGAAACGGAGTGGAAAAACTTTGGGACAATGAAATTGTCGGTACCTAAATTTTATCATGAAGTGTTAACGGCTTGGTATGGAGACTATATGACACCCGTGCAGGGAGCTGCACAGCATGATTATCCATTTTATAAGAAACAAATGAAATTAATGGAACAAAATATGGCATTGAAAAAATATGGTATAGACATTTCCGAAATAACTAAGGAAGAATAAAAGGTATTATATGGAATTGAGCAATATTATTTCAAATGTAATGCAAATTCCAAAGGCTAAAATAGGCAATATTTCGGTCTTAAAAAAAGGAATGACAAACCAGTCTTTTTTATTTTCTTATGAAAATGAACAATATATTCTTCGAATTCCCGGTGTGGGAACAGAGGTGCTGATAGATAGAAAATATGAAGCGGAGGTCTATTCTTTATTAGAGAATAAAGGCATTTGCGATCATATTATTTACTTTGATGCGGATACTGGTTATAAAATATCGAAATATTATAGAAATGCATATGTCTGTGATCCACAGAAGAAAGATGATGTAAAACGTTGTATGGTCTTTTTAAGGAACTTCCATCAAAAGAAATTTTACGTAAGCCATGTATTTGATCTTTGGGAAAGAATAAATTATTACGAATCCTTATGGACAGAAAAAACAATATATGCGGACTATGAGGCTGTAAAAAGAGGAGTCTTTCAATTAAGAGACTATATTACTGTTGATAAAAGAGAATTTTGTCTGTGTCACATTGATGCAGTACCTGATAATTTCCTCTTTGCGGGAAATAATATTCATTTGATTGACTGGGAATATGCAGGAATGCAGGATCCGCATGTAGATATTGCAATGTTCGGTATTTATTCCTTTTATAACAGAAAGCAGATAGATAATTTGATAGATTTTTATTTTCAAGGGAAATGTTCAGATGCGGTGAGATTAAAGATATATTGTTATGTTGCAATATGCGGACTTCTTTGGAGCAACTGGTGCGAGTATAAGAGGATGTGCGGTGTGAAATTTGGAGAATATGCTTTTAGGCAGTACCAGTATGCAAAAGATTATCTTAAAACCGTAGAGGCAGAAGTAGAAAAAAGGAAGATACAGATAAATGAATAGAGTCAAAAGGGCAATCATAATGGCGGCAGGTTACGGAAACAGAATGTTACCGATAACTCATACTATTCCCAAACCATTAGTAAAAGTAAACGGCATCTCAATGATCGAGACGATCATTCAAGCTCTTTTGAAAAATGAGATAGAGGAAATATATATTGTAGTGGGATATTTAAAAGAGCAATTTAAGATGCTGACTAAAAAATATCCTATGGTGTCATTAATTGAAAATCCTTATTTTGAAAGCTGCAATAATATTTCTTCATTGTATGTTGCAAGAGAACACTTGGAAGAGGCAATGATATTGGATGGAGATCAGATTATTTATAATAAGGATATTCTTTCTCCGAATTTTCATTGCTCCGGTTATAATTGCGTCTGGACGGAAGACTATACAGAGGAATGGTTGCTTTCAGCCGAGGGGAATAGGATAGTATCATGTAGCAGATCCGGTGGAAGTAAAGGATGGCAATTATATAGTATTTCACGTTGGACGAGAGAGGATGGCAGAAAATTAAAAGAACAGTTGGAGTTAGAATTTGAAATTCGTAGAAACCGACAGATTTACTGGGATGATGTTCCGATGTTTTGCTATTTTGGTGAGTATGAGTTGGAAATATATCCTATGAATAGACAGGATGTTAAGGAAATAGACAATATAAAAGAACTGGCAGCTATAGATAAGAACTATTTAAAATACATAATATAGGGAAATACTATGAAAACGGAAAATGTTAAGAAAACCGAAATTGACTGGTATGCTGTAATCATCCCATTATTGGGGGTGGTAATAATCAGTATTTTATTTATGGTATTTCCTGAAAATTCTACGAAAACAATACAGACAGTCAGAGTATTTTTAGGAGATAGATGTGGACTTTATTATGCGGTACTTGGATTAGGAATATTCCTCTGTAGCATATATATTGCTTTTTCCAAATACGGCAAGATATTATTAGGAAAACCGGAAGACAAAAAGCAGTATTCTTCCGTGCGATGGGGAATGATGATTTTTACATCTACCATGGCAGCTGATATACTGTTCTATTCATTGTGTGAATGGGCATTATATGCGAATGAACCATATATAGAGGAATTGGGTGGAATACAGAAGTGGGCATCAACATATCCACTGTTTCATTGGGGTCCCATTGTATGGAGTTTATATATCGTATTAGCAGTAGCATTTGGATTTATGCTTCATGTGCGGGGAAGAAACAGACAGAAGTTTTCGGAAGCTTGTCGCCCTCTGCTTAGAGATAAAGTAGATGGTATATGGGGAAAAATAATTGATTTAGTCGCTGTTTTTGCGTTAATAGCAGGAACAGCAACTACTTTTTCGCTAGCAACACCGTTACTGTCCAGTGCAATATGTTATGTATTTCATTGGGAGAGAAGTACAAATATTACAGTGATAATATTGCTTGTGATTGCAGCAACCTATACAGTGACAGTATGGTTTGGGATGAAAGGAATTTCTAAACTTGCAGCCAGCTGCTCCTATTTATTTATAACATTGCTTGTCTATGTGCTGATCGGAGGGGGAGAATGCACTTATATTCTTGAAACAGGCTTTTCAGCAATAGGGAACCTGGTTCAGAATTTTATAGGAATGGCTACATGGATGGATCCGTTGAGAACAACAAGTTTTCCTCAGAACTGGACGGTATATTATTGGGCTTATTGGATGGTTTGGTGTGTTGCAACTCCCTTTTTTATAGGTAAAATCAGCAAAGGCAGAACTATTAAGGAAACAATCCTGGGAGGTTATGCGTGGGGACTTTTAGGAACTTTTTCCTCATTTATTATTTTGGGAAACTATGGTTTAGCGCAGCAGATGAAGTATGGTCTTCCGGTATCTCAAATGATTGCTGATACCGGAGATTATTCGGCAGCTATTATGTGCATTTTTAAGACATTGCCACTACCTAAAGTAGCATTAGTATTATTGTCTATGACGATGATTGCCTTTTATGCAACGACATTTGATGCACTTACGATGGTAATATCGGTATATTCTTATAAAAAAATCAAATCAGATGTAGAACCGGATAAGAAAGTCAGAACATTTTGGGCAATTGTATTTATTTTGCTTCCGATTGCACTGCTTTTCAGTGAAGAGTCTATGTATAGTTTACAATCGGTGTCTATTATTGCGGCGTTTCCGATAGGTATAATCATTTTGTTGATCATAATTAGTTTTTTTATGGATGTCCATAGCATGGAGAAAAGCCAAGAGTAGCATAAGTATTTCAAATACAAACTGTTCGAAAAAATCAATTATGATATTGTGTGTGAAAAGTTAGGACAGGAGAGAGAAAGATCGCAGAAATGGCTGGATCATGCACTGTCTAAATAGGAGCGGACTTAATGTTAAAAATACTAATTATTACACCCAAAATCCTGTATGACGCAGAAAAACTATGTGATGACCTTAAACAGAATTATAGTGTGCAACTCGTAACATGCAATTCCGAAAAAGATTATCCCCATGAACTTTTATCCAAGGACTCCTTCGACCTGATCATCACGTTTGACCTTGTCGGGTTTGAACAGACGACTTTGATGGGCGGCATTTCTTACAATTTGGTCAACAGTAAGTTCGTGAACTTCCTGTTGCATGAGAACCTGCAGAACGAGAAATACTTATCCAAGCAACTGAGCCTTTCTATGTTTTTCTACTGTGCAGACAGGAAATACGTGACATACTTAAGAGAACACTATCCGGATATTCCGTATTTGAAATCACTGCAGGGATCAGAGGAGACTGTGGAGGCTGCTATGAGATCTGCGGTGGAGGAAGTATTGGCGGAATGCCATTTGGTTTAGAAACATTACGTTACATAAAAATGCTGGGACTATTAAATAGTCACCAGCATTTTTGATGAATTTATTTTAAAAATACGGATATAATAAAAACAGAAAAAACGTTTTTATGCATTGAAAAATAGAAATAAAAATGATAAAATGATAGAACAAAATCATAATTAATGTAGATATAATGGGAGACGCAAAGATGAGAATATTGAGAATTGAAGCAGAGGGGATCTTTCTTTTTGAAGGTAAAGCGGTGATTGATTTTAATGCGGAGCAGAGAGTATACCCGGATAATGCAGCAATGCTTTATAATCCATTTGGGAATACTTATACAAATAATGTTTTATCATTTGTTGGTGTTAATGCATCCGGAAAAACGACCACCCTTAAATTAATTTCTTTTGTTATGAGTTTGCTTAATGCGGAGGCAATCAATACCATTGATACCAAAGTAATTTTGGAAAAATCTACAAAAGTAGTATTAAAGACATATTTTTATGATGAAAAAGCCGGTGTATGTTTGTTAGAGACAGTTATCGGTGTAACAAAAGAGGAGGGCGCGGTCGATAGATATACCATTTTACATGAGAGACTTTATATTCGTAAGGCGGGATCCATAACTTCCAAGGCAAATTTATTTCAGTTTGCGAATAATGATTTATATCAATCCAGAGATGCGTCGGAAGAGCAGCTTTTGTTTTTAAAGGATGATGTTAGCATAGTCATTGCTTTAGGAAAGTCCGGAAATGTTTTCTTTAGAGATATGACAGAATGGACAGATTTTAATATTTTGAATTCATTCGGGGATTTTCCGATTGCTTTAATTCAGTTTCTTGATCCTAGTATAGAATATATTAAATTTAATCCGAATGAAACAGAATTAATTGTTAAATTTAAGAAATATAAAGAGCCGATTTCTATGCGCGGAATACAGAACATAAGCCACTATTTGTCGTCGGGCACCATTAAGGGACTGAACATATTTATGCAGGCATGGATGGCGCTGATTAAAGGTGGATATTTTCTCGTTGATGAGATTGAAAATCATTTCAATAAGGAGATTGTCGCAACCCTGATTAGATTTTTCATGGACGAGAAAGTCAATAAAAGAGGAGCAACATTAATCTATTCTACTCATTACGTTGAGCTGTTGGATGAGTTAGATAGAAATGACGGAATTTACGTGACCAGAAATAACGATGGAATTTCAATCCAAAAATTACATCATATTTTAAAACGAAATGACATTAAAAAAAGTGATGTATTTCAGAGTGGGATGCTGGAAGGGACGGTTCCTTCCTATGAGGCATCTATGAGATTGAAGAAAACATTGGCTTCAGGTACTATAGTGGAGGATAACAAATGATAGAATCATCTTTATCTCCAATAGTTGCACGTATCTGCGAAGGTGGTGCTGAGACTGCTATTATTGATATGCTTGTGGACAATAACCTGCTTGTTTTCACGCGGGAACAAATGCTGAATGAAGAAGTTATCCGCTGCAGAAGCGCAAAAGTGTTTGAACAGCGATATTTAAGAAAAGAATTTAAGAGTAAAATTACAGTACTTCGGGTTTTGGATTCGCACTCAGAAGGGTTTCGATTAAGTCTTGCATATGAACACAAAGTGGATAACATTATTAATGTGGTAACATCTCCTGAAATTGAGATGCTATTAATTTTGGCGGAAGATAAATACGAAGAGTACATGAAAAAGTCCAGTTCTATGTCACCTAGTGTTTTTTGTAAACAGGTACTAAAAATGAAGGACAAGATTAAAAGCCGAGAATTTGTTCGGGAGTATTTTGCAGATATTGATATGTTGGTTAGTACGATTCAGGAATACAAGAAAAAAAGGATTTTAAAAAAAGGAGAGATATATCTGGCGGATTTACTGAAGTAGACATTGTATAATTACATATTGTAGTAAAAAGGACATCATTAGTGGGATTGATGATGTCCTTTTAGGTTTTAAATAGTCGCCAGCATTTTTTGAATACGATCAGGATAGGTGAAGTATTCTTTTATCTTCTCATACCCATTTTGTGCAATATGTTCCCGGATATCGTCATGCTCCAGGTAATACGCAGCCTTCTCCACAGCTTCTTCCATGCTGCTGTAGAGGATGAGATCCTGACCATCCTCAAAATATTCTACGAGCTCCGGCTGGAAGTTGGACAGGAGCACGCCTTTTGCACCCATGATATCCAGAGCACGCAGGGGAATACCGGACTGGATGCTTTTCAGTGTGGGGTTCAGGTTCAGCTTGCTGTAGCGGAAGACACAGGGCATTTCTTCCATATATTTTACCGGACCCAGGGAGATGACATGGTCACTGAGGGAATGCGGTTTCGTAGTATAGAAGTGGGTGTTGAACAATTCGCCCATCTGCTCCAGCAGGAAACACCGTTCCAGGTTCGTGATCTCTGAGGCTATGGCAAAGGATAATCCTCTGCGGCTCAAGGTCAGGGAAGTCTGCCCTATTTTCCGGAAAGACTGATTCACGGAATCCAACAGCTCGTCCGTGATCAATTCATCAATAAAATAATACCCGTATACCCGCAGCTGAGCCTGGAGGATTCCTTCGATGTAACCTTTGATATAATCGTCCGCAGAATACAGAAGTACCTGCAGGGGAGATTCGTACAGATGGCCGATAAAGGAGACATCACAGCGGTGCTTTTGCATCTGTGCAGGGGAAAACTGCAGTCTGTCCAACCGGTCCGTATTGACGGCCAGGGGCAGGTGATACACCCGGGAATATCCGAGGCTTTGATAATGCTCGGCTTCGATACGGTCGAACAGGAAAATGCGATTCGTATCGTAGGAGAAGCACTCTTCCAATTTTTCTTCCAGCGGACTGTCATAGCACCATGCCAGATAGGGAATCTGATGCGCATGGCACAGCGTTGCGACCAGCGGGAAGAAGTTAATGCTCATGACGGCATCGTAGGAATCGGACTGTAATTGCTTCTCAAAGCGGTCACAGAAAAAATCGTCATGGAATTTATTGGGGAAGTGGTAATATAACGTTTTGCAGGTATGACCAAGCTGCTTCAGATAATACAGCGTATCCTGATACGTGTAACTTCCCATATCGTAAAATAAAATGTTCATGGAAATCTCCGTGTTGAGGCGGGAAAACCCTTTGTATGTTGATAAAAATATTATGGGACATATATACGAAAATGGCAAGGAAAACCTTGTACTTAGATTTATTCAAAAGCATTTTATTAAAATTAATTTGAACAAAAATACTTTTAATGAAAATGTTGCAATATATACAAATAAGAGAAATAATTTTCCCTTGCATCTCCTCTGCAAATAGTATAAAATAAACCCAGTGTTGCAAACAAAATATTACAATAAAACGCACAACGGGGTGCATGCCGGGAGGCATGCGCCCTTTTTTGCGTCAGCATTTATTTTTGTGTACAGTGGATGTAGTGTGCCAAAGCTTCTAAGTGTTTATGCTGCCGGATTGATATCCGCTGTCGGCATCTTCGTAGGTTCCGCGGTTTTCCCATCCGTTTCCGACGAAGTGGCCGTTGCATTCTCCGGGGAAGCTGCCGGGGTGGAGGCTGCTTCCGGCGTGGCACTGGGCTTTGCTTTTTCCAGTGAAGCCTTAACAGCCTCCAGCAGCACCAGGGAAGTATATCTGGTCTCCGCAGAATACGTCACCTGACTCAGATCCTGCGTCTCGCAGATCTGCTCACTCAGGGAATCCATGGTGGGCTCCAGCAGTGGATACATGGTGGTCAGGGTCTCATCGGGATCTGCCAGGCTTAAAGATGTGATGGCGTGGTCGTTTACGATGACCTCTACATTCACGGTCTCGCTGCCGAGGATCAGCTCCGTGGTGTAGATCCCCGGGATATATGTATTATCAGTACCGACAGGCCCGGAAGCATTATCCAGAACAGCATCGGTATCGGCAACGGCCCCGGTGGAGACATCCTCCGTCTGTGCGGATTGCGGGATACGTCCGAGATCCGCCACATTGTCCGGCATAACGGTCTCGGCAGTACTGTCAGGGGAATCCGGTGCCCCGGAGGTATCCGCAGCTTTTCCGGGCAGCAATAACATTAACAGTAATATGACGAACAGCACTCCCAGCGCAGCGAAGATTCCGGTATACAGCAGCTCTTTTCTGCGAAGGACAACGATCTTTGTATTTGCACTCATTCTTAAGTCTCCTTGGAATGATGGGATGATCTTTATAAATAGTATGCGGAGGCCGGTACTCATAGTACAGCAAATAAGGAGAACTTCACATTGACAAGACAAAACAGGCATTGCTATAGTTAAGACAAGTATTTTTCACGGATGCGTCCGCCCCGTGGAAAAGGAGCAGACAGGCGGCGCAGAAACGAGGGTAACGATGAATAATTATACCAAGGAAGACATCATCCGTCTTGTGGAAGAAGAGGATGTGGAATTTATCCGTCTGCAGTTCACGGATCTGTTCGGCAATCTGAAAAATATTGCGGTGACAGCCAGCCAGCTGGACCGCGTATTGAGCAATAAATGTATGTTTGACGGTTCGGCTATTGACGGTTTTGCACGGATTGAAGAATCCGACATGTATCTGTATCCGGATCTGTCGACACTGGAGATTTTTCCCTGGAGACCCCAGCAGGGCAAAGTGGCCCGTATGATCTGCGATGTATATCGTCCCAACGGACAGCCTTTCGAGGGGGATCCCCGTTATGTGTTAAAGCGTGCGGTGCAGCAGGCAGAGGACATGGGATATACTTTTGAGGTAGGCCCCGAGTGTGAATTTTTCTTATTTAATACGGACGAAAATACCATGCCTACCACCAACACCCATGAGCAGGCAGGGTATTTCGACATCGGTCCTCTGGATTTCGGCGAAAATGCCCGTCGTGACATTGTCATGAATCTGGAGGATATGGGATTTGTCATCGAGGCTTCCCATCACGAGATGGCTCCGGCCCAGCATGAGATTGATTTCAGATACGATGAGGTATTACATACCGCAGACAATATCATGACCTTCAAGATGGCCGTACGCACCATTGCGAGACGTCATGGATTGCACGCTACTTTTATGCCGAAGCCCAAGTTCGGTGTCAACGGTTCCGGCATGCACATCAATATGTCCTTGCAGAAGGATGGAAAAAACATTTTCCAGGATGCTTCCGATCCCAATGGTCTGAGCGAAGAGGCTTACTATTTCATCGGCGGTATCATGAGACATATCAAAGGAATGGCAGCCATTACGAATCCGCTGGTGAATTCCTACAAGCGTCTGGTACCCGGTTTCGAGGCACCGGTCTACATTGCATGGAGCACGACGAACCGCAGCCCCTTAATCCGTATTCCGGCTGCTGCAGACGGAGAGGGCACCCGTATCGAGCTGCGTAGTCCCGATTCTGCTGCTAACCCTTATCTGACACTGGCAGTCTGCCTGAGTGCAGGATTAGAGGGCATCCGGGAGAAAATAGAGCCGCCTCAGAGCATCAATGCCAATATTTTTGCCCTGTCAGAAAAAGAACGTGAGGAATTGCATATCGATCAGCTGCCCGGCACACTTCTGGAGGCAGTGGAGGAACTGGAGAAGGATACTTTCATTCAGAAAGTGCTTGGAGATCATATTGCCGGAAAATACATCGATGCCAAGCGGAAAGAGTGGCATGAGTACCGTTCTCAGGTATCCGAATGGGAGATTCAGGAGTATCTGTACAAGTATTAAAATATTCCTTTCTTTTGTAATAATGGAGTGACTATTCTTCGTAAAGTGACTCGAATGGAGTCACCGCCACGTACATGAGCAAAACTAGCTGCATAGAAGCGTGTGGTTTTGCGAATGCGAGGGGTGGAATAGTTACAAGATGAATCAACAAGACAGAAGAAAGGAGGTGGGCCGATGACGAACATTATTGTCGTACTGCCGAAGCTGGAGGAAGCCAAAGGCGTCAAGAATATTCTGGTGCGCAGTGGCTTTCAGGTCACGGGTATCTGTACCACAGGCACTCAGGCTATCAGTCAGGCGGACGGTCTGAACGACGGTATTGTGATCTGCAGCTACAAGCTGGCGGACATGATATACACAGAACTACATGAAGATCTGCCGGAAGGTTTCGAGATGCTGCTGATGGCATCCCAGAATCTGATCAGTGAATGCTATGGCAATGGCATCGTATGTCTTTCCATGCCGTTAAAGGTACAGGACCTGATCAATACCGTGAACCTGATGGTGGAAGGTGTGGAACGCCGCAGAAGAAAACGCCGTATGCAGCCGAAAGTGCGGAATGCAACGGATGAAAAAGCAATCAAGGATGCCAAGGAATTACTGATGGCACGAAATCATATGACGGAAGAAGAAGCCCACCGCTACCTTCAGAAGACCAGTATGGACAGTGGTACCAATCTGGTGGAGACGGCACAGATGGTATTGTCCATGATGACGGAGTAAGCAGGACGGCCCGGAAATGATTACAGGGATCCGGGCGTTACAGACAGGATATGTGAAAGAGAACAACAGGAGGAACAGCAATCCATGAAATTTACAAAAATGCAGGGCTGCGGCAACGATTATGTATATGTCAACGGCTTTACGGAGAAGCTTTCACCGGAAGAGAAGCCGGAGATCGTAAGAAGCTTAAGTGACAGACATTTCGGAATCGGCGGCGACGGTGTGATCTTTATCAATCCGGCGGAAGAAGCGGATTTTGAGATGGAAATGTACAATGCGGACGGCAGCCGTTCGGAGATGTGCGGCAACGGCATCCGCTGCGTGGCAAAATATGTCTACGACAAGGGACTGACGGACAAGAAGGACATTACCATCGTCAGCGCCGGCAAAATAAAATATCTGAAACTCACCGTGGAGGGAAAGACCGCCACGGACAGAGGACAGGTGACGCTGGTACAGGTGAACATGGGAAATCCCATCCTTGCTCCGGCAGAGGTGCCGGTAACAGTGGAAGCCACACAGGAGACGGCAGACGGACCGGCGGTAGTGAATGCTCCCATCATGGTAGACGACACGGAATACCACATGACATGTGTATCCATGGGCAATCCCCATGCCATCGTATTTATGGAAGGGGTAAAGGATCTTGACATTGAGAAGATCGGCCCGAAGTTTGAGCATCATACCTGTTTTCCTAACCGGACCAATACCGAATTCGTAGAGATTCTGGATCGGAAAAATGTGTTTATGCGCGTCTGGGAGAGAGGCACCGGGGAGACCCTTGCCTGTGGTACCGGATGTTGCGCCACGGCGGTGGCTTGTGTACTAAATGGTTTGACGGACGAGGAAATAACTGTTAAACTATTAGGCGGTGAACTGCACATCAAATGGGACCGCAAGGAGAATCTGGTCTACATGACCGGTCCTGCGAAGATCGTATTTGAAGGTGAAGTGGACCCGTACTCCATCTGATAGAATAAACGCCTCCATAGTAACACAGATTGACTGCTTGCAGGCAAAGATGTGTTGCTATGAGAGGAGTAAACGAACATAAGTAAGTAGGGCGATCAGCCCGGATTACGAATGTTCGTTGCAATTTTGAGAGCACGTAGTGCGGAAAATTGCTTATTTAAGCCAGCAAGGTGACAGCAATACTGCACCAGGGATAATAGAGAGGAGAACGTACTATGTTTAAAGTAAACGACAACTATTTAAAACTTCCCGGAAGCTATTTATTTTCCACCATCGGCAAAAAGGTAAGTGCGTATTCCGCAGCACACCCGGACAAGAAGATCATCCGTCTGGGCATCGGTGACGTGACACAGCCTTTGGCACCCGCTATCATTGATGCGCTGCACGGTGCAGTGGATGAGATGGGAAAAGCGGAGACTTTTCATGGTTACGCTCCCGACCTTGGTTATGAATTCCTGCGCAATGCCATTGCACAGAATGATTATAAGGCAAGAGGCTGTGACATTGCACCGGACGAGATCTTTGTATCGGACGGAGCAAAATGTGACTGTGGCAATATTCAGGAGATCTTCAGCCTGGACAACAAGATTGCAGTATGTGACCCCGTTTACCCCGTATACGTAGATTCTAATGTTATGGCGGGCAGAACCGGCACTTACGATCCGAAGTCCGAGACCTGGAGTGATGTGATCTATATGCCCTGTCTGGCAGAGAACGGTTTTGCGCCGGAGCTGCCGAAGGAGACCCCGGATCTGATCTATCTGTGCTTCCCCAATAATCCTACCGGTGCCACCATTACCAAGGCGCAGCTGCAGGAGTGGGTGGACTATGCCAATAAGGTAGGCGCTGTCATTCTCTATGATGCGGCATACGAAGCATATATTTCTGAACCGGATGTGCCTCACAGTATCTATGAATGTGAAGGAGCCAGAACCTGTGCCATCGAGTTTCGTTCCTTCTCCAAGAATGCCGGCTTTACCGGAGTGCGTCTGGGATTTACGGTGATCCCCAAGGATTTAAAGAGCGGGGATGTGAGCCTCCATGCACTGTGGGCAAGAAGACACGGCACCAAATACAATGGAGCACCCTATATCGTACAGCGCGCCGGTGAGGCAGTATACTCTGCAGCAGGCAAGGCACAGCTGAAGGAGCAGGTTGCTTATTACATGAACAACGCACAGTATATCCTGAAGGGCTTGCAGGAAGCGGGCTTCACGGTATCCGGCGGTGTGAACGCTCCCTATATCTGGCTGAAAGCGCCTAACGGCATGACCAGCTGGGAGTTCTTCGATTACCTTCTGGAGAATGTCAACGTGGTGGGTACGCCCGGATCCGGTTTCGGACCCAGCGGAGAGCATTATTTCCGTCTGACGGCTTTCGGAAGCTATGAGAATACCGTGGAGGCAGTGGATCGTCTGAAGAAGATTCAGTTATAGGCAGCCGTTCTTTGCCATAAGAGGAATGGAGCAGATATATGCAGGAAAAGCAGAAAAAAGCAATCCGGTGGATCAGCCCGGTACTGATCGCATTGACAGCACTGATCGTGTGGCGCGTCAACTATGAGATCGAATTTATGATGGATGATGAGTGGTATTCGACGGTATTGTATGCGGATACACCGATCCGGAATCTCAGTGACATTATCCGTGCGCAGATCTGGCATTATTTCAACTGGGGCGGCAGAAGCATGGCGCATGCACTGCTGCAGCTGATCCTGCTGGCCGGAGAACACTGGGCGGATATCCTGAATACAGGAATGACACTGCTGTTGGGATGGCTGGCCTGCATGATAGCAGACAGACGTAAGCTCCCGTACTGGTTTGCAGCGTTGGGGATGATCCTGGGGCTGAATGCCAACTGGAAAATGAGTATGTTCTGGGAAGCCGGAGCAGCGAATTATCTGTATATGGCGGGTTTTCTGCTGGCATTTTTGTTCTGTTACCTGAAATATGAGGAGAAAAATCTGCCGGGGATCGTCATCTGGATCCTTCCACTGGGACTGATCGCAGGCTGGAGCAATGAGAATATGGGGCCTGCGGTATGGCTCCTGAGTCTTCTGGTGATCCTGTTAAGACACAGAGAGCACAAAAAAGCTCCGGTGTGGATGTATCTGGGAAACATCAGCTGCCTGGCGGGAACTATTCTGATGATCGCTGCACCGGGCAATTTTGTCCGCAGCGGGGAGACGGGGGAAGAAGCCTACAGCCTGCTGTGGAGAATGTATCTGCGCTGCTACGCAGAAGCGAAGGGAGTTATGGAGTATCTGTTCCCTGCCCTGCTGCTTACGGTATTTGCACTGATCGTCTGCAAAGGCATTCTGAAAGAAAACCTGGGCAGAAATACAGTGCTGTTATTGCTGGGGGCACTGTTGTCCTGGGGTGCCATGATCCTGTCCCCACACTATCCGGATCGGGCGGCTTTCGGAACGATGGTTTTGTTGATTTGTGCGATTTTATCCATGGCAGGGAAAATCGCAGACAGGCAGAAAGAAAATGTCTGGATGTTCTATGGCTGTGCCGTGCTGATATGGCTGCGGGGGATGTATTTTCTGGTGGAATATCTGGGATTATGCTGGGGCTGGATCAAATAAGTGAATAAATGTCCATTATAAAAGACCTCACTGCCGGCGCATCTGCCGACTGTGAGGTCTTTTATGAGTGTACACATTATTTTCTGGCATACCGTCTCCGGTACTGGCGCGGTGTCATGCCGGTCTTTTTGCGGAAGATCTGTGAGAAATAAGACTGCGAAGAAAACCCGACACTGGTGGCTACCTGCGCTACCGACAGATTGGAGGATACCAGAAGCTCCTTACAGGCTTCCAGTCTCCGGTCTGTCAGGTAATTGATCGGAGACTGTCCGACACATTCGGTAAAGGAGTGTGCCAGATAGAATTTGTTGATATGCGTGATCTCCGCCAGGGAATCCAAAGTAATGTTCTGGGAATAATTGGAGTCGATATAGCGTTTCGCCAGAGCACATTCCTTGGATAATTGGAAGGAGGAGTCGGAGATGACAGACAGGTTCTGCTTCCGGGAAATATATACCAGGAGCACCTGAAGCAGTCCGTGACATACCTGTTCAAAACCGGGAAGCTTGTCGCGGAATTCCTGCATCATCAGCTGGGCAAAGTTGATGAACTGTTTTTTATCAGATCCGTAGCTGTAGAAGCTGTAGCCCTTCGGGTTGTCCTGCCCTGCACCGGAAAAGGAAAATGCGAGCCCTTCCACACCGAATACGATATATTCCATGGGATCGTTGGGAAGGGTTTTCTCCGTGTGCTCTACATAAGGGTTGATGATGACCAGATCGTCCGTCTTCACAGGCACCTTTTCATTCTCTATATAGAAGGCTCCCTCACCCCGCAGGACATAGAACAGTTCTGAAAAGTGATGGGTATGCGGAAGGGACTGCCAGTCACCTTCGTATTTGGAGATGGAGATGTAACGCAGCTGGAAATGTTCCGGAGAACTGTTTGCGTTTGCAGAATCAATATTGATAAATTCATTACTCATAACTAGACACCTTCTTTATCTTATTTTATTGTGCACTTTTTCAAGTCTATCGTATTTTTTTATATTGAATATATAAAAAGAACAACATTTCACAAAAACATTCGTAAAAAAGACGAAAAAATAAAAATATGTATGATCTGGATAAGCATATTATACATAATCATTTCAAAAAATCCACCATTTTAGTAACAAAATAGCAATAAACATAATAAAACAAGCAACAAAGAAATTGATATCAGGTCCGGAAGTCGATATACTTTAATCATCAGCTGCAAGATAGTACAAAAGCGATGGGGAGGAAAACATGCGATGACAGGAAGACTGACGCTGCCGACCGATGCAGACATCATTGACGAAACAATACGGTTAAAAAATCTTCTGGGCGCAGACGCGTTAAGAGACTGTGACGGAACCGAAATGCCGGAAGCACTTTTGTCAGAGCCGGTGAAGAAATATGCAACTTATTATACCACGCGAAAGGATAATGCGTGGGCAATGAAGCATCCGGAGGAGATCCAGCAGGAATACCTGATCAGCAACCGCATCACCGCCAGAGGGGAAACACTCCGCATCCGACTGATGGAAGGCTTCCATACGGAGCAGCTTAAGGTCAACACGCTGGACGATCCGAAGCGTTGGTGGGAAGTGATCGACAGAACGACCGGTGAGGTAGTGCCGACGGATGCATGGGAATTTGATGAGGCATCCGGTGAAGTGGAGATCCGTACGATCCCCTATCATGAGTATACGGTAAGCTTCCTGGCATTTTTGATCTGGGATCCGGTACACATGTACAATTTCATCACGAATGACTGGAAGGATACACCGCATCAGCTGACTTACGATGTGAGACAGCCCAAGACCAGACAGTATGTGAAAGACAAGCTGAGAAAATGGTGTGAGGACAATCCTCATATCGACGTGGTCCGCTTCACTACATTTTTCCATCAGTTCACACTGACCTTCGATGACAAGAAGCGTGAAAAATATGTAGAGTGGTTCGGATACAGCGCAAGTGTGAGCCCCTATATCCTGGAACAGTTTGAAAAATGGGCAGGTTACAAATTCCGCCCGGAGTACATTGTGGATCAGGGATATCACAACAGCATGTTCCGCGTTCCCAGCAAACAGTTCCTGGATTTCATAGAGTTCCAGCAGATCGAGGTATGTGCGCTGGCGAAGGAGCTGGTAGATATTGTACATTCTTATGGCAAGGAAGCTATGATGTTCCTCGGAGATCATTGGATCGGAACAGAGCCCTACGGTAAATATTTCGCGGGCATCGGACTGGATGCAGTGGTAGGTTCTGTCGGAAGCGGTGTGACGCTTCGTATGATCTCTGATATCAAGGGAGTGGATTATACCGAAGGACGGCTGCTGCCTTACTTTTTCCCGGATGTGTTCTGCGAAGGCGGTGACCCGATCGGAGAGGCAAGGGATAACTGGCGTAAAGCAAGGCGTGCATTACTCAGGTCCCCTCTGGACAGGATCGGATATGGCGGTTATCTGAAGCTGGCAAGTAATTGGCCCGGTTTCATTGATGAAATACAAAATGTAGTAACACAGTTTCGGGAGATCCATGAAAATATGCAGGGGACAGCTTCCTATGTGGCACCTTTCAAGGTGGCGATCCTGAACTGCTGGGGCAGTCAGAGAAGGTGGATGTCCAATCAGGTACATCATGCGATCTGGCACAGGGAAACTTATTCCGCAGAGGGAGTACTGGAATGCTTAAGCGGAATGCCTTTTGAGGTCGAGTTCATTTCCTTTGATGATGTCAGGAATGGCATCCCTGAGGAAATCAAGGTCATCATTAATGTCGGGGATGCGTACACAGCATTCAGCGGCGCGGAGAACTGGATCGACGAAAAGGTCCTGACCAATATCAGACGCTTTGTGGATCAGGGAGGTGGCTTCATCGGTGTGGGTGAGCCTACCGCTTATCAGTATCAGGGAAGATATTTCCAATTGTCCGATGTGCTCGGTGTAGACCGCGAGATGTGCTTCTCTCTCAGTACGGACAAATATAATGAGAAAAATGACGATCACTTTATCTTAGAGGATATTGACGGAAGCTTAGATTTCGGCGAGGGCACCAGCCGCGTCTATGCACAGGGCGGACATTATCAGATCCTTGCGATGGATGGGGAATACAGCCAGCTGGTGGTCAATGAATATGGCAGAGGACACAGCGTATATTTTGCAGGTCTTCCGTATTCTCCCCAGAACTGCAGACTTCTGCTTCGGGCAATCTATTATGCAGCCGGCATGGAGCAGGAGATGAAACGTTACTATGTAACGAATGTGGATACCGAAGTAACGGTATTCCAGAAGACCGGCAAGATCGCAGTGATCAACAACTCGGCACAGGCACAGCACACAGAGCTGTATATCAAAGGAAAATGTGCATATGTGCTGGATCTGAAACCCGGCGAAATGCGTTGGGTGGACGATATGGAAGACAGGTAACTTATGGAAGGCAAAAGGCGTTTCATATTTTATAAGGTAGTACTTTACAAGTATAAGGAGGTTATTTAAGATGAAAAAGAAAGTATTAAGCGTGCTCTTAGTAGCGGCAATGGCTATGTCCATGCTGACCGGATGTGGCAGCAAGCCTGCCGGCAATGATGTGCAGAGCGCAGCACCCAGCGAGACATCCAAGGAAACAGAGGCAGCAGCAGAAACGACTGTTTCCGCAGAAGACGAGACACTGACCGTATGGTGCTGGGATCCTAACTTCAATGTCTATGCAATGAAGCAGGCAGAGAAGGCATATCAGGTGGATCATCCCAACTTCAAGTTAGACATTCAGGAGAAGGTATATAGCGATATCGAGACTGCTCTGATCACAGCGGCTGAAGCAGGTGATTACAGCACTTTACCTGATATCTTCCTGATGCAGGATTATTCCTTCCACAAAAATGCAACCAATTATCCCGGAATCTTCACAGCACTGGATGACTGCGGAATTGATTTCTCCCAGTTTTCCATGGGTAAGCTGGCTGACTCCACTGTAGATGGAACACATTATGGTATTCCTTTTGATAATGGTGCTACCATCATGGCGATCCGTTCCGATATGGTAGAAGCAGCAGGCCTTAAGGTAGAAGATTTCAAGGATACCACATGGTCTGAGTTCATGGAGCTGTCCAAGAAGGTAATGGCTGCGAATGATGTTCCCATGCTGACCTGCTCCGGCGGTTCTGAGATTGTGATCGAGATGTTACAGTCTGCAGGCGCTTCTCCCATGGTGGATGGAAAGGTGACACTGGTTGACAACGCAGCACTGAAGAAAGCAATCGAGACCTATAAGCAGCTGATCGATGAAGGAATCATGGCAGATTATACCGACTGGGATCAGTATATCGCTTCCATGAACAAGGGTACTGCTGCAGGCGTTATCCAGGGCTGCTGGATCATGTCCTCCATTCAGGCAGCAGAGGATCAGGCAGGTAAATGGGCAATCGTGAATATGCCTAAGTTAGATGATGTAGAAGGCGCAACCAACTACGCTAACTGCGGTGGTGCAAGCTGGGCAGTATCTTCTAACTGCAAAAATACCGATCTGGCATTTGATTTCCTGAACGCTACCTTTGGTGCGGATGTAGATTTATACGATGATCTGCTGGTAAATGCAGGAGCGATCGCAAGTTACCTGCCCGCAGCACAGTCTGAGACCTATAATGAGGGCAATGAGTTCTACGGCGGTCAGGCAGTGTACAAGGATATCGTAGAGTTCGCCGGACGTGTTCCCGGAATTGACTACGGTGCATACTACTCTGATATCAGAAGTGCACTGACAGATGCGATTACCAACGTTGTACAGAAGAACGCTGATATCGATACAGAGATCAAAAACGCTCAGGATACCGTAGAGTTTAATATCGCCGAATAATCACCAGAGTATGGAAACTGGATAGTACCGGGGGTGCAGCAGCGCGTTCCCGGTACTGTTGTAGGAGAGAAACATGGAAAAGAAGAAAGCAAAATTAAGTTTGGAAAAAAGGCATAATCTGACCGGATGGGCATTCCTGCTCCCGGCATCGATTTTAATATTTGTATTTTGTTTCTATCCGATGTCACAGGCCATCCTTCTTTCTTTCCGGAAGACAGGAGGAGTCTTTAATGGTGTAGCGAATTATGCCAGGATCTTCAAGGATAAAACCTTCCAGCAATGCTTGTTCAATACCTTCTTTTATTTTGTGATTCAGGTACCGATCATGCTTGTGCTCGCACTGATGCTGGCGCAGCTGCTGAATAATCCTAAGATAAAAGGGAAAGGTATTTTCCGCACTTTGATCTTTCTTCCGTGTGCAACGTCACTGGTATCTTATTCCATGATATTTAAGTCATTGTTTGCTCCGGATGGAGTGGTCAACAGAGTGCTGATGGCCATCGGACTGTCTTCCGTGGACTGGTTCCAGAGCACATGGCCGGCGCGATGGGTCATCGTGATCGCACTGATCTGGAGATGGACCGGATATAATATGGTATTCTATCTGGCAGGATTACAGAATATCGATTATTCTGTATATGAGGCAAGCTACATCGACGGAGCGACACCGTTCCAGCAGTTTATGAAGATCACGATACCGTTGTTAAAGCCGACCATTCTGATGACGGCGATCATGTCTACTTCGGGAACACTGCAGCTGTTCGATGAGTCTATGAACCTGACAGCAGGCGGTCCCGGAAAATCTACAATGACATTGGCGCATTACATCTACAATATCTCCTTTGTGGAGACACCGAAATTTAATTATGCGGCAGCGTTGTCTGTATGCATACTTGTGATGGTAGCGGTTCTGTCTGCAATTCAGATGAAGGTGGGTGACAAACGTGACTAAATTCAAACAAATCATTTCCTACACAATCTTAGTGATAGCAAGTTTTCTGTCGGCATTTCCACTGTATTATATGCTGTGCGGTGCGACCAACCAGAGTATTGATGTGGTAAGAGGGCGTCTGATCCCGGGTACCTATCTGATCGAGAATTTCAAGACCCTGGTTGACATGCAGAATCTGGGACTTGCAATGTTTAATTCCTTCCGTAATGCGATCGTGATCACGGTTGTGACACTGCTGATCTGTTCCATTGCCGGTTATGGATTTGAGATCTATCATGATAAGGGCAAGGATATTCTGATGAGTATTCTGTTGCTGGCAATGATGCTTCCGTTCGTAGCGATCATGATCCCCCTGTTCAAGATGTTTACCTCCTGGAAGTTGGTAAATACCTGGATCGCACTGGCACTGCCATCCATCTCAACTCCGTTTATGATCATGCTTTTCAGACAGGCGGCACGTTCTTTCCCTCATGATATTATCGAGGCTGCCAGACTGGAAGGCCTGAGCGAAATACAGATTTTCTTCCGGATGTTCATTCCGGTGATGAAATCTACCTATGGAGCGGCGATGACGGTTACATTTATGAATGCGTGGAACAATTATCTGTGGCCGACGATCATTTTACAGGACAGCAAGGCGATCACCATGCCGATGTTAGTAGCCAATCTGAAGAGTGGATACAGTGTGGATTATGGTATGCTGATGCTGGGAGTATTGATCTGTACACTTCCTACAGCGATCATCTTCCTGTGTTTACAGAAGAGCTTTGCAAATGGAATTACGGGAGCAGTGAAATAATGCAACAGAAAATGCCAAAACAGGAAACTATGACACAGGCGCATATCAGGAAGGCTCAGGGAGCCTTCCTTTTGGCGCATAGAATGGGTCTGATTGAGGATCCCTCCATGGAGGGACTGAAGGCCAGACGACAGAAGCACAATGAAGAGCTGCGGAGAATGGAACAGGAAGGACAGCGGTTCTACGGACCGCATTATTTTTCCGCACCGGCGTATCTGCAATATGAGCTGACCCGCCTGAAGCTGGATTTTGTGCAGCCGTGTGAGAAGGTCCGGGAAGGTGGTTATTGCCCGGATTTCACGGAGCAGGAGAAGCGGGATTTTTACGAACAGAATAGAGATCTGTTCGGACGCTATCATGGGGATTATTTTACCTATGAGGAGGTGTCACAGATCATTGAGAAACGGTTACGGGAGGATGCATATGACAAGCTTATCTGCGACATATTATGTGAGTCAGAGAACAGGCAGTGATGAAAATGACGGACGCACATGCAGTACGGCGTTTGCCAGTCTGTCTGCTGTCAATCGAAGACACCTGCAGCCGGGCGACCGTGTCCTGCTGGAACGGGGCAGTGTATTTTACGGACAATATCTGCATGTGACAGACAGCGGTACGAAAGAGGCACCGATCGTGATCGGAGCGTACGGCACAGCAGATGCACCGCCGCGGATCGATGCCTGCGGACAGGGGATCTGGTATCAGGATTATGGGACCCCACTGGATGCACCTACGCATGTGTATCACGGCTATGTATCTTCCGCAGTGCTTTTGTACGATGCAGAGCATATTGTGGTCGAGGATCTGGAGATCACGAATGAAGGCAGCATGATCCCGGGAGAGCGTTATAGCTTGGGTGAGAAAATGAACCGTACCGGTGTGGCTGTGGTGGCTAAGGACAAAGGGGTGCGGAGCGGCATTACACTTAGGAATCTGTGGATCCATGATGTCCATGGGAATGTCTACGATAAACACATGAACAACGGTGGGATCTATATGACAGCGCTCCGCCCGGAATGTGAGGAGCTGACGGGTGTGGCACGGTATCGGGATATCGTTATTGAAGGATGCTTCGTGCACCGGGTCAGCCGCTGGGGAATTGCAGCAGGCTATACCTATGCCCATGATAAGTTCCGGGGGGCAGAGCTTACGGAAGCCGTTTTTCTGAACTATGGACATGAAAATATGCAGATACGGAATAATTATGTAAAAGAGGCCGGTGGGGATGGGATCACGCCGATGTATGCCCTGCGTCCTCTGGTGGAGCATAATATGGCAGACTCTGTGGCCTGCGAGATCAATGACCGGATCTATTGCGAGCCGGGTGACCGGATGGGAAAAGTGGCAGCCGGGATCTGGCCCTGGAAATGCAAGGATGCCCTGTTTCGTTATAATGAAGTCACGGACACCAGACTCAATCAGGACGGCATGGCATATGATGCGGATTCCGGGGACGGAACGGTGTATGAATCCAATTACAGCAGGCAGAATGAAGGCGGCTGTGTGATGTTCTGTCTGCAGGAGGCGATCCATAATACCTTCCGCGATAATATCAGCTATGATGATCTCGGTGGTACGATCAGCCCGTCAGAGAATCCGGATGCCCTGCTTCAGGATAATGTATACTATGTGCGCAGGGGGGTTCCCTTTGTACGTAAAAATATGGACGGAGGCAGCTTTACACAGGTGAATGACCGGGTTGTTGAGTTGTAAAATATGGTGCTGAGCCCAGGATGAAAACCTGTGGCTTGGCATTTTTTAATGCCTGATATTCTGGCGGCTCTGAAGCCGGCAGCCTGTTTTTAGCGTTTTTATTGCCTGGGGATAAAGGATTGACTGAGATAAAAAAATACGGTAGAATCTGTATCAAAAATGATATATGAAAATGAGGAAAGGAGCCGGTGCATGGGCGAAAGTATATTACAACTTCGGCAGATCCGGAAATCATTTGACAATACAGAAGTATTAAAAGGCATTGATCTGGAGGTGGCACAGGGAGAATTTATTACCCTGTTGGGAGCTTCTGGCTGCGGCAAGACCACGACGCTGCGTATTATTGCGGGGTTGGAACTGCCGGATGTCGGACAGGTGATCCTGGAAGGACAGGACATTACGAACCGTGAGCCGAACAAACGGGATGTCAATACGGTGTTCCAGAATTATGCCCTGTTTCCGCATATGAATGTGTCGGACAACGTAGGATATGGATTGAAGATCCGAAAAGTTCCCAAGGCAGAGATTGCAGAGAGAGTGGAGCAGGCCCTTCGTCTGGTACAGCTGGAAGGGTATGGAAAACGGATGCCGGATCAGCTGTCCGGTGGACAGAAGCAGCGTATTGCCATTGCCAGAGCGGTGATCAATGAGCCGAAAGTATTGCTGTTAGATGAACCGCTGGGAGCACTGGATCTGAAGCTGCGCAGGCAGATGCAGCTGGAACTGAAACGTCTGCAGAAGCAGCTGGGGATCACGTTTATTTACATCACTCACGATCAGGAAGAAGCCATCAATATGTCGGACCGCATCGGTGTCATGCACGAAGGCATCCTGGAACAGCTGGGGACGCCCAATGAGGTGTACTATCAGCCGCAGACCAGCTATGTGGCGGATTTTGTGGGAAATGCGAATATTCTGCATAAAAATGGGGAGACTTTTGCCATCCGCTCGGAAAACATTCTGATGAACGGGGAGGCAGCCTGCACACAGGAGGCTGTCGTGGTGGAAAAAAGCTTTGCCGGAGGGCAGCTGCGCATTCTGTTTGGCCTGCCGGACGGACAGACTCTGACCGCCAGCCGCTATGGAATCGACAATGACTTACAGCCGGGACAGAAGGTGCAGATCGGCTGGGATGCGAAAGACGCAGTAAAGGTAATAGATAATGACAAAGACGAAAATCACAAGTAACAGCCGCAGGAGAAGCGGGAATGTCGGACTGATGATCCCTATGTATGTGTTCACGATTCTGTTCGTGGCTCTGCCGATCCTGTATCTGTTCCTTTTGAGCTTTTTACAGAGAGCACAGGTCTGGGGCGTGGACTTTACATTCACCCTGGACAATTATAAGAGAATATTGGAACCGCTGTATCTGGATACTTTCTGGCAGTCTCTGAAGCTGGCATTTACCGCCACCTTTTTCGTGGCGCTGATCGGATATCCGTACGGCTATTTCATGGCAAAAATGAACGCTGTCTGGAAGCGCAGGATGCTGTTGCTCATTATGATCCCTTTCTGGACCAGTGCGCTGATCCGCCTGTACGGCTGGATTATTGTCTTTCGCAGCAATGGTGTACTGGATAAGATCCTGATGGGGCTGCACCTGACGAAGCAGCCGTTAAAGCTGCTTTACACTTATCCGGCAGTGGTAGTGGGAATGGTTTATTCGCTACTGCCTTTTATGATCCTGGCGGTGTATTCCAGTGCGGAGAAGCTGGATGCCTCTCTGGTGGAAGCCTCCAGAGATCTGGGAGCCTCGGCGTGGAAAGCCTTCTGGACCGTCAGCTTCCGGCTGACGCTGCCGGGACTTTTGTCCGGCGTGGTGCTGTCCTTTATTCCGTCTATGGGACTGTTTTTCATAGCGGATATCCTGGGCGGCAATAAGATCGTGCTGGTGGGCAGTGTGATTCAGGAACAGATCACCAAGGGGCGGAACCAGCCTTTTGCGGCAGCACTGTCTGCGGTGTTGATGATACTGACTTCCGTGATGATCCGCCTGTACCGCAAGATCACCGGAACCTCACAGCTGGAAGGGATGATGTAGCGTATGAAAAAGAAAAAATGGCCCTTTGTATATGTAGCGCTGATCACAGTGCTGACCTATATCCCGATCCTGTTGACGGTGGTGTATTCCTTCAATGCCTCCAAGCTGACTTCCGTGTGGGAGGGCTTTTCCCTGAAATGGTACCGGGAGTTGTTCCGGGACAGAGATCTGGGGGAAGCACTGATTAACAGCCTGATCCTTGCGGTACTTAGCTGTGCCTTTGCGGTGTTGATCGGCACTTCGGGAGCACTGGGGATGAGCCGCAGAAAACGGAAACTGGACGATGCCGTGGCCTATGTGTCCACACTCCCCATCATGATCCCGGAGATCATTCTGGGCATGGTATTTTTGTCCGTATTTTCCCTGATGGGACTGCCCTTTGGTATGGTCACGCTGGTGATTGCCCATACCACGTTCTGTGTGCCCTATGTGTTCACTATGGTACGGGCGAGACTGGTGGGAATGGACCGGTCGCTGGAAGAGGCGGCGCTGGATCTGGGAGCTACGAAGTGGCAGGTATTTAGGGATGTGATCCTGCCACAGATTCTTCCGGCGATCCTGTCGGGAGTGCTGCTTGCATTTGCCATGTCCTTCGACGATGTGGTGATCAGTATTTTTGTCACTGGACCGAAGGTCAATACCCTGCCGGTGAAGATCTACACGAAATTAAAGACCGGTGTGACACCGGAGATCAATGCACTTGCCACGGTCATGCTGTTTGTGATATTGTTGTGTCTGGCGGGGGCGTATGTGCTGGGACGTAAGTCGCAGACAGCTGTAGAGAAAGCTGCCGGGGGAAAATGAGGAAAGAACGATTCCGCAAATGCAATTGCGGATAAGTAACAACATAAAAATGTATAGCAGATGATGCAGGAGAACTGTATCGAAGGAGGAGATTATGAAGAAAAAGCTGGCAATGCTGTTGGCAGCGACCATGCTGGCCACGTTGTTTACCGGCTGTGGAGCAGGCGGTAAAGAAGATAAGGGAGAACTGAATCTCTATACCTGGGACGGCATGTTCCCCCAGGAGATTTTAGATGGTTTTGAAAAAGAGACCGGTATCCGTATCAATTATTCTAATTTTGACTATGATGAGGATATGCTGGCGAAGCTGGAAGAAACCAGGGGCAGTGATTACGATCTGGTCATTGCGGATGACTATATCATTGAGCTGGCCATTCAGGAGAGCCTGGCTCAGAAGCTGGATACTTCCAGGATCAGTACTTATGATAACCTGAATCCTGTATTTATGTCTCAGTTCTATGACCCGAAGAACGAATATACCGTGCCCTACGGAGCGGGCATTCCTCTGATCGTATACGATCCGGGACTGACGGATGTGAAGATCACAGGCTATGAGGATCTGTGGAATCCGGCACTGGAAAATAACGTGGCACTGACGGCAAACTATCGTGTTATCGACGGCATCACCTTAAAGACCATGGGAGAATCCTTCAACACCGAGGATCTGGATGTGATCCGGGCAGCAGGAGAGAAGCTTCTGAGTCTGGCTCCCAATATCCGTGTGATCAATGACAATAATACGCAGGATTATCTGATCAGCGGTGAGGTGGCAGCAGCATTCCTGTATACTTCCCAGGTATCTGCGGCACTGCAGGCGAGACCGGATCTGGAAGTGGTATATCCCAAGGAGGGACTGGGCTTCGGCATCATGGCCGGATTTATACCTTCCCAGGCACCCAATGCAGATGCGGCTTATGCATTTTTGGACTATATCAACGATCCTGAGAATGCGGCGAAATGCTATGAGTATATCGGCTACTACTGCACCAACAAAGCTGCGGAAGAGTATATTTCCGACGACATGAAGAAAATGATCGTATTGCCGGAAGATGCAGCGGAGGGCGAGATCGTGCAGAATATCTCCCAGGAGGCAGAGGATCTGCATGCGGAGATCTGGAATCAGTTCAAGAGTGCATGCAACTAAAGTTGCAGCAACTAATCTTCCGTTCAGCCCGCGCCATTCGCAAAGTCGCGTTGACACGCTTTCCGTCACTTCTTGACTACCTTTGCTCATAAACCGGCGCTCATCTCATGAACATATTCGTTCGAAAAATCATGCAAGCATGATTTTTGCGCTCGGATATGTCCATGGCTGAACTGTTACAATAAAAAACGCTTGACAGATTTGATTTGTGCGAATATTATAAACCTAAGTTGAAAAACTATTTTGTAAATGCTATGAAAGAGACTCTTGCCAAGGGAAACGACAGGAATACAGCGTCACCGACTGAGAGCGCTGTTTGCGGAAGCTGGCGAAGGGAACACTCCGGAGCAGGTGATCTGAACTGCAGAATATCACATGCAGCTAGGATGACACGTTGCACGCGTTAAGTGACAAGAGTGGATAGGCAAAGGCGCCTGTCAATTCGGGTGGTACCACGGATTAGATGATTCGTCCCGGGATATGTTTTAACATGTCCCGGGGCTTTTTGTATTCAAAAATAAGCTGTACAGGGAGCGCACATTCGGGACACTATATAACAGGAGGTGCGATATGTACAGAGATTTAACAATGAAAGAGATCAGTGAACAGCAGATCGGACAGACTTTGCAGGTGGCAGGCTGGGTGGAGAACATCCGTGACCACGGCGGCGTATCCTTTATCGATCTGCGGGATATGTACGGTGTGTTACAGGTGGTCATCCGTAAGCCGGAGCTTTTAAAGGGCATCACCAAGGAAATGTGCCTGTCCATTACCGGTCTCATGGAACACAGAGACGAAGAGACCTACAACCCGAAGATTCCTTCCGGCACCATCGAACTGGAAGCACACAGGATCGATGTGTTGGGAAGAGTATATAAACAGCTTCCTTTCGAGATCCAGACGTCTAAAGAGATCCGGGAAGATGTGAGATTAAAATATCGTTATCTTGACCTTAGAAATGCAAAAGTAAAGGACAACATTGTATTTCGTTCCAAGGTGATCAGTTATCTGCGCCAGAAGATGACGGACATGGGATTTTTGGAGATCCAGACCCCGATCCTGTGTGCTTCTTCTCCCGAGGGTGCCAGAGACTATATTGTTCCCAGCAGAAAATTTAAAGGAAAATTCTATGCGCTGCCCCAGGCACCGCAGCAATATAAGCAGCTGCTCATGGCTTCCGGTTTTGATAAATATTTCCAGATCGCTCCCTGCTTCCGTGATGAGGATGCCAGAGCAGACAGATCTCCCGGAGAGTTCTATCAGCTGGACTTCGAGATGAGCTTCGTAACCCAGGAGGATGTCTTCAAGGTTGGTGAGGAAGTATTGCATGATACCTTTGAGAAATTTGCTCCCGAAGGCAGCAGGATCACCGAGACACCGTTCCCTATCATCAGTTACAAACAGGCCATGCTGGAGTTCGGCTGTGACAAGCCGGATCTGCGCAATCCTTTGAGAATTATGGATGTGACGGAGTTCTTCCAGAGATGTACGTTTAAGCCGTTTATCGGCAGAACCGTCCGTGCCATCAAGGTACATGCGGAGATGTCCAAAGGCTTCCATGAGAAGCTGCTAAGCTTTGCAACTTCTCTTGGTATGGGTGGACTTGGTTATCTCGAAGTGGCAGAGGATATGAGCTACAAGGGACCCATCGATAAATTTATTCCCGAAGAGATGAAGGGAGAACTGGCAGAAATGGCAGGACTTTCTGCCGGAGATACCATCTTCTTTATTGCGGACAAAGAGGATAAGGCGAACTACTATGCCGGTCATATCCGTACTGAGCTGGGCGAGAAACTGAATCTGATCGAGAAGGATGCTTACCGTTTCTGCTATGTGAACGATTTCCCGATGTTTGAGCTGGATCCCGAGACGAAGCAGATCGGATTCACCCACAATCCGTTCTCTATGCCCCAGGGCGGTCTGGAAGCACTGAACACCATGGATCCGCTGGAGATCCTGGCTTATCAGTACGACATCGTATGCAACGGCGTGGAACTCTCCTCCGGCGCAGTACGTAACCATGACATCGAGATCATGAAAAAAGCTTTCGCCATCGCAGGTTATGACGAAGAGACATTAAAGACCAAGTTTGGAGCACTGTATCAGGCGTTCCAGTTCGGAGCACCCCCTCATGCGGGAATGGCTCCCGGCGTGGATCGTATGATCATGCTGCTTCGGAACGAGGATAACATCCGTGAGGTGATCGCTTTCCCTATGAACGGCAATGCACAGGATCTGATGTGCGGGGCTCCCGGCGAAGTGACGGAACAGCAGCTGCGTGAGGTACACATTAAAGTGAGAGATTAGTGCGGAAAGAACAGGAAAGGAATGGAAATTAGTATGGCGAACGTGATCAGTGACGAGACCATAGAATATGTAGGCATTCTGGCAAAACTTGAGCTTTCTGATGAAGAGAAGGAAGCGGCGAAAAAGGATATGGGCAGAATGCTGGACTATATCGACAAACTAAGCGAACTGGATACAACGGGAGTGGAACCTATGTCTCATGTATTCCCGGTTCAGAATGTCTTCCGTGAGGATGTGGTGACCAATGGGGATGAGAGTGAACAGACCCTGGCCAATGCACCCGGCGAGAAGGACAACATGTTTGTGGTACCAAAGACTTTTGATTAGAAGTCGGGTAGAATACCGCTTTATCATCTGGTTACAGCATTTAGGCGGTAATGGTTTTCCGTCAGACATTAAAAAAGGAGAATGGATATGGATATTTTATCCCTGACAGCAGTAGAGCTGGCTAAGGCGATCCGGGAAGGTAAGACTACGTCGGTGGAAGCCACGCAGGCCGTTCTGGATAAGATCGCAGCCGGTGAAGATACCTACCACTGCTATGTGACCGTAGAACGGGAAAAGGCATTGCAGCAGGCAGCGGAAGTACAGAAAAAAATCGAAGCGGGCGAACTGACCGGGCCTCTGGCCGGGGTTCCCTTTGCTATCAAAGACAATATGTGCACCGAGGGAACCCTGACTACCTGCTCTTCTAAAATCTTAGAGAATTTTGTGCCGACCTTCAGTGCGGAAGCAGTGCTGAATCTGGAAAAGGCAGGCGCAGTGATTCTGGGCAAGACCAATATGGATGAGTTTGCCATGGGCAGCACCACGGAGACTTCTTATTACGGAGTGACAAAGAATCCCAGAAACCCGGAGCATGTGCCCGGCGGTTCCTCCGGCGGCTCTGCAGCGGCAGTGGCAGCGCAGGAATGCTTTGCAGCATTGGGTTCCGATACCGGCGGTTCCATTCGACAGCCCGCATCTTATTGCGGTGTCGTCGGCATGAAGCCCACCTATGGAACTGTATCCCGTTACGGACTGATCGCTTATGGTTCCTCTCTTGACCAGATCGGACCGCTGACCAAGGATGTGACAGACTGTGCCACTGTGTTGGAAGCCATCACTTCCCATGATCCCAAAGATTCCACTTCCATGAAGCGGGAGGATACGGATTTTACATCCGCACTGGTAGCGGATGTGAAAGGAATGAAGATCGGTATTCCCAGAGACTATTTTGGAGAAGGACTGGATCCCGAGGTCAGGGATGCGGTACTGGCAGCAGCGGAAGTATTGAAAGCACAGGGGGCAGAAGTGGAGGAGTTCGATTTAAGTCTGGTAGACTATGCGATTCCCACTTACTATACGATCGCAGCAGCAGAGGCCAGCTCCAATCTGGAGCGTTTCGACGGTGTAAAATACGGTTACCGTGCACAGGATGCGGAGGACCTGCACACCATGTACAAGAGAAGCCGTTCCCAGGGCTTTGGACCCGAGGTGAAGCGTCGTATCATGCTGGGCTCCTTTGTATTAAGCTCCGGTTATTATGATGCTTATTACCTGAAGGCACTCCGCGTGAAAGCATTGATCAAGAAGGCTTTTGACGAAGCTTTTGCAAAATACGATGTGATCTTAGGACCGGTGGCACCCACTACCGCACCGAAGCTGGGCAGCAGTCTGGCGGATCCCATCAAGATGTATTTGGGAGACATCTACACCATCTCCATCAACCTGGCGGGACTGCCCGGTATCAGCGTTCCCTGCGGCACGGATTCCAAGGGACTGCCTATCGGCATGCAGCTGATCGGTGACTGCTTCAAAGAGAAGACACTGATCCGTGCAGCCTATACCTATGAGCAGAGGAGGTAAGCAACATGGCAAAACAATATGAAACAGTAATTGGTCTGGAAGTGCATGTAGAGCTTGCCACGAAGACGAAAATATTCTGCGGCTGTTCCACGGCGTTCGGCGGCAGACCCAACACCCACACCTGCCCGGTATGTACCGGTATGCCGGGATCTCTTCCCGTGCTGAATAAGCAGGTGGTAGAATATGCGGTGGCAGTAGGCCTTGCAACGAATTGTACCATCACGCAGTATTGCAAGTTTGATAGAAAAAATTATTTCTATCCTGATAACCCTCAAAACTATCAGATCTCTCAATTATATCTGCCCATTTGCAGGAATGGCTCGGTTGAAATCGAGGTAGCGGGAGAGGACGGCAACACTTACACGAAGCCGGTGCGTATCCACGAGATCCACATGGAGGAGGATGCCGGTAAACTGGTGCATGACGACTGGGAAGATTGCACACTGGTGGACTACAACCGCTCCGGTGTGCCTCTGATCGAGATCGTATCCGAGCCGGATATGCGCAGTGCAGAGGAGGTCATTGCGTATCTGGAAAAATTACGTCTGCTGATCCAGTATCTGGGAGCGTCCGACTGTAAGCTTCAGGAAGGCTCCATGCGTGCCGATGTCAATCTGTCCGTGAGAGAAGTGGGAGCGGAAAAGTTCGGAACCCGTACCGAGATGAAGAACCTGAATTCCTTTAAGGCCATCGCCAGAGCCATTCAGGGGGAGCGGGAACGACAGATCGATCTGCTGGAGGCCGGCAAAGAGGTCATTCAGGAGACCAGACGCTGGGATGATAATAAGGAATATTCCTATGCGATGCGTTCCAAGGAGGATGCGCAGGATTATCGTTACTTCCCGGATCCTGACCTGGTACCGGTCTATATCAGTGATGAGTGGCTGGAAAGCATCCGCAGCAAACAGCCGGAATTCCGCACCGAGAAGATGAAACGTTACAAGGAAGAATACGATATTCCGGAATATGATATCGATATCATTACCGGCTCCAAGCATCTGGCAGATATCTTTGAAGCTTCCGTGGCACTGGGAAGCCAGCCCAAGAAGGTGTCCAACTGGCTGATGGTGGAGACTATGCGCCTGTTAAAAGAAAAAGAGATGGAGCCGGAGGACATCCGGTTCTCACCGGAGCATCTGAGCAGGCTGATCACGCTGGTAGACGGCAAAGTCATCAACTCTTCTGTAGCAAAAGAAGTATTCCAGGTGATGTTTGAGGAAGATGTAGATCCCGAACAGTATGTGGAGGAGAAGGGACTGAAGACCGTCAATGACGAAGGCGCATTGCGTAAAGTCGTGGAGGAAGTCATTGCTGCTAATCCCCAGTCCGTAGAGGATTATCACAACGGCAAGGAGAAAGCCATCGGCTTCCTGGTAGGACAGACCATGAAAGCCATGAAAGGCAAGGCAGATCCCGCCAGCGTCAACCAGATGCTGAAGGAACTGCTGTAACTGGAAAGTTACGCGAGCAATGAGTCGCGCATAGGCATAGTGAAGACAGCGATGGGCGCTTGCACACAATTCGCTGTCTTTACTTATGCCGAGATGCGGCGAACGCCGCGATATGAAATAAGATTGGCAGCGTTCTTTGCTGACAATCTTATGAAT